>Ga0114923_10000490_pt1 | contig 31165 bp, 28 predicted proteins | sample SumtaG_FD_89578 | JGI IMG/M metagenome (GOLD analysis project Ga0114923, IMG submission 89578) | Deep subsurface microbial communities from Indian Ocean to uncover new lineages of life (NeLLi) - Sumatra_00157 metaG | ecosystem: Environmental > Aquatic > Marine > Oceanic > Sediment | place: near... | reverse complement strand
ATATCCAGCAATCGATCACAGGTTTCCGCGTCAAACGCAGGACTATCCTTAGCCCAGGGATGAGCCAACAACCGGCGCGCGTCAGACTCACCCAACGGCCCAAGTATAAAGGGTAGACATATATTATAAAAAGGTGAACCCACTCCTATTAAACGGGAATCTTTCATGACCGGCTTACGGGACGCGATGACTATTTTAAGCTCTCTATTTTCATCCAGGCATCCGCGCATTAAACTGCAATCCGTAGGCGTTAAACCTTTTTCAGGGCCCAGCTCCATTTCATCCAGCAATACAAGGGCGCGGCAATTAATTAAGGCATCCCGGAAATCTCTCTTGCTTTTGTAACTCTTTCCCGATTTAATAGAAATTTCTTCTACCATTTCATCCCAATGTTTGGTCTGGAAATTTAACGGGCCGATAACCGGACCCGGCCAGGTCCCGGCCAATTTCCACAACAGGGAACTTTTACCGATTTTATGGTCCCCTTGCAGGGAGACCGAACCGCCCGTGAGCATTTGTTTGAGTTTGCGAAGTTCGTTTTCACGCCCGATGAAACGATTTTCATCTCGAACAGCATAGGTCTCGGTAAAGGGGTTTTCAAGTGGCCTAGCGTCGGGCTGCGAAACCTTCTGCGGCAAAGGTGACGCAGCGTTTTGCTGTGCCCCACGTTGAATTTTCTCTGCGATCTTTTCTGCCAGGTCCGCCATTATTTTTTCCGCCTGGCCTCCCTGATCACGCTCTTCCAGGGTTTTACCGTCCCGCGGCTCTCCCTGGATTTTATTTAACCACTCTACTTTTTTCCAGGGGCACGGTTTCACAAAAAGAGGAATCACCCACAAACCCTGGGTTTTTCTTCGCTTTAAGAGCATCGGAACTTCTTCCGCCCTTATAAAGTTCGAAACCAAAAAATCGGTGCTTACCATCAAGATGACGATATCCGCTTCGTTCAAGGCTTTTTCGATTTCCGGTTTCCAATCATCGCCCACGTCGATGCGCCGGTCATCCCAAACTTCGCAAAAACCTTCCAGGGACAAGACTGTTAAGTGTTTTACCAGGCGGTCTTTCCAATGCCCATCTTTATGCGAATAGCTGATAAATATCCTTTTCATGGTAGATTTATACCATACACCCAGGTAATTTTCAAGGACACCGGATGGAAAGATGTCCTGACCCTTTTTAATCTTAAAAAGGGAGCGCTTCGCACGGATTATAATAACGCCGGAGGCGTCTAAATAAAGTCCGAAGGACACCTTATTTTATCATAGTCTTTCATGAACATCAGCGTTCATCAGCGGTTCAGACACTATTTATTTCTTTTTTTCATTTAGAAAAGGGGAAAGCATTTCCAGATAGAAAATGGAAGATAATAATAAAAGGACTTCCATGTGGAATGGGACCCCAAAACGAATTTCTTTATTTAAACTCTTTCCGAAAGGATTTTGTAATATTCCGTCCCTTTTAAAGGGCATTCAATCAAATCATTAAATTCATCGGGATTAAGTTTTAAATCTTCCGCTGTGTATCCGGATTTGCTTCTTTTCATCATTCGATCATGGTCGTTTGGGATTTTAACCTTTGAAACTTCGATTCCATTTAAATAAATATACCCTTTCGCATGTTTACTTCGACTTTTTGGTATTTTCGGCTTTATTTTTTTTATTATTTGTCTCCTGATTTGTTTTTCAGGGAACGGTTTTATATCATGTTTCATCTATTTTTTTACAAAGTATTTTTTTCCACATCTTGGGCTTATCTCCAAGCTTTTCGCTTTTAATATGACGATAATGTTCATAAAGATCAATCAAATCCATTTTTAACTCATCGATGATTTCCTCTTTGTTGTCACCAAAAGCATATAATTCCAATTCTTCAATTTCGCCGACAATAGTATCTTTCTCCCTTAAAATTCTAATACAAAACGGCTTTTTTAATACATAGCCCGGGGTTTCAAGAGAATTTATTTCGATTAACTTTTCCGTCTTCCCACCTGTTTTTTTATAATCTGCATGATAATCGCCGTATGATGGTGTTTCCTCATGAATATAGTTCATTATATTTTTCTTTTTTTCATTCATGTTTTCCTCTTTCATAATTATAACATAAATATTTTTTTTCTCAAATGAAGGGAAACTGGCCTGGGCCCTTTTTCAACTAAATTATACGATACCAGTATCAAAATCCCAGGTGGAAGCATAATTTGTTACCTGTTTTTTCTGGTGATACCTCACCTCGTCCTGGTAAAAGGTTTGTATTTCATTAAAGTCAGTGTCTAAAATTTTAACCACATTATGATAAACCGCCTTGGTTATTTTGCCACTTAAGGAATACCTCTGCATCTTTGTGGATGCAAATCAAATTCTCACCCACTGTAATGACCTCCGCATCGATAATATCGGGAAAGGTGGCTATTTTTTCACTAAATACAGGCAGCGTAAAAAGGGAGCGCTTCGCGCGGATTATATATAACGCCGGAGGCGTCTAAATAAAGTCCGAAGGACACCTTATTTTATCATAGTCTATCATAATCATCAGCGTTCATCAGCGGTTCAGACACTATTTATTTCATATTTTTAATTTGGAAAAGGGGACTACTCATCATTTGTTTTTTCCCGGCTGAATCCAGCCGTCCAGCAGGTTTATAATGCGTTCGCTGTAGGTTCGTCGGCCAGGATTATCCTGGGCTTCATAACAACCGCCCGCGCCACTCCCACCAACTGCTGCTGACCACCGGACAACTGGTCCGGGAAAAGGTCCTTCTTAGCAACAATCCGGAACCGGTCCAGGATATCGGCGATCATTCCTTTACGCTCCGATGCCTTGACCTTTTTGTACAACAGGGGCGTTTCCAGGTTCTCATAAACGGTTAAATTATCGATCAAATGATAACCCTGGAACACAAAACCGATATTCTGTTGGTGAAGTACGGTGCGCTTCCGCTCATTCAATGGGTGTACCGGTTGATCGTCAAAATAATATTCACCCTCGGATGCGGTGTCCAGCATACCGATGATGTTGAGGAGTGTGGTTTTCCCAAAACCGCTTTTGTAGTATTTGGTAATTTCTTTTAATTCAATCATTTTAATGCTTCCTTTTTCAGTTTTTTCCGGAACATAATCGGGATAGTATTTTTTGTCGGAGCCCCGATCTGGACCAACTCCCATCCTTTACTGTGTTCTTTTATCACCCGTCTTAAAAAGGTGATTTTTTCTTCCGTATCGCTTACGGTGTCTTCCCACTCGACAATTTCGACACGGTATTTGATGGTTCTCTTCTTCCCGTTTATTTTGACATCGATTTCCACATTCTGTTCCGCATCCAGGGTCGGTATTTGCAAAACGATCTCTTTCATTATTACCTCCTCTTTACATTACCGCCCACGAATTACACAGATTTTCACGAATTTTATTTTAAATTTTAAAATAATCTGTGTTAATCTGTGTAATCGGTGGGCCATTTTAATTTTCATTCATACCTTAAGGCTTCTACCGGGTTGGTCGTTGCTGCTTTGATGGCCTTGGCGCTTACGGTTAACCAGGCAATGACCAATGCCATTCCACCGGACAGGATAAAGGCCTGGATCCCAATGGAAGTCCGGTAAGGGAAATTCTGCATCCAGTTATTCATCACAAAATAAGCCACCGGCCAGGCAATAATATTTGCCAGGAGTACCAACCGGGTGAACTCCTTTGTGAGCATCAGTGTTATGTTGGAAATAGAAGCCCCCAACACCTTCCGGATACCGATCTCTTTTGTGCGTCTTTCAGAAGTGAAAGATACCATACCGAACAAACCGAGACAGGCGATGAAAATGGCAAGAAAGGTAAAATAGGATAAAATATCCCTCGACCTCTCAATATTCCAAAATTGGCTGTCGAAAGAGGCGTCCAGGAAAAAGGAAGTAAAGGGCATGTGGGGAACCATTCCCTCCCATTTTTGTTTCAAGAAAGCCATGGAGTCGCTGATATCAACCGGTTTGAGCCTGACAACGATAACCCGCAGCGGATTGAATCGATGATCCGGCACATTTCCAATAATGAGGGGCTTGATGGACTGGGTAATAGGGTCGATATGAGTATCTTTGACCACCCCGATCACTTTCCTGGGAACCCATGTGCCCGATTCGGGCGGGCCCGGTACTTTTATAATTTTTCCTAGCGGCTCCTTCCAACCGAATTGTTTGACCGCTGTTTCATTAATGATCACCGCATCTCTTTCATCCGTGCCGAAATTTTTTGAGAAATTTCTGCCGGCTGTGATTTTCATTCCCATTGTGGGAATAAAATCTGTGTCTACATTGACATCGTGCATCAACTGCGTGGTGGCGCGGGTAAATCCTTCCGGGATTTTGTCGTTGAGCTGGGCCCCCCAACCCGGCAGCGTGGAGGCTGCCGATACATTCAAAACACCGTGATAGCTTTGCAGTTCTTTTTTGATCACCGGCAGCATCTCCTTGACACGGTCATCCATCAGGGGCAGGACCACCACATGTTCTTTGTTAAACCCCGGGTCCTTACCTCTCATATAATTCAATTGGCTCATAATAATCGTTGTCCCTATAATAAGTACGATGGATATGGAAAACTGGGCCACCACAAGGATACGCCGCAAACGGGAATTTGAGGTACCGGATTTCAAATTCCCTTTCAACACGTTGATGGGTTGGGAAGCCGTAAGGAAAAAAGCCGGGTAACTGCCTGCCAGCAGCCCGGTAAAAAAGGTCAACCCGATAATACCCGGGATAAGCCAGGGCATTTCATTCATATCGAGCCCCAACGGCCGTCCGGCCAGCGAGCTGAGCAGGGGCAGGGCGACTTCCACCAAAATCATGGCCAACACCATGGAAAGGAAACTTAAAATAACGGCATCCATAAGAAATTGAACGATCAATTTTTCCCGGTCGGCACCCACTACCTTGCGAATGCCCACTTCTAACGCACGACTGGCTGAACGGGCCGTGGAAAGATTCATAAAATTAACACAGGCAATCAGCAGCACAAAAAGGGCAATGGCCGAAAAGATATAAATGTAAAGAATGGGGTCGTTCCCCTGCTCCCCAGGCATATAAAGGCGTATCTCTTTCAACGGCTGCAAGAAGAACTCCATGTCGCTGCCCTTAGCTCTCATCTGCTCACCGGCATGCTTTGCAAGCAGTGCCGGGAATTTCTTCTCCAGGTTCTTGTAATCCGCACCTTTTTCCAGGAGAAGATAGGTGACAAAGTTAAAAGAAAGCCAGTCCGTAAGGATAGGAGACACCGTTTCATCCCGGGCGTACAATGTCCTGAACGAACGAAGCCCGTCAAAAAGAAAATGGGAATTCACCGGTATGTTTTTTATAACCCCTTTAACCGTATAGTTTTCGCTGTCGTTGAGCCTGAGAATTTTTCCCAGGGGTTCTTCATCCCCGAAATACTTTTTTGCCATCCTCTCGGTTATCACCATCGAATAAGGCGTTTTTAAGGCCGTGCCGGGATCGCCTTTGAGCATTGGCCATGAAAATATATTGAAGATAGAAGCATCGGCATACCGGATCCGGGTTTCGAGAAATTGTTTATCCTTGTATTTGACCACGCAGCGCCCCCCCCAATCGATTCTTGCCGTATCCACCACTTCCGGGTAACCGTCCCGCATGGCCGGGCCGGCCGTGGCATTGGAAGACGGCCAGGTAATTTCTGTTCCCCCCATCGTTGAATGCATATAAAGACGGTAAATCCGGTCGGCATTCTCGTGGTACCTGTCAAAGCTAAGTTCTGAATTAATATAAACCACAAGAAGGATACAACAGGCAATACCAATGGCCAGGCCAACGATGTTGATAGAGGAATACCCTTTGTGTCTTAAAATGTTTCTAATTGCAATTTTAAAATAGTTTTTTATCATTTTATGCCTCCTGCGGGTCCACGGCGTGGACTCCCTATAAAGGGGGGGCCACTGACCTACTGACCCACTGACCCACTGACTTACTCGTATCGCAGTGCCTCCACCGGGTTGGCAACAGCCGCTTTGATGGATTGGTAACTGACTGTCAACAATGCGATAACCAACGCCAGGCCAGCGGAAAAAACAAATAGCCACAACCCGATACCGGTTCGGTAAGCAAAATTCTGAAGCCATCTATTCATTGTATAATAAGCGATGGGCCAGGAAATAATATTGGCAACCAAAACCAATCGTGTGAATTCTTTCGACAGCAGGAGAATTATACCGGGCACCGAAGCACCGAGAACTTTTCGGACACCGATCTCTTTGGTTCTCTGTTCAGCCATGAAAGATACCAGCCCAAACAAACCCATGCAAGCAATAAATATCCCCAGGAAAGTGAAATAATTGGTTAGAGTACCCATACGCTCTTCCGCCCTGTACAGGTTGTCAAAGGCATCATCCAGGAAATGATATTCAAAGGGATAATCAGGGTTGAGTTTATACCAGGTTTTTTTCAAAGAATCCAGGGCTGCATGTACATTCCCGGGTTTGATCCTGATATAAATATGCCTGAACCAATCGGGAAAGATTTTAAAAACAATGGGTTGTATTTCTTTGTGCAGCGGCCGGAAATGAAAATCTTTCATCACCCCGATAATATTCCCTTTTCTATTCCAAAAGGAAAACCCTTTTCCTACAGGTGATTCCAGGCCCATCCGGCGTACAGCTTCTTCATTAACGATATAGGCTGTTTTTGCATCGGTGGGAAATTTCCTGGAGAAACTCCTGCCCTGTGCCATCTTTATTTTAAATGTCTCTATATAATCATAATCGACAAAATCAGCCTTTATTTGCATTTTATTTCCTGGTTTTTTTCCCTCCCACTCCGGGCTTCCCGGGGAGTTGCCAATATTAGTGGGCAAAGCCAAAGACGCAGTCACATTAAAGACATCGGAATTTCGTAGAAATTCTTTTTTTATAGAATAATACTTTGGAATCACGTTTTCCGACATGCGAATATAAACGATGTGCTCTTTGTTATATCCCAAATCTTTATTCCTTATAAAGTGGAGTTGTTTGTAAATGACGGCTGTACCGATCACTAAACCGATAGAAAGAGCGAATTGGGTGACCACAAGTACTCTCCTCAGTAAAGGCAGCCGGCCCTTTTTTCTTTCATGCGGCACTCCTTTTAGAACCCTTACCGGTCGAAAAGATGAAAGAAGCAAAGCCGGGTAACTGCCGGACAGTACACCCGTCAAAATTGCTATCCCTATAAATCCCAGGTAAATGACCATATTGCTTGAAGACTCCAGGGATAAATTCTTCCCGGACAGGTTGTTAAAGGCGGGTAAAAATAGTTCCACCAGGATAAGGGCAAATAAAAGTGCAAGAAAAGTCAATATGATAGACTCACCGAAAAACTGCTTGATCAGTTGTGAGCGTCTGGCCCCCACAACCTTGCGTAATCCGACTTCTTTCGCACGTTTTGCCGATCTGGCGGTGGTCAGGTTCATAAAATTGATACAAGCAATGACTAAAACAAACAGGGCCAAAAGGGAAAAGATAGTGACATATTTTATATCGCCCACTCCTTTTATATCGTGTTTTACATTGGAGTAGAGGTGTATTTCCTTTAACGGCTGAAAAATTGCTTTTTCATTATCTTCCTTGTTGTGTTTTTTAAAAATACCCGCCGCCTTCGGTGCCGGTTCCCCCATCGAACCCTCATTGTTGAGCATAACGTATGTATTGAAGGAGTTAAACCCCCAATTGTTATCGATTTTTTCTGCAAAAATCTCTTTCAACTGCATCTTGAATGGAGAAATAAGATCAAACTTCAGGCTTGAATTTCCCGGGATATTTTTTACAACACCTGTGACCTTGACATCGAACTGTTTATTTATATTCAGTGTTTTTCCCAGGGGGTCTTCATTCCCGAAATATTTCCCAGCTATTTCTTCCGTAATCACCACCGAATACATATCGGTCAGGGCTTCTTTTGGGTTCCCCCTGACAAAAGGAAAGGAGAACATTGCAAAAAAATCAGGATCCGCGCATTCATACCCGGGCTCATAGAATTTTTTCTCACCGTATTTTACCAGCCATCTGCCCCAGGCGCCAAATCGTGTGGCGTGAGTGATCCCCGGGAATTCCTGTTTCAGTGCATTGGCCAGTGGAGGTGGAGTCAGCGCACTTTTGCCCTTTTCAGCCGTATCGTGCTCTTCGCGTATGACCCTGTAAAGATTGTCGAGATTCTTGTGGAACCGGTCATAGCCCAGTTCATCCTGAACCCACAAGAGAATCAATATGCAGCAGGCCATTCCCACGGCAAGTCCGGCAATATTAATAAAGGAATATCCTTTGTGTCTAACAATGTTTCTAAAGGCTAGTTTCAAATAATTTTTAAACATGTTCACCTCTTAGAAGTTTGTATACTAATCCCCCTGTCTTAAACTCGGCTTTTTCTGATTTTAAACTGTTTTCCGCTCTCTATGTTCTATGTACTGCTTCCTGTTCCCTGCGTTTTGCTACAAATGAAATTCTTCTTTGATGTTTTCCGTGACAATATGGCCGTCGAAAAGATGGATCACTTTTTGAGCGTATTCTGCATAAGACGGGGAATGGGTAACCATAATAATGGTTGTGCCTGCTTCATGGAGTTCGATAAGCATTTTCATAACCTCTTCGCCGTTTTCGGAATCCAGGTTACCGGTAGGCTCGTCAGCGAGGATCAGTCTCGGGTTTCCCACGATAGACCTGGCTACAGCCACCCGCTGCTGCTGCCCGCCGGACAACTGCTGGGGAAAATGATTTTTCCTGGGAAATAACTGCATCCGTTCCAGCACATCGTTGACTTTCGTCTTCCGTTCAGAGGAAGGGGTTTTAAGATAAAGCAGCGGAAGCTCGACATTTTCATAAACCGTTAATTCATCGATAAGATTAAAACTCTGGAATACGAAACCGATGTTCTTTTTTCGTAAATTCGCCCGCTTCTTTTCGGAAAATTTCGCTACCTCTGAATCCAGGAAGTGGTATTCTCCTTCGCTGGGATTATCCAGCAGTCCCAGGATGTTCAATAATGTGGATTTCCCGCAGCCTGAAGGTCCCATCACTGCCACAAACTCACCTTCATTCACCTTCAAATTAACTTTATTTAGTGCAGTGGTTTCTACTTCATCAGTAGTGTAGATTTTTTTCAAATTTTTTGTTTCGATCATTTTTTTCTCCTGCTTTTTTTCTCATTTTAATATCAGACGGTCCATATCGCCGTAGTTTTCATAGGATGACGTAATCACGCGGTCTCCCGGTTTCAGGCCTTCCAGCACCTCGAAATGTTGGGGGTTTTGCCTGCCCAAGCGGATGGGTTTTTTTACGGCAAAATCACCGGATTCACCCAGCACATACGCCCAATTGCCGCCGGTGGTTTGATAAAAACCACCCCTGGCAACAAGGATGGCTTCGGACATCTCACTTAATTGCAAGCGGATATGAAGGGATTGCCCTCTTTTGATACTTTCCGGTTCCTTACCGGCGAATTCCAGGTCCACTTCAAATTGTCCCTCCTGGACTTCGGGGAAGATCTTATTTACTTTCAACTTGAAGACTTTTTCCAGGAGATCAAATTCCCCGATTTTTCCCGTTTCAATGCGGTTGATATAGTGCTCATCGATTTGGGATCTCACCTTAAATCCTTCCATTTCATCGATCTGTCCCAGCCGCTCTCCCTGGGATTTGGATTGACCCACTTCAGCCGTTAAGGAAGTCAAATGGCCGGAGATTGGCGCCCTCACCGTCAAATTTTCCAATTGTTGTTTTACCAGTTCCAGGTTCCCCTGCATCCGTTTTACCGAGGTTTCCAGATGACGAACCTGCTCCTCACGGAACTTCAAACCCGTTTCCTGGCTTTCAATGGTTAATTTTCTTCGTTTGACCTGGTATTCGTAATCATCCTTCAGATCATCAAACTCTTGTTTTGAAATAAATTTTTCCTGGTACAGGATTTCATTGCGTTCAAATTTACGTTTGGCCCTGGTCATGAAATAATCGGCTTCCGCCCGTTGTCTTTTTAAAGCCAACCGGTTTTGTTCCAATTGCAAACGGGTTGCCCTGAGATCGTTACTGGCCCGGTTGATTTGCGCTTCGTTACTCAGCAAGGTCATCAGCAGGTTAGTATTGGACAATTTAAGAATCTTATCTCCCTTCTTTACCCGGGAACCCGCTTCCAGGTAAATTTTTTCAACCCTTCCACCCACCACGGCATCCAGGTAAATGGTATTGTGGGGAAGAACATTGCCGATAATAGAGATGAATTCTTGAAAAGGTCCTTTTTTTACCGGTGAAATGGTGACGCGCTCAGCTTTGACATTGAGGGTTGAACCGCCCGTCTGAAAGAGCAGCATGTATCCCACCACCAGGATGAATATGCCCACAATGCCGTATTTTATGGTCCGTTTCAGCGGCCATTTCTTTTTTTCAATAGGTTTATCCATGCCCATTTAGTTACTCCTAGGTTTACTGTATGCAAAAACCATGCCAAAATTTTTAAATTACCCCGCGGCGCGGGGGACCTATATGCGGAGGATCTGCTGGAATACGCTTCTACAATTTGTTCCCATTGAAAAAATGAAAATTCTTATACAATTATCGTTTGTAATTTTGGACATTGTAATTTGATATTTTTCTTCCTTGGTGTTCGCTAATGGCACAACAGGTGTCCGCCAGCGTACAGTTAGAGAACCCGGTAGATTTAACCATCTTGCAAATTTAATTGGTAAGTCATTTGCTCATTTTTCTAATGAATGAGATTGTAGACGGCACCGAAATTTGACATTGGAAATTAGTAAGAGCACCGGATGGGGATAAATCCAAAGAATGTTCTCTTAGTTTATTAAGATATTCAACAAATGAAAAATGGGGCGGTGCGTTTAAAAGTTCAAATTACTGCCTCTTCATTTAAGGTCAACCTTTACGACATCTGCTCCTGTAGTGGTTTCCGGGTGAACACTCGAGGTTCGTTCACCCCTACGCATCCTGAGAAACACGGTACGACGCCTTACCTGGTACGTAGGGACGAACCTTGTGTTCGTCCGTGAATTGGTTCCATAACGTAAATAAAAGCAAGAATTTAGCTTTAAGTTAGCGGCATTCCGGCCTGTCCCCAAATCAATCGCGTTTTTTACCGCATTGTAAATGCCTTCGCGGTTAAATTAACTTTTACTAATCTTTGAATCCGATTAGCCTGTAAAAATCCGGGTAATTCGTTTTAAATGACTCTAATTGGGTTTTCAGACGTTGTGAATTTATTTCTCTATCCTGGAAAGTGCAGAGTTTATAAAGGGTCAAGGAGATTTGAACAAACGGATGGCCTGATTTTTCCGCCTCTTCCAAGATTTTGTTCCAGTGGTCGCCTCCCCAGGTTAACCCGGCGGCCATCGATACCTTTGCCGCATTAATAACAAAAGCCGCCAATGCCAGGCGTTTGGCATCGGTCTCCTCCCGGTCCCGGTACGTCTCATTAAACGCCTGCGCATAAAAATCCCAGGAAAAGTTGATGAAGTAAAGGTCAAAGGGATTCTTTCGCGTAAAATTGCCGATTGCTTCAAAAAGACTGGAATCGCTTATTTCTTCTTTATTATAAAAGGTAATGTTCAGACCGGCCATGAGATTCAAAAAATAGTAATAATACCTCAAAAATGCAGATAACCAGAGCAAACACCCAGATGATTATTTTAGCACTCATGGCTATTTGGATTACGGATAAATAGGTACTCAGTAAAATTGTGCCTACAATAACGACAATTCTTAATAATAATTCCATTACTTACATCTCTGAATCTATTGGCTATTGGTCTTTATCTTTTTTTTTATTTATGGTTTTTTTGGCTACCTCGATATTTTCTAAAACCATTCTCACACGTGACTCGTTTTTGATGTATTTAAATATTTCTAAAGCCTGATTAAAATATTTTAATGCCTCATCCGGCTGACCCAGAACACCGTATATATTGCCAATATTACCTAGTTGATTAGCAATGCCCTCCTCATATCCGATTTTCCTGTGGATATCCAACGCTTCCTGATGATTTTTTAATGCCTCTTCCGACTGACCCAGAACACCGTATATATTGCCAATATTGCCAAGTTGAATAGCAATGCCCTGCGCATAACCGATTTTCCTGTGGATATCCAACGATTCCTTTAGATTTTTTAATGCCTCTTCCGGCTGGCCCAGATCACGGTATGTATTGCCAATATTGCCAAGTTGATTAGCAATACCCTGTTCAAAACCGATTTTCCTGTAGATGTCCAACGCTTTCCGGTGATTTTTTAATGCCTCCTCCGGCTGATCAAGATCACTGTATATCAGCCCGATATTGCCAAGTTGGTTAGCAATGCCCTGCTCATAACCGATTTTCCTGTAGATATCCAACGCTTCCTTTAGATTTTTTAATGCCTCATCCGTCTGACCCAGATTACTGTATATCAGACCGATATTGGCAAGGGCATTGGCAATGCTCAATTGATAACCGATTTTTTTTGATATTTCCAACACCTTCTGAAATTTTTTAATGCCTCTTCCGCCTTACCCAGAGCACCGTATATATTGCCAATATTGCCAAGTTGATTAGCAATACCCTTCTCATAACCAATTTTCCTGACTATCTCCAACGCTTCCCGGTGATTTTTTAATGCCTCATCCGGCTGGCCCAAAACACTGTATATCAGACCGATATTGGCAAGGGCAGCAGATTTTCCCTGTAATTTCTCATTTTTGTCTTTGACCTTCCTGGAGATTTTCAGGGCTTTCTTATAATGATCTTCCGCCTCTTTTAGCCATGATATATTAGAATAACAATTCCCTATTAGGATGTGGGCGGCCACTTTATTTGAAGCCTCTGCCTTTGGATGAGAGAGGCATTTTTCAAACTCTTTAATCGCCTCTTTAAAACGGGATTCTTTTGACAGTTCTTCTCCTTTCTCATAATGGTGACTTAATAAAGGGCTATCTGGAAGTCCGTCGATGTATTCCATGGGAAAACCTTGATCTCTCAGTTCCCGTCTTTCTGATAAACGGTGATAATAATCAGCAGTCTCTTTATCCTTTTCCTTATCCTTTATATCCTTAATTATTAATAACACTTCGATAATGCAGATAACACCAGCAATCAACCAGATGATTATTCTAGTACTCATGGATGTTTCCGTTAATGATAAATATGTACCCAGTAAAATTGTTCCTACAATAACGACAATTCTTAATAATAATTCCATTGCCTTACTTCCCTGAATCTATTGGTTGTTGTTCTTTATCTTTTTGTTTGTTTATTTCTTTTTTGAGTTCCTCGATATTTTTTGAAACCATTTCCATAAGTGGTGAGTTTTTGATGTGTTCAAAGATGGGTAAAGCCTTCTTAAAATATTTTAAAGCCTTATCCGGTTCACCCTTTTCTCTATATATTACACCTATATGGTTATTCTGATATGCAATGCCCAATTTATCTGGTGGTTTCATTTCTTCGCTTTTCTTCAACGCTTTCTTGAAATTTTCTAATGCCTCATCCAGGTTATCCATTTCTATATGTATAAGTCCTATATTTTGCTGGTCACTTGCAATGCCTTGCGTATCTTCAATTTCCTCGTGTATCACTAGTGCTTCTTTCAGTTTTTTCAATGCCACTTTATCATTACCCTTACTTTTGTATATCAACCCCATATTGCCTAGGTTACTTGCAATGCCCTGCTTATTGCCTATTTTCTTGTTTTTCTTCAACGCTTTTCGGAGTTTATGTAATGCTTTACAGAACTTACCTTCCTCACAGTATATCATCCCCATATTTCCCAAAGCAACAGCCTTTCTTCTTAATTTTTCATCTTTATTCTGGACTCTCCTAGATAATTTATAAGCTTCTTTATAGTGAACTTTTGCATCTTCAAAATTAGATAAATTAATATAACAATTCCCTATTTGAGTATGGATTTCCGACTCATCTGATTCCGTGGCCTTTGGATCTCTAAGGCACTCTTTTAACTCATTAATAGCCTCTTTAAAATAGGATTGTTTTAACAGTTTTTGTTCAATCCAAAAATGGAATTTTAATTTATGTTTTTCTCGCAGTCTATTTATAAAAGCATCCGAGAATCCTCGATCACTCAGCCACTTACTTTCTTTAAAGTAATCATTGTATTCTCTTTCCTTTTTTTTCTTTTTTTTTCTCTCTTTCTTCATACGATTTTCTATAATTGTTTTTAACACAGCGCAGATAGTAAGTACCCCACAAATCGAATATATAATTATTTTATCTTTAGGAGTGAGCTGCTTTTGGGTTGCTATAATTAGACTTATTGCAATTGGTCCTACATATAAAATGATATTTGCGATACTTAATAATATATTCATTGCTTTACATCCTTAATTATATTGTATATCGGACATAGTTTACCAGAACAAAGAAAAATAATCAACCTTGAAAAATCTTCAATTAAATCCAGAATTTCACGCGGAACGTTGCGATAAAACGCCTGATAGATAGGGGACAAACGAGAATGTCGCAGTGCTATTCGGGCCAGGTCAACTTTTCACTTTTTCCAGGGGAAATTGCCGGAATATTTCACGTTTTTGAGAGATAATTCCTGGAAATTTTCACGTTTTCGAGGAGAAAATCTTGATTTTTTTCACGTTTTTTGGTATAAATCATTTATTATGAAACGGAATCTTTACAACAAGCTCCTGGAATGGAAACGATCGGAATCGCGTAAACCTTTGATATTAAAAGGTCCAAGGCAGGTAGGCAAAACATATATTTTAAAAGAATTCGGGAAGAATGAATATCCCAGTACCGCTTACTTTAACTTTGAAGAAGACCCCACCTTAAAAGACTTTTTTACCGGTCGTATTCAACCGGACCGGATTATTGAAAAACTTTCCATTTACTATGAAACTAAAATTCTTCCCCATAAGACATTGGTGATTTTCGATGAGGTACAAAATTCGCCCAAAGCCCTGACTGCTTTAAAATACTTTTATGAAAATGCCAACCGCTATCACATCGCTGCCGCCGGTTCGTTATTGGGGTTGAAAGTCGGTCATGCTTCACCGTTCCCTGTGGGTATGGTTAACTTTTTGAACCTTTACCCCCTATCCTTTGGCGAATACCTGGAAGCAGTAGGGAAATTAAAACTCCGGCAATTGCTGGAAAATAAGAAGGATTTCGAATCCTTGATTCCTGCGTTTCATGACGAGTTGATCGACCATTTAAAGATGTACTATTTTGTCGGTGGAATGCCTGAAGCGGTGAAACAGTACGTAAAACAAAAGGACCTGAAAAAAGTAAGGCGGATTCACAATGATATTTTAACGGCATATCTTCAGGATTTTTCGAAATATTCGACTAAAACCGAAGCCATCCGGATAACCAATACATGGAACACCATACCTACACAACTGGCAAAAGAGAATAAAAAGTTCAAGTATTCAGAGATATCGAAAAATGCCAGGGCCAGGGACTACTATGAAGCGATTCAATGGTTGGTAGACGCTGGTTTGGTTTACAAGTGCCGTAATATCAAGACCCCTAAGCTGCCTCTATCCGGGTATAAAGAAGATAATATTTTTAAATTGTACCTCCTGGATACCGGGCTTTTAGGAGCGATGTTGAATCTCTCTGCCCGGACAATCGTGGAGGGGAATCGACTTTATTCCGGTTACAATGGTGCTTTTACAGAAAATTATGTGGCCCAGGAGTTAATGGCCGGGCCGTTATTCGAGGAAGTTCATCTAAAAGAGCTTTATTATTGGACCAATAACAGTGCCGCAGAAGTGGATTTCATTGTTCATTTTAAGGATGGGTTATTCCCCCTGGAAGTTAAAGCCGGAATCAGCAGGCGGAAGACAAGCCTGATGGTTTTTGGAGAAAAGTATTCTCCTTCTTTGCTCTCAAGAGCCACCCTTCGAAATTTTAGGCAGCAGGAGAACCTTTGCAATTATCCTCTTTATGCTGTTGCTCATTTTCCGATATTGGGCAGCAAGGTTACTTGTTAAAAAGGTTACTTATTGATAATATTATGCCATTTCTCGGCAGAATATTTTTTTCACCGCAGAAAACACAAAGGACGCGGAGTAAAAAATTTTTAACTTTTTTCATTGAAATATCCCATAATTTATATATAATATACCTTTCATTATATATGATACGATTATTTATACGATAAGATCAATCGATGAAATGGATAGACACGATTAAAAAAGTTTTAAAACAGCACGGTCATCACCTGATTTTCGGGATGTCTATTCTCTCGTTGACCCTTCTGGTGGCCTGGTGGTCGGTTTTCCTTCAACAATCCATTAAACTGCAGCGCTCCTTTCTACAGGAAAACCTGGAACTGGCGTTGGAATCCTTTGCTTTTCAACTGGGTAATGATAAAAATGATCCCCCTCAACCCGGTGTGTTGAAACAAGATGACCGCTTTGAGATTACCGCCTGCGGTTCAGTCGATCGACAATTTGCTAAAGCTTTAACCCCCTCCTGGAAAGAGTACTGCATCCAGGCCAGGGATTCTGCCCTGGCGCAAATCGAAGATGAATTCAGGCGAAAGAGATTTATGCTGATTGGCGAATCCGGGTTCCTGGTGCTGTTGATACTTCTCAGCAGCATTTTACTTTACCAGTTTATTCAACTGGAAAAAAGTTCCGCCCGGGAAGTGGAAGCCTTTTGGGGACGGGTGACCCATGAGATAAAAACACCTATCACCGGTATAAAAGCTTTTTTGCAAAGCCTCAAGAATCAATCCTTAGACCCCGATCAAGTGCTGCCCTTCGTGGATATGGCACTGAAACAGGTGGAAAAGCAAGAGCAGTTGGTTGAAAATATTTTAGCCGGTTACGGTTTGCGGTCCGGCGGCAGCGAACATGTGCCGAAGCTGAAAGATTTAAATCTTAATGAATGTATAAAAAACTATTTTGACCGCCATGTGATACACCTGACCGACGCCAAATTGTCGCTCCGATTTGATGCGGATAACGGTAAGGAGTTGATGGTACGAGCGGATTCCCATATTCTCCGGGTGATCCTGGACAATATCGTCGATAATGCTTTAAAGTATTGTTCTCCCGGGCTTATACTAACGGTCGGGGTATCCGGCCGGGACAAAGAGGCGGTTGTTACTCTCAAAGACAATGGCCCGGGTTTTCCCTCAGAATTTCCCGAAAAGATTTTTAGCGCCTATAAATACCTGCAAGACGAATTACCGGGCAAAGGTCATGGTTCCGGTATGGGCCTGTATATTGCCCGGCAACTGACAGAGAAAATGAACGGCCGCCTGGAAGCCTTTAGTAAAGGCGAAGGCTGCGGCGCGGAATTTCACATCTATTTAAACCTCTCCAAAAGATAACCAGGGACAATGGCATATAAAATCGCAGTGATTGAAGATGACCGGTTGATCCGCAATATGATCAAAATCAACCTGGAGAAGCAAGATTACCGCGTTCACAGCTTTTCCAACGGTGAATCCTTGCTGGAACAGACCCCCCATGAACTGTTTGACCTTTTTATCCTGGACATATTACTGCCGGGAATTTCCGGGCTGGACGTGCTGGAAAAGCTTAGAACAAACAGCACCCACACAAATGCAAATGAGATTGCCAATGCCCATGCACCGGTGTTGATGCTGACGGTTCAGAGTCACGTGCAAATCAAGATAAACGCCTTAAACAGCGGTGCAGATGATTACCTGGTGAAGCCCTTTAATATGGAAGAGCTGCTGGCCAGGGTCAAGGCATTGATCCGCCGCAGTCACGGGAAACGCACCATCTCTTCCAGCCAGGTCCTGGTTATTAACTGCTACAAAATAAATCTTTCCACCCGACAGTGTGGTAGTAATATGGGAACCATAGTGCTTTCGGAAAAGGAAGCCAAACTGCTGGCTTATTTTTCACTGCACGCGGGGCAGACGCTGCGCCGGGCGGATATATTAGAAGAAGTCTGGGGAATGGATGTTTCTCCAACCCTGCGCACCGTTGATAACTTCATTTTGAAATTCCGGAAGCTTTTCGAGGAAAACCCGGAAAGCCCTAAACATTTTATTTCTGTAAGGAACAAAGGTTACCGTTTTGAAAAGGGGTAACCACACCCCTTGTTTATCTGCGGTCAATATGTTTCTCTACAAACCAATCGATCAACTCCCTGGCAATGCTGAATTTACCCGGTACAGTGGGCAAGTTATCCGGGGTAAACCAACCGGCAGCGATCAGTTCATCTTTATCGATGGCTAATTCCCCGCTTTTATAGTCGGCGGTAAATCCCACCATCAACGAATCGGGAAAAGGCCAGGGCTGACTGCCAAAATACCTTATATTTTCTACTTCAATATTAGCCTCCTCTTTTATTTCCCTGCGAATACATTCCTCTAAGGTTTCCCCTGCTTCTACAAATCCCGCCAATACACTGTACATACCCCTTTTAAACCGGGCCGCTTTAGCCAGCAATATTTTGTTTTCTTTAATAACAGCGACAATTACAGCCGGTGAAATCCTGGGATAATTTATTAGATTACAACGTTCACATTTCTTTGCCCGTTCATTCTCTAAATTTCTTGTTTTAGCCCCGCACCTGCCGCAATATTGGGAGGTTTGCTCCCATCTCATTAGATGAAATGCGTACCCGGCGACCTGGAATAGGGACGAATCCATTAAGCCAAATAAGCTGCGAAGATTGTGAGAAAACATGCCCGGGGGAATTTCTGTTTTTTTCGCTGCTTCGACCGAATAACAACAACTACCGCGATACCTGCCAAGATATTGCGTCCGAAGGGGCGTTATGTTTAGCTCATGCAAATCTCTTATAAAAGGTATTGTATATGTATTGTTATTTTGCGGGTAGACAAGAAGATTATTATCCCGGAAAATAAACCGGTAGGATTTTTCACTTTTATTTTTCGGCTCGATCAATTCTTTAATAAATCTTGTGTTCGTGGTCATGGAAACATCATAATAGAAAACCCGGCAGCTTTCAAGTACTGTTTTTCTTATTTTCTTTTTTTCTTTTGTCATGGCTTTGTCATAAATCGTTGCATTTTCCCGCATAATCGTTTAAAAATAACTCTTCGAATAAAAACCATAGATTTACACAAGAGAGGTATTAGATGAAGAAAACATCGAGACATTTAATGACAATCTTTTTTATAATTGCCACCGCGTTGATTATAGGCAATACCTTTTTATCGGCGGACGTTTCCACTGCTAATTCCGAAGCAGCGGAACCGGAGGAAAAAGGGGATGAAAAAAAAGAGAAAAAAAAGGACGAAGTCCTGTACTATGAAGTAATCGTAACGGCCACCCGGACCGAAAAAGACACCTTTGAAATCCCTAAACCGGTCAGTGTGATCAACCGGCAGAAGATCGAAGAGAAAGCCCCCAACAATGTAACGGATTTGTTGACGGAGTTACCCGGTGTGGATGTTAACGGTGTGGGCGCCAACCAGGGCCGGCCGGTAATTCGCGGGCTGCGCGGTCAGAGAATACTGCTGATGCAAGACGGCATCCGCATGAACAATTCCCGCCGGCAGCAGGATTTTGGGGAAATTCCCGCACTGGTAGATGTTTCCGGAGTTGACCGGGTAGAAGTGGTACGCGGTCCTGCGTCGGTTTTATACGGTTCCGATGCCATTGGCGGTGTTTTGAATATCATTACCAAAATACCGGGTTATGAGCCCGGCACCTCTAAAATCCATGGAAATATCGGCTACCGGTTCAGTTCCGCGGATAAGCAAAATAAAGGAATTGCCAATATTAACGGTAATATTGGGAAATTGGGCTTTATGCTGAGCGGCAATTACCGCAGCGCCAAAGATTACGAAGCACCTTCCGGGACTTTTGGTAATATCGATTTGACCAATGACACGACTGTCACCGATACCGGGGTTAAAGACGGCAGCATCAATCTTTTATTAAGCTACAATATATCGAAACAGAACCAGGTCTCCTTCAAATACGAATACTATCACGCAGAAGACGCGGGGTTTGGTTTTATCGAACCGGAACTCTACGACCCCGGTTCCCCCAGGATTCAAATCCAATACCCCCTGCAAAAGGTTCATAAATATACCTTTAAATACGAAAACCGGCGATTGGGTTTTGTACTTGCAGATCATGTCAGTTTTACCGGTTATCACCTCAGGAATGAACGGCGCCTGGCAATGGATATTTTTATTCCCTTTGGTATTCCCGGCCTTCCGGCGGCAGGTCTTAATCTCCGGAATGAAAACTTTACCGATATTAAAACCGTGGGCTTCCGCCTGGAATTCAACAAAGCCTTTAAAAACCATGTGATCACTTACGGTACGGATTTGTTCCTGGACAATACCGTAAATACCGATACCAGTATCAGCCAGTTTGTCGGTTTTGGCCCCCCCATTCCCAGCATTGATACGACCCCACAGGTGCCCAATGCCCGTTATCGCAGTATGGGCGCATTTATCCAGGACGACATCGCCCTGTTTTCCAGGACCTCTTTAATCCTCGGTCTCCGCTATCAGAATGTCAATGCCCGGACAAAAGAGACCCAGGGCCTCGAAAGTGAACCGCTGGTAGACAGCACCGACCAAACCGTGGTGGGAACGGCTAACCTGATCTACGGGATAACGGATCATTTACGGCTGGTGTTTTCTGTGGGCAGGGGATTTCGCTCGCCCAACCTGATCGAGCGTTTTTTCAATGGTACCACACCCGAAGGCAGCGGGTTCCAGTCCAGGAATACAGACCTTAAAGCGGAAACCAGTCTCAATTTTGATGTCGGGTTTAAATATCGTCAGAAAAAAGTCTACCTGGAGGCGACTTATTTCAACAATGTGGTGCGGGACGGAATCCGTATCGCTGCCACAGGCAACGAGATAAACGGTCTGCCGGAATATCGCAATGTGAATGTAGATAAACTGCGCATACAAGGGGTGGAAGTTTTAGGAAAACTATTTTTTAAATTCGGACTCTCGTTGACCGCTAACTTTACCCACATTAAATCCAAAGACCTGGGCAACCCCGAAACCCCTTATGTAGACACTTACTCTGCCAAATTCAACTTCAATGCCCGCTACCAACATCCCAAAAAACTGCTCTGGCTAGGTTACGACCTGCGCATCAACGGTAACCAGAAGGATGTGCTGTTGGGGGACAACCCCATCGGGGATATCATTCCCGGGTTTACCGTTCATTCACTCAGTGCCGGGGTTACGTTGTTTAAAAACAGTTCGTTCCCACAGCAGTTGGGCATAATTATCGGCAACCTGACCAATACATTGTATTCGGAATTTTCCAATGCCAGTTTTTTCCGTCCGGCACCGAAACGCTACATCGTGCTGACCTGGTCTACCCGGTTTTGATAAAGAATGCAAAGGGCGTGAATAATATAAATAAATCCTGGGGGTGAGAGGGTAAGATTTGCTTCTTACCCTCTCGCCTTCGGCGACCAGGGGGGCTCTTTTCGAGAAAACCGCCCCCCTGGACCCCCCGCAAAAGCTTTTTATAATGGGAGATAATTTATTAAACTTCGCAAAATAGCCATGCCGTGCAAGTAAAAAATTTTTGCCCCGCTTTTTATAAAAAGCGGGCCGCCGGAGGCAATTTTTCCATAGTTACGAGGCAATCCCTACCTTTTTATTTTTTGTTATGATAGAATAGAAAAGAAATCTCATCAAATCAAAAACAAAAGGAGGTTTGTCATGGAGTTTTACGAAGCTGTAAAAGAACGTCATTCTGTAAGGGTATACAAGCCGGATCCTGTTCCTGAAGATGTATTGACCCGGGTCCTAGAAGCCTTCCGGGCGGCCCCCTCATGGGCCAACACCCAGCCCTGGGAACTCATCCTGGTTACAGACCCGGAAATAAGAAAACAGTTACAACAAACCACTTCCGAAACAAATCCATCCTTCAGTGCCCTGGCTGATGCCCCGATAGTGGTATGCGCAATAGGTCTAACCGGCACCTCCGGTTTCTATAAGGGAAAACCGTTAACCAACAGGGGGGATTGGGTGATGTTCGATATGGGAATTGCTACTGAACACATGGCCCTGGCTGCGGCAGCCGAAGGACTGGGAACCGTACATGTGGGTGCTTTCGATTATCAAAAAGCCGGGGACATCCTGGAACTCCCGGAAGATCGAACGGTGATAGAACTCATCCCTTTAGGTTACCCCGCTTATACTCCCAGGCAGGTTCCACGAAAACCGCTGCAAGATTTCCTTTTCAAAAACAAATACGGCAAAAAATAGACATCTAATTTCTTGTCTATGTCGAAATATTCATGGAAAAGCAATTAATTACTCCCAGTAAGTTAGATATTCTACCAGGCATATTGATTTTGCTGGGGATAAGCTTTGCCAATCTTTACGCATACCTCCTCTTTCACAGCCTTGCTGAAATGTTCGGCATTATCATCGCTTTTGCTATTTTTATCGTTGCCTGGAATTCACGTCGCTTCCATGATGACAGCTATTTTTTATTTATCGGTCTGGCTTATGCCTTCATCGGTGGGCTGGATATACTCCACACCCTCGCCTATAAAGGTATGGGCGTATTCCCGGGCTATGATGCTGATCTGTCGACACAATTGTGGATTATCGCCCGTTATATCGAGAGTGCCTCACTTTTTATTGCCCCTTTGTTATGCGGCCGAAAACTAAACATCAGGTTTGTATTTTTCGTCTATACCCTGGTTATCTCCCTTTTGATGGGGTCTATTTTCTCCTGGGACATTTTCCCTCGCTGTTTTATTGAAGGTGTTGGCTTAACCCCTTTTAAAAAAATCAGCGAGTATATCATTGCCCTGATTCTAACAGCCGCTGTTGTGATGCTGTTTCAAAAGCGTAACCAATTCAACGAGAGTATATTTCGTTTGCTGGCGGCGTCCATTATACTGACCATCGGTTCGGAATTGGCTTTTACATTATACATCGACGTTTACGGTTTATTTAACCAGGTGGGGCACCTGCTCAAGATTGTCTCCTTTTATCTCATCTACAAAGCGATTATACAGACGACCCTGACAAAACCCTACGACCTTTTGTTTAGAAAATTGAAGCAGCACGAGGAGTCGCTGCTAAAAGCCAAAGAGGCGGCTGAAAGTGCCAACCGGGCCAAAAGTGCATTTTTAGCCACTATGAGCCACGAACTTCGCACCCCGCTGAATGGTATTTTAGGCTATGCCCAAATCCTCCAGGACAGCCCATCCCTAAACCAAAGCTTACAGGAAGGTCTGGACATTATTGAGAGAAACGGCAGAAATCTCTTAACCCTCATCAACGATGTGCTTGATCTTGCCAAAATCGAATCAGGGAGAATCGACATTATTCAAAGCAACTCTCATTTGAACACCTTCCTCAGAGATATTTACGAAGTTGTTCGCCCACGCGCTGAACAAAAAGGTATTATTTTCCGCTGGCAGCCTTTCGACTTTGCCCGGGACCGGCCGATTGACTGGGATACAGGGAGTGAAGGCCCGTCGCTCCCTTCTCATGTCCGCGGCGATGCAAGACGTCTGCGGCAAGTCTTGATTAACTTATTGGGCAATGCTATCAAATTTACCGACAGGGGCGGCGTGATGCTTAAGGTTGGCTTAATAATAGGGAACCGGGAGAAAGGTGTACCTGCTAAGATTCGGTTTCAAATCGAAGATACGGGAATCGGCATTGCGCCAGAGCATTTAGCATCTATTTTTGAGCCTTTTCACCAGGTGAGCGACGCGCCGCATCGAAAGGAGGGCACAGGCCTGGGACTGGCGATTAGCCGCAATTTCATTGAATCGATGGGCAGCCAGCTGCGGGTGAAAAGTACTCCTGGCGAAGGAAGCACCTTCTGGTTTGATGCGGCGCTGCCGGTAGTTGTGGAGGGTGTTGAAACCACCGTTGAGCAGACCCGAAAAATCATTGCCTCCCTGCTTATAACGCCGCCGCCGCAGGAAGAGGTGGCGGCGCTCTATGAGTTATCCCTGATGGGTGATATCAACGAACTCGAGATACGAGTGGCCGCCCTGGAACAGTCAGACCGGCGGTTGAAACCATTTGCCCTGGAGATGCAGCGACTCATCAAGGATTTCCAGTTGAACAAAATCAGTAAGCTGCTCGAAAGGTATTTGGAATGACAATGTTACCGCCTTCCCCGGGCAAAAGCCTCACAGGAGGATTGACATATGGCAAAGAAGTTTGAACACACGATTTTAATTGTTGATGATGAGCCGGACAGTTTACGGTTGCTAAACGATTGCCTGGGTTCTGCCGGCTTTAGAACACTGTTTGCCGAAAATGGAGAAGCGGGCCTCAAATCCGTCAGCCTGGTCAAACCGGATATCATTCTCCTGGATGTGATGATGCCGGGTATCGATGGGTTTGAGACCTGTCGCCGTCTGAAGAAAAATGAAACCACAAAGGAAATCCCGGTCCTTTTCATGACCGCTTTGACCGATGTTGTGAATAAGATCAAAGGTTTTGAAGTCGGGGCGGTGGATTTTATTACTAAGCCCATTCATGTGGAAGAGGTGATTGCCCGCATCAACACACATTTGACCCTGAGAAATTTGCAAAAGAAACTTGAAAAACAAAATACCCAACTTAAAAATGAAATTGTCGAGCGCAAGCGGGCAGAAGAAAAGATCACAGCAGCCCTTAACGAAAGGGAAGTGCTGTTGAGGGAAATTCACCATCGCGTCAAAAACAATCTGCAGATCATCTCCAGTCTCCTTAGCCTCCAGTCCAGGTATATCGATGATAAAAGGGCCCCAGAGGTATTCAAAAATTGCCAGGACCGGGTTCATGCAATGGCCCTCATCCATGAAAAATTGTATCAATCCGGGGATTTATCAAAAATCGACTTTCGAGGATATGCCCGCAGCTTAATTTCACGTTTGTTCATTTCCTATGCTTTGAAGCCGGAACAGGTCCAGTTGAATATGGAAATCGAAAATGTTGACCTGACTATCGAAGAAGCCATCCCCATCGGTTTGATTATTAACGAACTTATCTCCAATTCGTTGAAACATGCCTTCCCGAACTATAGAAAAGGAGCGATCGAAGTATCCTTGGGGGTGAATAAAGGTGAGGGATATGATTATTCATTGATTGTCGGGGATAACGGCATCGGTCTGCCGGATGGTTTGAACCTCGAAAACAGCGCGACTCTTGGTATGCTCCTGGTCCACTCACTGGTAAAACAACTGAATGGTGTCATAGACCTTTACAGGAAAAATGGAACAAGATTTGACATAAAATTCAAGCACTAATCCGCCCCTGCACCCCGCAAAAATTTTTTATTAGTCAAAAGTTTTTGCCCCGCTTTTTACAAAAAGCGGGCCGCCGGAGGCAATGGATTATAATAACTCAAAATTTTTAAGAGCAATATTGGCAATGGATTTGCCGATATTGATGGAGGCTGTAGCCGCGGGTGAAGGTGCATTTAATACATGCACCATATTCTCTGCTTCTTTTATACGGAAATCATCCACTAAAAATCCATCCGGTTCCAGTGCTTGTGCCCGCACACCGGCGCCACCTACTTTCAAGTCTTCTTTTTGTATTCCCGGGATAAGCCGCTGCAGTGCCCGGGTAAAGGCTGATTTATTTAATGAGCGATACATTTCACCCAGCCCCATGCGCCAGTGTTTGAATGCCATTTTCCAAAATCCTTTATAAAACAACATTTCAAAATTATCCTTAAAAGAAAAATTATATTTTTTGTACCCTTCCCGTTTCATGGCTAAAACAGCGTTAGGACCGGCCTCCACACCGCCGTGGATCATCCGGGTAAAATGAACGCCCAAAAAAGGAAATTTCGGGTCCGGTACCGGGTAGACCAGGTTTCTAACCAGCGATTGTTTCTCCTCCTTTATCTCATAATATTCGCCCCGGAAGGGAATTATTTTTAGTCCCGGATCGATACCGCTCATTTTAGCGATTCGATCCGAATGAAGACCGCCGCAGTTGACCAGGTTCTTACATATCACGTCGCCGGACGTTGTATGTAAGCGGATTTCATTTTTCTTTCTATTTATTTTTTTAACTTCCGCATCCAGTTTAATTTCTCCGCCGTTGGATTTGAAAATTTCCCCATATTTTTCAGAAACTTTGACAAAATCCACGATCCCGGTATCCGGTATTAATAACCCTCCAACCCCTGCAACATGGGGTTCATACTCTTTTATCTCTTCCGGTCTCAACCTTTTGATACCTTTAAGTCCGTTGGCGGTTCCTCTTTCTTCCAGTTTTTCCAAGTCACTTATTTCTTCATCGGTAACCGCCACCACCACTTTCCCGCATCGTTCGTGGGGTATTTCATGGGTTTGGCAAAATTCATACAATAATTCCCGTCCCTTGGTGCAATTGATGGCCTTTAAGGAACCGGGTTTATAATAGAGACCGGAATGAATAACCCCGCTGTTATTTCCTGTTTGGTGGGCAGCCAGGCGGTTTTCAGCTTCCACTACGATAATGGAAATGTTTTTGGAATAAGAGAGTTCCATTGCTGCGGCCAGTCCCACTATACCGCCCCCGATTACAGCGATATCGTAAGTTCTTGTTTCCGACGGCATTAAATCCTCCTTTGATTATTCAATTTCAATGCCTATTTTTAACAGAATAATACCCTTCTGTCAATGGTGGTTTAAAAGAATAAGGAAACCACGAAGTACACGAAGGGAGGAAGGTAAGAAAATGGAACCAATGGGAACAAATAAAACTAACGACGCAAAAAAGAATAGCCGTGCAAGTGAAAAGTTTTGCGGAGCTTTTTCAAAAGGTGGACGGCGTCCACACCCTATAAGGGTATCGTAAGAGGCAAAAACGGCAGGTATGAAGAAAAACTTTGTTTTTTTGCCAAGCTTTTGCAAAGTATTAATAAAAGGGACTCTTTAATTTTTATACCTGAGTAATGCCGCTATTTCACCTGCATTTTTCAAAGACTCTATAGTATCGCAAAAATCCACTGAAGCACTTGATTGCTTTGCTGCCTCGACTATCTCATTGACTAAATCAACTGTAAACAGTGAATCCGAACCACATTTAGAGCAAATATCGACATTACTTGCCTCTAAATGTTCACAGGCACGGCATCGTTTCCCTGGTGCTTGATAATCTCGATTTACGATTATTGCTTCTGCTTGACCGGATTTTACCGCATCGAGAACATTGTCAATACCAACGATCCCCAGCCCGTTTCTTAGATATTCCGAACGTATTTTTTCCCACAGGTACTGTTCGGACTGCCGTTCTTGTTCAAAAAATAATCCCATTATTTCATTATTGATTATTTTCTCACCTTTGTGCAAATCAATCGGTTTTTGTGCCACTCTTTCCTGTAAATTTTTGGGCAAATCATCATAAAGGGCTTGTAATATTTCTTTTCCGCCCACCAGTAGAATCCGTCTAAACGTCTCGACTTTTTCAAGTTCTGTAAGGGCATCGACAATTTCCCGGGAATAAAGCAATAATTGGTTATCACGTCTGCGTTCATATCTTTGTTGGGACCAGCCGCCCTTTCTGACATGATTTTTGACATTACCTTCAATGGCCGATTCATGACCGGCAATTGCCGATGATATCAAAAATATGCGTGCTTTTTTGTTATCTGCAATCACTACAGCTACATTTTCATATTCTTCTTTAAGTTCTGCCAGTGGGCGAATATAGGGAGATGAATCAAACCATAAAAGGTCTTTTAACGGAACGGCTAATTCATAGGCCTGGAAAAAATCAAGTCCCCAGCAGGAGAAAATACAAAGGGAACCGGACTTCAAAGGGTTCTTTTTTAGATATTTTTTTACGGCGTTCACATTTTCTTCGAAGTGTTCTCTCTCATCTTTTTCAGTTTCATTACTTTTAAGAACACGCCGGATTTGTTCGATGTTTTTTTCCAAATTTTGTAACGATCTTGGGTTTGAAATATAAAGGCTTAAAAATGTTTTATCAGTTGTAGATATTTCCGACAGTTTTGTTAGATCGATATTTGCCAGCATGCTGCCTCCATTTGTAATTATCGGATTATAACACATCTCTTACATTTTGCGAAGTATACTTCGCAAAATGTAAACAAAATGCGAAGTTTACTTTTAAACCACCCAATCTTTTCATTTATTTCTTTTAATTGCCTCTAAAACACAAGCTTCCGCGTCTAAAATTTTGAAGCCGTCTTTAAAATATGCTGTTGCGATGATGATATTTTTAATCTCTTCGGGGGTTAGTTTCGGATTAACACTTCTCATTAAAGCCACAACTCCGCCAACAATGGGTGGACCATTGGAGTATCCCCATCCATCCCTAAATTTTGGATCGGTTTGATATGGCCATACATAGATATCACGGTTAGTTGCGGGTTCGGTGGGATAATTGGGAACTGAAACCAACCCGGGGTGAATAATTTTCTTATTACAATGGCCTGCTTTACACTTTTTAAATGTTTGCTTTGTGTAAACGAGATATTCGGGATGGACATTAATAAAAACAGTTCCTCTTTTTTCAGCATAATCGACCACTTCAGAAAGTTCTTCGCAGTGTTTTACCGGACCCATTGAATTGGTAACGGCGGCTGCGCCCTGATCTGCGGCAAAGCGAATCCCTTTAAGCAAATATTTTTCATAAGGTTGTTCATTACTGGCTGATCTTTCATTTTCTTTCCGGTTTGGTCTTGCACGGATGGGTATGATTTTGGCTTCCGGCGCTATTTGATGAACAATTTCTGCCATCCATTCGCCATGCCACGGTTCAGCAAAACCGATTTTCTGACCAGGTATCATCGACGTTGGATTAACATATTTTTTAGATGCCCCCGGGCTAAGATCAAAGAGCCAATCGAGAATAGCAAAAACAATCGAATAAAGAAAAAGGGCGAATACAAAATCCTGACCGAGCTACAAACGTTTCCGGGCTGCACGTAGGGGTGAACCTTGTGTTCACCCGGAATTCTCGGACAACCTGTCCACATTCTACATTTCCTGTGTCATCTGTCAAAAGTGGAGACGCGGCCCCATTCAAGGCCCCATTCAACTACAGCATTTGCCGTTGAAACCTATGTTTTTACTTGGGGTTTAGGAGCAAACGAGATAGAAATTACTTCTGCCCCCCGCTCAAAAAGATCGCTTTTTATTTCATGGACAAGGCCATATTCAACAGCCTGATCTGGATATAGCGTGGTTCTATTTAACATATCTTTAACAATATCATCTTTTTCTTTTCCTACTGTCTCGGCAATAATATTTGCAATATTCCCCATGTCAATCTGCAGACTTTTCAGTTTTTCTTCGAGTTGTTTTTCTTCAAGACTCACTGGTTGTGTAAAAGTGCATGTCACACCATGTAGTAAGAATCGGGCTTGTGGTACAGAATAACGTTTTTCACCCGCACAGAAAAGGACTACACCAATTGAATCGGCACTCCCGAAATTGTGTGTGGTGACTTTCATGGGGATACCTTTTAGATAGTTGTATGCACTTAACCCATGAAAAACATCACCCCCTGGGCTTGAAATAAGTAGACCCATTTCTTTCGCACCTGCCTTTAGTTTGTTATCTACGATTTGCATAAGAATAGCAACAGATTCTGGCACTACTGGTGCGAAGAACTTCACGTAAAACTTTGAATTGACGCTCATATATATACCTCCTATTATTGGTTTACCGTATTTCTCACCATATCAGGACATTGTAAGTAAGTATCGTGATTGCTTTGTTCATACGCTCCTTGCGGCGAATTTCTTTTGAAGCTGGTATTTCCATAGTCTTTTTCATAGCAACCGGCAAAGGATACACAATATACTCTTTCTTTCCCGTGGGAAATTTTTATATAACATAATAAAGAAAAAAAAGCAAGAATTTTTTAAAAAAAAGCGGATGGCATCAGCAGTCTAAAAAGGCTCTTCGGGTCTAATTCTAACCAAATGGGATCAAAAAAAGTTTGCATCTTTGCACCGGGCACTTCTGAAAATTGGATAAAAACCTCTACATTTAATATAATATGTATATGAAAAAATCCACGATGAACGCTCAGGCAGAAAAATATGAGAAAATTGCTGTTTTTGTTAAAAGTGGAGACGCGGCCCCATTCCCCCAGGGATAAGTTTGTCGATTTCTTCTATAGATAGCCCTGTATACTCTGAGACTTTTCCATATTAAAATTATAACCTCATTTCTTTTTTTTTGAAAAAATACTTGACAATCTTTTTTTTTATTGATAATGTTTTATATGCAAACGAAATATAGAAAGGTAAAGTATCAATGGCATTTTTTAATCTTTAACGTCAATTTAGACCAAATTTCATATAAAAAAGGAGGATTAGTTCCATGAAAACCAAAAAATTCACCAAAAGGCTGAATTTAAACAAAAAAACCATTGCAGACTTAAACGGCAATGAGATGATTAAAGTTAAGGGTGGATGTTCTCCCACAATGGATATTTCCGGTTGTCCTTCCGAGCTTACCTGCCGTCGCACCTTCACTTGTCACCCTTGCCCCCGATTTACAGACGAATGTGAAACTATCATCCCTCTTACCTGCGATTGTTGAAGTAAGCTAAAGTAAGCAACTCCAAGGAAACCTTTATTTTTAGTTGGCCTGTGCCATTGCCTGCACCCTTTTCCCTGCAAAAAGGGGAAATCAATTTAAAAGTATATCATAAACGAATTGACTCCCCAGATTGCTAATAATGCACAAATGGTTTTAAACAGGTCAAATCTTTTAAGCCATATCCAGCGTACTTCTGAAAAGGGTATGGAAACAAGCTCCTTTTTACCATCCACATTAACGACACCTACAATTTTATCCCCGGAAACTCTACCCGCGGAGTGCGTGGAAAATTCAACCAATTCCCCGGTCGTCTTAAATACTTCAAGAATTTTGACCTTTTTCCCCTTCCGGGATGCAAATGTTCGAATGTGTTCTTTTTGTATAGTATAACAGGAATAGGTAAAAACAGTAAAAACGATTAACGTAAAGAATGAAACCATTCGTTTATTCATCTTGTCCTCCTGGTTTTTTTCCATTTTAGATATTCTTTAAATGCATATTGGACGGCAAACCCGGGTTCGGAATGAATCCTGTCAAGGATTTCCTGTTGAGGTTCGCCTTGTGCTTTTAAGTGAATATCGTAGTATCCGCCGGCTTTCAGGAGAACCGTCCGTTCCATACTTCCACTGCGGGCAGGTGATTGAAAAATCAATTCAACCGAATCCCCGATGTTGGGCATTACCAGGTAGTTATTGTCATTTTCAGCCAGTAACTCT
>Ga0114923_10000488_pt1 | contig 31208 bp, 31 predicted proteins | sample SumtaG_FD_89578 | JGI IMG/M metagenome (GOLD analysis project Ga0114923, IMG submission 89578) | Deep subsurface microbial communities from Indian Ocean to uncover new lineages of life (NeLLi) - Sumatra_00157 metaG | ecosystem: Environmental > Aquatic > Marine > Oceanic > Sediment | place: near... | reverse complement strand
GGTATGCCTGTCTACCCCCGAATACCCGAGTGAGGCCTTCACTAGCTGCTCTTTCGGGGGCTACCCTGAATGGTCCCTGTCTGAACATGTCGAACCCGACAGTCCATTGGATAGGGACAATCAGTACCGGGTTGATCCCACCAATAGTCTCCTTCAATCCTTCCTTCCCCATGATCACACCGATGAAGGGGTTACCACCTCTACCACTCTGGAACGTGGTTGTACCATCAGGGTTGTCCTTGATCTTCACCATGTCCCGCATCCACTCAGGCAGGTTCTCTTCATTCGCCTTCGCATCGTTGATCGCGTTGGACGTATGCGCTGCAATGGACATTCTAATAGGATGCTCCAGCGGTAGCTGTGCGGCTAGTCGGTTGGTGAACTTTGTCCATGAGTAGAAGGGCATGATCTGCCGCATGATCTTGCGCTCGATAGGACCAAGACGGTAGTAGTCATTCATAAACTTGTTGGTCAGGTCCATCGTAGCCTTAGCTTCGGGGGAGAGTTTGATTCCTCCCTTCTGCAAGATGCGCTCAGTGCTGAACTCGTCGGCCATCTTAGCCATAGCTACTTTCATGTCTTTGCTGTTGAGTCTCCACATCATGTGCCCTGTCTCAGCTACACTCTTAGCCATGATTTGTTGACGACCCACACTCATCCACGTAGCCATACGGAAGACTTCCTCAACAGCTTCGTTAAGCTCTGAGATGTTAGGGATTCTTCCTCCTGACACCTTACGTGGCAGGTTGGCAATGTTGGTTGTCAACTGTGCGTAAGCTTCTGCTGCACGTTTAGGATCACCCTTCCACAGAGACTTTGCCACTTCGTAAGGGAGGCGAACAGATGCTACGTCGCCAAAGTGTACCATCTCACTGGTTACATAGTCAATGTGTGCGATCTCTCTTGTCGCTTGAGCAGTGAATCCGAACACCTGATTCTGTGGGATCAACTGTCTGTACTCTTCTGCCAGCTTGCTTACCAGTCTACCAACAGGAAGTCCTCTGTCGATACGGGACTTCTCAATGACACTGGCAGTCTTGTAGCCTAGGGCCTTACCAAAGGCTATCGGAGATCCTGCCGCAAGTGAGTAGAGGGTCGCTCCACCAAGCACGTTGTACACTAACCAACCTGGGTTCATGGCTAGCACGTTCTTTGTGAATTCACCCCGCGTAAAGTTGAGGAAGGTTGTTGCTGGTCCTAGTGCCTTATCTCTTGGTGCTCGCTTAAGCGCAGCAATAAAGATCCTTCTCATCCCGTCTGGCATGTTGAGCACTGTTCCGTCTGCTAACTTCACCAGACTGTAGCCGGGATTAGCCTTACCAGCATCCATACGCTTGAGAATTCTAACGTAGTCTCGCTCTGCTACTTGTGTACCCAACCCTTTAAGGTTCTCAAAGATACCAAGCTGTCCTTCCATGCGAGCAATGCTATCCAGGTAGCGAACGTATAGTTCTTCAACGTGCATCGGGTTAGTAACGATGTTCTTCTTTCTTGACAAGTGGACTGTTGAGGGTGTCTTTAACGCTGATACAGTCTCTTCTGCCCCCTCTGCGAAGACGGGTGACGGTACCTGAACATCGTCCAGGAATTCCACGTCAACAAACCTACTCGTTCCCGGCAGGAATCCTAATTCCCCCGCAGCCTCTCTTGTACCTGCCCGTTTTACCAATCCAATCTTTAGATTAAGCTCGTCAAGCTGTGTGTTGATGTTGTCAATCTGTTCTTGTAGTACCTCGGGGGCAGCTTTAGTTTCTTTACGAGCCGCTCTACCAGTAGCCTTCTCACCTGCCCGAGTTTCGAATCTAACTGTCTCTTCACCAGCCCTCGCTGCTTGTGTTCTAACTCTAAGATCTTCAATATCAAGTGGAAGTGTCTCCGGTGCTGGGCCTGATGCCTTGTAGTCTTCCAACATCTTACCGCGTTTCTCTGCTAGACCCTTAGCTTTAGTTTCCAGCTTACCTACATCGTTAACAAGTTTTCGTGAAGCATCTAAGTCTTTAAGCTCAGTAAACACTTTACGTTCAACAGCAGATATAGGTTGAGCATTCTTTCCTAGACGAACTACGGCCTCTCCAGTAATAGCATCAGACATAAGCCGCCGCTGGAAGATTCCGTCAGCACCTTTCTGTCCTGTCTTACGCAATGACTTTGCTAGCCTTGACCGCGTAAGCCTGGATAGCTGTAGGACGGATTCTTTTGCCTGTAGCTCTACTGCATTAAGTACAAGATCATCTGTTAACCCTTGAACAGAAAGCATAACTCTTTCCTTGCTGGCCTTCTCCAGGGTGTGAAACACTGCAAGGTCTGCTTTCCCAATAGATGCGAAGATATCTCGTAGTTGATCTGTTGTTCTGTCGATGAGTGAGATGGCTCCCATAGCAGCACTCTGATTCTTAGCTGTCTGGATTAGTCTAGCGACAGGTCCGAAGGAGCCGATTGTCTTATACCCCAGTCGGAATACATTGGCCGAGTTGATAACTTCAGCCGTCATGTCCAACACTGTGGCATGTTGAAGAAGGTCTGCATCTTTTGCAAGAATAGCTTCTAGACGCTTCGCAGATGCAAAGATCTGGCTAGCATTAGCTTGGTTAGTAAGTGTCTGTGTCTTTGCTACGTCTAGGAACGCCGCTCTCTTCTGTGGAGAGTCAGTGATTAGGTCTAGATGCCTGAAGGCAGGGTCATCTGTACCCTTCAGAAGATCAACGATTCGCTCTGCTTGAATTTTGTTGCCCACTGAAGGATCAAGCTCAGTGAAGAACTTCTCTCGTACTAATGCACCCTGTGCTTCACTACGTACAGTAGCTGCCCTCACACCCGTACTCTGACGTGCAGTGAGGCTGGTTAAGTCGTTGATACCTGCACCAGTGATCTTGTCAATCTCGTCCTGTGTCTTCCCAAGCTTCTTAAGGATGCGAGTGGTAGCCTTGACAGATGCCGTTGGTGCTGTCTGTGCAGCAGCGCGAGCCGTAGCCCGAGCCAATGCAGTTGCTCTAGCCGATGCCGCCGCAGGTACAGCCGCCCCTAGGCTAGCCACCGCTGCAATGTCAAAGATCGCGTCTAGTGGTCGCTCTTCAAAGCCTTCCTTGAATCCCTCTAGTGAGCCATAGGTTTCTTTCACCCGCGCTAGCTCCGACTTCGCAATCTCTGGGATAGCCCTAGCCGCAGTATCAAATTCATCCAGGATCTCATGCACATCTTCGCTGTCACCTACCAGTGCATTGAATGCAAGGCGGGGTACGTTGAAGGCTCCCCGAACGGCAAGACCAGCCAACTTACTAACCCCCGAGATAATCTCTTGAGCGTTACGCGGTATGTTTCTGATACCTTGCTCAAAGAAGTTTCTATCCGGTTCCTCTGTAGCAAGCTGTGCTTCCAATACACTTAGTTGTGACTCGGGGGATAGCTTACGAGCTTCTTGTCGTGTTATTCCCTTGAGCCTGTCTAGGGTTGAGGGTTCAGATCGGGAGAGAACATCAAATGGATCTGATGCACCGCCCCGAAGGGCAGCAAATGGGTCACGTCCCGTTTGTCCTTTAAGAAAGTCTAATGCACTTGGCACTATCTACCTTCACCTCGTATAGTGCTTAGTCCAGTTGATAGACCAGGACGAATCTTGCCTAGGATGGCCTCTGCCGCCCCCGGTCTTGCTCCCGCTGGACCGAAACCAGCACCCACAGATGCAGGACTGATTCCGAATATCTCGTTGAGAACACCTTGATCTCCACCAAGGTCTTCAAGTTCTGCCTCATTGAGATCGTAAGTAAGGTCCAGTCTCGTTCCCATGTCTACCGCCAGTCCCTGAAGCAGTGGAAATTCTGCCTGTGTCGCAATTTCTACCAATACAGACCGTTGAATAGCCTCTCTCATCTGTAGTTTGCTCTTTGGATCTTGTCTTACTGAAGCCTTTGCTCTTCCAAGAATTCTTCCAAGCATCTCTGCTTGTGCTTCTTGTCGCTTCGCAGGGTCCAAAGCATCTAATTTCTTTCTGGATAGCTGTATGTTTAGACCAATATCTTCAGCACGTAGCTTCGACAGAGCTAGGTCTGCCATTGCTTGGTCCAGTGTAAGATCTCTAAGGGTTGCGAGATAGTCATTAGCCTGTTGAAAGTGGATTTCACCTGTTTCAGGGTTTCTGAATCCAAGTTCAGCGGCTCTCTTGGCAACAGTCAGACGTACCTCTGTATCAAAAAGAAGATCACGTCGCTTAATCTTACCCTTAGCCGCTGCTGCTGCTTGTGTGAATAACTCTTTAGTACTAATAGAAGGTGCTGATGGCTTCTCTGTTCTTCCAGCAGCAGCAATTTCTGCACTACCAAGGCTTATACCTTCTGTGGCATGGATGGGTCTAGGAGTACCCGGTAGTCCTGGGATGTTGACCCCCCCGAAGATTCTTTCAGTCTGTCCTACTTTAGCTACAGTTTCAGGGTCTTCCACAGAAATACGCTCTCCGAGCCTCTCAACGGCCTCTCGCGTTTGGGTAGTATCTGCCCTAGCCTGTGTCTGTCTTGATGCCTCAGTGCGCTGCTTAGACTCATCTATGAGGGCTTGAGTCTGCTGCTCAATAAGCTTTCTTTGCTTTTTGTCTTCTTCTCTGTCTCTAGCACCTTGGATTGCTCGCCCTGTACCACCAATAGCGATCCCCAAAGCTCTAAGAATCTTGCCAACGTCAGCCATTATAGCCTCTCGATAGCTTCAATAGCTTCTGCAATGAGCAGTTGTTCCTTAGCATTCTGAACAATCGCCCTTCTCTCGATCTCATCCTGACGATAGATAGGGTCATTCTGGAATCTTTCAGGATCAATTCCCCCTAAAGCAAGTTGATCGTCCAGGACACGTTGAGCAATCTCAAACTCCATCCCGGATCTCTGCAAAGAAGCTTGGGCAGCAATGCTAGCCACCTGTGTAGCCGCGTTAGCTGCTGTTGCTGCATTAGAAGTAGACGCTGATGCCCCGATGCTAGCTGCACCTAATGTAGCATTGGCTACTATACCTGCGTTGACTGTTGATGCAGCCGCTGAAATTTGAGTGCTAGCTACTTGAGCGGTAGCACCAATACGAGCACCCTCAACACTTGCTTCTGCTCCAAGCCGAGCACCCTCTAGCCCCGCTGTCGCTGCAATCCGTGTTCCTTCAAGACCAGCCACTGCTGAAAGTCTGCTGCCCTCAATACTAGCAAGACCACTGATTTGAGCACCTATGATAGATGCTGCTGCACTGACATTTGCTCCGGTGATGCTTGCAAATGCAGCAATACGGTTACCTTCTAAGATACCTAGTTGCCCTAATGCAGCCGTGATGTTTTGCTGTCTTTGGGCACTAAACTCTGTTGCTAGAACACCGAGTAATGAGGCTTTACGTATTCCTAATTCAGTTTGCAAGTCAACCATAATACCGGCTGCTTCACCTGAAGATAGGATTCCTCTTGCTGCTAGTGTTCTTGCTGCTGCTCGTTCCGCATCAAGGAACTGTCGGTCAAGAAGCTCACTACCGGGACCAAAGTTACCCGCAATAACATCTTCAAACGAAGGTCCAACCCCGATGCCTGCTGCTCTATCAAGTAACTGTTCTCTTAGGGCAGGGTCGATAGGCACATCAGGATTAGCTGGATCAAACCCGGCTGCAATAGTCTGAATATCCCCAATTTGTGGAGTAAGATCCACTTGAGGGGTAAGATCCACCTGTGGGGTTAGGTCTGCTTGGGGTGTAAGATCAACACCCACTCCACCTATACCTCCTGGAGCAGTGGGTGTGCTTATACCTGGAATCGGAGCAGGGGTGAATCCACCTGATTCAGGTAGAGGCGCAAGTGTGGGAGGTTCGTTCGTGAATGAGCCTACTGGGGGAGGTGTACTTGGTGCCGACTGCAAAATAGTCCCTGTTGCTGAACCTGTAGCAGGTAGAGCAGTGCCCGTTCTATTAGTAACGGGGGCTGTTCCAAAGTTTACATCACCCAGAGCTACTCCACCAGCACCACCAGATCCTAGAAGAGATTGTTGTTGCTCTTCAGTTAATGTAGGGGAGACAGTGCTTCCTCCACTAGTACCAGAAAGAGTTTCTCCTTCTCTAGTACCGAAGATTCTAGCGATATCTGTTGCTGTTGCTTGTGCCATTATACACCGAGTCCTCCCAACTCATCCAATCTTCGCTGCTCTTCAGCAGCCTTGGCTGGATCTTTGGAGGTAAGTCTAGCTACACCCGTGTCAAGAGCAGTGAAGTTACCAATCTCACCTGCAACCCCTTCTTTAGGAGTGAAGAGATTCTCGGGGGTGAACTGACTTGCTGCTTGTCGTCCCGCATCCATAAGATCATGGTATTTTTTAGCGTCAAGGTGGGTTGCAAGTTGGGCCAAGCTCTCAGGAGAGGCTGCTTCACCACCGGGAGCTAATGAGACTGTGCCTGGAGTTTCACCTTGAAATGTTCTAGTTCTTCTAAGAGCGGTAAGCCCTCCAATACCCTCTGTTGGGCTTGAGAATCCTCCTTTAGGTCCACCTGGAAGTCCTCCACTAAAGATGCTTTCTATTAGAGCAGCCTTAATTGGAGCTTTACGTTCAGCATCTTTTACACCTTGGATATTCTCCTGTCTGCGTTGAGCCTCTGACTCAAGAAGTCTAAGAAACTCCTGCATTACTGCTACTCTAGCAGCGATCTTAGCCGAAGCCTTTCCCTCATCCTCTCCAAAAAGACTAGCAAGCCCCTCTAAAATAGGCCCTGCTGCTATCGCTGCTTCCGCAGGCCCAAACTGACCTCTTTCATTCTGTAGAGGATGGATGATAAACTTGAATAGTCTTTTAAGTTTCACTTAATCTCTCCCCTGTAGGTTACTGTTCACCAGAAACAGTGTATAGTATTACCGCATCAATACTAAGATCCTTGGCTACGGATGCTGTAGTTAATGTTAGCTGCAACCATCTGGATCTACCAATAAGAACTTGCTCAGTAACTCCCAAGTTATCCGGAAGTGCCATTGAGTACCTATCTCCAGGCGGAATTCCTGTAGCAAAATCAAGGAAGACATCAAAAGTTAGAGTTTGGGCGGTATCAAGTTCAGAGTGAACAAGCGCCTTTCGCCAACCCTTGATTACATCTGGTCGTCCTGCTGAGATATGCCTTGTTTTTGCTGTACCAACAAAGTTAGTAGTGTTAGCATCTACAAGTCCTGCATCTAGTTGTGCAACTTTGATGTCACTGATCCGCTGAGCGCCAAGGACTATTTGATCCAAAGTATCGTCCTCTCCAGCAGCAATAATCGCCATATCATTAAGGTAATCGAAGATAGAAAATCCCCCTGAAGCCAAACTATACACCCACACCTCATTTGGTGATACTGCTGAGTTCACGGGAACGCTATACCGTATCTCATTTCGCTCTTCTACAAAAATAATAGAAGCCATCGGAAGTTTGTCTTGTTCAAATGTATCTAATGTAGGTGCTCCTAGTTTTGTATCCGAAACATTGACAACATCATCCTCTGTTTCTCCCCGAGCATCGTAGACCCATAGCTGACCAATGCTGTCAAGAAACCAGACTTGAGTTCCATGAACAGTAGAAGTTAGCGGTCCTGCGGTTCCAACATTAGCAATCTTTCGGACGAACTGAGTCGCTTCCCCGTAGTTCTCAATCCGATAAAGACTATCTCGCTTTAGTACAACGAGGTATCCAAGAACACTGTGGATTCCTTGAATCCTATCTCCGTCACCGTCATCTACGTCGATACGGGTAGTGTCAGCTTGAGTGAAGGTGTCTAGAGTTCCAGCATCAGTAGCATGAAGTCCGTTAAACGCCTTAGTATGAGTTCCATCCTCATTCTCTAAAACGAAGTTACCAATCACCAGAGAGTTATTGTGTACCGCCAGTGCCTGCACTGAATTGATCAAGGTTCCTGTGGGCGATCCTCCACCATTCCTGATGTTCCTGTCTAAGGGAGCGGCAGCAAGTAGAAGGTTTGTTTGCTCGATGTAAACTCTCATGGGTGGGGTATGCCCATCGGCTACAATAAAGTTCTCTTTGAAGTTAACGATTACAGCCCGAGCTTCCGGTTCCGTAGTCCACACTCCCCCTGGCTGTCCAACCAAGCCAGAAAAGTCATACGGTACTGCTTGAGATGCTGGTTCAGGGGTTTGTGCGAGTACTCTACCCGCCATAGCTCCACCACTCAAACACAGAATCATTGTAGATTGATCATTTTTACCTGCGTACAGTCCATTAACTACACTACCTTCAATGTGGTCTGTAGATGGAGTTCCCATATCGTCTGATGTGAAGTCATCGAACGCTTCATCTGCTGTAGGAGCCTGAGCAGACACCCGTACCCCCACGTATCCCCGGTCATATGCATCATCTGTTACTGAAATTTTTTCTACTGTGTCAATATCAACTGAGATTGTAGTTCCGTCAGCATTTAGACGAACCATGACACCCGCATCAGTAAGTGTCATTGTTTGAGAAGCAAGAGAATCTAGTAGTTCTCCCCTTCCGAAGTCATATCTCCACAAGCGGATAGTATAAACTCCCGCAGCAGTCTCTAGGAAGTCTACAGCGTAGCCAGAGTCTTCATGCGCTTGCCATCTTACAGTTGGTCCCCCAATGGAAGTTGCAAAGAAGTGGCATCGACACTCGGCATAGCCGTTTAGAAACTGCTGAGCACCGTACACAATAACACGACCCTGTGTTACACCAGCGTTGTCTATACTATCATAGTGCAGTCGATTGCTCTCAATACTCCAGTCGCCCTTAGACTCTAGCCACCGCTCTATCGGAGCGATATTTGTACTGTTACTCCGGTTAAAATCATCAGATTGTGTAAATGCGGCTACAGAATTGGGGAATACACCAGTAAAGTTATAGCCCTTACGCTTTTCTAGGCGCTGCCTCCCAATGTGGAAGTTTTTGAGGTCTTCCGACTCGTTTTCCGCCAACAGAGTCGGGGCCTGTCGCGTGTTGATCCCCCCCGAAAAATCTGTTATACCATAGACTTCTCTTGCTTCAACCATTATCTACCTATATAAATGAATCGTTCAGGGAACAGAGGTTTACCAACAAGCCCTGATCTACCCAATTGATCGAAGGTAATACCGTGTGCTTGTCGTGTGCTTTCGTGAGCACTCATTCGACGTCGCCCCTGTCGAAATGTCAATAGGGCCTGTGTAGCTCTCTCAAATTGATCATTATATAGCTCTCCGTAGTAACGAGCACCTTCAAACCACACATGGTCCCACTCACCCGGTGTGTTTATGTTGACTTCCCACGGGGGAGTATCAGCATCTGCGGATAAATCCTTTACCTTTAACAGAAAGGTGTACCACAGGTTTTCTGTGGTATTGGCAGGTCTATTAAAGTATACACCTTCAACTGTAGCTGCCCTTCCTGTAGTCCAGAATTCAGGATCTCCAGCATCTTCCTGGGACGGATCTGGAAAAGCATCAAAAAAGTCCAAGGGGTGTAGGGGCGTGATAATTTCATCTTGATCTATATTGTAGACAGATAATATTTGTCCCGCAAGACTGTTGATGGTACTCAAGGTCACATGAACAGCCGCTGCTACCTGAGCAACCGACTTCTGATCGAACAGCCAACTCCAGGTTTTCCTGTAAGCCACGATTTCGTGCATAGCACGATTTAGCCACACGCCCGCACGGGCAATACCAGCGGTACTGTCATCGTGCAGATCATCTGCTAGTCTGGTTTTAGAGTTTACAAATGTTGCCATTTATGCGTTCCTATAGATGACTACCACTTCGTCTGCACTTGCTGTCTTCACACGAATTCCCTTAGTAAACAGAATACCAACGGGGGTAGGCCCTGCCGGATAAGCTGCCGGAAGCTCTACAATCTCGTTAGTATCTGTTATTGCATCATAGATGTTTACTATCCCAACTAGATTGGCCGGGATTAACAGCCCATCCAAGATTGCAGGAGTAGTTGTCACCTGTGTAGTAGTGGCCGTTGTAATCCGGTTACTTCTACCGGCTGTATTCTCAAGTCCTGCTGCCATGTATCCTCCTTACTTCCTTATTCTCATTCCTACGATAAGGCCACCAATCATCTTAGTAGCGCGTCTTAAAAATGCTGCCGGACCCCCGCCACCTGCTATAAACTGTGTTGCAACAGATACAGAACCTGTTACAGTAACAGCGATAGCTTGAGCTACAATAATAGCTCCCTGCACTACTGGTGTTGCCGTAACTGTAACAGCAATACCCTTACTCACCTCAACAGCATGTCCAACTGTAGCAGTAACGGTTGTAGCTATTAGCTTTCCAACCTCTACAGTACGCGCAACTGTGGCTGTCACAGTGACAGCAATCGGTTGATCATATGTAACGTTGCGTACCGTACCCACAGTAGCTGTCACTGTTACGTTGATAGCCTTACTCAACTGCAACAGCTTTGCAACTACAGCGGAACCTGTAACTGTCACAGCGATAAGCTTACCAATCTCTACTGCTCTTCCTACCGTACCTGTAACAGTAACGTCAACGTTTTTACCAACTTCAACCTGTCTGCCAGCAGTACCTGTAACAGTTGTAGCTATCTCTTTTCCTACCTCTACAGCGTGGGCTACGGTAGCTGTAACTGTAACTGCTATTGCCTTAGCATACTCTATAGCCCGTGCTACAGCAACACTACCAGTTACTGTGACAGCTACTTCTTTCCCCACTTCAACAAGTCTAGCTGCTGTTCCAGTAACGGTTACTGCAATTTCTTTTCCAACTTCAACCTTTCTAGCTACCGTTCCTGTCACAGTGGCTGACACCAGCTTACCTACTTCGACAGTCCGAGCTACAGAAGCTGTAACAGCGACCGCAATAGCCTTACCGAACTCGATTGCTCTAGCAACTACAGCAGAGCCTGTTACAGTTACGGCGATTAGCTTGCCTACCTCTACTATCCGTCCGGGTGTGCCTGTCACTGTTACGTCAACAAGCTTTCCAACTTCTACCGCTCTTCCTGCCGTAGCAGTAACGGTTACATTAACTGCAACAGGCAAATCTAGTGAGGGCAGCGGTGGTCTTACCTGACGCCGCTTAAACCGCTCGGGGTATGCTGGCGGATAAAAGATATAAGTACCCCGGTAAGGCATATTACATCCTCGTATAGATTAGGGGTTCCACTCGTCTAGGAGCAACAGGAAAATCTGTTACAGGAGGTGCATCAGCAATCCACTGAAAGACTGTATCTTCAACCCCATTCCATATAATAGGAGCCGGAACCTCCCCCTGGTTTACCCAGTTCTTATAGGTACTCGCTAGCTTATCCTCCGGTGTTCTGTAAGCGCCATCATAGGTTTTGAAATCACAGATGCGGCGGCTCTGCGCCAAGCCCTCGAACAGAACGACGCGGTACATTTGGGATTGGTCTGGCATCCCGCCGGCAACAAACTGATGCCGCGCCCAAAAGGTTACGCCCTCGGTGCTTTGGTGAATATTGCCGCTGAGAGCGGTCGTACTGTGAGGATCACGACTCGTCCAGCCAACGCCATCGTCCAAATCTGCCGCAACGAATGGGCCTGAACGATCCTCCCCGCTCCCTTCGGTATCAACTCCATCGTCGCCGTCAAACAGATAGCGGCCTTGCCACCGCTGGTTATCACGAAACTCGACAAAGTTAGTGCCTTGGTGAGTGTGGGTAACGTCCCAAAAACCGCTATCGGAAACGCGGGTCGTCATTTCCTCCGGTGTACTGAATTCTGCGTTGGGAAACTGAACGTGGAATGAGCGATTATCCCCAACGCCTGATGACCGATCAATAACCATGTTTTCAGCGTTCGTAGCGTCAGGACTGTCGGGATTCCACTGAGGACAGAACGCATCCCACAAGACTTCCATATCTACACCGTTAATATCTAACGACACATCAAACGCTTGCGTTGCAAAACAGTCGCGGTCGTTGACTGCTGTGCCAGTGTCGATGCTTTTAATATGTCCTGGCTGTGCCGCAATCCGATTCAGTGTGATGCGTGGGCGGCGAGTATAGGTATCAATTTGTGAGCCATCTCCACGCCGTACTTCAAAGTCCCAGAAGTCAGTAGTTATTCCTGCGTCACGCTTGATGATGAGATTCCAGACTAGTTCTACATTTCCGTTGGCAAGGAGTGTAATCGCTGCCATTGACCCATCAATCTCATCTGCACGTCCAGCTTGGTTTGACCCAAGCGGGGTTGATAGTCGATCACCTGTAGTAGCATCATCAGCCCAGGTTGGGGACAACCACACGCGCACATCCGTCAGATCAGTCTTCTGACTATACCCCCCTGCACCATTCTTCTGCCCCCATAGCTCCCAGTTTTCAGCCGCATCAGAGACACCGCCGACTTCTTGCAAGGCTACCCGAAGCTGGAACACAAGGTGGTCATCAACAGTATCGTTGACGTTTTCTGCTTGTCGTGCAGTTGATCCTGCAAGTGTACCTGCGTTGTATACTCGAAAGGCGATTTGCTCAACCTCAAGTGCCGCAGGAAGCAGAAAGTGTACTTGCTTGCGCTTAAACTGTGTGGGAAAAGTAGGCGCAAAATGATACTGTCTAAAACCGTAAGACATGGTTTAGGTTCCTATAAGTAGACCACCGCTCATCACCATAGATGCAGGTGTGGCAGTTTCAAGACCAAACACGATCCTGTTAGTTACTCCTGCCTGTACCCAGATACGTTCTTCTGGGGTCGGCACCCATAGCCAGCCTGAAAGATTCGCCGCCCCATCAGGGAGCAGAGAGATTCCAGATATTGTTCCTCTTGTCGTGTCGTTCCGCCTAGCCGTACCAGGGAACGCCTCACTTCGGGGATCAAACACCGCAGGTGTAACCGCTGCTCCAGCAGAGCCTGTGGTAGAAGTTCTGTGAATCGACAAAGCAATCTGCTCGTTTGTCTCAACATCCACATTCGCCAACCATGCTCGGAGAACCCAGAACCCGTCTGTAGCTCCCGCCAACACAGTAATCAAGTCCTGCTCAGCGGCTACTGTAATTTCCGCAAAAGGTACTGAGTAAACATTACTAATCATAATTCATCCTTAGCTTCTGTTGTAAATTAACGGTTCTAGTCTCTTGGGAACAACTGGAAAGGGATCTCCCCCCGCATCAGGAATAGCGGCATTCCACTCGATGGCCCCAGGCTCTACTGTTCTCCTATCGCCAGGAGCACCGCCTGACCGCTGACCGATTATGTGACACTCAACATCTACACCACTCGCTGTATTGAGTAGGCTAGCATTCCACTTAACAGACACCAACTGTCCTGTTGTGCTGGTAATGGAAATAGCCGTTTGGAGTGAAGTGTTTAAAGTACCATTCTCCCACAGTTCCACATCCATTGTGGGGTCATTTCCACCCGCAGTAGTGCTACGCCTCACCCATAGGTTGAATTCCTGGAGATCAACACCGACAGAAGGGGTATCAGATGGTGTTGGAAAAGATACTCTCGTAATCGTGTCCGTACCATCATCAATCTCTGCAAGCCACAGCCCGTCTGGTGAGTCTGGGTCATCATCAATGTCCGTAATGGCACCCGTCAGGTTGGTCTGTACCAACAATGCATCGGGTACCTGTGGTTCAATAGACATTTATGCCCAGGTAATCGTTACTGTGAACTTGATGCTGTCATCCGTTGCTACGTTAATCACTGCGAAGGTTGAACGAATAACCATTCTGCTGCCTGTGACAAGATCAAAGACTCCCATCTCGGTAATCGCTCTTGCGGCTGTGGCCACAATCGTACCAACCAACTGGTTCTGACTGGCAGTAGGTTGTGATTCCGTCATAATCTGACGAGCTTCAGGCGCAGGTGTCTCTAGTGCAGAGTCAGCTTTAACCGCCCCTGTAACTCCTGTACCCCAATCTACGAACCAGTTTGTGGGAGCAGCCCCCGAGCCGTCAAAGAAGTCAGCAACTTCCTCTTCTCCATCTGTTACAAATACGTCTGGCATACTACTCTATCTCCATCTCCTGTACAAGCCCAAGATCAATAACCTCCCCCGTAGCTGCCACAGTATGTTCTGCATAGACCTCTACGATTGCTCTAGGGCCTACCTTGACAACGTTACCGGGGCCTTCATAGTCATCCCCCAACTCTTCGGGGGTTAACCCGGTTCGACCTCTTGCTTCAGGAGCGTTTGACCAGATTTTTGATACTGGCTCTTGTTGTTTCTCACCGAAGATGAATTTCATCAACGCTTTGAGCACTGAAATCCTCCAAACTAAAAGAGGGGTGCAAGGTGCCTCTAATGAAGTACCCTACACCCCTACAATGTTAACCTCTGTTGAACAGAACTGCTGCTGACAGAGTAGTTGAAACGTCCGCTGCTAGGGCCACACCGAATGCGGCACCGTCGTCCGTTCCAAGAGTCCCTGTATCAGCAACCGCAGCACCACAGATTAACAAATCCCCGGCGCTAATACCTGCGTCTGTTGTGATGAAATCACAGAAACCACCGACCTGAATATACCCGTAGGCATCCTTGACGATGTTTCCACCGAGTCCACCACCAATTGGGCGTAGACCCAGTACCACTCCCGCTGTTCTAGGATCTGCGGCAGTACCATCGACAGCTACTGGTTCCCCAGAACTGACATCGTACTCAACCACATCACCAGGAACAAGGTCATCGGCTGCATTTCCATTCTTCAGAAGCACTGCTCTCATGGGTAGACCCTCTAGGCCCAACCCTCTTAGATATGCTTCAGCCATTTTAGGCTACCCTCCTTAAGTTCCTTCAGCCTTAATTCTGACAGTTACACCACTGAGATCAGTAGTAGAGATAACTTCTGTCAAAGCACCCATTGAGTAATTCGTGTCAGCGGCTGTTCCCATTGCACGAAAGGCAGTCTCTGCCGCCTTGTCATCCTCAATCAATGCTCCTGTAGTAGCATCTGCTACTGTTGTTGACCCAGTTCGAACTCCCTGAGAAAAGGCCATCAGTTTGTTATTCGCTCGATCCCACTTGATGAGGTACCCATCTGCATCTTGCTCAATTTCAAGAAAGATGATTGCCCGCATTCCTACATCGGCGGGGGCCAAAGCCTCTCCACCTGTGGCATAAGAGTTATCGAACGTGAAATCTGCGTAGACAACCTTATCGTTGCCTCTTACAGTCTGCTTAACAATCGCTTTCGTCAATGCCATAACGATATCCCTCCCTCACTATTAAACCGTGATGTTGAAGATACCACCCTGGTGACGACGAGCGGAACCAGTTAGGTTACCCATAAACTGAATGTGAGAAACTGAAGCGTGTTGGTCAACTCGGTGTCTCATCTCACTCATCTTGAAGTTCAACTCGCTATGCAAGACGAACCCAAGGAATGCAGTGTTGATGAAGTACATCGTGTTGGCTGGCACTTTTGAGTCCCAGATTAGAGGAATGTCAGAAAATGACAGCGCATTCTGGAATCCACCGAAACCGTTTCCGGCCCGTGGGTTCTGATCTGCTGCTGTAAATCTAACGATATCCTGCAATGTGTCCTCATACGCCTCATGGATTGCCTGAGTTGTAACGATGACAAGACCTGCTCTCTCTGCGTCAGGTACACCATCCAGAATGTTATTCCGCATAGTTCTCATGTTCTTTCTCAGGCTAAGGATATCCACCCCGGACGTAATCCGAGAAGGAACCCACCATGTATACGTTGCTTCAGCAAGCTCACCGACAGTTGTTGCTGTCTCCGAGATATGGGTTGCAAGACCATCGAGCCGCTTTCCAGTTTGGGCTGCGAAGAGATCGGTTGCTAGACCGTCCCTCATTGACATCTCGGCGTTCTTAACCTTCGTCTTCAACAGATCGAAGAGTTGGGTATCACTACCCGAGTTCTCTAGAATCTCCTGTTCTGAAGTAACGATAGATGTGTTGTACAGCCGCCACTTGTAAAACGCTCGGGTTACTTCGTCCGTAGGAGCGGTTGCTACAAGATCGTAGTGCTCATACGGCTGGAAGTTTGGATTCTGCAAGTAGAGTAGAGGTTCAGAGATTCGGCGTCCACCATTCAACATTCGGACTTTGCCGCTTGCCAACATGAAGTCGAGCACCGGAATTCCCTTGAAAATCTGATCTACTACGTCAGGATTAAACTTCTCCAGCGTAGACGAAGCCCTTACATCCCAAGTCTTGGTAATTTGTAGACCTGCCATGAGTCACTTCCTTTGAGCCTTTCGGCTCCTGACTTTAAGGGCTTACTTTCCTATTTCATCTGAGAGTGTAGACTTTACTGCATCATCCCACTTCTCATCATATGACTTGTTCTGATCGTCGCCCCTTCGCACAAACGTCGTTGACGTATCTCCACGCCCGATTGACTTGAGCACTGCTCCCGCCCCCCGATGCTTTTCGATTTTGTCAAGAAACTCTTGCTTAATTTCAGCACGTAGTGCTACCTCATCGGTCTTCTCTCCGTACTCCGCTCTTGCAAGCTTGAAAGCACGTTCGACAGGTACATTGAGTTCCTTCATGTTTCTTTCAACATGGGGTCGCAACTTGTCGAATTCCTCGCCATACTTCTGACTCATAAGAGCCACTTCATGGCGATTGAGATACTGCGATACTAGATCAAACCGTTGGTCATACCCGCGTTTAGCGAGCACTTCTTCTAGTCTTCGATCTACGTACCAGTCGAGTAAAGCATCCCCCTCTAATCCTTCAGGGGGTTGAGGCCGTCCATCAGTAGTTGGTACAATTGTCGCCACGGGGGTTTCCCCTCCTTTATCTAACCCCGTTATCCATTCCTGGAAGATGGGGTTATTCTGAAGTAGTCTGAATGCTTCCGCATCAGCAAGAAGTATAGCAGGATCTTCTGTACCAAACTTCTCTTTTAGTGCTCCTGTGGCTCTGGTGAAACCAGCCTGCAAGTCCTTTTCTCGACCGACCGCCCAGGAAACTGCGGCCTCCAAAATAGCAGGGTCGCGTAGTGCTTCGGGCAAGTCGTCGCGTGACACCTTGAATCGAGACAGAGCAGAGTCAACATCATCTTGAGGTTCTGCTTCCTTTTCAAGTTGTCCACCATCCTCAGAAGATTCATCATTGAGAGCAGCCGCTAATTGATCAGGCGTTAGTCCCTCTAGATCGAGGTCATTGTCTGGTGCTTGATTTTCTTCAGGCAAAAATGCCTCCTTCTTGTTGGTAAGAGATCCAGTTTAACCTGGGTCTAACCCTTTATCTCTACACCGTCGCTTGAAGTCAGACTTCCCTTCGGTGTATTCTCCGAGTGATTCCTGATAAACAGGTTGGGAAACAGATCCATAGGCATTTCTCTCTGCCATAACATAGCCAGGATCATACTTTGTGGGTGCTCCCGCATGTCCACACTCAGGACATTTTTTTGTGTCCATAAAAGTAAAAATCTTACAAGTAGCTTTTCTACCTCTGGCCCAGGGGCCATTAGGACATATTAACTTAAGCATTGTCGCCACTTAGGGCACGACCAGTATCACCCGGTGTCCCTACTGAGGGCTGTCGAAGCTCGTTCTGATCTATCGCTCCTGCCCTAGCTGAACCCCCGTGTTGATTCGGGTCTATCTGCTCACCCGTTTCAGGATCAATCTGGGGTTGCTGTGGCGGCACCAAGAAAGCCTCCGGTGATGGTTCACCAAACGCCTTCAGAACCTTCTTAATCAGCCGCTCTGGATTTACTAGAGGGTCTTGTCGAAGCAAGTTATACATCGACATGGCTGATTGTAACATGGCTTCCTTGCTCTGGAATGAGGAAGGAAACACATCAATATCAAATGCAATATCATCGGGTATAGCTTCCGCTACAGTGATAACTGCCCATTCATCTTCAGTGACAGTTCCTTCGATTCGGACGGCCATTTGATACTCACCGAATTGCTGGAGCACCTGCTTGAAGAATCGACCGATCTCCATAACCGAATCGCCAATACGGTCCTGCTTATGCTGGAGTCTAACATTGGCAGCGCCTTGAATAAAGCTAGCCTGGGTAGCCTGTCTTCCTGCGCCTGCCCCCCCGAGCATATCTTCTGTAATACCAGTAACCCGCCTAATCTCTTCCCAAGATAATTCAATGTCACTCAGGATAGCGGGATTAAGCTCAGGTATATCTAACCCTTTCATCACAGTAGAGAGATCAGTACCCTCATCCACTGTTACCATAGCTAGAGCATCATCACCCTGAATCACATTCCTTGCATCTGTCTCGTCAATCAGGATTGAGTTAGCTAAATACTTCGGTACAAACCGTTCTCTGAAATTAGCAAACTGTGTTCTAGCCAGATTAATCGTGTTGATCTGAGGCTGTACAGCTTCAATCGGAGATGGTGAATGAGATGACCCTGGATCATCCAAGAATGTCAATACCTCCACCGGGAACCCCTCTGCAAGGTAGGGAGATCTCTGTTCTAGCAAGAACTTATCGTGTCCCTTCACCACTGCGTATTGCCAGATATCCCACCGCTTACGTGAGTTGTTCCACTCCTTCTTCCATACTTCAAATAGCTCTACCCTGTCCTGTTCCTCATTGACAGTTCTCCGCAGTAGGGGGAACAGCCTATCAGGGTTATTCATCACTGAAGGCGAGATACGAGTGCCCTTTAGATTCCCAGTATTCTTATAGGCAGGGTTGTTCTTTACCTGCTTCAGCGGAAGCACTGTTCTAAAAGCAATCCAGTCTGCATCTGAGCAGTCTGAATACTTAGCTTCAGGATCTTTCAGGAAGTTCCAAGGCTCCCACCGAATAGCGAAGGGTTGACCTCTTCTGACGAATTCATTAACATCAATGACTTCCTGGGAAATCGGTGGGATCTCCCCATCCTTGTCCATAACCTGAATAAATCGACCATCCCGCTCTACAAAGACATTCCCAGAAGCATCTTCCATTAGAGGCTCTTGAGCATCCGTAGATAGCGGATTACCTATATGATCCGTGATCGGCGTTAAGACTGTTTCGATGTCTGGGCTATACCCAAGCTTGATTACACCCTCTCCAAAGAGGAATGCGTCAAGTGTACACCGCTCCATCTGCCGCTTGAGCTTTAGTTCCCTAATCCAGTAGTTAACGATACTCTCGGTAATCTTACATGCCCGAACGTCTTGCTCTCTCGTAGGATTACAAAGTACTCGGGGGTCTTGAAAGTATACTGAGGGGATGATCAGAGAAGTCAACGCCTGTACAACATTGACACTGAATTCATGGCCGTAGACATCTTGCACCAATAGATATTCTCCGAGATACTGCTGCCGCATCTTTACCCACTTAGGGGCCAACTCAGCATCAAGGATCTTCTCTGCGGTCACAATGTCGTGCATTATGTCCTTGAGTCGCTCATCCTTGGTCTTAGCTCTGGGCATATCTATAGTACCTCTTCTTAGTGCTAGACTCTGCTAGGATCTTCTCAATCATATCATCATGCTCATCCAGCACCTCAGTCCGGCTTGACCTATTTTCCTGAAGTCGCATTAGATTTCCGAAGTACTTAAGACAATCCATTGCGTGGTTATCCACATCCAGAATTGTCTCCTTCAGGTTATGCTTCTGCTCCACTCCTGCCGACCAGTCATCATAACGATACTTACTAAACTCCCACCGAGTACGCTTACAGTCTGAAAAGACCTTTAACCTACCCTGCATCAACCACTCACGAATTATTGAAACACCGTCATCCGAACGGTTAGCTTTTGTTACAGGCATCTTGTTTTTCCCTGTTCTCAATAAGTGAAAAACAGAATTACTCGCTGCATGTTCCATTCTATCAGCAGATGGATCAATAAGAACACGAACAAACTCTTCCTTTAATACTCGCTTTTCCTCATCCATGTAAACTGATCTGCCCCAAAACATCTTTTTGAAGGCATCTACTTTACCTGTCGGAGAGTGGTATTCCCGATAGATGTACCAGACTCCTTTAAGTTCGCCCAACCACAAGACACAGGTGGGATTTCGGTGTCCCCAGTCAATACTAACAAACCTTCGTTCAAACAGGGAGAGAGGAAACGACTCCACAACACTGGAATCGGCTCTCCCGAGTTCGTCCACATAAGAAGGATATACAAGTTCGCCACTTTTAGCTCCAAACTGAATGTTCATTTCCTGTGCCCAGTCTGTACCATCAAGGCCACCAATAAATTTCTTGGCCTCAAACTCAATCCATGCAGCACCTGCTTCAGTTTCTGGATCTTTGTCAGGATCAGCGGTATGGTGCATTCGCCACACAGTTCCACCGTGTTTGAGATCCCAAGTCTGGATACCTCTCATGGGCTGTTCAGGCTCAGTAGCAGGTTCAGACTGACAAATCTCCCCAAAGTACGTGGGTTGAGCAGTCGATACAAAGTATAGCTCTGACTTACCTTCAGCCAGGGGCATAATAGCTGTAACAGCCTCCTTAAATAACGGCTGTAGTGCAGCCTCATCAACAAATATAATAGATGCAGTAAACTGGCGAGCTACATCGGCTCCCTGCGGGAATCCCCAGATCAGCGCCCCATTAGGAAGTCTCATTCTGGCTTCCTTATAAGCACACTCTACGTTACCACCAAGAGCTACATACTTAAACCAGTAGGGCAACCTCTCGAATATATATCCGCATCGTTCCCGCAACAGGAAGTCTGCGTCATCCAGTTTATTTGATTGGATGAATGAGTGTGTTGCCCCGTTACGGATTCCCCGCCAAACGATATATGCACACATTGTCCATGTAAGCATCAACCGGCGTGACTTCGGTATCCATACGGGGGCGGGTCGTTCCTCTCTGTACTGGAGCGAATCCGCCAACCACATTGCATATTTTCGATCAATCGGGAAGGGCCTATTCCCCCACCCCAAAGCTTCATCCTTTGTTTTTACAAGCCGTAGAAAAACCTTAAAGTCATCAAGGGCTTCCCACGCCATGTAAACGGCGTAATCAAATTTACTCGGCGCACTTTTCAAGGACGTATTGTTCAATAGCTTCTTTCTCTTCATCAGTCATGCGAAGAATAGATCCTATCTCTTCTTTGTCCTCCTGTCGTAACATCCCGTGACGCTTATAGTACAACTCGATCAAGCCTTTATTAGGAGCCTTCTGGAGTTCCTTAACTAGAATCCCGTCTACGTCCAAGCTATCGTCTGTATAGCTGGCTATTGCCTCTTTGAACTCAGGTGATCCTCTCCAGTTGTAAAGCGTTTTAAGGTGTACCTCCACCCTATCCGCAATATCCTGATAACTCAGATCCTCTTCTTCTCTGGTAGCCATCAGCCTAGCTGCCATCTTCATTTCTGCTGTTAGCATGTCAGAATCAAGATCGCTATAATAAAGCCAACGGCAACACCTGTAACAAACGCAGTTCCACCTGCAAGAGCATCCCGCGTTACACGACGCAAAAACTGTTTAACTTTTTCCATTTCTATACTTAAAGACTAGGGGAATCAAACTTAGAAATGAGCTAGTGCCCCACTTAAAGAAAGGCCCTACCGCTGCCCAAATCGTAGGATCTAAATAACCAAGAGCAATTCCATATATGAAAAATTGGAGATTAAATATATAAACACCAATAACTACCGCAGGTAGTACTCTTGAGAAGCTATACAAGCCTTCAAATGTCTTCTCCTGCAATACTGATATCATCATTCAATAACAACCACTATTCGCTGCCCAAAGTCACAAGAATCATAAAGAACTCTATCAGAACAAGCATACCGTAGAGTAAGATTTGCTCCATACTGAGCATCACTAGCCTCTGGATCTACCCGAACTGTAAATGACACACTTCCTGTCTGTGATAGCCAAGGACGTTGGTGGAACTCAAACGCATCAAGAGTTTGTCTCTCAATCTTGTAGACACTTCTACCTAATACAAGAGCACTGGGTTCCTTCTGAAGCCCCGAGAGATCCACAGCATTTGTTCCAAATCTACTCACGTCACGGGGTAACCCACCAGTTTTGCGTAACTGACCTGTAATTGTAGCTGCACCTTGTCCAGGAGCAGCCCCACCAAAAGCTAATCTCTGTTTCGCATTCTGTTCTCTTTCAGATTCAGCCCTACACGCATCGTAAGATACCACTACCTTATCACCATCCCTTAAGGCACCTGCTACGGATGTCCCGTTCACCTGGATATCAAAACTAGGCTTACATACTGCGGGCACGGGGGTTACTACTACTACAGGAGGGGGAATAACCGGCCCCGGAGCAGGGTCTACTGGTAGAGTAGGATCTGGAACAACTGGTTCTGCTGGCTGTTCTACAACTGGCTCTTCTATTGGAACGGGCACTGGATCAGGTGCTTCACAACCCGCCAATAGAAGCATTGCCAAAGCAATAGCAGCTATCCTACCTACATGCGTTTTCAAGAACATCATCCTGTTTCTTCTCAATTCTAATTAAGGTTTCACCGATGGTTGAAATAGCAGCTTCATAAGTTACATGATCTTCTTTTGACTCTACAACAAAAGAAGCCCCAAATAGGATACTGGCTGTAACCAATATGGTAGCTACCCCCAAAATCCAGGAAATAAGCCTATTCCCGTTCACGCCTTACGACAGCGTGACTTCTCAACGCTTCCTCTGCCTCTCTGTCCAGGGCTTGCTCAATCAGTTGATGCTTACGAGTACGATGTACTCGCGTACCTCTATTCTGGATACCCCCCTTGCGGGGGTTCTTAAACTGCTGGCGTTGGCGATTGTCCACCTTGACCCCCTCCAGTCATAGTTTCTAGAATAGTTAAAAACTCTTCACGATTTAACTCGCCTAAAGGCTTCCCAAAATTCTCTTGTGCTAATTGACGCAAAGCACTTCCAACCTGTTCTGTCTGATCTTGCTCAACACCTGCTCCAAGTGTATCTGGAGGATTCTGTGCTAGTTGTACTGGAGCACCTTCTGGTTGAGTATTTGGTGCTTCGGAAGGCGGTAGGGGGGGCAGTTCAACTGCGGGGGTTTGAAAGTTTTTTATGTCTTTCCCAGGACCATCACCTTCCTTTAACCCCGCCACCTCTATCAGGTATGCTTGCAACTCTCTCTCAGAAAGTCCTCTTTTCTTTAAGAGATCAAGCATCTTACCCAGTTGGGATTCTGGAAAATCCGGACTAAAAAACTCCGTTTCCTTGGCAAGAGCAAGCGTAGCTTGTCTATCTGGAGAACCTTTAATCGTATGCTGTTTCTTCTGATCTCCGTTAGACAACTTTCCCCCCAATGAAAAGGGGCACAACCTTTCGGGAATGCCCCACGTAAATGGCCCTAGTGGTAGGGTTCGAACCTACATTGATGTCCGGTTAACAGCCGGGTGCCTTTCCGACATCGGCCACACTAGGTTATATTTTTGGCAGAGCGGATTCGCACTCATCCGAATGGTATACCTAATGCAATCGGCTCTGCCAAAGAATGGACACAGCGAAGGGAGTTGCACCCTCATAAAGTTGTTTTGCAGACAACTGCCTAGCTATTCAGCCACGCTGCGTAAGGTGGACCCCCCGCCAGGATTCGAACCCGGATCTAATGGCTTCGAAGGCCACTGTGTTAGTCCGTTACACCACAGAGGGTTAAGATGGATACAGTCCTTGGATTCGAACCAAGACCCTCCAGATTCAAAGTCTGGCGTCCTGCCGATTAGACTAGACTGTATAAAGTTATTAGGAGCACCGTAAGCCGGTTTCTGTTTTATCCTGTGATCTGTCTATGCCCTCTACCCGCTTCCTCACCGAGCAAGGTCGTTGGAAGCTTATTTGAGGTCGCTACACCTAGAGTTTACCTCTCTCTTTCGTCAAAGAGAGTTTAGCACTAGTCATCGTTGCAAGCGTCCAGGGTTATTAACCCTTAGTAGGCTGCTCTATGTAGACCGGACTTTCCTCGACTTCACACGGCATCCTTTCGGGCAATGTGAGAGCCGCCACAGGTCGTGCTCCTGGAAATTGGATACGCCTCTAGGATTCGAACCTAGAATCTCTTGGTTCAGAGCCAAGTGTATTGCCCTTCTACTAAGGCGTATGGGCCCCCCGGTAGGAATCGAACCCACAATTCAGGCTTAGAACACCTGTACCAGTCCACTTGGACGGAGGGTAAATTTGGAGCGGCGAGAGGGACTTGAACCCTCACTCTCCAGCTTGGAAGGCTAGGTGTCTAGACATTAACGTACCGCCGCATGTGACAGGTTAGGGGCCGTGGGACACCTGCCTGCCCCCTCCCCATTCGTCTCTGGTACCTCTCCCCGGATTCGAACCGGGACTGACAGCGGGTTTAAGCCACTGGCCTCTGCCGTTGGGCTAGAGAGGCTAATATGGTTCCGATACTAGGATTCGAACCTAGACTACGCGCTAATCAGGCGCTGCAAGGTTATAAACCTTGTGTGCTACCATTACACTATACCGGGTAGATGGTCTGCAAGGCTGGATTCGAACCAGCGGCATCTCGCTTCCAAGGCGAGTACTCTGACCAAACTGAGCTACTTACAGTTTTGTATATCGAACTAAACTACCACAAGCACAGAGAAACTTCTTCAAAAATCTAGGAGCCTCTGATTTTGTTGGTTTATCTGGTATCGTTTTACACCAAACGCATTTTTCCATTTGACGTTAAAGAAATATGGTACCCCTCCAAGGAATCGAACCTTGGCTCATAGGGTGTAAACCTACTGCTCTCAACCACTGAGCTAGAGAGGCTTGATTATATTCACTATATCTGGTACTACAAACTCTTCAGCTTTCTCTGCCTGCTTCTCAAGAATTTCATCAACCATGCCGCTAGGCAGAACATCTCGTACTAGTCCTATAAGATCACTGATGGGAGAAAGAATCATGTGTGCAATTTCATGCACAACGGCCTCTTCCTTGTCCTCATCAGTAGCGCCTATAAAACCCGCGCATAAATCCATCTCAACGTATCTACGATACGGATGACACGCAACCTTAAGCATTGAGTCTCTGTTATCCGCATCATAACTTAATCGAATTTCTGTAATCCATTTTGGGATCACGTCTTCATACTCGATTAACCAATCTCGTATCTCTTGAAGTTCTTTACTACCCTTCTTTTGAATATATTTCATAGCGGATCTCTAGCGTATATGGTGTCACCGGATGGGATCGCACCACCGACACGGGGTTTTTCAGACCCCTGCTCTACTACTGAGCTACGGTAACTCGATATGGTTGTTCCCCCCGGAACCGAACCGGGACCGCTCGCTTATCGGGCGAACATTCTTCCAGTTAAACTAGGGAACGATATGGAGCCTCTACGAAGAATCGAACTCCGCTGACAGCCGTACAAAGGGTGTGCGGTCCCAGACCTAAAGGCTTATGATTCAGCCCCACTAATGATCCTTTCAGACGACAGTGGGGAAGATTGGTACTCCGCCTAGGATTTGAACCTAGATCCTTCCGGTTAAGAGCCGAAAGCTTTGCGTTAAGCTAGCGAAGCTGGCGGAACCTATGGGCTTTGATCCCATCACCTCTGGGTTGACAACCCAGTGTTCTCTCAAATGAACTAAGGCTCCGATAGATGGTGCAAGAGGTAGGAGTCGAACCTACAAAGCCAAGAGGCCACTGTTTTACAGACAGCTATCCTCACCACTAGTGGATGTGCTCTTGCATATATCTTACGCGGATGCGCTACCATTACACCATACGTGGTCTTAGGCGCGCTCACCACGTAACAGATTCGAACTGTACCTTCCGCTCATATGGTGGACCGTGAGGGATTCGAACCCTCGACCTCCTGCTTGCAAGGCAGGCATTCTCCAGCTGAACTAACAGCCCTTAAGTTGTGTGAGCTTCTTTAACGTGTAGCTCCCAAAACACGTACCCCCGAGTCCGGTGTTTGTTTCGCTCCGTGGTTATCCGGCACCACGGCCTGTATTGGCATACGCTGTAGGAGTTGCACCCACCCACAGGGCTTTGGAGGCCCCGTCGCCTCTACGGAACATTAGCGCACTTGATTGGTTCCCCCGGTAGGAATTGGACCTACATCTCTCGGCTTAAAAGGCCGCTACTTTCCGTTAAGTTACGGAGGATTGTCTGGAGTCCCGAAGGGGATTCGAACCCCTGTCGCAGGCTTGAGAAGCCCACATCCTTGGCCGCTAGACGACCGGGACTATATCACAGTTGTGGGGTCTGGTTCCCACGGCACTTATAATCACCCCACTTTATATGGAAGCATTGACGGGACTTGAACCCGCTAGGATGGGGTTGAAAACCCCAGTGCTCGCCTCTTTGCATTCAATGCTTTATCTAGTCTTGCGACGTGCCTTACTCTTCTTGGCAATCGCTCTTCCTTTGGCTGATCGCGCTACTCCGGTCACAGACTTTCGCCTAGCCGTCGCTCTTCCTTTATTACTCTTAGTTACTGAACGTCGTTTATGCGGCATGCGCTTTCCTGCTATATGGTGCGTCAACCAAGTTTCCCTGGGTAGCTACTTTGACGCTTGAAGTGGAGGAAGACTGAGGGATCGAACCCCTGCCCTTGCGGACCCCTCCGGGTTCAAACCGGATTGCCGACCTTTCAGCGGAATCTTCCTTAAATTTGTGGGAGAACGGTTATGATCCTTTAACTCCCTGCCCATAGGGGCGTATGTTCTAAATCCATCTATGGGCCTATCACACGCCCCTCTGACAAAATTGGTGGCGGCAACCAGAGTTGCACTGGCTTTGTTGGTGGGTATGAGCCACCCGAGATGCTCCACCTCCCTACCGCGTAATGGGGTGACCTACGGGATTCGAACCCGCGTCTTCAGGATCACAACCTGAAATCTTGACCGCTAGACCAAGGCCAACTCGATATATGGCGGAAAGGCCAGGATTCGAACCTGGGCACCCAAAAGGATGGCTTCGGGTTAGCAACCCGACGCTTTACCAGACTCAGCCACCTTTCCTTTTCATCGTGTATTCAGGCCCCTTCGGGCCTTTATATATGGTAGCCTTAGAAGGATTCGAACCTTCACTTGACGGAGTTTGAACCCGCTGCCTCTTCCATTGGGCTACAAGGCCGTTAATCTTTTTATCTACTACAGCCAGAATCTCTTCTCGGAATTGCTCCCTCTCGGCATCAACCTCTGCCGACTCTTGCGCCGCCGCCATCGTTTCAAAATAATCGGCTTGCGCGTGGAACATCCTGTATTCAGGTCGTCCCTTGTACTTCTCTGCCTGTTGTCGCTTTGCAACTGCAATCTCACGATATACGACTTCTCTCGTCTTATTAAAAATGGTACCCCCGGCAGGAGTCGAACCTGCAAACACTAGTTTCTAAGACTAGCTCCTGTGCCAATTCGGATACAGGGGCTTAAACTGTTGTCAATGTTGAATTCTGATCAAACCCAAGAAACCGCCACTCGTCCCATGTCTTTGCAGAACCCAGATATAGGAACGGGCGGTTGACCCCATTCGGGGCCGAGTATTCATTGAAGTCAATCGGCATGTCATCAATCACATTGTCAATTTTGTGGATGAACGGTCCCTCAGAAGCATCCGAGCGCGATCCCAGATCCACCTTATTAAACTGTACGTCATGCTTGTGGATCATCGAGCTACCGTCCCGGTACGCCGAGTTCATCCGATTATCAATACCGAATCCGAACGCAACCTGTGCGCCCTCAACTAGATTATTTCGGTATACTCCCCGGCCCTTGTTACCAAACGCTGAGCGGTAAACTGATATGGCTGGCCCGTAACAACATTCTTTTGCATGATTACGCTGCCAAATCCCGTTCGATACTTCATTGAAGAAGGCGTTGACATTGTGCTGAACATCGTTGCCGACTCTCTCGCACAAACAATCTTCGACAATACCCTCTTGTCCATCAACTCCACGCACGAAATCAAACCAAATACCGCGAACACCAGCAAATGTATCATGGACATAAACCCTCCGAACAACATGCAACGCGTCACCCAAGAGTTTAATGCCCGCCATTTCTGCGTTATTAAAATCTAGTGGATCTTGTCCTCCACCGATCTCGTAAATCTCGTTGTCCTCGACCAGATTCTTGTACCCACCACCAACGATACCGGTGCGGGCAATGTTACGAATCACACAATGGTGAACATGATCCTCACGACGAACCTTCAAACCGTACCGTCCGCTATCTTGAATCAGCAGGTAACTAGCTTCCACGCCCGACCTATGGTAGGTTGGTGGGTCCAACGTTGGCTTTGCCCCCATTGCCCCGCCGCGTGTCCAGTTCTGATTGGCCGATATAGCGTAGTTCTGAATCGTTAGATGGCTGATCTTCTGATCTTGACCATAAGTTCGACCATCATCTTCAGAATCACCCCAAAAAGCGTATTTCTCAACCCCGCCACCATCAATTACTACACCTTCATCAAGACCGTGTGTCTCAACAATCTGAGACTCACGCAATCTCGGTGTATCCCAGCCAGCATATAGACCCGGCTCAAGCCCTGTCTTATGTGGCACGATATTGCCAGCAGCATCTACCTTTCGGACACGATCCATTGCTGACCACGGGCTATCTGCCGATGTCAGGATCAAATCCATAGTTCCAGAATCAGGAAAAGGATCTGGCTCTGGATCAGGTGTCGGATCTGGCTCTGGAGACGGCTCTTGTGAGCCTTCTTCCAGTGCAGCTACCCGTGCGTCTAAAGCACCTACTTTTGCATCTACACTCTCAATAGCAGCGGTATTTTCGAGGATATCTACATCTATATCTACGATATCCCCCTCAACCATACTCAGATCTTCTTCGATGCTGTTAAGAGTATGCTCTAATTCTATCAAATCTGATCTTGTCATTTATTTCCTCATTCTGTACACTAATATAACACATCCCCCCGAGTTTGTCAAGGGCACCAACCACTCGTTCTTCGTAAAACCCTATTCCACAATGACTTAGGCTTTGAAACTTTTTTCTTCCTCGCCTTTTCAGGGCCTTCTCGCCACACCCAAAGCGTTCCATCTCTAAAAACTAGCTGACTACCCTTGGGTATATCCTTATGGGTCTTGAAGAGAATGATAGCACGTTCAGTACTCTTCGCCATGACGCTCTCTCCTTCTCAAAATTCCGCACAGAGGGGTGTTGAAGTGCCCTCCTAGAGAGGTACCTGTAATCTTTCAGTGCATCCCGTAGGGGATTAGTCTCTTCCATGTTTTTCTGCTAAGGCTTTACCGTATTGATACATCATCAATGAGACTATTTCAGATGGGTATGTAAAACTATCCAAGAAATCTTCAAAATCTTCTGGTTCTGGAAAGATATTCAGGAGGCCAAAACCAAGATTTTTCATTGTGGCCCTATAAAAGTCCATTCCAGCTTGAAGCTTTGTAAAAGAAGTCATGCTTTCCTTTCCTAGAAAGGGAGGGTAGCGGCGAAAGGGGGTTCCGAACTCCAACTGAGGAACCCAGTCACTCTGGAACCCTCCCAAGCACACTACATCTTTCTTGTTACTCGATTTTAAAAATAGCCACGAATAGAAAGGCGGGGCAGGAAAGTTGTCAAACCACCCCGAGCACATCAGGCATCATGTCACGCCTTGTTTATGGAGTCCTTCGCTTATTAGTCGAACTAGGACTTGATGGTTTTCCCATCCTAGGTTAACTGGTTTAGCGTCTTTTGCAGATCGACGTTAGGTACAATATAACACATGGGGTATTAGTTTGTCAATAGTGCAAATGTAGTTAAATAGGGTCATTCTTATCCAAATATGTTAAACTAACTCTGAATTACCACTCTTGGAGGTCATTACCTGTCAAAATGGCAGAATCGGGGGGTTGAACACGTAGTAAACTTCTATCATTGACTGATATACCCCCATTTACATGTGTTGCAACTGGAATAGCTAACGGGATGCGTAACCCCCTGATACAGAAAGACTTACAATATGGAAATCTACAGAAATTTTTTATCAAACTTAAGTAGGCTGGTATGTGTATTACCGACAGACCCCCCCTACCATCCCCCCTACGGGTATCACCTACCCACCCCTAGTCATATGTACTCATTACTGTGCGTTCCTGTCCATTCTGTCCCCAAAGCTGGCTGTCAGGCTGGCAGTAGTGCCAAATTGGCAGATACACGGGGCTGAAGGTACCAGCATAGATCCAACCTATTCATATCTGTTCAACCCTATCAACATGGGCTGGCCCCCGGTACCATATACAGAGTGGCATGGTCCTTGCTAGGGGGGGAGTTTAGCCTACGCTAAATAAATGTGGTCAAATGTAGTCATGTTCGGGTTTCTTTCGGGAACGATGTGGTCAAATGTGGTTGTTTAACCCGAAAATTTGACGAACACCGCCTCCATCGGGTATCCTGTATGCGTCCGATGATGGACCGGGGAGTGCGACCCGACAGAACGATCAGCGGCCCAACGGCGACCGGCCCAATCAGATAGGTCGCCCACGCGAAAGGGACGGACCCGATGGCGCGTCGATCAAGGCGAGCCGGTAGGCCTCTCGGAATGTCGCTTGAATGCTGGTGGCACCTTCAAGACCAGAAGCGACAAACCAGCTTGACCCAACAATGGGGAGCCGACCGGCGGTACGTGAAACGATACGGAAGCAAGCGGATCAAAGACAACGCCGCCCGTTGGCAAGGCGGCACAACCTAGGCGAAAGGCACCCCATGCTGGCGATCCATTTCGACGCACTACTTGTGCTTCTGGACGCGGCGGATGTACTCGATGAAGCAGATTTACCGACATTCGCAAGCGACGTTGCAGACATCGGTGGACAGATTGTCGATGAGTGTGGTGATTTGACCCCGGAACAAGCCGCGATCATAGCGAGCTAAGGAGGAACCCGTTGAACTTGAATGATCAGAACCGATGGCCCATGCGGTATGTATGGGATTTTTACCCCTTCGGAACGCATTGGGGACGGATTTGCGCGATTATTGACCTATGCTGGATAGGCGATAACCTGAGACAGAAACTCTATCGGAGAAGGTGGTTGCTATGGCTGATAGCCCCCGGTCGGTAGGCTATGGACTCTCGATCTACGCCTGGGAAGAGACATCAACGGGCGTAGTCTGGACCGTCAAAAAAGACGCCGATGATCCGCAAGCTCGGTGGATTGTGCTTCAGGATCTCAGGCTATTTGCAGGCCCATACGAGACAAAACGGGCAGCTTATAAGGTGCTGGACAGTGTGCTAGCTGGCGGTACGTTGTACGCGGTCTAGGGAGGAACAAAAATGCATCTAGAGATCGGTCCTGCCAGAATTAGCGTACCGTCTAGGTACCGTTGGCTATTTGAGCTACTTTGGAGGTTGTCAGCAATACGCTAGGAACCTGCACCTAGTGGAACCTACAGACGGGAGGTCAATCGTGGCTGAGCTTAGCAATGTAGCCGCAATCCGG
>Ga0114923_10000487_pt1 | contig 31271 bp, 45 predicted proteins | sample SumtaG_FD_89578 | JGI IMG/M metagenome (GOLD analysis project Ga0114923, IMG submission 89578) | Deep subsurface microbial communities from Indian Ocean to uncover new lineages of life (NeLLi) - Sumatra_00157 metaG | ecosystem: Environmental > Aquatic > Marine > Oceanic > Sediment | place: near... | reverse complement strand
ATGCGGAGATTATCCGGCTCATTGCCCGCATTTGTCATGCGGAGTGCCTTGAGTGCCGGACGGCCCCACCCAGCACCGCACTGATAAAGCGGAGTAGCTAGGTGGGGCCACTTCGCAGAAAGGCGAGCAAATGACGCACATTCTGAAGTATGATCAGTTCGGCAAGCAGTTCATGAACGACCGAGGAATGCTACTGTCCGGAAATGAGTTGCATGGTCTGTCGGCTGAGTTCAAATTCGGACACAACGACGCTATCGGCACTTCCTACGCGGTTGTGGCCGAGAACGGCTTGTGTCGCACCCCTTTACCCTCGAATGCCACGACCCTCCGGGTCAAGGCGGGCGGGGATGCCGCGGACGTCGCAGGAGGCGCAGGAGCGCGTTCTATCCTCCTTCAAGGAATCGGGTCCGATGGGTCCGCAATCCAAGAGGTGCTCGTCCTAGCAGGCGCGTCTGCGTCCGCCAGCACCGCCCAGCCGTTCATGCGGTTGCTGCGGTCGCTGGTGCTCGAAAGCGGGCATTATTCCACGAATATGCTCGGCGGCGGATCGGCAGCGACGATCACCATCGAGAACACTGCAGGCACAGAAGATTGGATGCTCATTCGGTTCAACGGCTTCGCAGACTGTCAGTCACAGTCCACCCTAATGAGTATTGCCACAGGCCAACGCGCTTATCTGAGTGGGTTGAACCTCTTTGTGGACAGCAACAAGGTTGTAGACTTCCTGCTTGTGTTCAGGGCTAACTTCATGCAGACCGATCCGGGCTTTCAGCCTGTACGCATGGGGTCGGAGTTGAATGGCGTTGCAGGTGACTTCAACTACGCCTTCCCAGAGCCCCCGAGGTTCTTCGAGTACACTGACATCACTCTGCTGGCCAAGGTCGCGAGTGGTAGCGCTAAAGTCAGCGCGAACTTGACGTATCTCGTGAATGAGAACGGAGACGCAAACGCATGATGTATCTGGCGACAATTCAGACCGGCTTTTTGCTCGGTATCGGCGCATACGGTGCGTATTTGGCGTTATCGGGCGCTTTTCGCGTGTATCGGGCGCTTCAAGTGCGTTTCAGCCGGTGGAGAGACCGGCGAGGTCAGACAGCGCACTTGAGATAACAGATTGAGACCCTAATGGGTCCTGTGAGACGCATTAGACGCTCTAGTGTACCCTACAGGACCCATTACGATGCTTTCAGGTATCATTTAGCGTATAAAAGTCGTTTATACGCGGCTTTTCACGGTGAGTTATCAAAAAGTGACGGATTTTTGCGTGGGGGTATCTACAGCATGGACCACGCGCGGTTTCCCCCGCGGGGCCTGCTCGCGCAGCGCTCGCACACAGCGCGCACATGGGCACACGGGTGCGCACACGCACAGCCACGCACGGCTGCGCATCGTGCGCACACATGACGCACGCACGGCTCACAGTGCTCACGGGCACAACAGGGCCTTGGGCTATCCAAGCCCGAGCATCTATCCACTTTGCACCGGGCACACTGGCCACCACACCCACGGTCAAACTACCGATCAATGTCCTGTAAGCCGGGTCACACACCCGGTCACACACCCTGCCCTAGACTATCACCCAGGGTGATTTGTGACACTTGCCAGACCAGTCGAATTGGGCATTCCCAGGTAGTCTTGCGCACACGCGCGCATGTCTAAGTCTACGCGCGCAGCTAGCGCGGGGCGCGCAGGACGAGCGCACGCGCGCATGTTTAATACTTCGCGGGTATTCTGTTCCGCGCACACCCGCGTGCATCGCGGCATCTGTTCCGCGCACGCGCAGCGTGCATCCCACCACCTCGACCACCACGCTGCACACTAGGCGTCACACCGGATCAAACCCGAATCAACGCACTTGTTTGATTTACCGGGATTTATCCTTTGTTTACATATACTTAAGCTAAATCCTTCGTTAGTAGAGAATAAGCCCGATCTGCCAGCCAAACCTGTATCTGTTCATCTGCGAAGCAGTGTATAACACTCTTATCCTAAGTATCTGCAAAGCATACTTGTCGGTTTATACTTGTCTTATATCTATCTTATACACTTTGTTAACCACTGGTTTAGTCAACTGTTCATATCCAAGCTTGTCGATGCTTTGGGCATCTCACGCTTGTCTATGCAAACAGGTATGCACTAGGTGTTAACACTGGTATTCTATCCATGTTATCATGCACTTGTAAATTAAATACACTTGCAAGTAACAAAGTGCTTTCATTGTGCCCAATAGTATGAGCATATGGTGTTACGTTCTAACTTGCTAAATCGAACCGGTCCGGCGCCGGGTGCACCCGCCTCGCTCTTTACTTGCCACGCTACTATCGGTCCGCTTACACGACTACTCGGACCAGCCTACACGCCGGATGCGCTTACAACGCGATCACGGCACACCCAGCGGGGATAAGCGCCGCGAAGCCTAGAGGATTTCCATGGTCTGCTAGTAGGCGGCCTCTCACAAATCGGTGCCGGAAGGCGGGTCAAGCGCGACCTAACGATGCGGGGATACCCTCTTGGAAGTGAACACCCGAACGGGTGGGTCTCGCATATGCTCTAAATCCCTTGCTTACGCTGGGATGCAGGGTGCGAGACCCGACGCCACTCGGGTCAGACACTTCCGTAGGAAGACGATAACGAACTCTTTTCCTAACACTGTCACGGTAGGTTGAAGCCGATACTGGTAAGACCCAAGACTACCCCGAGAATGCACTAGCAGACAACGCGAACCTTGCCACGGTAACGATGCGAAACGACACTGGAAAAGACGGATTATCGCTAATCACCCTAGGTGTTACGCGAGGTGAAGAACCCGCATCTATCCTAGGGTCAGGGTATAGCCCTGCAAGACCATGCAAGAGTATGGTCTGACCTGTTTTTGTTCTTACATCATAACGTGAACCGAGCAAAGCAGCACGCCACTTGCGTGGTCTTCCACGGCTATAACCAAGTGGAGGTAAACATGCAAGACAGTCCTAAGCGGAAGATGATGCTGGAGGTGGCGAAAGTCACTGGTGTTGTCGGCTTGTGCATGGTCGCAGGCTATCTCGTGGGAACGGTGATACTGTATCTCCTGACCCTGATCTTCGGTGCCAAGATTGGTGCCATGATCTACATCGTGTTGTGGGGAGCCTCCTGCGTGTGGGTCTTCATGTTCATCTTTGAGAAAGACGCCTACGGCTATCGCCGGTCTGGCAAGCTGTCATGAAGACGGTGGACTGGGTGATCGTGATCTACTTTCCGATGAAAGCACTGGTCCTGCTAGTGCTCTGGGATATGGGGGTGATATGACTGATCCACTGGTATGGTATGAGGTGCTCGCCATCTGCATACTGGCTGTCTTCCTGATAGTGACTTCGCTCACCGGTGACACTCATGGGTGAGCGTAACTACTATACACTGATAGTCCTGTTCGGTGACAACTGGTCGCCAGAGTTCGGGGACTATGACCGCGAGGTGGTAGTCGAGGAACAGGATACCTATGACCGGGAGTTCAAGACCCGGATCATCTGCACTGGTGATCGACAGTTCGAGATCACTGAGGCTGTGAGGGTCCAGAACATCCGCTTCGGGTGATGCCTGATTGCACACCGGTTCGCTGGTGTGCAATGGGGTGTGACTTCCTGTTACACCGATGACCGATAGACCGATAGACCGAAGGAGAGTGACTGATGGCAAAGATCAACTTCGCCACCCTGACCGGCGAAAAGGCTATCACCGAGGCCACTGACAAGGTGGCTGGTGATACCTCGACCGCTCAGTTGAATATCCACTACATCTTAGTGGCTATTGCGGCTGACTGGGCATCCGACGGGGACATCCGGACCGTGGTCAAGCAGACGAACTACCTGCTGACCGAACTGGCCGATGGCATTCGGAAGAACGCCATTGTGCAGTGGTGCACCTCAACCAAGTTGCTTGGCCTCGTCTGGAATGACGAGACGAAGGAACTGGTCGCCAGTGGCATGAAGGCCAAGAACCTCGACCTGCGCCTGATTGGCAACACCCGGTGGTGGGAGTTCAAGGAGCCGCCGGTTCCGCAGCCCTACGACTTGGGCGCCGAGTTCACCAAGCTGGTGGCCAAGGCATCGACGCGGAATGCCAAGAGCAAGAAGGGTGACAAGATTGATCCCATCCTGCTTGCGCAATTGTCTGAGATCAAGGCCGCGCTGGCCGCAGGCAAGTTCGTGGGTGTGACTGCGCCTCTGCCGAACTGATCGGCGAAGCCCTGCATTCGAGACAACCACGGTTTCACAGTGACAGAATTGTGAGGCCATATACTGGGTGAGCACTGCGGCGGAATGCTCCGCTTTGCAACGCCCAAGGGCGAGGCGCTTGACTGTGCCTCGCCTACGATACCGAGCATCATGGGGCGGAGCGAACCAGCGCTCGCCCGTGTAGACTGTGCGGGGTGATTAGTCATCCGCAGTATGAGCCACCGCGAGGCCACTGAGTTCGTGATTGCCTCGCAATACCCATAAAGAACTTGTAGGGTGTGGCCATAGTGTTGTCAGGTGCGATGCCTGACCGCCCCATCATACTCGCTATCTATCTGATCGGATGGCTGCACCCTGCCCATCGCATGGGTGGTTCCGCGTCACCTGCCTGATGGCCGTGATTGCGCATACCAGCCCAAGATACCAGTGCACCGGCATCCGATCTGATAGACAGCGACCCCACTCAACCAAAGGAGAGACCCATGAACTTGTATCTGATGACCCATGTGGCTACTGTGCGCAAGATCGCGGCCATCAAGGCCCTGCGCCATGTGTTCGACATCGGGCTGAAGGAGGCCAAGGGCCTGATCGACGGCGAGGGCTTCATCGTGACTGATGTGCAGCGTCTCGCTGTGTATGGGTTCATCATGGTGGACAACATGAACGCCGGAACGGAGGCGGGTGCGCTGGCGCAAGACTGGGTGGCCTGCCGCTATGAGCGTCCGCCGGAGTATGCTTCGATGCTGGGCAATCGGATGACCCGCGCCGACAACGCTGCACAGCCGGTCAGCGTGCCGGTGAACGGCTGGACGGACTTGGGCGGATGAAACACAACACAATCGTGGTGGAGCATATCCGCACCTTGCTCTGGATGGCGCATTTTGCCCGCGAGACGCGGCAATGGCGCCTGTTGAATGAAACGCGGCGCAAGCTGCGCTTCTGGCTGAAACTCCGGCACCAGAGCAATCGTTACGTGATCGGTTGCCTCGTGGTGCCCTACTGGAACATAGCGCCATGAGCTACGACCTCGCATGGTTCGGATCGCGGGTGTTGATCGCAGTTGTCCTAGCGGCACCTGTGATCGCCGCCTACCTGTTATTCATCTATGAAGCACGGAGGAGAGACTGATGGACACGATTGAGGTGATGTTCTTTTGGACGCTGATCGCAATCTTGGTGTTCCTCATAACGAGCAACGCCATGTGGAGCGGGAGAGACTGATGTTCGCAGCTTACTGCCGACTGAACCTGCACGTCGGGCAGTCATGGCGTGACGTGGTGAGAGCTACGAGCGCCACGATCAAACCGAGGCACCGCTTCGCACGGAGTGTGCGCAGTGCGCGGCATAAGTGGTTTCGTATGATGCTCGATGAGCACCTTGATGCACAAGAACTCTATCGCGTAGCAATGGGAGGCTGGGCATGAACACCCGACTGGTGACTATGATCTGGAATGACTGCCATAGCGACGGCATGAGTGACCATCACTGGCACTCCGCTGTCATTGACATCGACATGCACGAGGAAGAGGGCGAGGCGCGCACTGTGCGGGCTATGATGCTCGATTACTACAAGAACCAATTCGTGCATCTCGGCGTGAACGTCTGGAGTGACGCTTACGACATGACTATTGAGGCCATGAAAGACTATGGCCTCGTGGGCATCTTCAAAGACGTGCCCGAAACCATCTGACCGGAGGTAAACCAATGCGACTGAACAAACCACAACTACGCAAGCTGCACCAAAAGTGGACCCTGAGTGACCAAGGCATGAGCTTCTTGAGCTTCCGGCGCAGTGTCGGCGGGCTGATCGGCTGCCCCGGCGTTGCGATGGTGCTCTGGTGCAATATGTGGCTGGGCATTGAGCCCAATGGGGAGGCTCATTCATGATGATGGCGAAGCACTATGTCGCGATAGTGAACGCGAAGAACCACGCGAAATGGACGCGCAAGCGGAAGATCGTCGGTTTGAAGCGGGCTATCGAAGACATGAAGATGTTGGACGCTGTGTTCGAGCGCTTCACGGAGCGCCTGATCCCGTTCTTGATGGAAGACAACCCTGCGTTCGACGCGGATCACTTCCGCTTCCACATGCACAAGGGAGCCTGATATGATACAGCTAACACTCGGTTTCTGTTTTGGGGTGATACTCACTCTGACCTGTTGGTTCGTGTGGGCATTCGACGCCACCTTTGTTCTGGCAGGAGGCTGACATGCACTACTATCTCGTGAGGGTCGGCGGCAGGTTTGCGCCAGCCTATGACGGATGGGGTCTTGTGCCGGACAAAGAGAGCGCCAAACGTTTTCGCAGTCATGTGAGAGCCGCGGTGGCTGTTCAGTTCTGGCGCACTCAAACGGACCTTGACGTGACTTTGCTCGGTCCCTTCATGGAGGATACTTATGACTGATGTTTTGCAGGTTCCCTATGAAATCCGGATGGAAAATAACCGCATGTTCCAGTATGCGTCAACCCGCCAACTGCATGCGTGGAGTAAGGTGGCCAAGAAATCCGGACTGTTCCGTGATCCGCGGTGCATGATGCTACTGCGAGCAACCCTTCAAGCGAGGAGAAACTGATGGCCGCGCAATCGAAACTGAGCTATACCGTGGGCTTTCCGCTGAAGCGGCGCTGCCCCGCTGCGCCCGCAGGGCCAGAGAACCACGTTAGCTTCAAGCGCCTTGTGGTCGAGACCGCGTGCTGGCTGACCGGCGGGTGCACGGCACGGGAAGACATTGGCTACTGGGTTAAGGGCGCCGATCAAATCTCGGCTCATTATACCGGCGCAGCGCAGCGCGAGGAAGCATGGACTGTTGAGCTTTGTGTTCCGCACAATGAACTCGACTGGACGCACTCTCGGATGCGCGCTGCTATCGTGAGCGCAACGATTGGCTACGACGTGGACGTGAACTGGGTGCACGTTACCTGTGAGCCGTTGCAGACGCTGCACTTCAGCGTAGACGAGGAGAGAATGAAATGAGCAATCAGGGATTACCGCGAGCGGTGCTGCCGCCTCGCGTTCACCGGCCCCGCAGCCTCAAGCGCGGTGTGCCTTACTCGAACCGTTTGCCGCGCTGGAAGTTCAACGAGAACGAAGGCGCTGAGGGTAAGCTGTATCAACTCCACGTAACTAAAGGATGGAAAGCACCATGAACTGGTTTCTCGTCGTTATCTTCATCACCAACACCGGGATGGCCCATATTCACCAAGGCTGGGAGCCCGTGCTCGTGCCGAACAACACAGAAGAGATGTGTGTGTCCGGCGCCGAGAATGTTCTGCGTTATCTAGAGGCTCGCGGGCCTGCTGACGAGACGTGGACTGTGAACTGTATCCAAGGCAGCGACGAAGACTTGGAAAAGTGGATCAACAACATGCTCCGCTCTAAACCCGCCTGATCGGCGAGACACAGGAGAGATACCATGAGGATACTGTTTGGACTGGACGCCACGACGTTCACGAACAAGACTGAACTGGAAGCCTTCATGAAGTCGAGCGACATCGGGTTCGTGACACGTCTCGGCTGGAATGGTGAGCACCTCGAACTGCTTTGGATCGTGGGGAAGCTCGACTTCACTCGACTGATCACGCCGGTTATGACCGCGGTGTTCACTTATCAGGAGATCACGTCCTGCAACAAGCAGTACGTCACCCAGTATAACCATAAGGGTGAACTGGAGTTCTTGGGATCAGTGTGCAGCATCACGCAAGACGAGGCGATGGGCCTTGATACTTACATCGTTGATCCTGCTTCCGGCGAGTTCTGGACCTTCGACAAGCGCAACCCGGATCGGCTGGTGCGCCCGGCTCGCGGTGTGGTCGAGGAGCTTCAAGATGCGTTCGATGAAATCGACAAGGTCGTTGAGAACATGCGCGCAGTGTCCCCGAGCCTCGACAAGTTCGATAAGGAGGCAGAGTTCAGCATCGACGCGCTGTTCAGCGACGAGGCGTTGAAGGAGTTGAACGACATCCCCGGCATCGCTGTCATGAGCCTGAGCGAGTTCATGGACACCGAGATGGCGCCATGGCCGGAAGACCCGGCGGCGCCGCAGTCTGCGGAGGATCACGACAACCTCCACAAGACCCATATCGGCGAAGACCCGGACTGGGAGTATCAGACGAAGTTCATTTACGGCCACGGCTACGGCTGAAGCACTGGGTGCACCCGCTGGGTGCATCTGGTGGTGCAGCCCGTGAGGTGAGAGCACCAAGACACCTGAGAGAAAGTGAGAGCAATATGAGCAATCCCTTCGACTTCACCGACGTGACCGGCGTTCCCGAGGAACTGGTCAAGCGCATGAACGGCGGCGGCGTTGTGAACCCGTGGATCAACATCTTCGCGACTATCGTGGAGAAGGGCGCGGAGCTTGGCCACAAGGCCCTGAGCCTGAGCCAGATCGAGTTCGTAGCCATCAAGATGGACATCGCCGTGCCGAAGCCCGCAACGATCCGCAATGCGCTGAACGCAGCCGTCAAGGCCAACCGGCTCGTGAAGGTCACGCGCCAGACCTATGGCGTTGCCACGCCGACCGTGACCATCGAAGTCGCCGAGACTGCGGCCCCGGTTGCGGCCCCGGTCGTGCTGGCTGCCGTTCCGGCGGCGCCCATCGTGGACGAGACCGATCCGCTGGCCTGAAAACGAACGCCTGCATCTCAGGCTTTCGACGTTTCCCCGGCGGTAATTTCCGGGCGCATATGGGATGCGATAGGCAGGAGCGGGCTGTGGCCCGTGGTCCTGCCAACCACCCCTATAACCCGAGGAGAGAGAGATGCACATTCGCCGAGTGTTCGACGACAGCCGCCTGCACATACTAGCGGAGGCCGTCTACCATGACTTGCTGAACGGGGACGCCAACGCTATTCACAGGCTGTCTCGCTATCTCGTTACCAGTGGCTTAAAGGCAGATATAAGGGGCACGCGCGTGATCGCTGTATCCGCTTATACTCGTGCCAAGCACCCGGAGCAGATCATCTTCGATCTTCGCGGCGGCGATCCCTACGCCATCAGTGGCCACGCCGCTTGTAGCATGGTCAGCGCGCACTATGTCGCCCATTACCTCGACCCCGAGGGTTCGGAGACCCTCGCACAACAGGAGGAACGTTATGCCGTGGAAGCAAGAAGCCCGCGCCCTTCGGATCGGACAGAAGCGGAAGATACAATGCTGCGGGACCGATCCTAGTGCCTTTGTGAACAACAACGAGCGCGGCATCTCCCTGCATTGCTTCCGCTGTGGGCGCAATGAGTGGGAGCCGCATGGTGAACGCAGTATGCACGAGATCATGGCCACGCGCCGGGCTAACGCTGTACTAGAGAGATCAGCGACTATGCCTGATGACGCAGTGGCTTTGATGGACGGCCCGCCCCAAGCCCTGTTATGGGTGCTTGGTGGCGGGCTCACCCCGGAGATAGCCAATGACACTTACCATTTTCGCTGGCACGAAAAGTCCCACCGTGTGCTCATACCAATCTCGGACCATGGGCTCTTGGGTCGCAGTGTGCATGGTCATCGACCCAAATACCGGCTCTATGGTCGCGGTGCCCTATACTGGGCTACGGGAGACCCCGCAAAGCCCCTTGTCGTCGTCGAAGACGTCCTATCAGCTATCGCCTGCTCACGGGTCGGATGGCCCGCTGTCGCGGTGCTTGGCACCAGTATCTCCCCGGAGATGGCGCGCGAGATAGCGAGACCCAAGATGATTGGGTGGTTCGACGGGGACGACGCCGGGACAAAAGGCTGGATCAACTTCCGCAAGCGCATGGGCCTGTATCCCACGCAAATATCGCGCATCGTGACTGCAATGGACCCGAAGGCCGTGCCTCGTAGGGTGCTGGTCAAACATCTGGAGAGACATTCATGATCGACCTACACTTGCTCCAGATGCTCCGGCATAAGGAGGATTTCATGCGGCTGAAGGGCCGAGTTCCCGACAGTTCGTTGGACCCACAGACACTCGCGATCCTGAACGACTTCGGCAAGTATTTCGAGCGGTTCCCTACACACGACCGCGTGAACATGCAAGCATTCGCTCCGATGTTCCGGTCGTGGCATCCTACACTCGGAAAGGACACGGTGATCGCCTATGAAACGATCCTCAACAACGTCCAACAGACGCTCTCTGGCGAGCTTCGTAACGGCATTTTGGACACGTTGCTGGAACTCCGTCTGGGGACTGAACTGGCAAATCTTGTCGCTCGCTACGACGCAGGCGAACTCCCAAATATCCATGGCGAAATCACAAAGAGCCTCGACGCTTTCAAAGCGGATCGCACGGGAACGGAGATCGACTACGTTACAGACGACATCCATGACTTGCTTGACGAAGAATTGGATAATTCCGGTCTGCACTGGCGCCTCGAAGCACTTAATGGTGCAACACGGGGATTACGTGGCGGCGACTTTGGCATTATTGCGGCGCGACCGGATAAGGGCAAGACAACACTCATCGCAAGCGAAGTTACTCATCTCGCTCCACAACTGCCTGAAGGCCGAACTTGCCTGTGGCTCAATAACGAAGGACCGGGCAAAAGAGTTATCCCGCGCTTGTATCAAGCAGCAGTCGGTGGCACCATTGCGGAACTTGGCGTCTTACGCCGAGGCGGTCTTCTCAAGAGGGCCTATCAATCGAAGATGGGCGAAGACAATCGCATCCGGATCGTTAATATCCATGACTGCGATGCTTTCACAGTGGAACAGATAATCGAGCGCAATAACGCCGGGATCGTGATCTATGACATGATCGATCACATCAGAGGCTTTGGCGATTTGGCGCGGACTGATCTTCAACTGGAGGAGATGTATAAGTGGGGCCGCACTATGTCGGTCAAGCACGACCTCGTCGGGCTCGCGACCTCACAGATCAGCAACGACGGGGACGGCCTGATGTGGCCGACGCTGGGTATGCTGAAGGACAGCAAGACCGGCAAGCAAGGCGCCTGCGACTTCATGCTGATGATTGGCGCGAGCAATGATGTCGGCCTTAACGGCGTCCGTTATCTCGGTATGCCGAAGAACAAACTGCGCAGGCCCGGTGCTCCCGGCGACCCGCGTGCTACAGTCAACTACGATCCGGAGAGGGTGCGCTACAGCGACATCCCCAAGGTCATGAACGGAGACAAGTTTGATGAAACGCAAGACAAAACCGAGCCAGAAGCACATCCGTGACGCCCGTGATCAGACGGCGACCCGCGAAGGCACCGCCAACCTGCTGCGCGACTGGGGCTTCGGCTTCCGTGCCGCGTGGTTGTGGAACGAGTTGGACGAGATGTACCCCGGCAAGAAGGGCTTCATCCCCCCATCTGATCCCGAAGACGCCGAGGAGATCGAGACGCCCGGCGTGATCGAGAGCGCTGATGCTGGGCGCGAGTGGACCACCAACAAAACGATGGTGTTCACCTCAGCCCAGAGTAACACGAAGGTGCACCAGCCTTTCTTGGAGGCACTGGAGCACTTCTGCGACTGGCGCGGGGCCACCCTGCATATCAGCCAGTTCACCTACAACAAGGCCAGCCACGGCAAGAAGTCCGTCAAGCCCGGTGCCGACACACAGGAAGGTGAGAAGCTGTGGTTCGATCCCGCCATCGCCCCGTACGTGAGCGACAGCAGCCTGCAACTCGCCGAAGATTTGGTGTGGTGTGGGGAGTTGAATGTTATACCGACGATGAAGTTCCCGCTCACGCAGTTCAAGACCTACACCCGGCAGGACAGCGCGATCATTCCGCACGCCAAGATGGCGATGGAGAGCGTGCCGACGATGAAGGGCTTCCCGACCAAGATGCTCTACACGACCGGCGCAGTGACGCAGCGGAACTACATCGAGAAGACCGCTGGGCAGGTGGCTGACTTCCACCACGTCTTTGGCGCTGTGATCGTTGAAGTGGACGACGACGGCGCATGGTGGGTCCGGCAGTTGAACGCCAAGAACGACGGCAGTTTCTACGACAAGAACGAGTTCTTCACTCGGCAGGCGGTATTCCCCAATCAGCGTGTGCAGGCTGTGACCCACGGCGATATTCACTGGGACAAGCGGGATGACGCGGTGCTCGAAGCGGTGTTCAAGAAGCACGGCATCCTCGACCAGCTTGAGCCGCGCGAGCAGTTCTTCCACGACACCATCGACTTCTCCGCGCGCAACCATCACAACATCAAGGACGGGCACTTCCTGCATGAGATGCGGGTGAAGGGCACCGACAATGTCGAAGCGGAGTTCATAGATGCCGCGCGCTTCCTGAGCACGACGGCCTACCGGGATTGGTGCAAGTCGGTAGTGGTCACATCGAACCACGATCAGGCTGTCGAGATATGGTTGCGGAACCACGCTGCCCTGATGGACGCCACGAACATCAAGTTCTGGCACCGGCTGAACTACTACTGTCATCACGAGATCGATGAAGGCCGGATGCCGCGGCCCTTCGCCTTCGCCCTTATGTGCTACATGGGCGAGGAACTGTTGAACAACGTGACGATGGTACACGAGGACGACAGCTACCTGATCTTGGGCAGCATCCAAGCAGGGCTGCACGGGCATCTCGGCCCGAACGGCGCCCGTGGTGCACCCAAGAACCTGCGCACGGTGGGGAAGGCCAACACCGGCCACACCCACACCGCAGGGATCGTTGATGGCGTCTACACGGCGGGGGCCTACGGCCTGCTGGATATGGTCTACAACAAGGGCCTGTCGTCGTGGAGCCATTCCCTGATCGTGACGTACCCGAATGCCAAGCGCGCGATCTATACTATCAAGAACGGAAAGGCTTGGAGATGAGAGATGGAGAGAACCGTGTAACCGGGGGCGTGCAGTTGCAGTCCCCGTGCTACAAATGCGGCTACTACAATTGCCGCTGCAAGGTGCCCGTGACCTATAGGGGCAAGAAGACCTACGTGCTCCCAGACTACGCTTATGCGTATGAGCCGTGGCCGAAACTCAAGAACCCGGTGCACCGCAAGGTCTACCTGATCGGCAGCCTCCGCAACCCGGAAATTCCTAAACTGGCGAATGTCCTGCGGGTTGCGCTCGGTAAGAACTGGACGGTCTTCGACGACTGGCACGCCGCTGGGCCGGAGGCCGACGACTACTGGCGGGAGTACTCGATCAATCGAGGAGACGACTATGACACCGCCCTCAAAGGATACGCGGCCCGAAACGTGCAAGCCTTCGACCGGAAGCATCTTAGCGAGTGCACACACGCTGTCTTGGTGCTGCCCGCAGGGAAGAGTGGACATCTGGAACTCGGATTTTGCATTGGCGCCGGGAAGCGAACCATCATCCGTCTCGATACGGACTACGACCGCTGGGATGTGATGTACGGCCTCGCCGACGCTGTGGTCTTCGCGGATAAAAACTTGCTGGAGGAGTTGGAGCGATGCTGACCCAGTATTGCCACCGATGCGACAAGCTCATTGAGAGGAACCTCGCACCATACTTCGGCGTCTGTGCCACCGATGAACAAGAGAAGGAGTGCCCCAACATGATCAACCAAGCCTTTGCACCGAACGTGCAAGAAGATACGCTGGACGAGGTGCGCGACAACCGCCGGATGAAGACAAAGAAGAAGGCGTCTTCCCAGCGGTTCAAGGCTGACGCCGGGAAACCGGACCCGACCTTGCTGGAGAAGGGCTGCCCGCACGCACTGGCGGTGGTGCAGGCTACTCTCGATTACGGCAACATCAAGTACACGGCCCATAGCTGGAAGAACGTGCCGGACGGTATGCAGCGCTATGACGCTGCAGCCCGGCGCCATCGGAACAAGCGTGACTTGGGCCAGCAGAATGATGACGAAAGCTGGCTGGACCACTTGGGCCACGAGATCATCAACAACCTGTTTCTGCTGGAGATGATGATCGTGGCTGATCCCGGCAAGACGTGGACTAAGTTCAACCCGAACCCACCACAGGAGCACAAGAATGACCAATCATAACGACAACGCCGCCGGGTTCGAAACGCACCCGGATCGCGGGCCGTGGACGCAGGTGCCCTACGGGCGCTTCTACCCTCTGGACCCCCGACCAGAAGACATCGATCCTCGCGACATTTTCCACGCTTTGGCGCAAGTGAACCGCTTCGGTGGACACGCCGACGACCCTGTCAGCGTGGCGCAGCACTCAGTGCAGTGCGCCGCTATGGCGAGTGAAGATGGCGCGTCTTTAGGGGCCGTATATGCGATCCTAATGCACGACGCAGCGGAGGCTTACATCGGCGACATGCAGCGCCCGCTGAAGTCGGTGCTGCCGGAGTTCAAGAAAATCGAGGCCAAAATTTCTGCGGTGATTAAGGTCGCCCTGCAAATTCCTCACGTCGATGAGGGCCTGATCAAGTACTACGACAACAAGGCTTGGATGTGGGAGAAGCGTGACTTGTTCACGACAGCGGAGGAGACGTGGCCGCATACTCCGGACATCACTCTGCCGGACGAGGTCATGCAGGCATGGGACTGGAAGACATCCCGCGGTGTTATGCGGGAGTGCTACGACCAGCTTAGGAGGTTGCTCGGATGAAACGCATGAACACCTTGCACTACCAGAAGGCCGCGCGTGCCCGGAAGGACTACGCTGACCGGCATCACCCCTTCCTCCGCAGCGACATGGTCGTTGAGATGGAGGAGGAACAGGAGAGACGCGAGCGCGAGGATGCGCTCCCACAAGCGGTGGACGATTTTATGGAGGAGTAAACCATGGCTGATCCACTAACTGAAGCCGAGCGCTGGGAATGCGAAGGCTTGCTCGCTATGTTCTCCCCGGAGCGGCCCTTGGTTGCATCGCCGATCTTGTATCAGGAGATGCTCGCGAAGGGGTTGTCGATGGAGAACGTCGTGGAGCGCAAGCCGCTACCTGCGTGGGAGTTCGGCTCATGACCTACATGGTGTTCGACAGCGAGACGCAGATACACAAGAGCCGCAAGCGCACGGCCAATCCGTTCGACGAGAGGAACTACGTGGTGATGAGCGGCTGGAAGATCGAGGGCGATCACCAGTGCTCTATGCGCTACCACAAGAACAGGGAGAGTAGCCATGCGAAGCCACTCTTTATACCCGACACAGTGGACATACTTGTCGGCTTCAACATCAAGTTCGACCTTCTGTACGAGATGGTTGCAGGCAATGCCAGCCTCAAAGCGTTCTATAAGCGTGGAGGACGTGTCTGGTGCTGCCAATACGCGGAATACTTGCTCCGAGCGCAGCAGCAAAAATACCAGATGTGCAGCCTTGATCAGATCATCGAGAGCTACGGTGGCCGCAAGAAGATAGACGGCATGAAGGCGTTCTGGGATGCCGGGGTGCACACCTCTGACATCGACCCCGCGCTGGTCGAGGACTACCTGATCGGCACCGCGGAGGAACTCCGGAACTCCGGCGACATCGGCAACACCGAACTGATCTATCTGGGACAGATCGAGGAGGCCGAGACGCTGGGCATGACCGCTGCTATCCATGCGAGGATGGACGGGCTGTGCGCGACGACGGAGATGGAGTTCAACGGCGTTATGGTGGACCTGCAACGAGCCCGCGAGGACTTGGGCAAGCTGGCCATCAAGCAAGCCGCTGCCAAGGTGGCGCTCGACGAGTACACCAAGACGATCCCCGCCGAGGTCGGGTTCTCGTGGACCAGCCCGATTGACAAGAGCGTGATCATCTTCGGTGGGCGGATCAAGTACGAGAAGTCGGCCACCTACATCGACCCGAAGACGGGCGAGGACGCCCGGCTGGTGGCCACGGAGCGCTGGCCGGTGTTCAACGGGGAAGCGTTTTCCCCCGACAACTGCACATGGAGTGAAAGCCAACAGTGTTGGGCGTGCCAATACGGTACAGGGTGGCTGGCACAGGACCGCTTTGCCAGCGGCAAGAAGCAGGGTGAGCCGAAGTACAAGAACGTGAAGGGCTGGGGCGAGAAGAAGACGAAGATACAGGACTTCTTCTACGACCTGCCGGGCTACACCGAAGGCCGCGCTGAGTGGAAGACCGCCCGGCTCGACGGCAACGGTGACGCCTGCTACGGCACGGGCGAGGACGTGATGGACGTGATCCTCAAGCGCGACATCCCCTTCCTGCAGACGCTCAAGGAATACAGCGCGCTCGTGAAGGAGATCGGCACCTACTACGTGAAGGCGAAGCCCGATGGCACTCTGTCGGGGATGCTGATCTGTGTGGGTCCGGACGGGATCATCCATCACAAGCTGAACCACAACACGACCGTGACCACCCGGCTCGCGAGCAGTGACCCGAACATGCAGAACATCCCGCGCGGCGACAAGAGCGACGTGAAGGCGATGTTCATCAGCAGGTTCCCCGGCGGCGTGATGGGAGAGCTTGACTACAGCCAGTTGGAGGTGGTCGTGCAGGGCTTACTGTCGCTCGACAAGAACCTCTGCCGAGACCTGAACAACAGGATCGACTTCCATTGCAAGCGCGTGGCCCTCAAGAACGGCTGCAGCTACACGGAAGCGCTCTACTGGTGCAAGGATGACACCTACAGCGAGTTCGCGTTCTGGAAGCAAGAGCGCACGACGTGCAAGGTCTTCAGCTTCCAGCGTGCTTACGGTGCCGGAGCGAGCACCATCGCCGACGAGACCGGTATGCCTGTCTTGGACATCAAAGAGATGATCATCGCGGAGGAGAAGGAATACCCCGGCGTCGTGGCGTTCAACAACGCTGTCGAGCGCGCGGTGATCCAGTCTGCGGAGTGGTTCCGCGACGGCCAGCGTGGCTGGCGCCCGTTCCGCCGTGGACAATGGCAAGCCCCGACCGGCACGCTGTACTCGTGGCGCTCGTGGGATGCCAAGAAGTGGCAACGCGAGCGGGGTATTCAGGAGAGCTTCTCGCCACCTGAGATGAAGAACTACCCCGTCCAAGGCACGGGCGGTGAGATCGTGCAGCTTACACTTGGCGTTCTCTGGCGCTGGTTTGTGGCCTACAACAACTTCAGGGGCCTCGCCTTGCTGGTGAACACCGTGCACGATTGCGTCTGGGTAGACATGCACCCGAACGTGGTGAGCATCGTTATCCCCGGCATGAAACGGATCATGGAGGCTGTGCCCCAGCTTCTGAAACTCAAGTTCGGTATCAACTGTCCGGTGCCCTTCCCCGTGGACGCGGAGACTGGCCCGAACATGCTGGACCTACCACTACGACATCGCAGCATAGGAGAAAGCAATGTCCCTACTGGATCAGGCGAAAGCCTCAACCAACGACCAGACCAAGACGACCGCCTTCGAGAACGACGTCGCACCCGCAGGCATGACCTTCGCACGCTTCGTCGGATACGTCGAGGTCGGCAAACGCCCTCAGAAAGCCTTCCAAGGCAAGGCCAAGGCCGACTGCCGTGAGGCGCGGTTCACCTTTGAGCTTAACGGACCGGCGCACTGCCGTGAGGTTGAGATCGAGGGCGTGATGACCAAGATCACCAACGTCATCGGGATCAAGATCACCATCAAGTCGGCGGAGAACTCTGGCTTCATCAAGCTGTTCAACAAGATGAAGTACGGTCGCGACGGGATCAACAACTTCCCGCAGATGCTGAACGAGGGCTTCCTCATCAACATCATTCATGCCCCCGGCAAGGACCGCGACGGCAAGGACGTGACCTACGCGAACATGAAGGACGCCGACTACAACTACCTGATCAGCGCGCCTTCGCAGATGAACCCGGCCACGAGCCAACTCGTGCACTTCGCTGTGCCCGAGGCGACCATCCCCCTGCGGCTCCTCCTCTGGGATCAGCCGACGACCGAGCAGTGGGACAGCGTGTTCATCGACGGCACCCGTACGGTGAAGCGTGACGGGATCGAAGTGCAGGAGAGCAAGAACTGGCTGCAACAGGACATCGTCGAGAACGCCTTGGACTTCGGCGGCAGCCCGCTGGAGATCATGCTGAACGGCATCGACAACCTCGAACTGCCCGGCGCCGAGGTCGTGCCCTCGCAGGAGCCGGTCGCAGTGGAAGCGGCACAGGATCGGAACGAGAACCCCGCCGCGGGCATGAACGTCCCCGAGGCGCACGGCACCCCGGTGGTGCGAGTGGACGACGAGCCCAAGGAGGTCATCGAGGCAGGCGCCGCGGCTGCCGCGCAGGCGATCTTCGACCAGCTTGGCGTGAAATGAGTGTCGCCTCCCGTTTCGGCCTGACTGACGAGCAACTCGCAGATCAGACGGTCGAGGTCCGCTACCCTAAAACGGTAGCGGGCCGGGTGGCCCACATCGACGCTGACTTCATGTCTTATCAGGCATCAGCGGAGACCAAAGAGGAGCTTGACGGGACAAAGCCCCGCAGGACCTACGAGGAGATGTGTGCCAGAACGCAACGCGGCTTCGAGCATCTACGCAAGATGGTTGCCGCAGAGACCTACGTCGCGCACATCACGCCGACTGGGTCAACCAAAGGTGGACGCAATGAGCAAGCCGTCACACTCCCATATCAAGGGAACCGAGTTGATCGAGAAAGACCTGAGTTACTTGACGCGGTGCGCCATTTCATTGGCACCTCCTGCCCGAGCATGGTGCACCTTGATCAGGAAGCCGATGACGGAATGGCCCAAGCCAACTACGCCGCCTTGCGGGATGGAAATAGCACTCTGTCGGTCATTGTGTCAAAAGACAAAGACTTGCGCATGGTTCCCGGACTACACTGGGACTTCGACGCTGAGGAAATTGTCTCAGTCGGCGACAGCTTCGGCTCCATCTGGATCGACGACACGAAGTCGAGCAAAACTCTCAAAGGCTGGGGAACCAAATTCTTTTGGGCGCAATGCTTGATGGGCGATGCGGCAGACAATATACAAGGTCTGCCGTGCGTGAGCCAAAAGGTGCTCAGTAAGTTCCACGCGGCTTCCAAGAAGTACCTGAAGCTGGTGAGCAAGGCTGAGGACGCAACGTGCACACCGCAACATGAAGCACGCCTTGCGGCCATGCGCGCCGAGGGGAAGACGACGAAGAAGGTCGGCGCCGTGCTTGCGCACCAACTGCTGTTCTGGACCAAGAACGATCTGCAATGCTATTCTGTAGTTCGTGGTTTGTTCCACCAGATGGATGCCGGAATTGATGGGGTAAAGGTGTTCATCGACTACCGCACACAGGAGCCAACGACGGCCACCCGTGCACTGTTCGGAGACATGCTGTTGCTCTGGATGCGGCGCAACAAGAACCCGCGCGACGTGCTCGCGTGGCTCAAAGAGGAGAGGATCGTGAAATGATCGGAAACAAAGGCGGCATGGTCGTGCTGATCGAGCGGCTCGTGCAACTGCTTATCACCCGCATCGCCGACGAGGTGCAGTCGCAGAAGGAGTACGCCTCTTATCGTACGGGTTGTCCGGCGGAACAGGACGCCTTGCGCGCAGTGGAGGACGCTCTGCGCAACGTTGATGTGCCCTTCATGATGAAGGAACTCATGGAGGTCAAAAATGAAGATCACCCACAGCCAGATTGAGAAGGTGCGGGTGTTCATCATGAACCATCAGGGGAACAAGTGTCCCCTGTGTGGTTCCCCTCTGCGGAACCAAACCACCCGGAAGAAGCCTGCACTCGACCACGACCACGACACAGGTTTCATCCGGGGAGTGCTCTGCCTTAACTGCAACGGCATGGAGGGCAAGATCATCAACGCAGCCAAGCGCGCAATTGGTAAGCAAGGCGACCCGGTCGCGTGGCTGGCCGCGCTGGTCGAATACCTGAAGCTGCACAGGCTACCGCAATGGTCGGCGCCCGGTCGGCGCGGACTGATCCACCCGACACACAAGACGGAGAACGAAAAGCGCCTCGCGCGTCTCGCCAAGGCAAAGGCGAAGCGCACGGCTGCCAAACTCGTGAAGGGATGACATGACGGACCTGCAAACCCAGCTTGACTGGGAGAGCGAGATGATCCACCGGGGCGTTCAGCGCTACCGGGCACAGCAGCAACTAGCAATCGAAGGAGGACGTGAACACGAGACCAGTGCAGGCAGCCGTTTGCTCCAGAGTTACGTGCTGCAGATCGCGGACCACATGCGGGCCTACCTCGACGGCATCAAAGGGCGGCGCCGGTCTTCTTGTGCACCACTGTTGAAGGCGATCAACACGGACGCGCTCGCTATGTTCACACTCCGCAGTGTGATCGGGCTGCTGTTCGCGGGTCGCAAAGACGGCACGCGCGAGCCCTTGCAGACCCTATGCGCCACTATCGGCACGATGGCCGAGGATGAATTGCGGTTCTCGGCCTTCCAGACGGAGCACAAGACATACTACGACGCGATCCTCCGGCGCTTGGAGGAAGGTCGCACCAAGAGCTACAGGCACATCCATAGGAACTTGGTGCACTCCGCGAACGCTCTTGGCGTGGACTGGTCCCCGTGGTCGCACGAGACCAAGATCAGTGTGGGCGCCCTCGCGGTCCAGCTTTCACTGGAGGTCAGCGATCTGATCGAGATCGAGCGCGTGCCAGGAACGGGACCGCGCATGAAGAAATACGTGGTGCCCTCCGCACAGTGCCTTGAATGGATCGACAAGCACGACGTCTTCGCGGAACTCATAGCGCCGGACCGAATGCCCTGCCTGATCCCTCCCGGCGACTGGACGTCCGCCTTCGACGGCGGCTACTGGTCCCCGCACTTGCGGAACATCACGCCACTGATCAAGCGGTCCGTCGCAGGCTCCTCGAAGCGCACAGCGCGCATTGAGGCTGCCGTCATGCCCCGCGTGCTGTCGGCGGTCAATGGATTGCAGGCGACCCCGTGGCGGCTGAACCAGCCGGTCCTAGAGGTCATGAAGGCGGTGTGGACTGCCAACCTGCCGATAGGTATGCCCCGCAGTCAGCCGTACGAGATACCCCCGGCTCCTGTTGAGCCCGACGACAAGCCGGGCACATGGGCAGACGACGATCCCCGGAAGGAAGCCTTCCTGAACTGGAAGGCGGAAGCCAGAGAGATACACACGATGGAGACCGAGCGGGTCGCCAAGACTAGAGCGCTAGTACGGACCCTCCGGCTGGCTGATGAACTCAAGGACAGAGAAAGGTTCTACTATGTCTACACCTGTGACTTCCGTGGACGCATATACTGCGCTACAACTGGCCTCTCTCCGCAAGGGACCGACCATAGCAAGGCCCTCCTCCTCTTCGGACGTACTGAGCCGCTCGGAGAACGGGGCATGTATTGGCTCAAAGTGCACGGTGCTAACAAGTTCGGCTACGATAAAGTTAGCTACGATGATCGCACTCTATGGGTTGATAAGCACCACGCTCTGTGGCTGGCTATCGCTGCGGACCCTGTGGGGCAACGCTCGCACTGGGCTGGGTGTGACAAGCCATGGCAGTTTCTTGCTTGGGTCTTCGAATACACAGCCGCGTCGAACGCTGGGCCGGACTACAGGTCCAGTCTTCCTGTTGCACTCGACGGATCGTGCAATGGGCTTCAGCATTTCTCTGCCATGCTACGTGATCCAGTTGGGGGACAAGCGGTCAATCTACTGGCTGCTCCCGTCCCAGCAGACATCTATCAGCGAGTGGCGGACGTGGCGACCCGGAAGCTCCGCGGTCTTCGAGCGCTCAATACACCGGCCCATGCTGGAGCAATTAACTGGCTTAATCTCTTTGAACAAGTCGGGGGACATAACGCCGATGGAATGCCCAGAGAGCTATCCAAGAAGCCTGTAATGACCCTGCCCTACGGCAGCACGCGGACCGCTTGTTCCGAGAGCATCTTCCGCTGGATCATGGACGAGGCGCCCACTTACTTCGACAAGAACACGAACTTCAAGCACGCACTGTACCTCACGCCGATCCTCTGGTCGAGCATCAGTGAGGTAGTCGTCGCTGCCCGCGATGCGATGAAGTGGGTGCAGGATTGCAGTTCGATCCTCACCAAGAAGCAGCACCCGCTGGCCTACACAAGCCCGCTGGGCTTCCCCGTGTATCAGTCGGCGTTTAAGTTCAGGACCAAGCAGATCGAGACCCAGATTGGTGGTAGGATTGAACTCCGGATTGCTATCCCCGGAAATAAACTCGATGGACGCAAGCAGAGACAAGGGAGTAGCCCGAACCTTGTGCACCACGCAGATGCTACGCACCTGATGATGGTCGTCAATGCAGGATTGGCCGAGGACATCGACTGCTTCAGCATGATCCACGACGACTTCGGCTGCCATGCCGGACGCATCGACACCCTGCAACGCATCATCCGCGAGACCTTCGTGGACTTGCATGAGAACCACGACATACTCGCGGACTTCAAGGCTGAACACGAGGCGCGACACGACCTCATACTGCCTGATCTTCCACCGCGTGGCGATCTGGACCTAAGTGCCGTAAAACACAGCGCTTACTTCTTTGGGTGATCTAAATCCTTCGTTAGTAGAGAACACGCGCGTGCGCGAGGGGCTGCATCTAGTACCCCGCACGCCGAGGAGAACCAAATGTCGTATGCCGAACTATCGGACGAGGATATGATCATCCTCGCTGCCGAGTGTGTCGGTCGAGGCACACCGATCCCCCATGACGTCGCTGCCCATCTGGGCGCCGACATCATTTCTGAGATCAGAAACCCCGGAGGCCCACATGACGATCACATCGAAACCTCTTGGCCCGATCAGCGAGGAGCTACTACAGAACCTGCTGCGAGCCTTGACGCCCATCGGATTGAACGAGGATAGCACAAGCTATCACATCGGCTACCGGTGCGCGCAGGACAACTTCCGGGCCGTGCTGTTGCACCGCCTGAATATCCCTGAACTCCCCGCGGTACAGCCCGTGCCCGAGACCAAGCTGCGGCGCATACCACAGCGTTCAGCGTGGAACCCACTCGGATGGTGAGGCGCGCAACGCTTGACGACGCAGGCCGCATCATCGACTTAACCCAGCGCTTCAACGACAAGTACTTCGACGTCCCCATCTGCCTGATCAGGACTACCGACCGGGTGATATGGGTGATCGAGGAGGGCATCAGTTTCGTTTCTGATGCTGGGTTCATCGGTGGCATGATAGTCGAGGACTTGTTCCGCGACTGGACGGTGCTGCAAGAGTTCGGCTGGTACGCTGAAGACAACAGCGGACGCGCACTCCTTCGTGCGTTCGTCAAAGCAGGACGAGAGAACAGTGTAGATGACATTCGCATCTGCACCCTAGCAACAAGCTCCGAGTTCGTCGGTGGTCTACTCCAGCAAGAGGGGTTCGCCCCGCTGGAAACGAGCTACCGGCTGTTAACAGGAGCAACATCATGCCCGCAGTTACAACCATCGTCGCCATCGCAGCCGTAGCTGCGTCGGTCGGGGGTGCCGTGCAAGCACGGTCACAGGCCCGGAAGCAGGCGAAGAACGAGAAGAAACGCGCGAAGGAAGCTCGTGAGGCCGCGCTGGCGAAGAAGCCCAGCGAGACCACCGAGGCCGTCGTCAAACTCAAAGAGGGTGACAAGAGCCGCAAGCGCGGCAAAGGCTCCCTCGCCCAGCGCACGCAGGCCGCAGCCCTAGCGGGTCCGTCTGCTGCATCGGTCGGAGGCTTGTAAGATGGCTCACCCGGTACATGACGGCGTTCTGGCCAACCTTTGGGCAGAGATGGACATCGAGAAGGGCGACCTTATCTCGCGGTCCGAGCAGTATGGACTGTGGACGATCCCGAGCATCACAATGGATGTGTCGGTGCAGGCAAACGCGGAGGCCGAGAAGGGCCACGTTGTGGTCGGCGCCCGCTTGGTTAACCACCTAAGCAACCGCATCGCAGACACCCTGTTCCCCCATGATCGACCGTTCTTCACGCTTGCCCTCACACCAGAGGCTCAAGTCGAGATGGAGCGTGAGGTCGGCGACGAGGGCGCAGGCAAGCTCGCGGAGATCGTCCGCTCCTCGACCGCTCGTATTGAGCAGGTCGCCATGCGCGGACTGAAGATGACAGCCTACCGGCCCATGGCCGTTATGGCAATCAAACACATGATCATCACCGGCAACGCAGTCATCAAGCGACTGCTTGACGGCACGCGGGTTGTGTACGGTGTGCGGGACTTCTGCATCCGACGTGGCCTCGCAGGCCAGATGCTTGAGCTTGTGCTGCGAGATAACAAGAAGTTCGGCAACCTCCCCGAGGATGTCCGCAGCATGCTGCTGTCGGTCAAGCCGGAGTACAAGCACGACACCGACGTCACCCTGTACAGCCACTACAAGCTGGTGGGGAAGCGCTGGCAGTTCCAACAGGCTGCCGACAACGTGATGATCGACAATCCCCGGCACTACACCGAGGCTGACCTTCCCGTTCTGCCCCTGACATGGACCCTCGCACGCGGCGAGAACTACGGTCGTGGGCTGGTGGAGGACAACGCCATCGGGTTCCATAATCTCGACGTGCTCACCGAGGCCATGATCGATCTGATGATGGCCATCGCTGACATCAAGTTCCTTGTGAGAACAGGGAGCACCATTGACGTCGAGGCGATGAACAACGCACTGCGTGGAAGCTACCATCAGGGTAACGAGGGTGACATCACGGTGCCGGAGATCGGCAAGCGTGGCGACATCAAGATCATGATGGAGGGCATCACAAAGTGGGAGCGCGACTTGTCGCAGGCTTTCCTGCTGAACAGCGCGAGCACCCGAGACGCGGAGCGCGTGACTGCCGAGGAGATCAGACTGAATGCACGGGAGTTGGAGAGCGCTTATGGCGGGCTCTACTCACGCTTGGCCCTTGAGTGGCAACAGAAGGAAAGCGAGTACGCGATCCTGAAGGTTGACCTTGAGGCCGAGATCGGATCGTTCGCCAAACTGTTTGAGGTGATCGTCGTCACTGGGCTGGAGAGCCTGTCCCGAGAGGGCCAGCTTGACAACCTGCGACTGGCTATCGCTGACCTGCAGATGCTGGAGAGCGTCCCCGATGAACTCCGTGCGACTATCAACCCATTGCTGTTTGCGAGCTTCGTGTTCACGAACCGCACCGTTGCCCTGAAGGACTTCATGTACACTGCAGAAGAGATGGACGCGAACCGTCAGGCACAAATGGATCAACAGCAAGCACTCATGAACGCCGAGGCTGAAGCCAAGGTCGCCCAAGCAGGCGGCGAGGCCGCAGTTGCGGCTGACCAGCCATAATGGAGAGAGACCAATGGCCGAGCCTACAGCAGCAGAAATCGCAACCGCCAAAGCCACTATTGCCGCAGCAGCCGCTGCACAGGGTGTGGGGCTGAAAGACGGCAACGACCCGAACGCCGGTGATGGCAACCCTGTTCCGGCGCCTCCCAGTAATGACCCGCCACCTCCCCCGGAGCCTACTCCGGAAGAGAAGGCGGCAGCCGATGCGGAGAAGCTTAAGGAAGCCGAGATCGCAGCGGCCAAGGTGCTGGAAGACAAGGCGGTGGCGGACGCTGCCGACAAGACGACAAAGGAAGGCACGCCTCTGGACGAGGACGTGTGGGGAAGCACTGGCCACGAGGTGGCCGACAGTGTGCTGCAGATGTTGCAGAACGCTGACGTCTCCCCCGATGACGCCAAGGTGCTACTCTTCGACGCCGTGCAGGCCGGTGATCTGACAAAGATCGACAAGGCGGCACTGGAAGAGAAGGTCGGCGCCACGAAGGCCACACTTATACTGGCTGGTGTCACAACTTTCGTGAACGACAAGAACGCTCGCAATACCCAGATCGTAGCCGACATCAAGACGGCTGCGGGCGGCGAGGAGAACTGGGCCAAGATGGCTGCATGGGGTAAGGCTAACCTCCCCGATGCGGACTTGGTGCAATACCGTGGCATGATCGATGGCGGCGGCGCTCAGGCGCGCTTTGCGGTTGCCGAGATCGCTGCGAAATACAACGCGGACGACGCGAACACGACGCTCGATACCGCCTCCGGCAGTGCACCCCTCTCGGGTGATGCCGGTCCAGCCGGGTCAGCCCGTGCGACTTCGCGCAAAGACTATGTCGCGGAACTCACCAAGGCCCACCGCAACAGAGAACCTGAGGCGGTACTTTCCGAAATCACAGCCGCTCGCCATCGAGGCAGGGCACAAGGCTTGTAACTCATAAGGAGCCATCAAGATGGCCAATCCTCCCGTCGATTCCACACATCTCAGTGACTTCGAACGCGCTGATATGATCGACCAGTATGGCGGCACTGTCGATAGCCAGTTCGCCAAGAAGTCGATCATGCGTCAGTTCGTTCCGGTCAAGCCGGTCCGGGGCACCGACACCCTCCTGAACCGTCGCGTCGGCAAGACCAACTTGCTGGCACTCACCGCGGGCGTTCGTCCCGAGGTCAGCCAGACCAAGTTCGGCTCGGCCACCGTTACGGTCGATACCCTGATCCTCGCGCGCGACAACCGCTCGCAGTTGAACGAGTTCCAGACGGACTTCGACGCCCGTCAGGAGCTTGCCATGGATCATGGCAAAGAGATCGCCAAGTTCTTCGACGAGGCTTTCCTCATTCAGGCTGCCAAGGGCGCCCTGCTGAGTGCCCCGTCTGACCTGAACAGCGCGTTCGGTGGTGGCCACACGGTCGCACTGTCCGCTTCAGGCGACCAGAACGACCCGGACCTGCTGTACACTGCCTTCGAAGGCATCGTTGTGGACATGCAGGAAGACGACATGGACACCGACGAGTGTGCCATCTTCGTCAATCCGACCCAGCACGCCGTGCTGCTGAACAACCAAAAGCTGATCGACCGGGACTTCTCGGCAGCGAATGGTGACTTCGCCACCGGCAAGTTCAAGACCCTCATGGGCGTCCCCGTCGTCATGACGAACCGGATGGCCACCGATGGTGTCGCGATCACGCATCTCCTGTCGAACGCTTCGAACAGCAACGCCTATGACATGACCGCCTCGCAGGCCCAGCTTGCCGGTGTTGTCATGCACCCGAAGGCCCTGCTGGCTGGCGAGACTATCCCGCTGTCCAGTGACGTGTTCTTCGACAAGGTCGAGCGTTCGTGGTTCATCGACAGCTTCCTGTCCTTCGGTGTCGCCAACCGCCTGCCGGGCGCGTGCGGCTCCGTGACTTGGATCACTTGATACGGCTCCCGCATTTGCGGAGCTAGGAACACAGTTCTCTCCTGTGTCGGGCCTCGTCCACTTCGGTGGGCGGGGCTTTTTTTCGTCTATTTGTTATGCACTTTCAGAAGGAGAGAGACTATGGCCAGAACAGTCAAGGGCGCTACCACGAAACAACGGCAGCGCGCCACCGCTAAATCCCGCGGCCAACAGTACAAGCAGCAGGATAAGGACCGGTACAAGCAGCAACTCGACAAGCTGTCCCCGAAGCAGCGTAAAGCTGGACTGAAGACTTCATAACGGAAAGGAGCCAGCCCCATGGCTATCAGTAAACTGTCTGTGATCAACGCCATGCTGGCCACCACCGGCATGACTGCACTCACGGCGAACGACACTTCCCACCCGCGCTACATCCAAGCGCTCGCCAAGTACGACGAGGTGGACTACGATTTCCAAGCGCGCGGCTGGTGGTTCAACCGGGTTATCGAGACGCTGCTGCAGAATGGCGACGGGGAAGTTCCCTTCGCCCTGAATGCCACGCACGTCGATCCCTACGACCAGACGAAGCAATATGTCATGCGCAATCTGAAGCTGTACAACTTGACGGACAAGACGTTCACGATCAGCGAGGACGTCAAGTGCCGGATTGTCTACCAGTTGCCCTTCGACGAGGTGCCGCCTGTGGTGCAGGCATACTTGCGCGCGAAGGCGAAGCATGACTACTACGTGGATCAAGACGGGGTGGAGCCCAAGCTCACGCAGTACGCCCGAATGGCGGCGACAGCATGGGACGCGGTGAGCCGCGAGCACCTCAAGAACGCCGACGTGAACATGGCGAACGGGTCGCATGGCCTGTGGTTCCGCACGCGGTATCACCCGGTCAACCGGGCGTTCGCACGCCAGCCAACCTAACAGGAGATAGCATGTCCAGAGTAGGATCACTAGGCCCGGCACTGCAAGGCGTAAGCCAGCAGCAGCCTCGCGTCAGACTGCGCGGCCAAGTGTCCGAGCAGATAAACATGCACAGCGACGTGGTGCGCGGGTTGACCTCGCGCCCCGCCGCGGAAGAGGTGGCGGTGCTCGCTGGGCACTCCTCCGACCTGAAATTCGATGACGTTGAGATCGACGGTGTGAAGTACATCGTCGGCTTCCGCTCCGGTGTTGTACAAGTATGGGATGAAGCGGGCACCGAGTACACAGTCACGGTGCAGGATGGTGACGCCACAGCTTACATCGGCGACAACATGAGCTTCCATGTCTACGACGACACGATCTATTCGACCAATCAAGATGTTGTCGTGGCCGAAGACCCGACTATCGACACGACCCAGATACTTACAGGCCAAGGTCTGATCCAGTGCTTGGGTGGTACGCATGGCCGGAACCTTTCCATCGACATGCTGTATTCAGACGCGGTCAACGTGAACGGCTTTCACAACATCCCGGATACTGATCCGGATAACGTGAACGGCGACGTCATCATGGCGGCGCTGGAGACCGACTTCCTGCTGGACGCGAACCTCAAGGCCAGCACGACCGTTACACGCGACGGCAACATGCTGCTGATCACCGACACTGACTTCGAGTTCACGCTCACAGTGCAGGATGGTGATGACGGTGAGGTGCTCAGGCAGCACAACACGGTCGCCAAGAAGATCGAGGACCTCGTGAAGTTCGCACCGCACGGCACCTTCCTACGTGTCGAGGGCGAGGACAAGGCCGACGATGACTTCTACATGCGCTTCGAGGTCGAGAACGAAACCACGATTGGTGACGGGTTCGGCGTAGACGGCATCTGGCGAGAGTGGGTGAACGCAGAGGAACCTGTGTCACTGGACCTCACCACTATGCCGCATGTGCTGTTCAAGGTCGGCAACACGTTCTTCTTCCAGCGCAACCTTTGGCTCAGTCGCACCGCGGGTGACAGCGACAGCAACCCGCACCCGAGCTTTGTGGGCTTCGCGATCAATGACATCAGCGGCTTCCAGTCGCGACTGTCGTTTGTCGGTGGCCCCAGTTGGGTCGCAGGCCGCACGAACCGCCCGGCGGACTTCTACAGGCCGAGCGTCGTGGTGCAGAACGACAGCGACCCCATCGACATCACCTCCACAACAGAGAGCGAGGTGGCGCTGAAGTGGCAAGTGCCCTTTGACCGCGACCTGCTTCTCATGTCGGACAAGCACCAGTTCATCATTCCGGGCAACGTCGCCCTGACGCCCAAGAACGCGGGCATGGTCATGACAACGGACTTTGAGATGGCGGGCGCTTCCCGTCCATCAAGTACCGGTCGGACGATCCTGTTCCCGTTCACAATCGGTGGGCACAGTGGACTGAAGGAGTTCTTCTCCTCCGATGAAATCGCGACTAACGGCGCCGAGAACATCACCGAGACGCTGACCGAGTACCTCGACGGCGAGATCAAGTACATCTCCACGAGCACTAACTTCTACACAAGCCTGATCCTCACAGACGGGGCAGCGGTCCAGAAGACCATGTGGGTCTACAAGTACCTCTGGGAAGGCGTTGAGAAGAAGCAGTCGTCGTGGAGCAAGTGGACCTTTACTCACGATGTGGCCTACGCTTACTGGAACAACTCGGACATCTTCGTGATGCTCCGGGAGGGGACCGACTACATCTTGACCAAGATCGACATGGACTTCATCTCCCATGCAGTCGGGTTCCCGGTCACGCTGGATCGCTTCACCGACGAGGTGGCGGATGCCAGCTTCCAAGTGAGCCTGCCCTACGCCGACGCCTTGTTCGTTCAACACACCGGGTGCACTGATCCCGCTGGCCGAGTGATCGAGTTGTCGGTATCAGGCAGCGGCCCGTATGTCTACACGTTCGACGAGGGCGTGGTGCCGGAAGGCGCCACCGTGGTCGCCGGGCAGGAATACGAGCAGAGTGTGACACCTACCATGCCGTTCATGCGTGACCGCGAAGGCCACGCTGTGACGTCCACCGTGCTGGTGATCACGGATTTCACTGTCCTTTATAACGACAGCGGTGCGATCCACAGCACGATGACTTCCAAGTACCGCGCGGCGGATGTGACACACACAAACGCACGCGGCATCACAGACGAAGACCCCGACGATCCCGACAGCATCGGCATTCGCTCGGGGCAGTTCGTAATTCCGTGGGGTGAGCGCTCTGATTGGTCAGAACTCACTCTGTCATCTGATGGTGTTCGTCCCATGTCGATCTACGACATCGAATGGCGCGGTCAATCGTTCAAGAGAGGAACGTACGTATGACCAATCCTATGTACGCTCAAATGGGCATCGGTGTGGTGGAAGGCGTGGCTAACTACGTCAATCAACGCACTGCCTCGAACCTCCAGCGCAAGCTGCAGAAGTATCGTAACCAGATGCTCGAAGTCACCGCTGCCATGTCGCGGAATGCTGTTACACTGAACAGTATTCAGACACGGGACGCCACCATTCGATTGAGCTTCGCCCTACAGCAGCAATCGTCGCAGGACCTCGCAACAGCGGAGGTGCATGCGGCGGCGGCTGGTGTTCAAGGCGCGTCTGTCGATGCAACCATGCGGGGCCTCCGGGCTTCCGCGCTGGGGGCACAGGCAGCCCGCAAGGCGAACTACCGGGCCGAGGTGCGTGCTGCGCATCAGGAGAACGTCAACATCAATGTCTCTGCCATACTTGGCCGGGACACGCAAGTGCACTCCAAGCCGTCGCTCTTGAGCGCGGGCTTGGGTCTAGGCGCGAACATGATGGACATCTACGACGCGAACCAACCGGAAGGTGATAAGCTCTCCGACCCCGGCGCCCGCCTATGGGGCAGCAGCAAGGACGCCAAGGTAGGCGACCAGTTCAAGTCATGGTGGAACACCACCAACTTCCATAACTGATAGGATGGACCGATGGCAAAAGGATTAAAGCATCGCGAAGTCGCCGAGGACAACTTGTCCGGCGCTTCGATGGTCTCGCCCGTCCGTATCACTGGGCCGGGACTTCGCACTCCCAACAGTCCCAGCGCACCCACGAACGTGACCGGCAAGATCAACGCCGCACTCGGCAAGTGGGCCTCGCAGAAATTGCAGGCGACAGCCAACAAGCAACACGAGGCGGCGCTTATGGACGGGGCAATGGCCGCTACTCAAGGCGAGGGCCTCGACAAACTGGAACTCGCCGGT
>Ga0114923_10000486_pt1 | contig 31291 bp, 31 predicted proteins | sample SumtaG_FD_89578 | JGI IMG/M metagenome (GOLD analysis project Ga0114923, IMG submission 89578) | Deep subsurface microbial communities from Indian Ocean to uncover new lineages of life (NeLLi) - Sumatra_00157 metaG | ecosystem: Environmental > Aquatic > Marine > Oceanic > Sediment | place: near... | reverse complement strand
ATGCCAAATACACATTTTGTGCAAGTAACAAATCACCCTTAGGATCAATGATTAGTACGCCTTGTCCTGAATAAATATCCTGAGCAGCAAGTACACTTTCTGTCTGGGATTTTCCAACACCAGTCTCACCAAAGCTCACTGTATTCCCTTTGCGGCTTTCAGCAGAAAGATATATATCTGTCTCTTTATCAGCTCCTACTCCGTGTACCCATGGTTTTCCGCCAATATCAGGTTTTGGCTTAAATGGCAAAAAAGGTAACGTAGTTAGAAAATGGCATAATCCATTAGGATTTTTTTTAGCTTTTTGCTGCACCCACTCATAAATAACATGCTTTTGTAAAAATTTTTGATTGCTAACTAACGACAGTAGATGCAACCGCTGCCTATGTAATGGCAACCAGCGAAAACCCCTACCTAAATAAACCATATTTTTAAGCCTTGGCAGCCCCATAATACTCATAGTAAAATGTCTTAAAGTTAATAGTCGTTTACGATAAAGCAATACCCGCATTCCCTGAAAAAACCTGATAAAAGAAATAGCAAAAAACGGCACCGAAACTAAAACACTTGCCTTAAAAGTAAGCAACATCCATTGATTATGCACTATACATAATGCACCAAAACCAAATGCCACTACTGAGACCAATAATTCCCAAGGGGCACGTAACAGATTTTCAAATGCATATTTGGTATTCATTAATAATCTCTACAAAAATCCTATAAAAACATAAAAAAATCGATAATAAGCACCATTCCTATCAAAACCCAGCGAAACCGCTTAAGTTTTTTAACCCTTTTTTCATCCATCATTTCACCTATCTGAGCATGTTTTACAGCTAAATCAACTTTTATGCCCCAACCAAAGTAAATTGATGTAATAAGCAAAATGTGCCATAATATAACTATAAGTTTATGCTGATTGAGCCAAGTACTTAACACATAAACAGCATGATGATGGTTGCCAAAAGCACTTAAACTAAAGCAGGAGACAGCTAGCATCATTAGGACAAATATGCCAAGTCCGATTAATATGGATTGGTGTTTTTTGAACAATTTATTAAACATAGTCTAGCCCCAATGAAAAAATTAGAGAAACAACCAAAAAAAGATATTGAGAAACCATCTTTGTTAAGAAAAAAACGTTCGTTAAAAAATAAAATCTTAAGATCGTTCTTTTTAAATGAATTTGTTGATGCAAAAGACTGTGGAACAGAATTCTTTTGCTTACGGTGTTTAAGAAAATTGAAGCGAAAGTAATTTTTATAAAAAAAAGTTTTTCCCTCATTATATGAACAACCCCGCTGCAAGTTTACCCGCTTTTTTAGCCAAAGCTCCTCCTTCTCCTGCAACATTATTATTAAATGCCTGACTAATTGAATTACCTAAACTAACTCCACATATAGACATCAACATTAGATATAGAATTGGCGCATAAAAATATAACTTAGTAAAAACGTTATACATTACCCATACATTAGCAACTGCGCCCATACCGTAACTTTGACTTGCATGTAAAGACATTTCCAAGTAATGCAAAAGCTTTTCAATAAATGTAATGGAAATTATGCTGGATAAAATAAAATAATAAGAAAAAATCACATTAATACGATAACTGCCTAACACTAAAATAATCGGTCCGAGTGCTAAACACAAAACCATAAGAATAGCTTGTAAAATAGGTATTTCCTGATCTACTTCAGAACGATCGATACTACCAAATAAGCGATGAATTCCCTGCCCTGCTACTGCTATAGGGTTAACATTATCTTGTGGCAAATCATTGACATATTGATGCAAACTACTATTCATCCATTGTGCGTTATTTGCGCCAAATCCTCCATCAGAATTCACATCATATAATAAATTACGTACAATCATATCTTCTGCCGTGACTTGCAACCAACATGTGTATAAGTTTTAACTTTCGCTAACCAATCACTAAGTTCATTAATAAGAGGAGTATTACCCAAATGAGGATTTTTTGATTGATGATCTTTGACTAATTGAACTAATCTTTTCTGCAATCCATACTCTGCATCATTCCACCATGCCAAGCAACTTGGGTATCCACCTTTTGGAGTTTCAACTTGTGCTTGTTGATGATTATAATCCTGATAACGATAAGTATAATTTTGATAAGGAAAACTAGAAACAGGATTGCTGGGATATAAATCAGCATAATATAATTTTTGAAAAACATGTGAACCTATCCAAGATAAATCTGATTGCCCACCATACATATTCATAATATCTTTATATTCACTAATTTTAGGATGCGTATTATTAAACTTCGCACGCGCTGTAACAAAGCATTCATCCCTAAATCGACTAACTTCTTGCGCTAACTGTGGTGTGAGGCGTGTAGTATCAATCACAGATTTAATTTTCTGTACATCTGTTGCAAGCGGCAAAGTTACTATTGCCGCATTTGTTATACCGGATACTCCTGATAAAACAAAAGCCAATCCAACTGGTATTCGAAAATCACTGTAATGTAAATTAGAAAACACCTCATCATACGTAGTTCCAGTATCTCCATATCTTGAAACTTCTGCACTTTGCGAAGCTTTGTACGTAATAGAAGTAACTTCTAATTTATGTGTGGGTGCAACAAATATCATTATAAAAAATACTAACATTAAAAAATGAATTACAACTCGTCGCAATGACGTATCTGCTCCATTTGCAATCTCAGACTCATATGGTGTTGTGATATTGTGAAAAAATAAACCTAAAAATGGTAAAAAAGCTAAACCGGTAGATGCAAGAATATTAAAGATACTATCATATAAACGTGCACCAATAACAGTTGAATAAATTTCCAATGGGCCATTTACCATCATAAGAAAATTCTCCCAATTTTTTTAAATTTTTTTATTTTTTTAACAAAAATTTTTTCAGATTTTTTTATTAACAATTTCCTCATAACTTATACCTCTTATAATCATTATTGCTGTTTATAAACAGCCCCATTTTGCATATTAGGTTGTTGAGTTCGGTCATGCTGCTGTAAAGCTTGAACTTTGTCTGCTGTTTCATTACCCAAAACGGTTTCTAAAGTAGAAGAACTAAACTGTTGCTTAATATCATGCTCAAATTTCAAAGACTTAATATCATTATCTAATTGAATGATAGTTCGCTGAATAGTACTCATTGCTGCTTTAACATTCTGTACCGGCTTAGTTTGTGAACCAGCAATTAAAATACGGCGCAATAACAATGCTTCATCTACTAAATTCTGAATAGAAACATCTTCTGCAATTTTAGAAATAGAAACAGCTTGTTCTTCTGTCGTTCGATTACGTATAGAAGCAATCACATCTGGAGTTATCATCATTTCGTTTGAGCTAACTTTTTGTAGCTCTTCTCCTGACGGATAAGAACTACTTTGCACTAATTCTACTAATTTTTTTCTAATGTTTTTAGCACAAGTTAAATCGTTCCTTACGTATGTATCATCAGGACCGGTTCTAAGTAATGTAACTAAACCAACACCTGCATGTGTTTCATCATCACCTTTTTTGGATGAAATAGTAATATCTCCAAGAACTAATTGCGCCCATTTTCCTGCACCTTGAGGAGTCTTCCAATATCGTGCTAATTCACTGTTCTTTGGAGTTGGATCTTGGCTATCCAAAGCACGATTCTTGTCAATCATAGCGTTAAAACCTGCAACAACTACATCATAAATAACTTTGATTGGCACTTGATCACCATTTGTCCCACCAGAATTAAGCCCTTTATGTACCCAAGGAACGCCATATTGTTCCGGATTTTTCGTAATTTGTTTTTTTGCAGTATTAATATCTACATTCTGTCCTTGCTGTGCTTGTTTTGAATAATTCATCCACCCTTGTGAATCGGAAATGCTAAACCAATCTTGATATGGAGATTTACCAGTTTTAATTTGATCTAATGAATCCTGACAGGACTTCATCGAAAGATGAAAGGTGTCCGCTGCATTTGTCATTGCATTTTGAACCAAATTATAAATCTCAGGGCTTGCTTTTTGTAATAAATACATTGGCATCGTGCCAACAGCAGCAGTTGCGGAATTTATAACGTCTTTACTTAACCCTTCCGCAGATTCTTTAATATTATTAATGGTATGAGCAATAGAAATAGCTGGATTAAATCCATCACATGTGTAACCCAAATTAGTGTTGGTGTCTCCACCAAGTGTAATATCTCTTTGGTCAGTAACAGGAGGCATACTAAAATCAGAACCGCCACCTAAACGATAATAATAATTGGAATTTGAAGGTACGATATTTAATGCATGACCGTCATTTATAAAACCTATAAACAACAAAATGCTAAATGATAAAAGTAATATTCTTTTAACTTTTATAGTTAATATTTTCCTTAATAAAACTTTATTTAAAAACATACCTTGTATCTCCAATTATTTTTCTCAACTAATTTTTAACTATCTTTTTTGCGGTGACCCAACATTGCATGATTTATAAAAAAGGCGGCCATCAGCCTGAATACAACCTCTATAGCGTCTCCAAACTACAAACACATAATTATTATTACCTTTTTGTGCATCCTCATTTCCCATCGAATTAATTGTCGTAAGATCACTTTTACCAGGATGAATGTGTTTATCTTCCGGATACACTTCCTGCCATATCTCATGATCATCATTATTTTCTTCAATTACATTAGAAACAACACAGTTGTTACCACAAGAATTAGATGTGCTTTTAACAGTGTGAAAACCATTATGATTTGTTACAATATCCGCTGCACGAAGTGCAGCAATTACAGAAGCTTTATAATCATTATAAACATTAACTGTCATATTTCTTGGAAATTCATAACCCCAATGATTTAAAAAATTGCTTCCAATACAATGTGTTGGCAATAAAGTTTCAGGACGAATTAATTCAGCTAGTCCAAGTTTTCCAAGTGAATCCATATCGGATTGATAATAAGGAACCAGCGGTATTGTGTTCGGACTTAACATCACAAAAGGAATATGAAATAGTGATAAAGGACTACCAATTACATCAACACTTTTTGTCCTTAAAGAGCTGTAATGATTTGTATCTGATACGGTGGACGCATTGCCATTTGCTAAATCAGCATTAACACTAAGACCAGTTTTAGCCCGCATTGCACTATGTAATAAACTATTACCAGCAGGATATATTGCTTTATCCATTTGAGCAGCTTCCCAATACGGATTATTACCTTTGCCTGTATATGATGAAACAACCAGGTCAGGTAAGTATTCGTCAATCTCTAAAGTAGGAATAACATGACAATCCCAGGGATGTTTACAATGCCACCAAAGACATCCTCCAATAACTTTAAAGTGCATATAGTCAAACAAATGTGGTATAACTTTTTCAGCTATTCCAATTGAAGATATAGTGTGAGGTGGTCGTGGCCCATCATTAGCTAAAACCAATGTTGGAAACATAGAACCTAATCCAAAAATCAAAAGTCCACAAATTATTGTTCTTTTTAAAAGCACTTTACTGGAAGTTTTATTAAAATAATTTTTAAGAAGTTGCATCTTTATCCTCCTGAAATTCATTTTGCTTTTTTAAAAAAGCTTGAAAACATTGATACGCCTTTGCAATGTCGGTTTCACCATATATTACATATCTTCTATTGAATACTATTGCCGGAACTTTTTTAATGCCTAATAATTTTGCGTTATAACGACAAATAAAGTTATGTCTTAACTCGTTTAACTCTTCTTCGTGTTGTTCTGAAAATTGATCAGCAGTTGCACTATTTGATAAAAGTTTTTCTTGATCTTGTGAAGAAAGATTTTTTACTTTTCTTGTCTCCTTAGCCTTTTTTATTTTTTCCATAGCAAATTGTCGTGCTTCTTTATCAAGCTTAGCTTGTTGACATGGATATTGATCTATATAACAAATAGAAATAATTATATTTTCATTATTTTTGATATCCTTATTAATATTTTTAAATGGATGCGATGAAAGACCGAAAGCTTCAATAACAACTTCATTCGCTGGTTGCCCTATTGCAATAATTGGTGATAATAAAAATACGACAATCAATATGTATATATATTTGTAAAGATGTTTATTAAAACACTTGATAAAACTAATCATAAAATTCGATATCCTCATTAATTTCATGTTTCACTTCCTCCATTTCTCTAGCAATATGTTCAACTGCTTCCATCTCAGTCATATCCTTTTCTTCCTGCAACTTAACCCGTGCTGTACGCTCATCTGGATCAGTTAAAGCTAAAGATAAAGAAATACGCGGTGGTACGTTACGAAATAAACCAGAATAGCGTTTGCCCAACAAAACAGCTTCTGAGTAAATTCCTGGATATTTACGAACATCCATAACCAAAGCTCTCATTTCATCGGTTAAAGGTTTAAATGTCTCGACATGCTTGATTTCCTCAGCATCCAGAGATAACAAAAGCCATGTCTCAATCATGGAAAGTACTTTTTTAGATTCAACTCCTTCAAAATCACGCACGTTCTGAGTACATGGCAAGAGCCATAAACCAATTTTTCGTGCAACTTTAGCCATTAATGTGACGAAAGTAGAAACCATTTCAGATTTAAATAAAACGTGTGCCTCATCTAAAATTAAAATCATTGGCCTACCTGAATTTTTATTGTCTTCGGCTAAAGCCAATACTTTAGAAAGCATCGAAATACAAATAATATTCATTAAATCTTTATAACTCTGCTCTTTTAAAAACCCAAAATCAATATGGAGAAAATCATAATCCCCTAAAGGTTCGGATTCATGATTGATAAATTTAGAACGCAGCAAATCATTAATATAATATTCAAGACGCATTGCAAATTCTTTAAGACGTACTTTTAACTTTTCATTACTCTCTTGATCTGCCAATATTTCAAAACTTTCAGCAACGTGTTGTACCCGCATCTGTCCATTTTTTTGAAAATTATTTTTAATATCATTATTAAAAACATTTTGATCACGACATCGTTTCATCGCATGAATAAGGGCACGATTGAGAAGTGTCATATCAGTTAAATCAATTTTTTCTTCTTCTTTTGTATTACCTTGAGTTATCATAATGCGCGTACTAAGCACCATCTCGTTTAGAATATCCCTATCCTCATCACAAGCTTGCTCGGATTCACTAGCTAAATCATGTTGACCTCTAACTTCCTCACTTAATTTTTCAGTATGTTTTGATATTATTTCTTCCTCAACACCCTTTGCAAAAGGTTTTTTATTTATAGCTTCTTGAGACAATAAAGCCTCCTCTCGCTCTATTTGCTTTAACGCTTTATATGCTTCAGCATAAGGATTTACAGCCAAAGGTTGCGTACGATCAAACTTGATTGCACGTACACTACGACCGTGCTCTTTCAAATATTTTGCAGTCAGATCAAATGAACCACCAACTTCAACAGCAACAATACGAGGATTATATATGGCAGAAAACGGTAAAATAACGCTATTCATTAACACCGATTTACCTGCGCCAGTAGTTCCTATTACTGCCATATGGCTATTCGACATCTTAAATCGCTTATTCAATGGATCAAAAATAAATGGTTCTCCACCTCGATTAAAATTAATAAAAAGTGGGTTTACTCCATCACCGCGTGATCTTCCATAAATTGGTAAAAGACGCACAACATCATCTGCATATTTATAAGTAGAACGATATGTATGCTTCTTATCAAACTCATAATTGAAATTAAATGGTAAAAATCTCAAATAAGTATCTACAGGATAGATTTCTTGGTTGGTTGCAACCACGTCAAGTCCGGAATTATTAAGCAATGAAGTAATATCAGTTTCACAATCTCTAAGCTCACGATCTGTATTCCCTCGAAAATATATAGCTTCAACGGTACGAAATAGCATATTACCGTTTTCCATTTCAGCATAAGCACGCTCAATATTTTTGGTAATTTCACCAACAATAATTCCTCTACCAACTGCAGCTTTTTCTAAATCTTGTAAGTGTTTTTTAACGTGTTCTTTTGACTCAAAAATTATTTGAATAGTATAAATACTACCTGGTGGAAACTTATCAAATAAAGCATATTTACTCCCCTCCCCAAAATTCCTCTCACGTGAAATTACTCCAATATCTACACTTTCGTTTAAATCTTTAAAAATTAACACTTTATGTTTTATACCATCAAATTCCCAACCTTCATCACAAGAATCAACCGAACCATAAAAAATATTTTGGGTGAAATTCCACCCAAATGGTTTTCTTTCAATATTTGAATCAGGATACGGAAATTTTTTAAGTAATAAATCAACATCACCATCTGTTTTGGATGGTTTCGGATTAAACCAACGTACTAACCAATCATAAAAATGCTTACCCTTTAAACGTCGTACTTTTAAACCAATTTGCTGTAATTGACTAATGAGTTTTTTTACCGTGGTTTCTAATTCTTCTAAAATATCAATTTCACTCTCTTTTTTAGCAAATGAATACCGACGATATACTGCAATTCGTATTCTTCTGGTTTTCGCCCTAAATGGTAGTCCAGATAATGGGTCAATAAACATACCATCTTCTCTGCACATGCTTTTGAAATGACGTTTTACAATTGATAAATAATGACAAGTAAATTGATCATTACTCATTCCTCTATCTTGCACATATTCAAGTAAACGCTTGTAAAGCCCATTAAGGGTTAAATCATCCTGAATATAAATTTGTAACACCCAAGGGTTTTCATCTTCTAAAGGCACTACAGTAGAAAACATTTTTGTAATACTACGATGTATTTTTTCAATAAATTTTTCTGGCTTGGCTTCTGTTGCAATATCACGCACCTCAAGTAAAGCCCCAACTGAACGACCATCTTCCAATAAAACTGTATTGCAATTATCAGACCATTCAATCCAAGGTAACTTATCGGATATAGAAGGATATTGCTGATATTGGCGGTCAATGTCACTTTTTTTGATACTTTTAGCCTTCTTCATTTTTATGTTTTTATTAATATTTTCGCCTTGTGTTTGAGGTAACATGCTTAATAATCCTCCGAAGGTAGAGCAAAATGATTTTCTCTATATAAAAAAAATGCCGTGGTATAACCAGGTACAGGTTGGGCACCGCTGTTAGTTTGTACAAGATGCGGATAGATATACATTGGTATTTCAGGATTATCTAACGGTTTGAATAACTGCTTTGTTGAGTTTTTTTTATTTCTTTTATTTTTCTTACCTTTTTTACTTTTTTTATTTTTTTTATAAAAATTATTTGAGGAAACAGAGTATGCAGTGTAATTTACGTGTTTGACATAGCCAATCCCATTAGTATGTAATTTTTGCCGCACTTGATTTATATCCTGATTTCCAGTATTACAGTTGCTGTTCATACTCAAACCGGTTTCTTTCTGATAAATTTGTGCCATCGTCATATCACCTCCTTGAGGCAAAGCTCCCTTCCCCGCCGTAGCACAACCAGCTAATTGAGTTATTAAAAATATTATTGTTAACGAAAAAATTAAAACAATACTTAAATAATTTTTAAAAAAATTAGTCAAGTTTTTTAAAATTGTCAGACAATGCATTTGTATTTTCATAACGCAAAGTTCTCCCCTTTTTATCTAAATCAATAGGAATAGTTTTAGTAATATTAAAAACTAAATTTGTAGGTCGATGGTGAAATGACGCAGGTATATAAACAGCATCAAATACATCATCAACTCGCGCTTTGTACCATTTCAAAACTTCATCTGCACCACCACCGACCATTGATGCTCCAACCAATTTTGGCATACTACCTGTTAAAGCCGTTGTCAAACTCTGCCCATTATTCATTGTAGTAAATTGTGAAGCTGCAACAGCATTTGCTCCTGTACTAATACCGCCTAATACAGCTAAGTTAGTTAATACTTTTGGCGCATCCGTTATATATTTACCAACAAGACAGGTATTACCGTATGAATCAGATAAATATCCCAACGCATTTTTAGGATAAAGACTTGTTGCATTCTCGTTATCGCTTTTCTTTGGATACACCACAAAATGACCATCATTAAAAACAAACAATATCCTGGTAACATACATTCGTGCACAACTTAATGTCATGTTTCCAACTGAATATCCCTGAAGAATAGTACCTGCAAGATCGCCAGGTAAAGACATCCCATTGGCAGCATATAAATCTTTCCTGCCTATTATCGCTTTGAAAGGAAAAGCAGGCACAACTAATTTGCCAGATACTGGAACCTCACCAATTATCGAAGTCATCAACTTAACGTGGTTAATAGTAGAATTAGCCGGTATAGTATAATAAGGAATAATATTCTTATCCTGACCTGCTTGATTGTTTAAATTACCAGCAGTTTGTGACGTTTCTAAATCGCTTGGTAGTGTTGGTGATCCGTTAGATGAACCAATATTAGATTGCGCATCGGAAATTTTACCCTTTTCTAGATTATCACTAATGTCAGATGACAGGTCAGAAACAGATGTAATAACATGCGGTTTTGAATCAACACCTTCACTATTCCACGTTTGATCACCATCAATTTCAAAGCCTCCTTGTTTGTTTTTTTCGTTATTCTTCTTATTCTCCAAATCACTTATAGTTTTCTGTTGATCTTCCAATTTTGTCTCGAAAGTTGATTTTAAACCCGAAAGCTCATCTTGTAATTTCTGCTTAGATGTCTGTATCAAATCATCAATAGTTTTCATGCCTTTTTGTTGTAAACCTTCGTTTTGCTCCTTTAATTTTTTATTTTCTGATTTTAGCTGTTCCTGATTAGCAAGAACTGTACGTAATACTTCATTCTCCGTATCACCACTAGCTTTATCCTTAATAAGTTGCTGCGTAGTTTTAGTTTTATTTGATGACGATTTAGATTGCTTTGCTCCAGACCATAATAATCCAATAATAAGTAACAAACATATTCCACCAATAACTATTAATAATTTTGGATTCTTCTGCATTATCGATATCCTCGCATAACATTTAAAGCCTCATTAAAAGGACGATTAGAAATTAAAAACAATGTTGTACGATCATGAACCGTACCTTTTGCTGTAACATAATTAGTAGGATAGAAAGCTGCTGCTAACCACTGCCCTTTTAAATTAATAGGACTTAAACGAACACGATGCTTTAAAAGATTTTTTAATAAAACTGCGGTAACGTATAAATCACCACCTCTCCAAGAAATTAGAGGCATAGCAATTACTTTTTCTCTATAAACCAGATCTATACTATTTGTGGTGTACATCGGTGTACGATTTATAGCATTTCTATTTATAAAATCGTTTTCAAGCAACCGTTTGGGAGAATATAAGTGCTGCACAACATAACGCATTAATCCAGCATAGCTTACCGGAGCAACGCAAGTAGTGCTTTTTTGGCTAACTATACTGCCCGTAGCGGCTTGATTTTTATCTAATAACACTTGTACAGGAGTATCATCAGAATTCTCTGCAGCAGATAGATCAAGAAGCATTACTTCTCCAGATTTTTTTAATACAATCGGTATACGAATCTGACCAAATGCTTTTTTGGCTTTAATATATAGCGTGCCTGCATTATTCAAAATTAATAGTTTATCTGTCGTCAATGCTGGATCCGTATTATGTAAGGATATAGAATCAGGAAAGCTGATCATCCTTTCTGCTCCAATAGGTACAACAAAACTAATCGGTACTTTATTCCAAACTACATGCTCAATATTAGTTTGATTCATAATAATCTGCGTGTTAGGTGTTACATCGGCAAAAGCAATCGAGGTATTTATACCAAATACAAGACTGGTTATAACCAAAACATAGCTCAAAAAATAGCATGGGAAATAGCACGGAAAATAAAACCATTTTTTAATAATATTTTTTTTAATACTTCTCTTCATATATCTTTCTCTCATGGTTTTTAATAAAAACTCTTTAAAATTTTTTAAAAATAAAAAACAAACAAAAAATTAAATGTTAGTTTTAACTCTATGTGGATCCTTGTTATATCCCGTTATTGCCAATCCCCAAGGATTCACCTGAATGGATGTATGTATGCGTGAAACAACTAACGGATAGTCCATTACAACATCTTTAACAACAGAACCATTCACTGTCTCCTGAATTTTTAAATGTAAATCAACCAACCACGTTCCATCACCCAGTATCCTCACATCCTGTGGTGAATATCCCATACCAGAAACACCAGTTACCAATCGCTGCCTGCCTAATGAACCATTAGCTGCGCGAGTTGCGTGATCTTCTAACAACTCCTGATAAAAACTTGGTGATAAATAATTTTCATATGCATTAATATTTTTCCTGTAGTCACTACTTCCAGAATCCGTCCATGTATTAATAGCTGTAAATATTTGATAACCAAAAGCATAAACCGTGCTTTTTGGAATCTTACCAGGCTTAAGCATTGCTCCTTGAGTTAGATCTGGTGGCAAATAAATTCGTAAGCGACTCGGCATTCTCATCCATCCAAATACCAGGAAAATATTTAAAAAAACTAAAATACCTATAACAACCCATAAGCTTTTTATAGTTAGACCTAGTTCGTCAAATTTCTTCCAAACATTAAATATCTTGTTTAAACTATTATTTAAACCACTCATTATAAGCCTCTCCTCAAAGACCATTTGCCAACTCGTGTCACAAAAGGCACAGACATACCAATTTTCTTTGCCAAATATTGTTTTATTGTTAATTCAATATAACCTTGTTGTTTTCCTTCTTTTATACGCCCCATCCTTTTCGCTGTAGCACGTACCAAAGGCCAAAGAATTAAAAATAAACATAAAAAAACGCTTATAAATACACCAAATGAAAGACCAGTAAAAATTGAAGCAATAATAGCAATAGCCAAATCAATTAAAAAATACACCAACCCAATTAATGCGGTCTCGCCAAAGGTACATCCGTGGAAAGCAGCATATTTGTGTGTTAAGTATTTACAACTCGCTCGTGTCATTCTGTCTAATTCCTATTTTTTAAAACCATTTTAAAACTATTTAAAAAAAGTTTTAAACTAATTACTAACCAATCGTTGATTAAAAAATTAACTAAATTGATAAGTTCTAAGTTTATCTAATAACCATAAAATTGAACCACCAACAACAATAAGTATTACTGATGCTATAATTGCTGTTTTAAGATGATCAAATTCCTTCTTGTCCTGATATTCTTTATAACCTCTCCACAATCCCGAAAGCGCATAAAACAATATAAAACCACCGGCTCCCAGCTCAATAAATGGTAAAATGTCTTTCTGAAAAATTGTTACAATAGTATGTGCGTAATCAGTACCCGATGCTGTCTGATCATCAGTGGATATAGGAATAATCCCACCATCAGCAAAAGCCAAACCAGATACTGTCCATATCAATAAAGTACTCATTACTTTTAGATATATTTCTTTACCTTTTTGTAAAATGCGTAATATTTTCATAATCGTTCCCCTTAAAACATTACATTTAAATTTCTATTAAAATACTTCTATTAAAGCATTTATAATAAACAACCCCATGGCTTACCATAGGGAATTAACAAGTTAAAACCGATAAGCAATACCAATTCCAACAAAATCAGTTGCTTTTAAATCATTTTTACCAAAATAATGCATATACGCTAAATCAGCAAAAACATGATCATTAAATCCATAATCAATACCAGCACCTAACGTAGGTACAGCTTCTGCATCTTGATCATCTGACCGCACCGTTTGCCCTCCTGCGGATGCCTCTATATCATCTCTAATCACATCAGCAACACCAATTTTACCGTATAAATCAATATTATATTTACATGGCAAACTTGCTTTCGCACATAGATCTATTATTCTCTGGTTAAAACTAAGATCGACACCAGAAGAACCAGAAATACTAACATTGTTAAATTTCACCTTTGGTAAAAATGTAGCTCCGACTTCCAATGCAAAATTTTTATTAAAATCATAGCCAACATGAAATCTTCCAGCTAACCCGCTATTGTTAACATCACCAACTGTCACATTACTAGCACCACCAGTTAGCCAATCCTTAGCATAGTGTGTATTCGCATAACCAAGTTGAACTCCAATATATGTAGATGCTGAAAAATCTTTTTGTGGCGTGTAAGCAAAAGTTACTCCACAGATTAGTAAAAGTGTAGTAACTAAAGATAGTTGCACTTTTTTCATTTTTCCTATTTTTTTTACCTTTTTCATTTTAATACTCCTATTTCATTACACGTATTTAAATATAAAATACGTTTCAATTTAATTGAATTAAAAAATCAGAGAACCAATACAGATATAAATTAGTATTGAAACTCCAAACCTAAACATAGCATCACCAAACTCTATTCTATGATTTCGCAATGCCGCCCAAGTACCAAAGAAAACACCTAAAAACCAGATGGTTGCAAAGGTACCAATTAAAAATAATATGACATGATCAAATGTTAAATAAGTAACACCTCCAGTTGCATCTAAAAATGCTTGCCTTTGTGTTGCAGTCATGTTGAATATTTTACTCATAATTACTCTTTTTTCTTAACTTCTCTATTGATCAATAAAATCATCATTTATCGGATTAAAATTTCTCGGCTCTACGCTTTCCTGATTTACTATTCTTATTAATGCCTGTTGAATAGAATCAATATCCTGTCGTAATCCGTTATGCCACTTCCCATCTACACCCTTAAAACGATCAAAATGTACTTTAATACGTGGGTTTTCAGATTGCTCGCGTTGAGCTTTTGAAATAAGAGGTTTAATGTTCTGTAGCTGATTAATAATCCGCACCAAAGTTTCTTTCATCTGCGCATCACAAGCTTGTGCTGGCGATATAATAAAAATAAACAAAGCGGACAAAACAGATAAACCAACAATAAATAAAAATACCAGCGGCTTTCTTGCTTCTTTTGCTTCTTTGTTCAACTTATTTAGATTTTTCATCTATGTTTTCCTTCTTAATATTCTTAATATTAATTTTTTAAATCTACCCATATATATAAAAAACTATAAAAACTTCTTCAAATTTGATGTTGCAATGTTAAAAACCACAAAAAATGACAACGCTAATAATGCAATTACTATCATTGGATTAATCAATACTGGGCTTATCAAATAAATAATTATCAACCAAATCGGTAACTGGATGATTACATTGGTCATTTTATGAAAAATAAATGTCGATTCTCTGCCACCTTCTGCTGTACGAACGTAACGAACAACCAAGCCATCCAAAGCACCTAATAACCCTGCAAAAATATAAATAAGTATTGCTGCAAATACACTAATAAATTTAAAAAGCAGCACTATAAAAGAAGCCCAAAGCATGCAGCCAATTTGTTTAATATGACCAAATGCACCACTTAACATGCCATCAACAAAATTACTCTTAGTATGCTGATTAAACTGCTGTGCCTTATTACGAACACTTTGTAAAAAACTAATGTGCTTTGACGCTTCAAGCGATTGTATTTCCCTCTTAGAGTTCGATATCCATTGAGTAAATTTGCTATTTATTAGCTGAAACATGGCAATGGTATATACAGCTACAGCACCATTTCGCACCATTAATGACGACATTTCTGTCTGATAATGACTATTTAAATTTTGCATCATGGCGTCATATCCACTGCTATTCCACTGATATATGTTTACAACAACAAGCACAAGCATTCCCAAAAAGAACGCTGTAAATATAGCTCCTATAAAGCGATGCAATGCACTCTTTCTCCTCTTAGGTTTGTCTTGCACTTCTGCTCTTCCTGCTTTTCCTGTTCTTCCTGTTTCTGTCATTGCAAAACCCAGCCTTTATAAACTAAAAATGGATAATTGGGCGTTCCTACAATACTTGCTAAATCATCCAGGCTAACTATCATTAGATTCATCCCCGTATCATGCTCAATAGCAACAACTCTGTCACGACTATCCACATTGGTTAAAAAGCCTAAAGCTCCTATTTTCTTAAAATATTCAGCGTTTGTTTTTAACCATTTAATAGACCGTTCGTCATCTCCAACAACATAAAAAGTTAATGACTGCAACCTTTTAGCTTGTTCTTCTTGTAAACGATGTTTTTTAACGTCTCCTACTGTAAAATTACTCTTCGCAGGAAATAAAAGTTTATTGAATTTAATAGTATTACTATTAGAAATGTTTTTTAATTTTTCTGCATTGCGCTTAAGCATCTGTAATAAAGCTGTCTGTGTGCTTTGATCAGGCACTTTAACATCTGAAAGATACGACTCAACAGGGATAGTTACACCTGAATCTTTAATAACAGTCAGTTCGGCAAAACTACTCGGTGGTAAAATGATACATATCAAGACTATTAAAATCTCAGCTATTACTTTACATTTTAGTAGTGTTTTTAAAATAAAATTCATAATTAGAACCGCCCTGTATCTACAATATGACTCTGACCATCATGTATTAATATTAACAATGGCGTTTTTTTATTCTTCCCGGTTATTTTTCCTTTAGCATTCACACCAGCATACTGACCATGATCAAAATTTAGAGTAATAAGCTTGTCATTAACCATAGTTGATGGAATATTCTGCGCCTGTGCCCAACTCACAATGTCACTCTTCTTTGTTTTAGTTTTTTTACCATCAACAAAATATACATTAAGCTGCACCGATGGATTACTTTCAATCTCAGACATCAAATAAGAAATTATTGGTTTTACATTTTCACTTCTTTTTACAAACAGCATTAGTTTGTCGTTTTCTCTCAACTGAACAGGCTTATAGTTATATGGCGAATACTTGGAATAATTAAACTTACGTATAATAGGTAAATCTAATTTTTCTTTATATGCCATTGCTGCTCTGTCATACGCAGCATTAAATGATAATATTTTGGCGTTTTTTTCAAATTCCTGCTTGGCATCAAAAACAGCATATTGCGCACGTTCTTCATCAGTTCTGGCATTAACTCCTAAAATTTCCACAGGTGTTAATGTGGTATTTTTAAAATACTTTCCACTTCTGTTCCTCATAAGCAAAACAAAACGCTGTTCTTGTTGTTTTGATAAACTCCATACTAATGCTTGATGCTTTTGAGCATCAGTTAGCTGAACCTTACTTATATCCTGATCAGAAGTGATATCATCGATAAAAGGCAATGGTAACCGTTTGTGATATTCACTATTTGTATCGTTTTTCCCTGTGGCTCCAAGATGCCACCCAAAAATCGATGCCTGCGCATCATTTAAAGTGATACTAGCAAGAAATATGCCAATCAAACTTACTAAAAAAATCAATTTGCCTTTATTAGTTACTTTATTATCCCTCTTACTCTTACTTTTGTTATCTAACATCATCTCCTCCAAGATTAGCAATTTCATCACCATGGAAAGTACGTATTTTTTTATATTTATCCGCCTTAAGTTGTTTAATTTTTCTCTGTAAAATCCTGATTTTTTTGCGTTGTGCCTGTTCTTGTTTATAAACAGAAATTTTATGTTGATGATGAATATTGCATCCAACAAAAAGAACAATTATTACTGCAGCAATAGCTCCAAACATTATAATTTTCCTCTATGATTATTTTTTCTATTTATCCTATTTTTTATCCTATTTTTTATTTTGCCTTTTTTATATTTTTTATTAGCTTCTTTTTTTCTTTCATTTTTCTTACCTGCTTTACCTGCCATGCGATTTAAATCAACAATCACATGCTGATGCTGTGCATTAACAAATTCCGCTTTTTGCCCAACAAAATCAGCTCGAATTAATTTCCAGCCGGCTACATAACTATCGATTTCGATTGGAAAAGTTGTGTTAATATACCTCATGGTAACAATATTATTTTGTTGGATGTTATCAATAGAAACTACTTTGAAAGGCAAATCTGCAGGTTTTAAATACTTAACGCGCTTTTGTTCTTGCTGCAATTTAATTAATTCGGCGTTAATCGATGTTAACTGCTTTTTAAGCTGTACAGTGCTCTCCTGAATTTGCTGTGTTATTATTTTATTGCTTTCAGAAGATAATTGTTTGGTTTGCTCAATTAGGTCAGAAAGCTGTTTGCTAATGCTTGCAAAATTAGCTGCCCCATTACCACTTAGATTAGTTCTAATGGTACCCAATTGATCTGAAATATCCTGTAAACGCTGCTTTATATAATCTCCAGCTTGTGTTTTTGATAAAACTTCTGTTGAAGCTTTTGGTGAGGAAGATGTAAGAGGCAAAGAAGCAACAGCAGGACTAACGGAAGGTTTATTTTTTAATTGTTTAGATTTATTATTATGTATTTTATCAGGAAGGACTAATATCACAACAATTAACACAAGTAAAATACCACCAAGGACTATTAGCATCTTTTTGTATTTACCAAAAATTGGCTTGGTGTTGTTGTCCTGCTGTTTGCATGACTGCTCTTTTTCACTTTCTTCATCTGAAGAGATTTCAAACTTTTCATTGATGGACATGATGACTTTCTCCTGACTTTCCTAATACATGGGCGATGCTTGGTTTAACTCTAAAGTTGATAAGACGGTGCGCTGGGTCAACCACCAATTTAAAAACTTCTTTACCCATAAGAATCAATACCGCCTCTTTAATGCGTATTGGCCCAAGTGTTCTAACCGTTATTGGTAACGGCTTAGATAATGTTTCTCTGGCAATTGAAGGTAATAATCTACTTGGCACAAGTTTATAACTAGTATTTTGCAAAACTTGGTTAATTGCATCCCCTATCGTGCGAATATTAGGTTGAAACTTAAATTGAGCAACAGCCATTAGAGGATTAATTTGTGCAATGCTTGCTTTATTTTCGACTGTAACATAACGATTAATACGCGTAACACCGTTATTTATACAAGAACTTCTGCTATTTATTCCATTTGCTAGTACCATGCTATGAAATGTCAACAAAATCATACAAAACATAGATGTTATAATAAATGATACTTTCATCGCTCATTCCTTCACTAAATTAATTTAAACCCTCAATATCGCTGCATAATTTTCTTTCTGCAGCTAAAACTATCTCCATCCAAAAATTTTGTTCTTTCACATTAGCCTTTTTGTATTTAATTAAAAATCTGAGATATTTAATCGCCATCAAATCTCCTTTGATCGTAGCATCTGTGAAAAACTCAATGGCATCTTCTATTTTCTTTTCATGAAGTGAAATAAGAGCAAAATTAAATGACGCTTTTGCATCACGAACGTATTTTTTAAATTTCAAAGGGGTGTGAAATGTACTTTTTTGAGTTACTGCATTAATTCCTTTGACAGAAACTTTTGCTGTTGAAGTTGTTATACATTCATTATTACAATTTTTCATTTTTCCCTCGCACTTATTGCGAGGACTAGCCAATGCTTCTCTTTTTTTGTTATGATAAATGAGGCTTTGTCCTCTTAAAAAGTTTTCTTCGCTTCTTCTAAAATCATATAATTATTTTTTAATAACAGAAATATATCTGCCATACTTGTGAGAATATTACCAAAACTAATATAAAATGATTAGTGGTCGAAATGGAAAAACATTTTTAACTGTTGGTTAACAATTTGAATAAAAACCATTTACAAGTATCGTCTCCATTAAGAAACCCCACTTGAGAAAATTGGTCGAATGAAATCATGATTTCCTCGATGTTATACTAAATCTATGAATCATGTTGTAAAAAATTCTGTAATTTAAAAAAATTTTACTTTGATCTATTTTTATACAAAAATTTTAAAAAGATTCCTGCACAAGTTCTAACGTCGATCCACTTTGTTTGGTTACTTAAAGTTTGAACAATAGCCGTTAAAATTTTGATTAATTTTTAAACAAAAATGGTCAAAATTAAGAAACAGCGAAATATTGCAGAAATAACTATTTTTGGTAGAATGATTTAGTAAAGAAGTAAAAATTATGATCAGAGAAATTATTCTGGGTTATTAATTCAATGTTATAGAATATATGCTAAAAACGAAAACATCTTTAATAGAACTTAGTACTTCACAAAAGTGGTTTATGGTAGCTGTTGCATCACTTTTGTTTTTTTACAATTTTACTTTGCTCAACTGCATAAATCCTCTTGTCTCACAATTAATGCATGATTTTTCTATATCTGCTACACAAATGGGGATATTATCATCTATGTATTTTTATGGAATTTGTATAACAGTAATACCTGCTGGATTACTATTGGATCATATTTCTTCAATAAAATCCATTTTATTATGCTCGATGGTTGTGCATATTTTGAGCATTTTTGGCTTTGCGTTTTCACACTCTTTCTTTATGGCTGGATTTTTTCGTTTTTTACTTGGTATCGCAGGTGGATTTGCTGGGCTATCATGTATATATTTTGCTTCAAAATGGCTTCCAGCAAAACAAATGGCATTTGCTAACGGTTTCATTCTTGCTCTTGGAATGTTTGGTGGAATGTTGGCGCAAACACCGACGGAATTATTATCGCAACATTTTGGATGGAGATATACGCTTGTTATATTTAGCATTATTGGCATATTAATTTTTGCAATTATTTGGTTAGTTGTAATAGATCCACCACAAAAACAAAAAGTTAGAAAAGATAAAAACGATTTTTTAAAAAATATATATTACGTGGTAGCAAACAAAAAAAATTGGCTTGCTGGGTTGTATATCACCTCCATCAATTTGCCGATTTTTGTTCTTGGTACACTATGGGGATCCCTATATCTTACGCAAGCACATTCTTTTTCAATAAAACAAGCATCAAGTATTATAAGTATGCTATTTTTAGGAATTTTAATTGGTTCGCCATTAATTGGCTTTCTTTCTGATAAGTTCAGGCGTCGCCTTATCCCTATGAAGCTTGCTTCTGTTTTTATTCTGATAATAATACTTAGCATCATCTATTTAAAAAATATTTCTTTTGTGGATGAAATGGTACTGTTTTTTTTACTCGGATTATTTAGTGGGGCACAAACGATCAGCTACGCATTAATAACTGAAATAAACATAACCCCTGTTATTGCAAAAGCGATCAGTATAGCGTTATTTTTAGGAATGACAAGTGGCTTTATATTTCAACCATTGTTTGGATGGTTAATAGATCTAAATTGGAATCATACCATTGTGCATAACCTTAATATTTATTCTCCGGAAAATTTTAAAATAGCAATGCTTATGTTTCCGATCTCTTTTATTGTTAGTCTTCTCTTAGCATTTTTATTAAAAGAAACTTACTGTAAACGTATTATAAAGCAGTGAAGTCGTTTTTTCTATTTTATAGCAAAATTATGAGCGCCTAATAAGGCTGAATCAAAAACTCGGAGAATCCAGTTGACATAGCTTACATCTCTTCCATAACAAATATTTTCTGATACATGAAAAAAAATATAATTAACTGCAGTGATATTAATGCTGTATAAATAAAAGCTAAGCTAAGAAGTTGATGAATGCGGAAATAATTAATAATAAAAATTCCTAATGTGGCAATAAGTGCTAACAATGTTGTTTGCATCGCCATAGCAGCGCCTGCATTTTGGGGAAATTGCTTTAAGTTGGTACCCATTATGTTGGGAAAAATAAAACCGACACTAATACAAATTAACAAAATAGGAATTATCACAGCGAAAAGCTTAAAGGTAAAGCTAATAGAAAAAACGTATGCAATAACGAGTGTTAAGATAAGCCCAATGCAACCAAAATAACATATTTCTTTAGCACTAAAATAGTGAAGCAAAAAACGGTTAATAAGAGCGCCACTTAAATAGCCGGCACCGACAATAAGAGCAGTATTACCATAAACTAAAACACTTTGGCGCAATGTATTTTCAACAATAAAAGGTCCTAAAGTTGGATATAACATCAATTCTATCTGTGCTAATCCACAAATGATAACGCCAGCTATAAATTGTTTGTGTCGAAGAACTCGTAGATAATTTTTCGCAATTACGATTATCTGTAAAGATTGTCTTTCGGGAAGACTTTCTTTTATAAACAGTAAAAGCAGCACAAGCAGAAATCCGCCAATAGTTCCAAGTGCAATAAAATTCGCTTGCCATCCAAAATAGTGCTGCATGATACCTCCCAGAAAGGGACCAACAATGGGGCCGGAACCATAGGCAATTGCAGTATAAAGGATAGCAACAGCGTAACGCTTGCCAGTAATATTATCAATAATTAAAGCACGACAACCAATAGTGACTGTAGAAATCATAACGCCTTGAACAAAACGAACAACCATCAAAGTAGTTATCGTAGGAACCCATGGCGCAAGAAAACTTGCTATCATATAGCAAAAAATTCCAAAAAATAAAATATTTTTTCTGCCGAGTGAATCAATTAATGCTCCAAAAATAAGACAGCCAATAACCATGCCTAAAATAGTAATAGAAATGGTATTTTTAGTTAATATAGCAGAAACCGAAAAATACTTAGCAATTGAAGGCATAGATGGAGCGTACATATCTATGTTTATTCCAGATAAAAAATTAAACAAAGGCGCAATAATAATCACCAATTTAATATAAAGTTCTTGATTGGTTTTGATAATTGGTTGTTCAATAAATTTATTCATTAAAAAGCTTTCCTAAGTTCTCTAAATAGCTCTCCGTTAACGTCTTTATATAGTCTTCGGAATAACATTTTTGTGTATAAATCGTTCTTATATGAAATTGATTATTATGTACAAATATAACCACCTCTATTGGAATAGTCAATGGCTGTCTAGGATCATTGTACCTTTGAGAAAATTTATCATATTCTATGCTGGTACACAAATGGTTAAGTATGTTGATATTTCCTAAATAACAAATTCTAATATCTGTGACCAAATTATCTGGATACATATTTAAAGACCAATTATCTAAGAATAAATCATATCCTAATCCATTAAGTGGCATTTGCTCTATTTTATTTGACAAAGAATGAACTATTTTTTTAAAACTAGCACCAACCCTTACATTTTGAGTAATTGGAACATTAATAGCGCAATTTCCAACCATATTAAAGTAGTTTTGCTTAATTAAATTTCGTCCGTGCAGTTTATGGCTAATTGTAATTTTTTCATGATTATTGTGGCAACTAACAGCAACATACAATGGAGCAGAAAGAATTGGATGCAAACTTTTTACGGCGTAATATTTCTTTGCCAATCTTAATATGTTATTTGTTAAAGCCTTTGTCGCCACAACAGAGAATTCTTTTAAATAAATACCCCTCAGTTTTGAGGGCTCTATTTCGGTTGCTGCTGATTGCTGAGCACGCTCTCTTTCCCAATATGATAAAACTTGTTTTCGAACATCTGGATTTCTTTTTAAGTTCTGCAACCTCAAACAATAATCAGAGTATAAATGGTTTTTCTTGACTAAGGGGATACAGTCATTTGAATGAAATATACAAAATTGATTATACAGGAAAATACAAGATACATAATCCGCAATTATGTGATGTAACACAAAGGTAATTCGATATTGATCGCGCGATATTTTTATAGGAATTAAATAGAACAGTGGCCAAATATTAATATTGAGTGACTTAGCTTTTTCCTCAATTAATTTTTTTTCTAAAAATGTAACTTTTTTAGACATATCTGCCACAAAAATTTTTGGACATACCCTCTTTGGATCGATATTTTTTATAACCCATTGACTCCACTTTCCATCATTATTGTCAAGAAATATTCTTAATACTTCATTATATTCCAATATATTGGCAACGATCTTTTGTATAATTCCCAAATCAAGTTTTGTGCGAATAGTAAATGTAGAATACACATACCATTTATATGGAGGTCTAAAATAATGCATCAACCAATCTTGAGCTGGAGTTAGTGGTAAAACTAGTTTTGACATATATTCAATCTCTTTTCACATATAAAACGTACTCGCTTACGATCAATTTTGCCATTAATAGTTTTAGGCAACACACTGAAAAATATTATTTCATTAGGCAGCATATATTGTGGTAACTTGGTTCTCAGAAAATTCAGGATATATTCCTTATCTTCATCTTGGCTTACAACTGCCACAATAAGAATTCTTTCTATGCCACGATCTATAACCATCGCGACAGCTTCATATACTTTTTCATGGCTAGTTAGAACCACTTCTAGTTCTTCCAACTCAACACGATAGCCTCGAATTTTAACCTGATTATCCACACGACCAACAAAAACAAGATTCCCATCTTGCTGTTCATATGCTAAATCACCTGTTAAATACAATCGTTTATTATTCCATAATATAAATCGCTCTTCTGTTTGTTTTTTATCCAAATATCCTTCTGCTAATTGTTTGCCGCTTATACATAATTGCCCCTTTGTTCCAATATTAACAGGATCTTTATTCTCATCTAGTAAAAAAATGTCGATGCCATGAAATGGTCTACCTATTGGAACACTTTTTGTCGATAAAGCCATACTACTATTAACAACGTATGATGTAACTTCTATAGCGGATTCTATGGGACCATACAAATTAATAATTTCACAACCTTTGTTATTTTCATAAAAAAACCATTTTCTTACCAAGTCACTTTGTAGCATTTCACCAATAAATAATAATTTTTCCACGCTTGGATAACCTTGAGAATTAACAGCAAGCAAAAATTGACGGAAAAATGAAGGTACAAATTGTAAAACATTAATCTCGTTATCTTTAATCAATATAGATAATTTCCAAGGATTTTTTTTAATCTCCTCACTCACAATATATATTGTGGCGCCATACAAAAGTGGTTGTAATATTTCCGTCAAGGAAATGTCAAAGGACAGAGATGCCATTGCAGCTACTTTAGATCCAGGTTTAAATTGAACCAAATTCTGAATATTTTTAAAATTATTTATATAAGATTCTTCTGTCAATATTGCACCTTTTGGGATGCCGGTTGAGCCAGATGTAAAAAATACTATACGAGAATTTGTTGATAAGAGAAACCGATTTGTATTATTTGATTCACCTAACTCACAACCCTCGTTGATAAAAGCAATACTTGTCTTGCCAAAAGCGGGTAAATACGTTGTATTGTAACAAGTCTCATCTAACAGAACCATATCAATACAAACCAACTCCACCATGGCGCTTATTCTTTCAGATGGTAAAGATGGATCTAATGGTACATAAACAGCACCAATTTTTAAGATAGCCAAAATTCCTATAACTGATTCGATGCTTCTACGAGTACATAATCCTATAACAGAACTTTGATCAACCCCCTGTGAAGATAAATAATACGCGAGCATACTAGATTTATAATCAAGCTTCTGATAGGTTAGTCTTTTTTCATTACTAATCACAGCATCAGTGTAAGGATATTGCGTTGCTATTTCACAAAAAAGATCGATAATGCCCAAATTATTACTATGCATAATACTAACCGTTGTTGTTCTAAAATAAATTCACCAACTTACTATATTGTCATGTTCATCTTTTCTATAAAATCATACAGAGAACGACAGCTTAATAATACATCTGGAGATATCTTTCCATTTTGCTCTTGTATAATTTCGGAAATAAAGCTAATTATTCTAAGAGAATCTAAACCAAAACCGGCTTCTAAATCTACATTGTAATCAACCGGTTTAATATCTATAGCAAATAGTTTTTTAAGTAAAGAAACGAGGTATGTAGCAGTTTTTTCATAAGTTGCTTTGTTAATATTTGTCATGTAATTAGTTTTAGCTTCTTGTTTATTCATATCAACAAGTGTAATTTTCAATAACTTTTGTAACTTCTCCTTTATTTTTGACACAAGTAAGTTTATGACTTTATCATCGTAAAAAGCCTCATCATAATTGATGGAAATCTGTAATTTCCCATCAAAAATGGTGTGCATAAAATCTAAAGCTCCGGTATTATTATTTGAACCTTCTTTGTAACTAACAATAGCTAATCCCCCATACTTTGTTTTAAGCACAGAAACTCCCGTATATGACAGGTAAAGGTTTGTTTTAACAAGCGATCTTGCCAAAACCTTACCAAAGGTAGTTATTTTGCCGTTTTCCAGAGTAAATGTAGATGCAACAAAACCTGCCATTTTCTTTGTTTGAATGTGATCATGTTCATGATATAACGAATTTGTTATTATATCTGACAAATAATGTAGCTTTTCCTTATAGCTTAAATTTTGGTAATTTTCATCAGCTACCAATGTCACTGCTTGAGCAAAACACCCCATAAGATTATTCATATCTACATTTTGATAATTTTTGCCGCTAGTTGGCAATTGGAATATAAGTCTTTTTTTACACAGCTGAAAAAAAATGTCACAGTAAATCTCAAGGATAATGGTATAAAAAGAAACCTTATAAATTGAGGTTAAATTTAGTAATGACGTAGTTATTTGTTTATCCAGCTTATAGGTAATGTTTTTAAATTTAGAGCTAAAAAAGTAGTTTTTTATTTGTTTCGGATTCCAAAAGAAAATATCTTTTCCGATGCTATTTAAACTTTTTTTATATGATTCCAAATTCTTGCTAATAGGTTCATAAGAATTAATGCGTCTAACCTTTTTGTTATAGGCGTTAAGTTCGTACTCTAAATTGTATTTTGGTAATTCCACCCGTTGCAACAGTTTCTCATACATGGTGAACAATTCATCTAAGAATTGTATGCTACTTAATCCGTCCAAAATGATATGATTTATACCCAATAATAAACAGTGTTTTTTATCACTGCACTTAAAAACTGTCACAGCAAAAAGCGACCCTACATGCATATCCCACACCCTGTTAAGTAAATCTTGAAACTCCTTATCAATAAGTTTTGTTTGAGATAAACTTTCTAAATCACTGATATCTTTCATTAAGATAGGTGGTTTAATGGAAGGATCCACTATTAATTCATAGTCAGAAAATTTTTTTCCTTCTCCAGCTAAAACAAAGTTCGACATCAGCACTGGATTTTTTAACATCACATAATAAAGAGCCCGTTTCAAATGCGTTATGCTAAGATTACCATTAAGTTCAAGTTGATAAGACAAAGGCGTTGTACCCATTATGTGATTGTATAGCAGAAATAAATATTGTGAATCTAAAAGCTCTGCTTTGTAAGATGTAATTTTACTCATCTGTCCCTTCTAAGACCGTGTCAATCAACTCCCCTACAGTCTCAATACCCAAAAATTCCTGCATATAATCAACAGGAAGTCTATCTTTTGTTTTTAAAAAATAGGATTCAAGCTTCATTATTAACACAGCCATTGACATGGAATCAACGCCAAGATCTGCTGCTAGGTGAGTCTCTCGATTTATACTAGACGCTTCAACACCAACGTGGTTAGCAATTATGCCTATAATTTCTTCTTCAAAATTTTTTAAAGTAATCATATAACCCTCTTCTATAGTTCACTCCAATGTTCAGTTTTTGCGAACGGATAATTTGGTAAGCAAATATTTTTTCCATAAGGCAAAAAGGTTGCTGCAAACTTACCCCAATCTATGTTTTTTCCATTTTACCAAAAATTACAACATATTTGAGTTAAACGCAATCTATAATCATTCGCAAAATCTGATATATTTATTATTTCATAATCTTTTATATCGTTTTCCCAAGAGTATATATGTGCATTTCGATTATTGTCATTTATACTCAATTTTTTCAAACAATGTTTATTAAGAATTGCTAAAGCAGGATCTGGTTTAGAGTATTTAAAATAACGTTCTATTTTAAGCTTGATATTATGATCAGAATCCAAATCTACTTCATCATTAAATACGATTTTGCGAGCATCTGTAGTAGTAATTATATTATATAAAAGCAAGTTAGCAACCTCTTTTAGTGCAAGATTTTTAAATTTAATTCCGCACAATATATCCTGTTTATATAATTTACGATAATACAATTCAATAACAATATATAAAATTAATTTTTGAATCAGATTATTCGGTTCAGAATATATATCATCAAATTTTTTTATTGAAACAAAAAACTTTTGTCCCCATTGTACTAATAATTTTCTGAAATATGGAAACTTTTCATAAAGATTATGGGCTCTATTTAATAATACTTCTTCCGAAACATCAAATTTTGCAATATCACACCTAAGATTACCAACATATTGATCGTTTATTACGCAAGGAAACATATAAGATTTACTATTAGTATCAAAAACTAAATTTTGGGGAATATTAAAATTATCGGGTATTTTGTTGTTATTGGAGATAGCTGTTATTGCTTGAGATAAGTTTATCATTCCTGAAAGATAAAATGTCAAAACATTACCAATTCCTGTACCAAACATCAAATGAGGGACGATACCAAAATTGTATAGGCACCTAACGATAATACATCCCCAAAAAAATTTATGGATAAAATCAAGATTTGTATAATTAGATATAGCTTTAGTATAAAATGCCAACTCTGAATCGGTCAAAGCATATTTAATTAAATGTTTGTTATTACTTAAATCAAAATTGCAATTATTGCTTGGGAACTCTATAGCGAATGCAACTTTATCATTTAGGTGTACGGACTTTGGAGCTATATTTAATCCCTGGATTATATCTAGTTTATTTTTTGCCAGAAAAACCAACCTGTATTCAAAAACTTCTCTTCCATTAAGCATTGTATAACAGACACCAAATATATTTGTTTTATCCAATTTACTGTTTTCTATAAAAAATTTCCAACGTTCTATTAATGCAATTAACCCTGACTTTGATTTAGCAGACAGAATAAATGGTAATGGAAATAGTTTTGTCGGCAAATTGAATATTTTTTTACTTTTTGTATAATTACTTATAACAACATGCGCATTACTTCCAGTAAATCCAAATGAACTGATTCCTATAAAATATTTCCCATTTTGCAAATTATCCAATTTTTCTAATTTACTAGGAACAATCAAGCAATTCTTATGCTCTATCAACATATCATTTGGCGTTTTTAAATTAAGGTGGAGCGGAATTTCTTTGTTTCTTAACATCAATATTGCCTTCAATAATCCCGCCATTCCGGCGGCAGTCTCCAAATGACCAATATTCGTCTTTACTGACCCTATTGGTAATGGTATAACTCTATCGCCAAACACCTTTCCTAGAGCTTGTAATTCAACTATATCACCAAGCACAGTACCAGTCCCATGTGTTTCAATATAATTAAGATCTGTTGGTAAAATTTTAGAATCTTTTTGTGCTTCTAATATAACTTGCTGTTGAGCTGTAACTGACGGAGTTGATATAGTATGTTGAGATCCACAATGATTCACTGCAGATCCGTTTAACACTGCATGAATATGATGATTAAATTTTTTTGCAACTCGTAAAGTTGTCAATAATAATACTCCAATACCTTCAGATCTTACATATCCATTAGCATTCACATCAAAAGTTTTACACTGACCATCCGGACTTAATAAACCAGCTTTTGATAAAGCGACATATTCCCATGGATGGCAAATAATATTCGATCCTAATACAATAGCATAATCACTTTTACCATTACGTAGCGACTTTTTCGCATATTCTATAGCTACAAGAGATGAAGCACAGGCGGAGTTAATAGAAATACTTTCTCCATGCACATTAAACGCATATGAGATTCTGTTTGCAAAACCACAAGAATAATTTCCAATGCATGCATATGGTGATATCTGATTTGAATTAGTAATTATTTGCAAATAATTTACACTACTAATTCCAGCAAAAACGGAAGTTTTGTGTTTTTGTAAATGTGATACTTTTACGGCGGCATCTTCCATACAGTGCCAAGCTAGTTCCAAACCTATTCTATGTTGTGGATCCATATTACAAGCTTCTTCAGGCAGTATACGGAAAAATTTATGATCGAAACGTTTTATATTATCAAGAAAACCTCCCCATTTGCTAATGCTTTTATTTGCTTCCCAAAAATTATCAGAATAATAATCATTTATATTCCATCGGTCAGAAGGAATTTCCTGAATAGCATTCACACCATTGTGTAAATTATCCCAGAAATCATGGTAATTATTTGCTCCTGGGAAACGACAAGCCATGCCAATAATAACAACACTATCGCAATTACTATTATTACTTAGTTTTTTATTCATAACGTAAACTAAAAATACAATTCACATTAAATTGTGAACATGATTTAAAAAAAAGTCTATAAAAACACCCAATTTTTTTGGTAGTAACGATGTTTTATATGGATAAATTATATATACTGGTACTTCTTTTGTTATGTATTGCGGTAATATCTTAACTAGTTTTTTTTGAGCAAGTTCTCGTTTAACCATAAACTGTGGAAGATATACAATTCCGGTGCCAAATAAAACCTGATGTCTAATAAAGGCACTACTGTTTGCTATAATATTACCTTCTGTCCGAATATGAAATTGTTCCCCTTGCTTATTCGAAAAAGACCAAATCCTTCCTTCACTTCGATAATCATAGTCAATACAATTATGTTTTGAAAGGTCTTCAGGAATAAGCGGGCAACCAAATTTTTCTAGATATTTTGGGGAGGTACACACCACATATTTAATCACCCCAAATTTTTTTGCAATTACATTTGAACTTTTAAGATTCCCGCTCCTAAAAGCTATATGGTAATCGCCTAATGGAGGTAAATCTAATTTATTAACAAGCACAATATTAAAATTAATTTTTGGATAAGTTTTTAAGAAATCTTCAATGATAGGTGCCAAAACAATATTAGCAAAATTCGTATTAGAATTAAGTATTATCTTTCCCTCAGGTTTCTGATGGCTATCCACAATAGAATAATATGCCTCTTCCATTTTAATGCCGATAGGCGCACAGTGCTCTAGCAGCTGTTTACCAGCGTCTGTTAAAACCAACCGCCTTGTTGAACGGATCAATAACAAAACACCCAATTTAGATTCCAGCTGTTTCACTCTTTTACTAACATTAGCAACACTCGTATTAAGTTTTTTTGCGGCTTGCGTGAAGCTACCGTTATTAGCGATAGAAACAAAGAGTATCATATCTTCTATGGGTATCATCGTTGGCTCTTCCCAATTGTATTGTAAAAATTCACATTTTCAAACTGTTTTGTTCGGTAACTTAATTACCTCTGCTGTATTTCAAAATTCAATTTATGTTAAAACTTATAGACATGCCAAGACTAATAATTTTTACTAGCTTTTTATTTCACCTATTGTACAATTAATTTACAATAAATAAAACACATTTTTTTATACCCTCTATGATTAATGGGGAGTGGTATAAATTTCTATCCTCTCAAAAGTTTCTGGTAGATATTCTATTGCTAACAGATGGGATAATATATCAATACCACTATCTTTTGCAACTGATCGTGGTTATTTTTCGTACAAAACCTAAAATTATTAGAGAGTTTGGAATTAAAGGAATTTCGACTACCGAAACCCGGTAGACCAAGAGATCCATCCTCACCCGCTAATGAGCAAGAAAAGAAGGAAAACCAAAAACTGGAAGCAATTCAGCAAAAGCTTAATTGTCGTTCTGTT
>Ga0114923_10000485_pt1 | contig 31318 bp, 23 predicted proteins | sample SumtaG_FD_89578 | JGI IMG/M metagenome (GOLD analysis project Ga0114923, IMG submission 89578) | Deep subsurface microbial communities from Indian Ocean to uncover new lineages of life (NeLLi) - Sumatra_00157 metaG | ecosystem: Environmental > Aquatic > Marine > Oceanic > Sediment | place: near... | reverse complement strand
GTTTTATGGAGCCACAGGAAAAAAGTGTGGATAAAGCAGCACAAGAGATGTTAAGCCATATGGCCGATGCCGGCCAGCAAAATGCCTGGGACAGGCTTGAAGCTCAGTCTCCACAGTGTGGTTTTGGCAAGGAGGGAGTTTGTTGCCGGATTTGTACTATGGGGCCTTGTAGAATCAGTAAAAAGGCTTCAGTGGGGGTTTGTGGTGCTGATGTTGATACAATTGTCGCCCGGAATTTCCTAAGAGCCATTGCTGCTGGCACCAGTGCCCATAGCGACCATGGACGTGGTGTTGCAGAAGTTTTTTTGGCTGCTGCCACGGGCCAGGCGCCCGATTATCAGTTCAAAGATACTGCTAAATTATATAAGCTGGCTAAGGAACTGGGGGTGGAAACCAAAGACCGCCAGGTAAACGAAATTGCCACAGATGTTGGTAAAATCGCACTGGCCGAGTTCGGAAAGCCGGAAGGTACGCAGTTGATGGCCTTGCGGGCTCCAAAACCCAGGCAGGAAATCTGGAAGAAGCTTGGTATAACTCCTCGTGCGGTAGACCGCGAGGTGGTCGAGTCGCTGCACCGCAGTACAATGGGTGTCGACCAGGACTATAAAAACCTCATTCTCCATGCCAGCCGCACAGCTCTTGCGGACGGATGGGGGGGCTCAATGCTGGCCACAGAGTTGCAGGATGTTCTTTTCGGAACACCATATCCGGGCCGGGGTGAGGTGAATCTCGGAGTACTTAAGAATGACCAGGTTAATATCATAGTTCATGGGCATGAGCCTATTCTTTCCGAGATGATAGTTGCAGCTGCTCAAGACAAGGATTTGTTGGCTGAGGCCAAAAAAGTAGGTGCAAAGGGAATCAACGTTGCTGGAATTTGCTGTACCGCTAATGAGCTGTTAATGCGGCATGGTGTGCCGATTGCGGGCAATTTCCTGAGTCAAGAGCTGGCCATCGCAACCGGAGCGGTTGAGCTGATGGGTGTTGACGTACAGTGTGTGATGCAGGGGCTGGCTGAGGTTGCAAAATGCTTCCATACGAAGCTGGTTACTACAGCTGATAAGGCGAAAATATCCGGTGTCGAGCACGTGTCAATGGATGAGAAAACGGCGCTGGATACCGCTAAAAAACTTGTAAAAATGGCCATTGAAAATTACAAGAATCGAGGTTCCGTTTATATCCCGAAGGAAAAGCAACCTGCAATTGTGGGATTTAGTCATGAATCCATAAACTACATGTTGGGAGGCAGATACCGTGCCAGTTACAGGCCCTTGAATGACAACATAATAAACGGCCGAATTCGCGGTATTGCGGCTGTTGTCGGCTGTACGAATCCCAAAATGCCCCATGACTATACCCACACTACCTTGTCGAAAGAATTGATAAAGCGGGACATCCTTGTGGTAACAACCGGCTGTGCATCGATAGCATGCAGCAAACAAGGCATGACAAACCCAAAAAAGGCGTGGGAAATGGCTGGCCCCGGCCTGCGGGAAGTATGTGAGACGGTTGGTATGCCGCCGGTGCTTACCTGTGGAAGCTGCGTGGACAATTCACGCCTGCTCGTGGCGTGCACCGAAGTTGTACATGAGGGTGGTCTTGGCGAAGATATATCTGAAATTCCCGTAGCAGGGGCATGTCTGGAGTCTATAACAGAAAAGGCCATATCCATCGGGCAGTATTTTGTTGCCAGCGGCGTATTTGTCGTTTTTGCAAAAGAGTTGCTGCCTGTCGGCGGTAGTAAGAACGTAAGTGATTATCTGTTCGGCGGAATCGAAGAAGAACTGGGTGCCCACTGGGCTGTGGAATCAGACCCTGTAAAAGCGGCGGAAATGATACATAAGCATATCGAGAGCAAACGTGATGCGCTGGGGATTAACAAAAAGAAAGAGCGAAAGCTTTACGATATGACCGACCGTAGGACCTTAAGTATAGATTAGGTATTTATTTATAGAGGAATAAAAAAGGATTAACCAATGTCAAAAATCATTGCATCAGCGGCTATAAGCGGCGCTTATGAAATAGTTAAAGAAGCCGAGGACATCTTATCACGTGCCATCGAAGAAAAGGGCAGGGACTGTCCAGTTGAATTTCCCAATACGGGTTATTACATCCCAATCATTTATTCAATGACCGGCAGGGCGGTGGAAACTCTTGCCGACTTTGAGAAAGTAATGGCAGAAGATGTAAAACCATTACTGCCGGAATTGGTAGATGATGATTTATGGATTCCCTATTTAGGGCCAGCACTCGATGCCGGTATGGCCACCCTTTTCGCAGAAGAGATTATCGAAGCGTGCAAATATCTAATCGGGCCGAATCCTGTCAGTGATATATGGCTCGGTGCGGCTGATGATATGATTCTGCGAGAACGTGGTATTCAGTTTGTTGATGGTACTGCACCGGGCTTTGCCGCGGTGGTAGGGGCGGCACCTGATGTTGAAACGGCGGTCAAAATCGCCCGAAAGCTGCAGGAAAGATGCCTTTATGTATTCATGTGTGCGCACCACAACGGAACGAGTTTCGCTCAGCAACTGGTAGAAGGTGGGGTTCAGTTGGGTTGGGAGACCCGTCTGGTGCCTTTCGGTTCGGAAATAACCGCAGCGATATATGCACTTGGTTTTGCCAGCAGGGCGGCTCTTAGTTTCGGCGGCGTTCAGCCGGGAGACTATAGACGCAACCTTATCTACAACAAGAACAGGATATTCGCCTTTGTTCTGGCCTTGGGAGAAGTTACCGACCAATGGTATGCGACCGCGGCCGGTGCGATTAATTATGGTTTCCCGACAATAGCAGATTCCGATATACCCGAAATATTACCAACTGGCGTTTGCACCTACGAACATGTAGTTTCCAACATCCCCCATGATGAAATAGTCGAGAAGGCCATCGAAGTTCGCGGCCTGAAAATCAAAATTACCGAAATCCCGATTCCAGTAGCGGTCAGTCCTGCGTTTGAAGGCGAGCGCATACGCAAAGAAGAAATGCATTGCGAATTCGGTGGTAACAAAACACCGGCTTTTGAGTGGTTGAGAATGCGCGAGCTTGACGAGGTTGAAGACGGTAAAGTGACAGTTGAAGGCGCGGATTCCGATTCTGTTCAGGCGGGTGGTCAACTTCCGCTTGGAATTGTAATCGAAGTGGCCGGACGTAAAATGCAAAGCGACTTCGAGCCGGTCCTCGAGCGGCAGGTGCATACGTTTACCAACGAGGCCCAGGGGCTCTGGCATATGGGCCAGCGCGATATAATTTGGATGCGAATCAGTAAAGATGCTGCAAAGGCAGGCTTTAAACTGGAACATATCGGCAAGCTGCTGCATGCCAAATACCACGAGCATTTTGGTAGCATCGTCGACAAGGTTCAGGTTACGGTTTACACCGATGAGGCGAAAGTAACTGAGCTTCGTGAAATGGCCCGGAAGGTGTATGCCGAACGCGACGACCGTCTTGCTGGTATGGTGGATGAGGAGGTTGATACTTTTTACTCGTGTACTTTATGCCAGAGTTTTGCGCCGAACCATTTATGTGTAGTCTCACCGGAACGGCCTGGTTTGTGCGGTGCTTATAGTTGGCTTGACTGCCGAGCTGCGTTTGAAATTACGCCCTCTGGACCGAATCAGCCAATCGCAAAGGGTGCGTGTGTTGAGCCGACAATAGGTCAGTGGGAAAAGGTAAACAATTTTGTCGTCAAGGCCAGCGGTGGCAACATCGAGCGAATGAGCCAGTACAGTATGATTGTCGACCCGATGACTTCCTGTGGGTGTTTCGAATGTATTGCTGCTGTCCTGCCCTCCACCGGTGGGATAATGATTGCTAATCGTGAGTATACGGAAATGACGCCTTGCGGGATGAAATTTTCCACTCTGGCTGGTACTGTCGGTGGTGGAAATCAAACGCCCGGCTTCATTGGTCATTCGAAACACTATATCAACTCTAAGAAATTCATCGCTGCAGAGGGAGGCGTTAAACGAATTGTATGGATGCCCAAAATGCTCAAGGATGAAATCAAGGACACTTTTATTAAAAGGGCCGAAGAACTTGAACTTGGTGGAGAAGAATTTTTAGCCAAAATAGCTGATGAAAGCACCGCAGCCACCGAAGAAGAGGTTTTAGAATTTATTACCAAGGTAAAACATCCGGTGCTGACTATGGACCCGATGTTCTAAATGGATTTTTGGTCGTTGATAAAATACCTGTTAAAAAACATAACCGGTTAAATTAAAGGGCGAATATTATGGCGCTTACAGGATTAGAAATCTTCAAACTCCTGCCCAAAACAAACTGCAAAAAGTGTGGAATGCCAACCTGCTTGGCCTTTGCCATGCAGCTTGCACAGAAACGGGCCAAGCTCGATACCTGTCCGGACGTTTCTGAAGAGGCCAAACAGACACTTGCCGCTGCAGCAGCGCCTCCGATGCATCTGGTAAAATTCGGCACCGGTGAAAACCAGGTGCAAGTCGGGCAGGAGACGGTTTTGTTCCGGCATGAAGAGAAATTCTTCAACCCCACGGTTCTGGCTGTTACCGTCTCCGATAAGCTTACCGGAGATGATTTAAAAAAACGTATTGATTTAATAAATGACCTGCAGTTTGAGCGTGTGGGAACACAGTTAGGTGTTAATGCGATAGCTGTGGTAAATGATAGTGGTTCAGCTGATACCTTTGCTCAGGTCTGCGCGACGGTGAAACAATCCAGCAACCTTGCCATGATTTTGGTAACCGATTCGTCCGAGTCAATGGCCGCTGCCGTTGCAAAAGCCGGAGACGTTACGCCGTTGCTGGTCTCGGCAAAGGCGGATACCGCCGAGGCAATGGCGAAAATCGCAAAGCAAAATAACTGCCCGCTGGTGGTAAAAGCTGAATCCCTCGATTCGTTGTCGGATTTGAGTGAAAAAATCAAAGGTCAGGGAGTTGAGGATATTGTATTAAGTTTTGATGGTTTGGGTCTACGCGACCAGTTGTATAATCTTACGCGAATGCGGGTTCTTGGCTTGAAAAAAGTTTTCAGGCCGCTTGGATATCCCTCAATCTCTTTTGTTAAGGACGGCGACGGGGACGCACAGGCAGCTATGGCAACAAGTCTTATATGTAAATACTCCAACATTGTTGTTGTCGATATGGCTGAAAAATACGCGTTTCTTCCGATACTTACGAGTGTAATGAATATCTTCAGTGACCCGCAAAAGCCCGTTCAGGTTGAGCCTAAAGTGTATTCAATCGGCGAGCCGGGCGACGATTCACCGGTCATGTTTACGACAAATTTCTCACTGACGTATTACAGCGTCGAGTCCGATGTCGAGGCAAGCCGCATTCCGAGCTACATTCTTGTAGTTGATACTGAGGGTACAAGTGTATTAACAGCCTATTCCGGTGACAAGCTTAACGAAAAAACAGTAGCTGATGCCATGACCAAACATGAAGTTGAAAAACTGGTAAAGCATCGAAAGCTGATAATACCCGGCTACGTGGCAGTAATGAGCGGCAAGCTTGAGGAAGCCACGGGCTGGGAAATCATAGTAGGCCCGAGAGAATGCTCGATGATTCCAAAGTATCTGCAGGAAGTCTGGAAGTAACTTTATTTTATGGATAAAAGTAAAAAGAAAAAATGCACGGTTCTTTTTGAGCCGAGCGGTTTGAAAACGGAAGTTCAACGCGGCACTGTTCTGCTTGAAGTGGCGCATAAGGCAGGCATCTATTTAAGCAGCATTTGTGGGGGGGATGGTTACTGTGGAAAGTGTAAGGTTGTTGTCGATGAGGGACAGTTCCAAAGCAGGCCCACGACGTTGCTTACCCCTGACGAAGTGCGCGAAAATATTGTTCTGGCGTGTCAGACCAAAGTACTTTCGGACATGACCATAACCGTGCCGAAATTTCACGGTCTGCAGACAAGCCAGATACTTGTAAGTACCGATGCCCAGCGATTCAGCGAATTAGCCGGTGAAGCCGAATCAGGCGTATTTGAATGTGACCCGCTGGTGAAAAAGCTCTATTTGGAAATGACATCTCCGAGTGTCCAGGACCATACCGCAGACCACGAACGGCTTTATTTAAACATACGTGAAAAAGTCAATGCGCCCATAATGCAGACCGGCTTTCGTATCATGCAGAAGCTTCCGGAAGTATTGCAGGCCTCTGATTACAAAGTTACCGCTACGGTTGGCCTGCGAGGAGGCACCACCGAGGTCATTGAAGTTGAACCAGGGGACCGCTCCAGCAGAAATTTTGCCATTGCTGTGGATTTGGGCACGACCACCGTGGTCGCACATCTGATAGACCTAAACAGTGTAGTAACTATTGATACTGAGGCAACTTACAATACCCAGATAAAGTATGGTGAGGACTATATTCGCCGGATTATCTACGCCGAGGAAAATGATGCCTTTGATGAAATGCAAACTGCTATTGTGCACGACGTAAATGACCTCGTGATGACGCTGGCGACCAGGCAGAAAGTAGATTTACAGGAGATAACAGCGATTGTCTGTGCCGGCAATACCGCGATGGCGCATTTTCTTTTTAATCTGGACCCACGGCGGATACGTAAGGAACCCTACATTGCATCGGTGAGCTTTATGCCTCCTATTCGGGCCGCTGAGGTGGGTATACAGATTAACAAAAGGGGATTGTTATACTGCTTGCCCAGCGTCGCTGCTTATGTAGGCAGTGACATAATAGCAGGGGTATTGAGTACGCAGATTTATACTAAAAAAGGGATCTCTCTTTTTGCGGACATTGGAACAAACGGCGAAGTTGTCCTTGGCAATAAAGACTGGCTGGTTTGTGCTTCGAGTTCGGCAGGGCCTGCTTTTGAAGGAAGCGGTGTCAAACATGGCATGCGCGCCGCCGCCGGGGCGATTGAAAAACTGACTATCCTCAAAGATGGTTCCATCGATTATAAAACAATCGGGGACGTGCATCCGGTGGGGATGTGTGGCTCAGGCCTCTTGGATACAATCGCGGAACTGTTTGTAAACGGAATTATAGACCGAACAGGCAGATTCAAAACCGACGGCGACCCAAGACTGAACGAGGGCAACGAAGGTTTGCAGTTCCAGCTGGTTCCTGCGGGCGACAACCATCAGGAAATAGTAATCACCCAGGCCGACATCAATAATCTGATTCGCTCAAAGGCGGGTGTTTTTGCCGCTATAAAGGTACTTATGGAAGATACCAAGACAACTGCCGAAAAACTTGATGGTATCTATCTTGCAGGCGGATTCGGAAACTTCCTCAATGTCCGGGGGGCCGTTACAATCGGAATGCTTCCGGATGTGCCGGTTAAAAAAATTCATTTCGTTGGAAATACGTCAATCGCAGGAGCAAAAACGGTTTTGCTTAGCAGAAAGGCTCTGGAAACGGCAGAAAAAATCGCTGGCAGTATGACATACTTTGATTTGATGAGCCATTCGGGATACATGGATGAATTTATTAAGGCAAGTTTCCTTCCACATACGGACTTGTCTTTGTTCCCATCGGTATGACTTGCTGCAGAAAAAGTTTAGAATCGCGAGGTTAAGTGGATAAATGTCAACAACGATTGCCATAAGTGGAAAAGGCGGCTCAGGCAAAACAACAGTAGCTGCTATGATTATCCGGATGCTTGTGGACGAGGCGGCAAAATCCCAGAGCGTTCTTGCTGTCGATGCAGACCCTAATTCATGTCTGGCATTGACCTTGGGCGTTGAAATAACCGGTAGCATCGCTGAAATTCGTGAGCAGACCCGTGCCAAACAGCCTGGAGACGGAGGTATGGACCGTGTCCGGTCGTTTGAATACTCCCTGCAGCAAATAATTACAGAGGCTAAAGACTTTGATTTGGTTGCGATGGGCCAGCCGGAAGGACCGAACTGCTATTGTGCGGTTAATAATATCCTCAGAAGTTTCTTGGACAAATTGAGTTCAGCCTACAGTTTTGTGGTTATAGACAACGAGGCTGGCATGGAGCACCTTTCGCGAAGGACCACAAATAACGTGGATTTGCTTTGCATCGTTTCCGAAGCGACTGCTATAGGCGCCCTTACGACCCGGAGAATTTACAAACTTGCCAAACAACTACCCATTTCCGTTAAGCAAATCGGTGTGATCTGGAACAAATCGGATGCCGCAAAAGAGCTAGAGGATATTGAAACCCTTGGCTGCATACCGTATGATAAAAATCTTTTTGATGCTTCGATACAGGGTAAAACCATATTTGATATTAACGCTGACAGCTCCGCATTTTCGGCGCTGCAGCAAATAATTGGAAACAAGCTAAGCCTTAAGACAAGTTAATAATATTTTTCTGGAGGATTCCAAATGCCAGTTCCTGAGGTAACAGAAAGCTTCGCCGGCTCAGTGAATCGGGTAACGCTTGGAGCGACCAAAGACCAGGGGGGTACGCGAACCTCGACCATTACCGTTGGAGGGGCACGCAATATGGTTTATGGGGGCTCTTTTGAGGATGTGGGCGAAAAACCGGTTATTGCCATGGACATTCTTGACAGCAAGCCCGAAGATTGGCCCGATGTACTTGTTGAACCTTTTAAGAATGTTCTTGACAGTTCTGCTGACTGGGCCAAAAAGTGTGTGGATGAGTTCGACGCCGACTTGATATGCATTAAGTTTGATGGGATTCATCCTGACAAAGGCGATAAAGATGCCGACCACGCTGTTAAAGTTACAAAAGATGTATTAGCCGCGGTAGGTGTGCCGCTTGTGCTTTGGGGCTGTGACAATGATGAAAAGGACAACAAAGTTATGCCTAAAGTCAGTGAAGCTGCAAAAGGTGAAAATTGTCTTATAGGCACGGTTAAAGAGGATAACTACAAGTCGCTGACAGCTATCGCGCTGGCTGACAATCACCATCTTATAACACTGGCTCCGCTGGATATTAACATTGCAAAACAGGTCAACATACTTGTCTCCGACATGGGCTTTCCGCTTGAAAAGATAGTAACATTCCAATCCACAGGGGCATTGGGATATGGCATAGAATATGCGTACTCGATTCAGGAACGCCAGCGTCTGGCAGCCCTTGGCGGTGACAAAATGATGGCTATGCCTGTAATCTGTGACGTAGGTTACGAATCGTGGCGGGTAAAGGAGGCAAAGCTTGTTGACGCTCCGGGCTGGGGTGATGCTAAAGGACGGGGGCCGATGTGGGAAGCAACCACCGCCATTTGTCTTTTGCAGGCGGGAGTGGACATAATTAGGATGCGTCACCCGCGGGCGGTGGCCATCGTAAAGAACTTTATTAACCAGCTATGGAACGGTAAATAATAAAACATGATTTTAAAAGGAGAACTTTGTCATGATAATAATTGCCGAACGAATCAATGGAATGTTTACCGATGTCAAGCAGGCTATCGCCGACAAAGACGAACAGATAATCATAGACCTGGCAAAAAAACAGACCGAAGCTGGCGCAACTTATCTTGATGTAAATGTCGGCACCGCTGCTGCGGACCAGGAAGGTACAATGCAATGGCTTGTTGAGACAATTCAAAAGGGCTGCTCTACACCGCTGTGTCTTGACTCACAAAAGCCCGATGTTATAGCTGCAGGCCTGAAAGTTATAAATGCAGAGAACGGTGTGATTCTTAACTCGACCCCCCTGAATAAAAAAAGCGATGAGGAAATACTGGACAAATATATAGAGATGGCCAAACAGGCCGGCGCGAAAGGGAGCATCATCGCGCTTACTATGGACAAAAATGGTGTCCCGCAGGATATTGATACACGGGTTGCAATAGCAGCTGAGATTGTCTCCAAGGCAATGGAGAAGGGCTTTGATACCCAGCGAATTTTTATTGACCCTATCGTTTTGCCTGTTAAAGTGCCCAACGCACAGGTGCAGCCGAGCAATATGTTAGCTGCGATGGACCAGATAAAATATCTCTCGGATCCTTCGCCGCATATGACTATAGGCCTTTCAAACCTTTCGCAGGGAGCGGCAGAAAGGAGCCTGATAAATCGCGTATTTCTGGCTATGGCTATTTCCCATGGCCTTGATTCCGCGATTGTTGATGTACTGGATGAAGAGTTAATGAACGTGCTCGCAACTTCTGAGATGCTTATGAACAAGCAGATATACTCCGACAGTTTCCTGAAGGTTTATACTGCTGCTAGCAAAGGCTAATTTCAAAGCAGATAAATTGCCCAAATGCGGCTGTGAACCCGCAGATAGCAAGATAGTGCTAAAAAAAAGCCTTACAGTTGTACCCATTTGGCCTTTTTTTGAGAATAATAAGGTTTGCAGAATAAAACGCGTCGAAGAGGCCGGAATGTGGGCCACAGCCAAAAAGAGGGCTGTAGTTTTGCTACTAAAGGTCATTGTGTTAAAAGAGGCTTTACACATAAATCTGAAGAGGAGAAAAAAAGACTATGAAACTTGACGCAACAAAAATGAAAGATTGGCAAATTGCCGAGGCTGCCGAAGAGAATATGAAACCCGTGCGTCAATTGGCTGACGAAATGGGCCTGAAAGAAAATGAGTTACTGCCCATGGGCCATACGCTGGGCAAGGTCGATTACATGAAAGTTCTGGATCGTCTCGGTAATGTTGACTGTGCCAAGTACATTGACGTTACAGCTATTACCCCCACTCCTTTGGGCGAAGGCAAGACTACAACAGGAATAGGACTAATCGAAGGTTTGGGCAAAATCGGCAAGCGTGTGGTCGGTGCTATACGCCAGCCGAGTGGCGGGCCTACATTTAATATCAAAGGTTCCGCAGCTGGCGGCGGACTTGCCCAGTGCATACCGCTGACGCCTTTTTCAATAAGGCTTACCGGTGATATTGACTCAATTACAAACGCTCATAACCTTGCAATGGTTGCTCTTACCTCGCGTATGCAGCACGAAAGGAACTATGACGATGCTCGCTTGGCAAAAAGTAATATCACCAGGAGACTGGATATCGACCCTCAGCGTATCCAGATGAAATGGGTCATAGATTTTTGCGCCCAGGCCCTTCGGAACATAACAATCGGCAAAGGCGGTAAGATGGATGGCTACGAGATGGAATCGGGTTTTGCTATCACCGTTTCAAGTGAAGTTATGGCCATTTTGGCCGTCGCACGCGATTTGAAGGATTTGCGCCAGCGAATGGGTAAGATAGTTGTCGCATATGATAAGAAGGGCAACGAAGTTACTACCGCCGACCTTGAAGTTGACGGAGCGATGACTGCCTGGATGGTTGATGCACTTAACCCGAATCTGCTTCAGACTATCGAGGGTCAACCGGTTTTTGTGCACGCCGGGCCATTTGCAAATATAGCGATTGGACAAAGCTCCATCATTGCAGACAGAATAGGAACCAGGCTTAGTGATTATCATGTCACAGAAAGCGGTTTTGGTGCCGATATCGGATTTGAAAAGTTCTGGAATTTAAAGTGTCGTATGTCTGGCCTTACGCCAAACGCTGTTGTGGTTGTAGCGACCATAAGGGCGTTGAAGATGCATGGCGGCGGCCCTTCTGTAAAGCCGGGTGTACCTCTTGCTGAGGAGTATACAAAGGAAAATCTCGAACTGGTGGAAAAGGGATGCGAAAACCTCGTCGCGCATATCGAGACTGTTAAGAAAAGTGGTGTCAGACCCGTGGTTTGTGTAAACAGTTTTTATGCGGACACAAAAGACGAAATTAAATTGGTAAAAAAAATCGCAGAAGAAAATGGGGCTCTGGCTGCTGTTTCAGACCATTGGCTCAAAGGCGGTGAGGGGGCGGTCGAACTGGCCGAAACCGTCGTTGCCGCCTGCGAAGAGGAAAATGATTTCCGTTTCCTCTATGAACTGGATACGCCTCTCAGGCAGCGAATTGAATTGATTGCAAAAGAAGTTTACGGCGCCGATGGTGTAACTTATACCGACGAGGCACTGGAAAAGGCAAAGGCCTTTGAAGCTGACCCACAGGCTGGTGAGTTGGGAACCTGTATGGTTAAGACGCATCTTAGCCTGTCGCACGACCCGGACATTAAAAACCGTCCCAGAGGCTGGGAGCTTCCGATTTGTGATATTATGGTTTACAAAGGTGCCGGTTTTATCGTACCGGTGGCAGGTGCAATTAAGTTGATGCCGGGGACCGCTTCCAACCCGGCCTTTAGACGAATTGATGTGGACACAAAAACCGGTAAGGTAGAGGGCCTGTTTTGAGTTTGAGATAGTAATGAAGCAAAAAACTGTTTTGATTGTTGGAGCGGGCATAACAGGAGCCACAGTCGCACAGCGATTGAGCCAGGTTGGGCTCAACGTACACCTTATTGAAAAACAAAGCCATATCGGTGGGCACGCCATTGAAATGGGGTGTAAAGCGACGGATAAATGCCTGCGATGCAACATCTGTGTTGCAAATGAGACATTAAGACAGGTGGCGGGTTCTGAAAGTATTCAGATTTATACTCGTACACAATTGGCCAAACTTGGTAATGGGACAAACGGCAGTCGCTATACGGCCGTTTTAACTCATGAGCCAACTTTCATAAGTGCGGATAAATGTATAGGTTGTCAGGTGTGTATAGATGTTTGTCCTGAAAAGTGTATATCCCGGCCTGTATTGGCCGATTCTGTAACACCTGTTATCGATTACTCAAGGTGTCGCCGGGCTTTGGGCAAAGAATGCCTAAAGTGTGAACAAAGCTGCCCCACAAAAGCCATCAAAATGACACAGGATAAATCCGAAAGCAAAATAGATGTCGATGATATTGTCATCGCAACCGGTTACGAGCCTTATGATCCTTCCATAGACGTTTCGTATGGATATGGAAACGGGACTAATGTTATTACCGGCATCGAGGCTGAATGTCAGCTTGCTGAAAACGCAAAACTCACACGGCCTTCGGATGGTCGACAGCCTGGAAAAATTGCTTTTGTTCAGTGTGTCGGCTCAAGAACAGAACATGTGCATCGACAACCACAGGATGCGGAATATTGCTCGGCCGTGTGTTGTGCCTATGCACTGAGAATGGCAAGGCAAATGAAACATCTAAGCGCTGATGCCCAAGTGACCATCTTCTATATGGATATTCAGAACTTTACAAAAGGCTTCGATGATTTCTATAGACAATGCAGGAACGAGATGACATTTATAAGGTCTCGTCCGTCTGATATTAAACAAAATCAGAATGGAACGGTTACTGTAAGGTTTGCTCCACAGTCTTTACCGGATAATACCGAATCTCAAATATGTCAGCAGGACTTTGACCTGGTCGTGTTGGCGGTTGGAATTCGACCCAGGCCTGGTGCTGATAAACTTGCAGAAAACCTTTTGATACCACTTGATGAGCACGGTTTCTTTGGAGTCAAGGGTGCTTCACCTTTGCCTCAAACCCAGCGGGAGGGAATTTTTGTGGCCGGTGCGTGTGAGTGGCCCAAAGACATTCAGGGCTGTATTGCACAGGCTGAAGCTGTTAGTGCCGCGCTAATTAATGAGGCTAAGTGATAGGTGATTAAAAAAGCTGTACAAAATGGTGATATTGGTATCGTGCTGTGCGATTGCGGCGGTACGCTTGGTACACGTTTGGATTTTGACAAAATAACAAAACAACTAAAGCAGATGTCAGCCGTTGCACAGGTCCTCTGCACCTCAGATTTATGCAGAAAAGGACAGTGTTCCAAATTGGTTAAATCTATGGCCAAAAAACAAACCGACCGTTTGGTCATAGGTGCATGCAATCGCGAAGTTTTTGACCGGGAGCTTTGCCGAGCAGCCGCAGATGAAAATCTAAACGAGGGGCTTTTATGGTGTGTTAATATTCGCGAGTTGTGCGGTTGGGTTACGGACAGAAAAAAAGCTGCTACCGATAAAGCCATAAACATTTTAAACGCTGCTGTTCGAAGGACCCGACTGGCTGAGCCTGTGAATTCGAAGAAAGTGAATATAAACCAGGAAGTTCTGGTTATCGGTGGTGGTATCGCTGCAATGCAGGCTGCAGTGGTGTTGTCAGAACTTGGTTATATTGTAAAAATTGTAACAGAAGATGAAACTTTAGGGGCCTCTGCTGCAAAGACACCGGAACTTTATGCTTATCTTGATGAGAGCCCGTCTGAAGCTGAGAAGCTCGTCAAGGCTCAACTCGATGCACTTGCTGCAAGTCTACTAAATAACGGAAAAGTTTCTATTGCAACAGAGGCGTTTGTTAAGTCTGTGGACGGTCAGTTTGGCAACTTTACCATAACGGTCGAGTCGAATGGTGCTGAACAAGCCTCCACAGTCGGCGCGATTATTTTAAGTACCTCTTCCACAGAGCAGTCGCGATTAGCAGGGCTTATTAATAAAGACCGCGATTTGCCCCGTCGTGTTGCCATAGTTATCGATAACACTGGTGAACAGGACCAAGCAGTTACAGCTGAAGTATTTTCAGCCGCGCAGCTGCTGATGGAGCGTTTTGCCGCTGAAGTAAAGGTCTATTGCCATAATGTTCGAGTCGCAGCCGAAGGTCTTGAGCGCCTTTACCGGCAGGTCAGGAACAAAGGCGTTGTTTTTGTAAAATATGAGTCACCTCCGGTTATTTTAGATAGGGCCGCGAGAAAAATTGTTCGTGTTAATGAACCGACAGTTAACTGTCAACTTAGCGAAGAGTTTGACCTTGTCGTTGAGGCCAATTCGATAGGCCAAAATGGCAGCAGCGCCCTTGCTAACCTTATCAGTGGCCTGCAGAAAGGCCCAGATGGTCAGTTGCAGGCCGATAGCGTTTGGCTTCTGCCCACAAAGACTAATCTCGAGGGTATCTTCGCAGTTGGCAATGCCAGAGGTAACGGTGAATTTAGAGATTCACAAACCGACGGGTTGAGCTGTGCAAATCAGGTTCATGAATTGCTCAAGGACAAACGCATTGAAGTTTTGGACGATGCTGCACAAATCGATACTGACAAATGCGTGGTTTGTCTGACCTGCATGCGTATATGCCCGCATGGTGCGGTTAGTATCGATGTCGAGAAAAAAGTTGCCGCGATTTCCGAGCTCTTGTGTAAACGCTGTGGCATATGTGCCGCACAGTGTCCCGCAGGTGCTATTGAACTGCCGAGGTATACTGACAAACAGATTGCTGCTGAAATGGCAGACAACCCCAGCCTGACAGTTTTCGCCTGTGAGAATTCTGCATATCCGGCTGCAACACTGGCAGGGCTAAGTGGCTCTGAGTATAACGCAAACATAAGGCTTATTCGTGTGCCTTGTATTGGCAAGGTTGATTCTCGGGATATTCTCAAAGCTCTTCAGGCCGGAGCCGAAAAGGTTCTGGTTCTCGGCTGTCATCCGGAGAACTGCCAATATCTTGATGGTTCCAGTCGGGTGGCAAAAAGAATAGAACGTATTAATAAGATTCTGGAAAAAGCGGGTGTTGATGGGAAGCGCGTAGTGTTTGGGCCGTTAGCTTCGGTCGAACCGGCCAGATTTCTGGATTATGTAAAGGAGTAGATGATCAATGGCAGCACAAATCATTGATGGCAAGCAGATTGCCGCCGACATGAGGACGGAATTGAAGGATGAAGTTGCAAAACTAAAAGGCCAGGGCGTGGTTCCGGGGTTGGGCGTAGTACTGGTTGGAGAGGACCCTGCTTCGAAGTCGTATGTCACCGCCAAGGAACGTGCCTGCGAGGAAATTGGGATTTATTCCGACGACAATCGTTTACCGGCAGATGCTTCCCAGCAGGAGTTGATGACTCTGGTGGAGAAAATGAACAAGGATTCTAAAATCAACGGTATTTTAGTCCAGTTGCCTTTACCTAAAGGCCTCAACGAATCAGAAGTCCTGCTCGCGATTGACCCGGACAAGGACGTTGATGGGTTTCATCCTATGAATGTAGGCAAAATGATGGTTGGCGAAAAGACCTTCCTGCCTTGCACGCCACATGGTGTTATTCAGTTGCTGCTTCGAAGTGGCACAAAAATAGAAGGTGCCAACGTTGTAATAGTCGGCCGAAGCAACATCGTTGGTAAACCACTTGCAAACATGCTCATTCAAAAGAACGAAAAAGGAAATGCCACCGTAACTGTCTGCCATACGCGTACCAAAGACCTCGCCTGGCATACGAAGCAGGCAGACATTGTAATTGCCGCTGCAGGTCGACCAAATACAATCACTGCGGATATGGTTAAAGATGGTGTCGTTGTAATTGATGTTGGCGTTAATCGTGTCCAAGACGCTACGAAGAAAAAAGGTTATCGACTCGTCGGTGACGTGGATTTTGAGGCCGTAAAGGAAAAAGCTTCGCTTATCACACCCGTACCAGGAGGCGTCGGTCCTATGACCATAACAATGTTGCTTTACAATACTGTTGAGTCGGCTAAAAGAGCAGCCGGCATTGGAGTTTGAAAAGTGATAGTTGCCGAACAAAAACCTATAGAAGAAATTAAAGAACTCCTTGAAGGACATAAACGTGTATTAGTGCTGGGCTGTGGTACCTGTGTCAGTGTGTGTCTGGCCGGCGGTGAAAGGGAAGTTGCTACACTTGCACCTGTCTTGAGAATGGCCAGCAATATTGAAGTCCTTGAAAATACAATAGAAAGACAGTGTGATGCGGAATTCTTTGACGAAGTTAAGGAATTTGTTGTCTCCTGTGACGCTATACTTTCGATGGCCTGTGGGGTGGGTGTACAAATGGCCGCAAGGCTTTTCCCTGAAAAGCCGGTATACCCTGCACTGAATACGAAATTTATGGGCACTAATGATGACGCTGGTCAATGGTCCGAGAATTGCCTTGCATGCGGCGATTGCAAGCTCGGTGTCTTTGGTGGTGTCTGTCCTGTTACCAGATGCTCAAAGTCACTCTCGAATGGTCCATGCGGAGGTTCTGTTGACGGCAAGTGTGAAGTTGACCCCCAGAATATTGATTGTGGCTGGCAACTGATTTATGACCGCCTTAAAACGCTTGGAAAGCTTGATGTCTTAATTGAAAATACAAAGCCCAGAGATTGGGCAAAAACGCATAGTGGTGGCCCAAGAAAACTTTCAAGAGAGGATATTGCTGAACTTTGATGGTTGCGACTCAATACAAATCCGGTAGTAACTTGGAAAAGGTGCTGGCTTCCGGCGATTTTGCTGTAACAGCGGAACTTGGCCCCCCTAAAAGTGTCGACCTTGACGTTATAAAAAGCAAAGCGCAGCAGCTTGTCGGCTGGGTCGATGCTGTCAACATCACTGACAACCAGACCGCAATCGTGCGCGTATCGAGCATTGCTGCCGGTAAGCTTGTTATCGATATGGGGCTTGAGCCCATTATGCAAATGACCTGTCGAGATAGAAATCGTCTGGCCGTCTAGGCTGACATCCTCGGTGCTTATCTGCTGGGTATCAGGAACATACTTTGTCTGACCGGTGACCACATGGTCTTTGGTAACCATCCTACTGCCAGATATGTTTTTGACCTCGATTCGATACAGCTTATTCAAATGGTCAAAGACATGCGTGATGAGAAGGTTTTCGCCTCCGGCGAAGAAATTAGAAACTCCAAAAAAGCGGATGTTATGGAACCGCGAATGTTTATCGGAGGAGCCGCAAACCCATTTGCCGACCCCTTTGAATTTCGTGTTATACGCTTGGAAAAGAAAATTAACGCCGGTATGGATTTTGTGCAGACCCAGTGCATTTATGATATGGACCGATTCGGCCAATGGATGGAGCAAGTCAGAAACAAGGGATTGCATGAAAAGTGCAAAATCCTTGCTGGTGTAACACCGTTGAAATCGGCAGGCATGGCAAAATACATGCGTGACAAAGTCGCAGGGGTTGCTGTGCCCGATTATTACATCGACCGGATGACAAAGGCCGATGACCCCAAGAACGAGGGGATTAATATCTGTGTTGAACAGATTCAGCGGCTCCGCGAAATTGAAGGTGTTGCCGGTATACATATTATGGCGATTGAATGGGAGCAGAAGGTACCGGAAATTGTGGAAAAAGCTCAACTGAAAAGAAACTCAAATTAACTATGAGTGAGGTTAATGTGGAAAAGATAGAAAGCAAAAATCTTGATGCTAAGTTCAAATATGATGTGGTTGCTCATCCAGGTGGTGATAATATAGAGCTTTGTTTTGCGTGCGGCACGTGTACAGCTGGTTGTCCTGTCTCGGCCGTTGACCCGGATTACAATCCAAGAAAAATTATCCGGCAGGTATTGCTTGGAATGCGAAAAGATGTATTATCATCGCCTGTGATTTGGCGGTGTGTACAGTGTTATTCCTGCAGCGCCAAATGTCCCCAAAATGTCAAGTTCCGAGATGTGATGAAGGCTCTGAGGGAAATGGCTGCTGCTGAAGGATACGTCAAAGCTGAAATACTTGATGAAGTTGAAAAACTTGATGAATTTTCCCAGAAGGTCAGGTGCGACTTGGTAAATGTGCTTGTCAGTGACCCACAGAAATATAGAGAACTGAAGAAGAAAGTCGAAGAAATTACAACCGTGCAATCATAATTTGTAAAAGGCTGTAATAGAAATGATAGCTCCCGGTAAAAACAAGGCCGAAAAAGTTGGTGCAGTGCTCGTAATCGGAGGAGGTATTGCAGGGATTCAAGCCTCGCTCGACCTGGCCGAATCCGGCCAGAAGGTGTATCTGCTTGAGAGTTCACCGGCGATTGGTGGCAACATGGCCCGCCTGGATAAAACTTTCCCCACGAACGATTGTGCAATGTGCATACTCTCACCGAAAATTGTCGAATGTGGTCGACACCTCAATATCGAGACTATCACATGGGCCCAGCTCGAAGATGTTTCAGGCTCGGCCGGCAATTTCCAGGTAAAGATTCGAAAACGGGCCAGATATGTCGACCTGGAAAAATGCACCGGTTGTGGCGAATGCGCAGAGGCCTGCCCGGTCTCAGCCATCAGTGAATTCGAGGCCGACGTCGGTCAGCGTAAAGCTATTTTCCGGCCCTATCCGCAGGCCTATCCCAACGCCTTTGTTATTGATAAGGCTCGGACGGCTCCCTGTGGTAATGCATGTCCCGCTGGCGTAAACGTACAGGGTTTCATCGCACTTTTAGCCCAGGGTAAATTCGATGAGGCACTGGAATTATACCGCACTCATAACCCATTTCCTGCTACCTGTGGTCGTATCTGTGAGCATGATTGTCAAGAGGTATGCAACAGAGACAAACTGGATGAAGCATTGGCAATCCGTGACTTGCACCGATTTCTCGCTGATCGGGAGATCGAAGCTGCCCGAAAAGGCCAATTGCCGGAACTGACTGAAGAAATAGAGCAAAGGCGTAAAGCCGAATTCCTACAACGCGGCGAAAACCGTCGTGTAGCGGTTATCGGCTCGGGTCCTGCAGGTCTGACCTGTGCTTGGGATTTGGCCAATATGGGTTACAAGCCAGTCATTTTTGAGAAACTCGATGTGGCCGGAGGGATGTTACGGGTTGGTGTACCCCATTACCGGTTGCCGGTTGAGGTCCTGGATTACGAGATTGAAGCTATAAAGCAAGCAGGTGTGGAAATCAGACTAAACACCACAGTTGGCTCTGAAAGAACGTTTGATGGTTTGTTTGACCAGGGCTTTGAAGCAATCTTTATCGCTACCGGCACTCATAAGAGCCGTCAATTGGGCATCGAGGGCGAAGAACTTGAGGGTGCGATGGGGGGAATAGGGTTTTTGAATCGTGCCAAAACCGGGCAGCCTGCTGATGTGGCTGGAAAGGTTTTGGTGGTTATCGGTGGGGGCAATGTGGCTGTTGACGTTGCTCGTACTGCTTTTCGTTTGGGCGCAAAAGAAGTTCACGTTGCTTGCCTTGAAGCTGACTACGAAATGTTTGCCTCTGACGAGGAAATCGAGGCAGCAAAGGAAGAAGGTATTGTAATCCACAACAGCCTTTCCCCAAAACGTTTTGTCGGCGAAGGCAAGCAAGTATCCGGCGTCGAGTTTAGAGAGTGTCTCTCGGTTTTCGATAGAGAAGGCAAATTCGCCCCTGTAATCAAACCTGGCACTGAGACTACTATGTCAGCTGACCTGGTTATAGTCGCCATTGGGCAGTCTGTAGACGGGGATATATTGGAAGCTGCAGGCAGTTCATTAGGCAAAAAAGGTGGCCTTGTTTCCGCAGATGAGGACACATTGGTTACCAATATCCAAAGCGTTTTTGCAGGTGGAGATGTAGTATCAGGCCCTGATATGGCGGTAACAGCGGTAGTTGCGGGACATAGAGCGGCAATTTCCATCGACAGGTTCTTAAACGGTGAAGACCTCAGAGTAGGTCGTGACGATATTAAACCCAGACTTTCCCCAAAGGAACTGGCTTCGATGCCGGACGGCTTGCATCCAAGAACACCGAAAGTGCCGATGCCAACACTGCCCGTGGACGAACGTGTAAAAGGTTTTGATGAAGTTGAACTTGGATATACGGAGCAGCAGGCTATTGAGGAAGCAAAACGATGTCTCCACTGCAGCGTTTGCTCCGAATGTCTGCAGTGTGTAACGGTCTGCAAAGCCGAAGCTATCTGTCACGAGCAGCAGGATACTGTCGAGCAGGTTAATGTCGGCGCTGTTATTGTTGTGCCGGGTTTTGAAGAGTTCGTGGCGAAGCAAAAATATGATTTTGGCTTCAGCCGGTATCCGGATGTGGTAACCAGTGTCCAGTTTGAAAGGATTCTTTCAGCCTCCGGGCCCTTCGCAGGGCATATCCAAAGACCTTCGGACGGCAGAGAACCAAAGAAAATCGCCTTTTTGCAGTGTATCGGTTCGCGTGACATCTCCTGCCGAAATGCTTATTGCTCTTCGGTCTGTTGTATGTACGCAATAAAAGAGGCTGTAATTGCCAAAGAACATCTAAAAGATGTTGACGTGACTATCTTCTTTATGGACCTGCGGGCATTCGGCAAGGATTTCGATAAGTACTATGAAAGGGCAAAGGACGAATATGGGGTTCATTTCGAACGAGCGCGTGTCTGCGATGTTTATAAGAAAAACGGTGACGAACAGCTAATAGTCAAATACGCGCCTGAATCCGGACAGGTTGCTGAAGACCAATTCGATATGGTCGTTTTATCAGTTGGCCTTGAGCCTGGTGAACAATCGAAGAAACTTGCCTCAATTCTGGGTGTCCGTTGTGATACTGATGGCTTTATCTGGACGGGTTCTACGAATCCTCTGCAAACTTCGCGCAAAGGGATTTTCGTTGGTGGGACCGCATCCGGCCCAAAGGATATACCTGAAACTGTCACACAGGCCAGCGGTACCGCTGCTGAGGCCGCAAGGCTACTGGCCGATGTCAGAGACACCTTGACCGTTGAGCGTCAATTCCCGCCCGAAAGGGATGTAAGTGACGAAGAGCCTCGAATAGGTGTGTTTATATGTCACTGTGGCATCAACATCGGTTCTATTGTTGAGGTGCCTTCAGTAGCTGAATACGCAAAGTCACTGTCCTATGTAGTTCACGCCGAAGACAATCTCTATACTTGCTCGCAGGACACACAGGACCACATCAAGGAAATGATTGCCGAGCACAATCTGAACCGAGTGATCGTGGCCTCCTGCTCACCGCGCACACACGAGCCTCTGTTCCAGCAGACTTTACGCGAGGCAAGTCTCAATCCACACCTGTTCGAAATGGCCAACATTCGTGACCAGTGCTCCTGGATTCACAGGAACCAGCCTGTCGAAGCAACCCAGAAAGCCCGAGACCTTGTACGAATGGCGATCGCAAAAGTTGCCCTTGCCGAATCCCTGAGCATCGCCAGTCTCGATATTACCCCTTCGGCTTTGGTCGTCGGTGGTGGGTTGGCCGGTATGGTTGCCGCTCTGGCTGTGGCCGACCAGGGCTTTGATGTGGTTTTAATTGAGAGAGACAAAAAACTCGGGGGAAATCTCCGAAAAATACGTTCAACTTTCGCTGAACCGGACATACAACAATTCCTCAACAGACTAATTGAAAAAATCCAGAGCCATAAACATATTAAGGCATACACAAATACAAAGCTGCAGGCGGTGGAAGGATTTGTTGGTAGCTTTGAAAGCACTTTGAAAACCGGCGCAAAAAGTACAAAGACGATAAAACACGGCGTTATCATTGTTGCCACAGGTGGCGGCGAAGCCAGGCCCGATGAATATTCATACGGTGCTGACAAGCGAATCATAACCCAGTTGGAACTTGAAAAATTATTGGCTGCCTCAAATGGCAAAAAAACTCCAAAGCCGAAATCAGTAGTAATGATCCAGTGCGTCGGCTCTCGTGAAGAAGGGCATATGTACTGTAGTAGGGTCTGTTGCAGCACTGCGGTCAAAAACGCAATCAAGATCAAACAGAATTCGCCTGAAACCGAGGTGTATGTGCTTTACCGGGACATTCGTACTTATGGGACCAATGAGGAATTCTTCCAGCAGGCCAGAAGCAAAGGTGTGATCTTTGTACGTTTCGAGCAGGATGACAAACCTAAAGTAACACTCGGTAAAAGTGGTCTGAAAGTTTCTGTTCGCGAGCTAATTCTGGATAGCCAACTGCTCTTGGAACCTGACCTGCTTGTCTTGAGTTCAAGAATTGACCCTGACAACAGCAACGAGGAGATTGCACAGATGTTAAAGGTCCCGATGAACGAGGACAATTTTTTCCTGGAAGCCCACGTTAAGCTTCGCCCTGTTGAATTCGCCACCGAAGGCATCTTTGTCGCCGGTCTGGCCCATAGTCCCAAATCAATGCCCGAAACCATAGCGCAGGCCGCTGCCGCCGCCGCAAAAGCATGCACCATTATTTCAAAGGAAACTTACGAAGCCGAGCCGACCATTGCCGCTGTTAATGAAGACCTTTGTGATGGCTGTGGAATCTGCATTCCTGTGTGTGAATACAATGCTTTGGAGGTTGCCCCACGAACAGGAGGTGGCGAAGATGAAAAAATTGTGCAGCTTAATGAGGCGATGTGCAAGGGTTGTGGAGGTTGTGTTGCCGCATGTCCCAGCGGAGCGATGGAGCAAAAAGGATTCAAGAATGAGCAAATGCTGGCAATGATAAGGGCCGCATTGTCGGATGAAATATAAGAGTAAATTGTGATGGAAAATAATTTTAAACCGAAAATCCTGGTTTTTTGTTGTAACTGGTGCTCATATGCAGGTGCTGACCTGGCTGGCATTAGTCGAATGCAGATAAAACCGCACTTTCGCGTAATAAGAACGATGTGTTCTGCGCGTGTTGACCCTGAATGGATTCTGGAAGCTTTTCGCCTTGGTGCAGACGGCGTTATAGTAGCTGGATGTCACCCGGGTGATTGTCATTACATCGGGGGAAATTATCGCACAAGACGCCGAATGGCCCTGTTGCGTTCTTTGCTAAAGCAGTTTGGCCTAAAACCCGACCGCCTCGAGCTTGCCTGGGTTTCAGCCGGAGAGGCCGAGAAATTTGCCACCACTATAAACAGCTTCATCGAACGTATGGTTGAGCTTGGACCGAGCCCCTACAAAAAGCAAGCTGCTCAGACCGCCGGCGAAAAAAAGGAGGTCGTTGATGCCTGAAAAAATAAAGATTGCCCTCGCACAGGGTGCCACCTGCTCAGGTTGCGACATAGCTATTCTTGACCTTGATGTTGAACTGCTTAAACTTTTTGAAGTGGCCGACCTTACTTTTGCGCCTCTGATTACGGACATAAAATACAAAGACGTCGAAGCTATGGCTGATGGTGAAATTACAATATGTCTTTACCATGGGGCCGTTCGTAATAGTGAGAACGAGTACGTCGCAAAACTCCTGCGAAAAAAATCCAAAATTATGGTTGCTTACGGAGTCTGTGCGGCCTTCGGTGGAATCCCCGGCCTTGCAAACGTGACCTCTCGAAAAAAAATACTCGATACTGTTTACGAGGACACTGCCACAACGGTAAACCCCGAACATACACGTCCGCAGACCCACTATGTAACCCCTGAAAAACACGAACTGGAACTGCCCGAGCTTTTTGAATTGGTCCAGACCCTCGACGATGTCGTCGATGTGGACTACACTATTTGTGCCTGCCCGCCGACAAGAGAAATGAATGTCCAGCTTCTAAATGTCGTGCTCGACTTTGTAAGCGGCAAAGCTCCCCTGCCCCCCAAAGGTATAATCCTGGCCTCGGAAAGAACTCTCTGCGAGGAATGTCCCAGGGAAAAACCCGAAAAAGTTATCATAGAAGAAATTAAAAGCGTTGATTACACCGAGCTTGACCCTGAAAAGTGTTTTCTTGAACAGGGAATAATGTGTTTTGGCCCTGCCACTCGTGCCGGATGCGACTCCAAGTGCATTAAGGTAAACATGCCCTGTCGCGGCTGTATGGGACCAACCGCCGCGGTAATCGACCATGGTGGCAGTATGTTAAGTGCTCTTGCTTCTATTTTGAAGGTTTCGTCGGCTGAATCGGAAATCCCGGAAGAGGAAATCGAAAAACTGATGGAAAAAATACGCGACCCCTTGGGAACGCTTTATCGATTTACATTACCAAAATCGTTGCTTAAACGTGTTGTAAAAGAGCAGAAGGATTAAGTAGTATGGGTTATCCTAAACTCGAAGACGAAAAATATAAAGTAAAAGAAAAAGTCATCAAGATAGCGCCTGCCACGAGACTTGAAGGACATGCCCAAATTAATGTCTTTCTTGATGACAAGGGCGAAGTCGAAGACAGTTACTTTCAGGTCGTCGAATTGCGAGGTTTTGAAGAGTTTTGCAAAGGTCGGCCCATTGAAGAGATGCCGCGAATCACTACAAGGCTTTGTGGTGTTTGTCCCTGGCCGCATCATTTGGCCTCTACAAAGGCTCTCGATATGGCTTATAGTGTTGAGCCTACCCCAGCGGCTAAGAAGCTGCGGGAGGCAGGCTATTGCGCTCATATGCTGCATAGCCATATTGCTCACATCTACGCTCTGGCCGTAGGCCCCGATTTAATATGCGGATGGGCTGCCGAACCTGAGGAGAGAAACATTGTGGGCGTTATAAATGTCGTTGGTCCTGAAATTGGGAAAAAAGTTTTGATAAACAGGGCCAATGCTGAAATGATTCAGGAAATCATCGGTGGAAAGGCCACCCATCCGATTTTTGGTTTGCCCGGTGGTGTCTCCCAGCCGCTGTCGAAAGAAAACCGTGACAAAATCGCAAAATGGGCTGACGAACTTGTCGAGTTCGGAAAATTCACACTCCAGGTTGTGGATGACTTTATCTTAAAGAACAAAACGCTCGTTGATGTTGTTGTAAATAAAGACTTGTTCTACCACGAGACCTACTACATGGGTATGGTCGACAAAAACAACCAGCTTAATTTTTATGATGGTGAAATTCGTATCATTGACCCGAAAGGCAAGGAATTTAGTCGTTTTACGCCAAAGACTTATATCGAGGATATGGCTGAACACGTCGTCCCCTGGAGTTATCTCAAGATGCCGTACCTCCGTAAAGTTGGATGGAAGGGTTTCAAAGACGGCCCCGAGAGCGGCATCGTTCGTGTCGCGCCCCTTGCAAGGTTGAATGTCGCCGACAAAATACCAACACCTTTGGCCCAGCAGGCCGCAGAACAGTTCTTCGGTATTTTAGGTGGCAAACCCGTACACTTTACTCTTGCCTTTCACTGGGCACGGGCAATTGAACTTATGTACGCCGCCGAAAGGCTTAAAGAGTTGATTGAAGACCCTAAGATTACCTCTAAAGATGTACGTAACATCCCAACCGAAAAACCCACCGTGGGTGTTGGAATTATCGCGGCTCCTCGTGGAACTCTTATTCACCATTACGAATGTGATGAAAAAGGTTTGATTAAAAAACTAAATCTCCTCGTGGCTTCAAGTATTAATTACCCCGCCATGAATCTCTCGATAAAAAAAGTTGCCAAGGCAGTTATTCACAAGTTTGAAGTCAGCAACGGTATACTGAATATGCTGGAAATGTGCTTCCGGGCTTATGACCCATGTTTTTCCTGTTCTACCCACGCGCTGCCCGGACAGATGGCTATGGAAGTCAAAATCTTCGACAGCAAAAAACATCTGATTAAGACAATAGCTCGTGGCGAAACCAACCTATGAAAACTCTAATTCTCGCTCTTGGCAACCCTATCCTTTCTGATGACAGCGTTGGCCACGAGATAGCCGACCGAATCGCGAAAAGCACAGGCGATTTTGACATTATAAAATCTTCAGCCGCCACAATGGATATTGTCCCAAAATTGGCTGGCTATGAACGTCTTGTTATAATCGATGCAGTCCAACTTGGTACCGCAGCCCCCGGAACGGTGCATTTTTTTACGCTCGACGATTTTGTGGATACCATACGAAAAAGCTCACCTCACGATATAAATTTTGCCACCGCTATCCAAATGGCTAAAGAATGGGGCTATGATGTTCCTGAGGATGTCCGCATTTACGCCATTGAAGTAAAGGAACTGTTGAAGTTCTCCGAATCTTGCACACCTCAAATCCAAAACAAGCTCGATGAAATAACCAACCGAATACTAAAAGATATATCAAATGACACCTCTTAAATTTCACCGTTAGTTTTTTTAGCTTTTTGACCTCGTCATATTCACTTTCAGTACTCGTAAATAATTTTCTCTTTTTGAATTAGCATAACTGCTCTTATCGCCAGAAGTGCTATAACCGGCATGACCGGCCTATATAAAATATGCAGACCGATAATTTGTTTCGCGCATTTTATACTTATACTTTATATAGGGGCTGATTGGGCACTTACAGCTGCAGACTCAAAACAATGAGAAACTGTAAGCTGACCGTCTAAAGTCTTTCTAAAGTGGGGGCGTTAATTGTACGAATTTCTATCAGGCTTCCTGAGAGTGAAATTGCTCTCTTAGGCCTTTAGGGCAGGTTCAAAGATTGTTTTGAAGTGGTTGGGTGATTTGGTAATGAAAGAGTTAAAATTATTATCGCCGGTACAATGCAAACATAAGTACCTCGTGCTGGTTTTGGTTTTTACTGCGACCCTGCTTATAAGCACTCGTGCCGCTGGGGGCAAACCCCCTGCAAATAAAAAAGCACTTACTTCGAACAAGCTCAGGGCCTTGGCAAGAATTTACATGGCATATGGAGATTATGACAAGGCCCAGCCTCTTGCAGAAAGGGCACTGACCGTCGCAAAAACAGCTGACGACCCTGATTTACAGGTCTCCTCGTGCTTGATTGACCTGGCGTGGCTGTATAAAAACCAGGGAAGACTTACTGAAGCTGAACAAATGTGTCAAATGGGACTCGGACTACAGAAAAAAATCTACTACAAGGAGCACCCGTATCTGGCGTATACCCTGCGAATTTTAAGTTCGATTCATCAGGAGCAGGGCAGGTATCGCCGGGCAACAAATGACATGGACCAGGCTATGGCTATTATGCGACAAAGCCATCTCCAGGATGACCCAACGTTAGCTCCGTTCCGTGTCGACATTGCAAGATTGCATACTGCCCGGGGCCGCTTCTCCGAGGCTGAGCAGTGTTACAAAAACGCGCTGGAGGTGATTAATAAAAGCTACGGCCCTGACCACCTTTATACTGTCGGTGTACTTGGTGGAATGGCGGATTTGTACGTTCAGCAGGCCAGATTTCAAGAGGCTGAAAGTCTTATCAAAAAAACTCTCATCGTGCAGGAAAAAGTTTACGGCACACAGCATCATCTTGTTGTTCCCGCATGGTTGACAATGGCTGAGATTTGTCAGGCAAAAAATGACCATAGCACTGCCGAAGAGTTCTTGAAAAAAGCTTTGGCTGCCGTTGAGAACAAACGCGGTGCCACGCATCCTCTTACGGGAAAAGTCTTAAACCGCCTGTCTGCTTTTTACATCGCGGTCGGACGGTACGATGAGGCCGAAAATGTTTGCCGACGCGCTGCTACAGTCCTCGAAAACTCACTCGGTGCTGAAAATGACTATACCGCGATGGCTTTTAATAATCTGGCGAGACTCTACATACACCAGGAAAAGTATACCGAAGCTCAGAACCTTTGCCTCAGAGCTCTTAACACTCTTGAGAAAATCTTTGATACAGACCATCCAAATGTGGTAAAGGTTCTCGAGACATTGGCACAATTGCACAATAAAGCTGGCGATGTCACTGAAGTGGCCAAACTGACCTCTCGTGTAGAAAACATTAATACCCACGGACAGCTCACATATGATTTCGGTTTGGAATCCATCAAATAGAGATGCCATTATGCCGCAGAAGAAAACAAAAAAGGCTCCCCTTTTCAAAGAGCAGCCTTTTTAATAATCATTCGTTCGTTCTAATATCGTTCTTAGTCCTCCACCAGATTTGAAAGCTGCAGTTGAACAAACTCGGACAGTGTTATATTGCCGGTCCATGTTATAGCCATACCATATTTCTCCATAACAACCACTGTCGAGTCGTCCAGACTATACCCAAAGTCGGTACTTAGAATACTAACATACTCCACCAGGGCATTAATCCATTCTCCTGCTGCTGTATAATATGTCTCGCCTTCGCGGTATTCCGCCAACGCTGCACTAATCAAAGCCATTTGCTCTTCCGATAATGGTGCCGGCGTCGTCACGAACTCGTGAATCACACGCTCAAGTGCCGCAATTCGAATGCTGTCACTGTCAGTCAGTATTTTGGCTGCGTCCTTAAGTCTCGCCGTTACCTCACATGGCTGAATATCTGTTGAATGAGAGAAAGCATTTTCAACAAATACTTGAATATCTTCTTCGATGCCGAGTTCACCTGCAAGCCATTCCATCAGAGCAGGGCAGCCGCCTTCATCGAATTCTTCTTCATCAGCCTCGGCAAACAATGCCTCAGCCAGTGGTGCCGGCTCCGGGTCTGGATCAGGATCAGGGTCTGGATTTGGGTCAGGGTCTGGATCCGGGTCAGGGTCTGGATCCGGGTCAGGGTCTGGATCAGGATCAGGGTCTGGATCCGGGTCAGGGTCTGGATCCGGGTCAGGGTCTGGATCCGGGTCAGGGTCTGGATCCGGGTCAGGGTCTGGATCTGGATCAGGGTTTGAGCCACCAGCCATACCACCGCCTTGGCCCTCGCCCTGATTGCCGACCCAAGTGTTACCTACACCATTACCCTTGTTGCCGGTTCCCCATCCTTTTTCTCCAATGCCCTCGTCGCCCTCTTTGTTGGGACCGCCGCCCGGATTAAAATCGGGACCCTGCCACTGTTGCCCATTGCGTTGTCGATGACGTTGCCTTTGTTGGTTCCCGTTGGTGTTTTGGTTCGTGACCGTCCATGAAGATGAATCGAGGCCTGTAATAGCCTGCGAAAAGATATCTCCCGCAGCCATTACAATTTTGTTACCTGACGAGTGCATCCCATTTTTCACTTTGCCGCCGATTGATTTTCCTTGCGGCAACGAATTCATTTTGACAATCACGTTACTGCGAGGCCGGCTAAGTAGGATACCATCGTTCATTGCCTGCACTAAGACCCCGTTTTGGTTTACCAAAGTAGCGGGCTTGTTGAGTTTATTAATAAATGAGATGCCACTATTTCCCACTGTTCCGGGACCGTTTGTCGGGATACCACCATTGCCTACAGACGGCCCGTTTGTATTTGTCAGTCCGCTGTTTGATAGGCTGCTGCCTATGGCCTGAACGGATACTCTGATACCGCCCGTGCCTGCTATAATTCCCGCCGGGTTTATCCCGCCCTTGGCGGGCGCAAAAATATCTGAACCATGCAAACTGGCGTTGAGATTTGCATGTGGATTAGCATTTACAGAGCCCTTACCCTTTGGCCACGCTGCCGTGGGCGAAATCGCCGCAGCCACAATAATAAGGCAGCAGGCCAGAAGGCAGACTGCCATTTGTCTGTAAAAACGTGTGCTTAATTTTGTTCTTAATCGTCTCATAGTTCTAATCCCCCTCCCGAAGGGTTAATAATCTTTTTTCTTCTTAATAAGGGATGAAGCTGTAAGTAAGTGATCCCCCGTTAATTTAGCCCCCACAACCTAAAGGTTGCTTATATCCTGTATTTTACCTATTTTAACCCACAATGTCAAGCCTTAACTTGCCTATAGTGTAATAATTGGCTTTTTCCTGCCATTTTGCAGCAGATAACGGTTTTACACCACTCCATGGGGAATTTGCTTATAACACGCTAACGAAGATGACTTTAAGCAGGAATAAAAAAAGCCTGCTCTCTTGGTGGGAGCAGGCTTACTAATTCGAATCGCAGAATGGCATGATACCTGTTCTGCTGACTGTTTTTATCAGCCGCCGGTTTTAAATTCTACCATCTAAGCAAAAAGCCCACATTCACTCTGCCTTTACCTGTGCGTGTATCGTCTGTGGGCCTTAACGGATAGCCGTAATATACTGCTCCGCTTAAGTTCTCGCCCAGCTCCAGCAGCAAACCGGTACCTGCTGAGAACATCTCCGTATGCCCGCGCTCCGTAGCTGTTGGATGGTTTACCTTTGCCCGGCCGTAATCGAAAAACACCAGCGGCGCGAGCTTCTTGACCTCAAGCTTATCTTTCGTTGCTGCGGTCTCTTGCGTGCCCGGCTGCTTCGATTCTTCATACTTGATGACGTCGAACTCGTACTGGGCCGATGCCAGAATACCACCGTCGGCAACAGCCTCATACTCGTCATAGCCTCGAACCGTATACATACCACCAAAAGTCGTCATCTGGGCCGGTACCAGTCTCTCATTGGAACCTATCCACCTGAAAGAAGTGCTGATACGTTGGACCTTGTTCGGGTCCAGATACTGGCTGTGTGCCGCAGCACCGCGGTAGACAGTAAAGTCGGATTTCGCCCTGTTCTTGCCAGACCAAACTCTGTAGCGCCCGATTCGCCGCCCCAGCTCTCGACCCGGTCAAACGAAAAAGATGTGTTGGAAACATCGTTTGAGCGGTGCAGCTCCATTCCGTAACCCCAAAGCCAGAACTTCACGTCGCTGCCTAAGAATTGCGGGAAAATCGAGGGTGTGACCTTGCTCCTTACGTGCTCTAGCGAGCCTTTAATGTCGAAGAACCACCCGTCAAACTGCATCAGATTGTAACGCAGTATGCCGCCGTAAAAATTACCGTTACCGATAAAGTTAATTGTGCCGCCTTCCGGATTCACATCGTACTGACTGTAGCCACCGTAAAGGTTAAGACGAAGCTTCGGGCCCATAAGAGGAAAATCATAGCTGCCGTAAAGCGAATAATTCTCGTCCCAGTCCGACTCAATCGGCGCCTGATATATCGCAATGAATGTATCGTCTATGCCAAGAAGGTTCGTGTTGATGACCCCGACTCGGGGAGTCCACTGCCGGTCCCTTGTCCCGGAATTGTCCAACTGTACGAAATAATGCCACGGATTCGCTTCGTATATATCGTATGCAACCGCCAGCGATTTAGGCTCAGCGCCCTTGGTAACCACCGCAGAAACATACCTGTCCGGATTGAGGTTCAGAAGGTTCACAAAATCGTCCAGCTCCTTCTGATTGGCAACCT
>Ga0114923_10000484_pt1 | contig 31338 bp, 39 predicted proteins | sample SumtaG_FD_89578 | JGI IMG/M metagenome (GOLD analysis project Ga0114923, IMG submission 89578) | Deep subsurface microbial communities from Indian Ocean to uncover new lineages of life (NeLLi) - Sumatra_00157 metaG | ecosystem: Environmental > Aquatic > Marine > Oceanic > Sediment | place: near... | reverse complement strand
ATGGGGAAAAAGCATTTAAGATCGCGTCCTTATGTTGACGATTTAGTACGGTACAGTCAAGCATGTATGTTGAACAATTATGATAGTGTTCAAAAAGTAGAACATATGAATTTAAAAAATGGATTATTAATTTTTAATACAGAAAAAGGAAAATTTGATTTTCAAGCCCATGACCGCCACATTTTAAGTAAAGTTCAATTATCTTATGAGTACAATCCTAAAGCTAAATGCCCTTTATGGTTACAAACTTTAAAAGATTACTTTAACATGATAGAAAGCCCACAAGTTCAAACTCTTCAAGAATTTTTCGGGTATTGTTTAACCTATGATAGATCTTTAGAGAAGATACTTTTTTTATTTGGCGCCAGTCGAGGGGGAAAAGGAACTATTACGCATACCCTTCAATATCTTGTTGGAGGTGGAGATTGTTCTATGGAATATTTATTGATCCCTGAAAGACGTTCGAGTCTGTGTGAAAATAAAAAAATGATATTCGTTGACGAACTTCCCAATTTTACTTCTAAAAACGTTATTAATGAATTAAAACGAATGAGTTCTACAGGAGGTATGGAAATGCGAAAATTGCACCAACAACCTTATATCACTCATCAAATTCCTAAAATGGTTATAGCGTTTAATCAATTGCCTCCTAATTTTGAAATTGATACCGCTTTAAAAAATAGAATGGTTTCTTTAAAGTTTGTGAAATCATTTGTAGGAAAAGAAAATATCCATTTAAAAGAAAAACTAATAGAAGAAGCGCCAGGAATCTTAAATTGGGCGTTAGAAGGATATGAAAGAATTTATCAACGCAAACGTTTTAATGATTATAGTCAAGCGACCATTGAACTTTATAATCAAGCTAATGATGAAATGAGAGAAATCACAGTGTTTTTAAGAGAAAAAGGGCGCGAAAACATGATATGGAAGACCAGTGAATTATTAGAACATTATCAAGAAGCAACCGGCGATTTTAAAATGACTCAACAACGTTTTTATCGTCTTATTAAATGGACAGGTGTCACACGCACCGTTAAAAATGGTTATTATTTTTACAACTTAGAGAAAGTTTAAGATTGATCTTGACAAATAAAGAATCATACGCTAATATGGAGGAAATGGAGAAAAAATGTTAAGACCTTACCAACAAAACGCCTTACAAAGCTGTATCAACTCTGAAACAGGGGGATGTGTTATTGCGCCTACTGGTTCAGGCAAAAGTCATATTATAGCGGAATTGTGTCATCATTATCATGATAAAAAGGTATTAGTGGTGACACCCAGATTAGAACTAATGAAACAAAATGCCGCTAAAATCAATTCTAATGCTCTATGTATGACGGTAAATAAAGCCTACCGCCAGTTAATTGAATCGGATATTTTAATCATTGACGAGTGTCATCTAGTACGTCAATTTGATGGAATGTATCAAACCTTAATGGGATTATCTAAAAAAGTTTATGGGTTTACCGCAACCCCCTTCCGTTTAGATTGTGGACATTTAGTACCCCATGTGTTTAAAAAGTGTTTGTATAAGATTGATCGTGAGGAATTAGTTCAAAAGGGTTTCCTTACTGCCCGAACTTTCCCTTTTATTCCTCATGATCGTCTTATCAATGTAAAGAATGAATCATTTCAAAGTGTAAAAAAATTATCTGATGATAGTTGTCCACAAACTGAACATTGTATTAATCATTTTTTAGAAAATGCACCTAAGGATAAACAAGCATTAATATTTGTATGTGACATTAAACACGCAGAAATTACCCAACAATATCTGCCAGGATCAAAAATTATTCATGGAAAACTTCCTAAAAAAGAACGGTGTCAAATTATTAAAGAATTTAAATGTGGGCAATTGCAATATTTAATTAATTGTGAAATCCTCACTACCGGGTTTGATTATCCCGCTTTAGAACACATTGTCATTTTACGTCCTACCGATTCTTACACCCTCTATGAGCAAATCATTGGACGTGGAGATAGAATAGCGGACGGAAAACAACATAATCATATATGGGACTATACTATTAATAGTTTTTGTTTTGAAGTTAAAAATAATAAACCCACTGATTTTAAAAAATATTGTATTTTCTGCCTTAAACTAACGGATTATAGACTTAAGAATTGTTCGCATTGTCATAAAAAATTAGTAAAAGGAGAAGCGCCAACTAAAAAATGTGAACAATGTGGTCATGATAATTTCCCTTGCGCGACTTATTGTAAAGAATGTGGAGGGTTTATTAAAGCTAATGTTAAATTTATTACATGTATGAAGCATGATTTAAAGTATATACCTAACGGTAACTGCTTAAAAATTTCTAGTTCTAATGGGAGTGAAATAAAATTCAAAACGTCTAAAGAAGCCGTGACTAATTTAACTAATAATTTAGAATTTAATTGTTTATACAAATTCTATTATAAATGGGATAATTACAATAAGTCAAATAAGTTATTGGAGATTAGAATAGATGAATGAAAAAGAGATGGAAGACAAATTGAAAGAAAGATTAAAAGATTGGATCGTTCCCGTAATAACCGCACGTGATTTAAATATATTAACAAAAGATTTCCCTCTACGTTGGAGGAAAGATTTAAAATTGCTGAAGAAAAATAAGCAAATAAACCATAAAAGTATGGGAGCATATTCAATACAATCCTATGTGAATCCTAATAACTTATTTAATCATATTAAAAATTTATTATTGAATAAAGAAGGATATATTTCAGTAGAAGATTTATTAAAACTTCTTAATAATGAGTACATACACAACTCAATTGTATTAGGTCATCATCTTACCAATTTATATAATATAAAATGTTATAAAAAGAGTTTTACATTTGATAGAAAAGTAAGAAAGATAAGCGTATATAACATTTGTGATTTTGACATTCATAACTCAACATGGAAAAAAGAAATATTAAAATTATTTAAAAAAGACATATTGACGGTTGAAGAAATTTTTAAAGACTTTAATTTAAAAAAAGAATATCTGATAGGAACTCCTATCGCGTTAGCATTGTTTTTAAAAAAAAAAGGGATAGTGTCTTTTTCATCTTATAAAGGGAATTCCCCTAAAAAAACGTATAACATAGACCAATTTTACGAAGTAGATGATGTGCCCATTTTAAAAAAAGGAAAAAATGGTGATTATTTTAATATTAACCTTGACAATTCTTGAATAATAGGTATGATTAGATTTTAAACTTAATAAACCAGGAGAAACTATAATGGTTAAAATTAAAGAATTGCTTCCCTTTGTAGATTTTGTACAAGAAAAAGAAATACCTTACATTATTTGTAAAATTGATATATTTTTACAAATAGATAATAAAGGAGATAATCGTTATATAATAGTATATCATGCGATGAATAATATAATAAAACGTGAACGTTATATAGATAATTTAAATTATGAACATGTTTTAAGTTATCTTAAAAACTAATATTATCGAACAAAACTTAATAAACCAGGAGAAACTATAATGAGCGAAAATATCAATTACCCTAACGTTAAAAGTGATAAAGAGAAACAAGCATCCATGTTAAATAATTATGAAAGCGTTCAAAAAGTAGAACATATGAACTTACAAAATGGATTATTAATTTTTAATACGGATAAAGGAAAATTCCATTTTCAAGCACATGATCGTCATATTCTAAGCAAAGTGCAATTGCCTTATGATTACAATCCACAAGCAAAATGCCCTTTATGGTTCCACACTTTAAAAGATTATTTTAATATAATAGAGAGTCCTCAAGTTCAAACTTTACAAGAATTTTTTGGATATTGTTTAACTTATGATCGTTCTTTAGAAAAAATACTTTTTTTATTTGGTGCCAGTAGAGGAGGGAAAAGCACTATTATTCATACTCTTCAATATTTAGTAGGAGGAGGAGATTGTTCAATGGAATACTTACTAATTCCCGAAAGACGCTCTACTCTATGTGAAAATAAAAAAATGATATTCATTGATGAAATGCCAAATTTTACTTCTAAAAATGTTATTAATGAATTAAAAAGAATGAGTTCAACGGGAGGTATGGAAATGCGAAAATTACACCATAAACGTTATATTACTTATGAGGTTCCTAAAATGGTAATCGCATTCAATCAATTGCCTCCTAATTTTGAAATTGATACAGCATTAAAAAATAGAATGGTCTCTTTAAAGTTTGTAAAATCTTTTGTAGGAAAAGAGGATATTAATTTAAAAGAAAAACTTACTGAAGAAGCTTCTGGTATATTAAATTGGGCTCTTGAAGGATATGAAAGAATCTATCAACGAAAATGTTTTAACGATTATAGTCAAGCTAATAAACTAGGAGAAACTAATGAGCGATAATACTAAATATGCAATAGGGAGTATCCTCTCATTATTAGGAGTGGTTTTAATAATCATTCCTCTTATATGGGGAACTTGTGCATTATATTCGCAATATCAAGTTTGGAGTCAAGGAAAAGTGGACCAAGCTGAATTGGCAAAAGCGGATTGGAACCGCCAAATTGCTATTAAAGAAGCAAAAGCTAAAGAAGAAAGTGCAAAACTTCTAGCTCAAGCTGAAATAATTCGAGCACAAGAAATCGCTAAAGCTAATAAAATTATAAGGCAATCTTTAAATAAAAACAAATCTTATTTAAAATATTTATGGATTGAAAATCTAAAAGAAAAAGGGAATCAAGTGATCTACGTACCTACAGAAGCTAATTCACCTATTCTTGAAGCTACGCGGAATCGGCATTAACTTTAATAAACTAGGAGAAACTAATGAGCGATAATATATATTTTAAAACTGAAGCAATTATCAATTATCCTAAAGTCAAAATTGATAAAGAGAAATTTGAAGGTTTACTCTATTTCAAACAATCAGATTTTGATAACAGTTTAAAAGAAGCTTTTGAAGATGCTAAAAAAGAATTTAAAAAAGCTACTTGTAAATTGAAAAAAATTGAAGAGGAAAGCCCTGGAGTATTAAATATATTAGATAAAGAATACATTTATCAGCATAACATTAATGCGCGTTTAGAATATTTAAAATGTATTGATCTTTATAAAAAAGATATCGATTTAAATAGTCTACAAAGTGGCGATAAAGTGTATGTAAAGGGAGTTTTAAGAGAAACTGAAAATCCTGAAAATCGAAAACAAAAATATATCACTATGTATATCAATCTAATCGCTAAAGTTCAAGAAAAAGTTTTTGACTTATATGACGCGGAAAAAGCCAATCAAGACTTTTATGACGGCTTAGATTCTTATAAGGCTGATTTTGATAGCGATTCTGAAATATCATCTAATGATAAAATGGAGTGGGAGTGATGAAAGAAAACCGGCATACTAAAAAAATCTACCAGAGGAAAATATATTCTCTGGTAGAAAAAAAGTTAATTCGTTCACCGAAGGATGGTCGAATATATATAGAAAACGCCCCGCATGTGCGGATAGATGGAAAAATGTATTATGGTAATAAAGCATTAGATTATATAAAAGAACACTGTGGGGAAGAAGCTATTATTGATGGTGGGGAAGAATTAAATTGAAATGTTTAATTAATTGTTCTTTTTGTGAAGAAGAAATTGATTTTTCAAATAGTTTCACGTATGAAGATAAAAAATATTACCATAACAAATGTTTTCTTTTCAAAATGTATGAACTTTACAATCAATATGAAGAGACTTATTTTATAGAAAAGTTACATTGAGTTTCCATAGTTTAAAGGTTAGAATATTAGACTTTCACTCTAATGGTCCGAGTTCGAGTCTCGGTGGAAACGTTAAGGGACGGTAGCTCAAAGGTAGAGCAGTCGCCCGATAAGCGAAAGATGATAGTTCAATTCTATCTCGTCCTATTCTTAAGGAGGAAAGTTACGATGAAATCTATTATATATGACATTGAAGTCTATCCCAATCGGTTTTGTATTGCTTTATTAATAGATGGGAAGATGACTATTATTGACGAGGAACAACGTATTAAAAAATTACCTTTAGATGATCCGAATTATTTATGGATAGGGTTTAATAATAGACGCTATGACCATCCGATTTTACAAAAAATTCAAAATGGAGGGTGGACAACACGAGCGTATTGGCTATCTGATCAAATTATTAACAAAAATAATGAATGTATTAGTTGGAATACTAATATTGTAGATTTACTAGAAATATGTCCTAAAATATCTAAATGTTCATTAAAAGAATTTGGTCATCGTTTAAAATATCCTATCTTACAAAACCTTCCTTATCCTGATGATAAAGATTTAAATGATGAGGAATGGAAAGAAGTAAAAAGATACTGTATTCATGATGTCAAAATTACTGAAATGTTGTGGGAAAAACTTAAAGAAGAATATTACGCACGTCAATCTTTAAAGAAATTCTTTGATATTAAAACTGAATTTGGAGGAGCGCCTAACTTAGCTCAAAAAGCCATCCTTTCTAAAATAGATGATGGATATGTAGATAGATCAAGACGACTTTATAAACAATCAAATTTAAAGTTAAGTACTTTTAGTCAAGAACTTTATGATAAAGCTTTTAACATTTCACTAAAATCTTACCAGGAAGAAAAGCCAGATTTTATGGAACAAGAATATGATATTAATGGATGTAATATACAATTAGGAATTGGAGGCTTGCACGGATTTAAAAAATCTGGAATTTACCATGAGGTTTATGATTATGACGTTTCCTCATATTATCCTAGCATCATTTTAAATTGTAAATTAGGAAGTCCAAAATTTAGATCCATCTATAAACGTGTTTATGATCAACGATTGTATTTAAAAAAGAATAATCAAGAAGGCGCGACGGCCTTAAAACTGGTATTAAATTCCTTATATGGGAAATTAAGTGATAAATATAGCAAAAAACAAATTTATGCACCTAATATCGCTTTAACTATTTGCCTCTTAGGGCAATTTTATTTAATAGATTTGATAGAAAAATTAAACCCTTCTCAATGTATTTGCGCTAATACGGATGGAATTATAGTAACAGAACCTATCCCATCTCCTATTATTAAAGAATGGGAAGAACGTACAGGATTTAAATTAGAATGTACACATTATAAAACTTTAATATTAAAAGATGTGAATAGTTATTATGCCATTACACAAGATGGTGAAGAAAAGAGAAAAAATGAATTTTTACTTCCTACTTGGACTCATAATATAAAAGCTCCTATCATACAAGAAGCGGTACTGCGGTATTTATTAAATGATGAATGTATTGATGATATTGTATTTAGTCATAATTCTCTTTATGATTTTTGCTTTTTTACTAAAGTTCCAAAAAAAGGAGATAAACGTTTATTGTTAGACGGTCAACCAGTAATCGATCGAAAAGTACGTTATTACATTGCTAATGAAGGTCATATTTTAGAACGTGAAACTCCAAAACAAAAAGCACGTCTCTGTAAAGATAGTCCTATAAAATTAGCTATGAATTTATTACCTATTGACAATAATACCGATATCAATTATGATTGGTATATTAAGAGAGTATATGAATTAGTGGAGAAGATAAAATGAATGATAATATGTTAATGAATGATGATATGTTAATGAATGATAATATGTTTCCGACGGCGTCTCCTTTCAAATTCGCTTATATAAGTGCCGAAGATAAAAAAGAAGAAACTGATGACCGAGACGCAACATCAGATTAATTTTATTAATTGGTTAGAGTACCATTATCCTCATTTAATATATTGGCATACTCCTAATGGTGAAATACGTAACCATATTGTGGGGGCTAAATTAAAAAAGATGGGAGTAAAAAGAGGGGTGCCTGATTTATTTATCCCACAATATAAATGTTTTATTGAGTTTAAAACTTTAAAAGGAAAACTAAGTAAAGAACAAAAAGAACTCAAACCTCATTTAGAATCTTATGGATATGTGTGGATTACAGCCTATGGTTTTTTAGATGCTATAAGCAAGTTTAAAAGTATGATTGGGGACAGTTAGACGGTCTGTTTAATAAAACCGTCACTTTCTTTGCACGCCAAACCAAAAAGTCATGGCTCCAATAAGAATTTGAGGCATCCAATCAGGAATTACCGCTCCTCTTAAGGTGGTAAAAACTTCTCGCGTAGGTCCATAAAATAAACGAGTTAACCCTCCTGTATGTTCCACTGTTTCAATTGTTAAAGGGATATCTTTAGCTAATGTAATAATAATCATATAGAAAATCATTACTAATATTCCTCCTACTAATAAAAAACGTCCAATTTTGGTACTTAAAGTTTGATCTCGCCTAGCACTTTCTTGCATTTCATATTGGCCCAGAACATGCAAAACATCCAATTCATGTCGATTCATTTGGGCCGCTTTTAAGTAACCTCCAATATAACCCCCAATACCACTCATTAAATTTACATCATTTAGAATTGTCCACATAATGTTCCTCCAAATCAATATAATGCCAAAATTCAGAAATATTTAATTTCCCCTCAGCCAATTGTTTTACCTCCACTCGTAGGATCTGTTGATAATTGGCAATTTGTTTATAATTTTGTAACAAATCATTGACTTCATCTTCTATATGTTCTATCTTAAAGTTAAAATTGGACAATTGAACCTTTATTTCTTTATCATTTAAAATTAATCGATTATCATTTTTTTCTAATTTTTGAATTTTTTCATAATTATCATGAATTAAATGATTTTCATTTATATTCTCATATAAAAATGCTTTATATGCTCCTATAAGAGTAGCCGCCCCAGCCAGTAACGGCCACCCTATAGTTATTCCTAGTTTAACATATTTAAATGCTTCTTTCATTATCCATGGTTACTAATTTGGTCATAAGTTCCTAATATTATAACCCCTCCTTCGCCTTTTGAAAAGTCACCATTAAACTGACAATTAAGATCAAAACATAATCCATCTTTAAATTGTTCAAATAAAAGAGAACAATTATTTATACGAATATATGAATTATTCTCTTTTATCCCATAGTCCGCATTAACTTTCAAATCAGATGTCAAATAATAAGAAGGACCATTCTCCATCTGAATAGGACCTTTAAAATCATCAGGCATTCTAAACTGAGTAGAAATGTTAGGCGTCTTAACTTCTCCGTCAAAACTTAAATATACCATTTTTATAACTCTTTCTTTTTCATGCATATATAACTGATGATACATGGGGTCCCATGACAATGTGCTCACATATCGGTTAGAACCTTCTGCATAAATAAAAAAGGTCATAACATCATGTGTAACATTTAATCGATTAATAGGGATATTATATATAAAATGCTGACTCATAATTACCCCCTATACCCATATAAATTGAAAAGACGCATCCCCGGACGTATTAGCTAATCCCGGAAAAATCCATCTTTCTGTAGTGTTAATAATTTCACTCACAAATTGATTTCCAACATTACTCCCTATGAGATTGTTACCTATCACATTTAGTATAGGAGTAGTAGTTTGTAAAAACCATCGTTGAGCCCCCCCTACATCATTCCTTCCTAGTGTAGCAATGTTTAATTGATTAATAATAGAACCATTCTGTACAGCTCCATAACCTTGCACACGCGGAAAAGAATTAATAGTGTTAATTTCATTTTCTAAAGCATTTAAACGATCCTCTACATTCGCTCCCGTAGCGCTATTAACATATGCCGCTCCCCCTGTCCCTTGTAAAATGTTTCTTAAAATAACATCAGCGCCTACTTCTTTTTGAATGATAAACGTATTATTTGAATAAACAACCGTCACATAAAAAGGGACACTTAATCTTTCGGCATCTAATGGACCACTACTTTCATTAACAATAGGAACTGCACCAAGACCGTCAACATTTAAAGTAGAAGGGCCCGTATTAGTAATAGGAACTTTAAAAGTTACGGTCATTCCATTAAAATATTGAGTAATAAAACTATTAGAATCAAATATTTGAATGTAACTTCTCACTACATAAGTATTAACGGTCGACCCATTATCGAGATATTGAAATTTAGATGATCCAAAACGGCAAACTGATTGAGTCATTTGATGTAAGTTAGTTTCATCTAATGTCTGACCACTGTTAAGTACTAAATTTTGAGACTCTTGTGAAACTCCTTCTGTAAATTCTTCGGCGGTATATACCGAACCGGTCACTTTTACTGGTACTTCTTTCATAATGTTCTCCTACATTAGTATAAACGATTTACTATTATAGTTGCACATGGTCTAATTGTAAAGGTTGGAAGTACAGATGTAATATCTACTTCAAATAACCCACCATCATTAGTTGCAGGTGCTGGAAGAGATGACCGAGCTAACATAAATTCTAATATTTTAGGGGCTCCACTAATAACTAAATCTGAAATTGTAATAACCGTAGTGATAAAAGTGTCATTATTAGCCAATCTTTCCATAATTAACCCATTTGGAATAGGAACTGTATCAATACAACTTTGAAGAGCTACATTTGCATTTCCGGCTCCTCCCGCTCTAGCTAATATGAAAATAGCAGTAATGCTATAAACCCCATCCACAGTGAATACTATTTGATTCCCTTCAGGATCAGCAGGTTGATTTTTCTGTAATTGAACATCTCCACTTAATATCTCTGCTCCAAAACTAACCAATTGAGGAGTATTTAATGCTGTTGGTTCTTGAGAAGATAATGCTGAACTGCTTGTTAAAACATTTGTAAAATTATAAAATGGAACCGTAGATACTTGAGCATCTACATAATCTTTATTTGCTGAATCTGTTGAAACAGAAGGAGTTCCCATATTAGGCAAAACCATAGAATTCATATCTATGCCTCCCAATCCATTATCATTTGTAATATCTCCATACACTAAAGTAGTTTCACTTAATTTAACATCTGCCATTAGAAAGATCCTCCTGTGACATAGACGTCACCGCCATTAGTTGTATAAACATCTCCGTTATTAGTAGTATAAGCATTCCCGCTAAAACTAAATAATACTTGAGTATGTGCCGGTTTTTGTTTTTCTACAATACATTCAAATAATCCTATGAAATTTTTAGAAAAAGTAATAGGAAAAGTATAAGTGAAAACATTTGTATCTGTGGAATCAATATTAATAGTCCATTGATAAGGAGTAGCAGGGACATTGGGAAAGACTTGAACATTTAATCCCAATAATTCTCCTAATTTTTCATAATCTTCTGCTGTTTGAAAATTCATGTATGCTAATTTTATAATAATATTCCTACGACGTTCGTCATCATCGACTGCAATAGAAAAACAACTATCAGGAATTCCTAAATTTTGTTCCCATGATTCAATAAAAGAATCATCAAAATTAGGAATGTATTGATTAGCAATTTCATATTCTAATAATTGAAAACGTGCCAATTCTTGGGCTAATATTTTTAATAAACGGTAGGCGTTTGCTTCTGCAATTCTAGTAGCCACCCACAATCTCTTATTAAGAGGCATTAAATCAGAAAAAGACTTAATATTATCTACTTCTGATTTCGGTAAGAAATCTTGAGGATTAAGAGAAAGTGACATCGTTTAATATTCCTATTTCATTACTATTAATCGTAATATCTCCTGTAGGAGAAGATAAAGTAAAATTAGTCACCGTATCACCAGTTTCAGGATCAATTGTGTTAAAAATAGCAGCATCATATGCTAATTTTAAAATATCATCCCCCACTCCAGCATTATCTTTAAAAAATTGAACCAAATTAGCTTCCACGGCGGTTTGTAAAGTAGTCACATCTGGCGATAAAGAAGAAAATACAAAATCTATTAAAACCGGTATCGGCGCACTTACAATTAAATTAGACTCATCCATATTTGCTGGCAAGATTTCTAAAATTGAATTTCTTACTTCTAACACTTGGGTAGGAGTAGGAATAATATCAGCTTGATTATCTCTAACAAAATATACTGTTACGGCTCCTAAACTAGGAGTGACAGGCAAAACCCATACTCGTGTAACACCCTGCACTAAAAATGCTTGTTGTTCAATGTCACTGACACTAAAATTAGCTACTGGATTTCTCAATCTAAATAATAAACGCTGCCGATAATCATCATTAGTTTCATCATCTTGACCTCCTATTACCCCTCCTATTTGAACTTTTGCATTATTATTAGTAATTCCAGGAATAATTCCTTGAAAAGAAACTGTTGCACCACTGTCCAAATTTTTATCAACTCCAAACCCTTCTGATTGAATTTCAAAAGGAGCAATAAACGCCTCAACATCCCCCGTAGTAGGAGTAGCAGGAGTGGTAGAAATAGTATAAGTAAAAGTTAAATTGTCTAAAACGCTAATAGTAAAAGTCCCGTTATAATCAGAAATAGGCGAATTAATAATAGATACGCTATTACCCGTAGCAAATGAATGTGTATTGGCTGTAACAGCCGTTACTACACTTCCAACACGAGATAAAGTGATCCCAATGTTTACTAACTGAACACTAGAATCGTTAACAGATTGATACTGATCGCCAGAACTGTTTATAAGAACTGTTCCACTGGGAATAAGAGTACCCAATACTCCTTGAGCAGTTACATCCCCAATTGCAGGAGATGCGGCAAAACGAGTTAATCCAAAAATAGAACCCCACTCGTCTAAAAAATCATCACTGGTAGTAGTTAAAAATAATAAATTAAAAAGAGCTTGCATTTGGTTAAAATTTTCATAATAACGCCCAGCATTAGCAGTCAAATATGCATTTAAATAAGAATTAGGTAAGTAAGGGTTACTCTCAGGAAATTCATTTTGAGCATCAATTAATATTCGTTGTACTACTTCTTGTAAAGTAGGAAAGGTTAAATCAGCCACTAATTATCTCCTTTACCGTATTTTGCCACAAATTATAAACTTGTTCACTCACTACATCATTGTTTTTTATAACTTTTATATTTATATTAATTGTATCAAAATTACTTGTAGCTGTCACCTCAACTTCATCAGCATATCCTAACGTAAGAAGCCAACTGTACGCATCTTGAACATAAGCAATTGCGTTATTTACACTATCTTGCAAATTAGCACTTTGATCTAACAACCACACTTTAGAACCAATTTCTGGAAAAGTTGAGTCAAGCTGAAATAAATTACCCCACCATCCACGTCGATACCGAGGATTATTAATCTCACTAGAATCAGCGCGCCTATCGGTTAAAAAAGTAACTATTAATGAAGTGTTTAAACCAGAAGTAGTAGCAAAATCTCCATTTTCAGCAAAGCTAATATCAAAATAATCACCATTATCAGTCAATTTCAAATCTACTTGTTCATTTAACATATTTCCTCCTACATAGGTATACTGGGAGGACCGGTATCTCCTCCTTGAGGGTCTGAATGAGTATGATTATTATAAGCATTTCTCATCGCTGTCATGCTCGTGACACCATCACTAATTGTACCAGTAGCACTAACATCCCCTTCTACTTGTACATTTCCTTTAATAATAATATTACCCGCTGCATCAAATTTAATATATGTTTCTAATAATTGATTACCTATTTGAACTTCTCCAGGTTGTAATCCTTTCCATCGAGAAGTAGGATTATAAGGTAATGATACTACATTCTCTGGCTGAGCACTTAATGCTAAATTTATTACCAATGCGCCACTTAAAGGAGGAGATCCCGCGTATCCATAAGGATAATACGCCTCTCCTAAATAATTTTGATTTAAAGATTCACTTTGAATAGTGTAAACTGCATCTCCATCTTGTTGGAGAGAGGTCATTTTTCCTCTTAAAATCAAATTTCGCAATTTACACATTAAATCCATAATCATCATTTTCCCCTATGATATTTCAGCATTATCAAAATATTTAGTAGACCCTGTATCCGCTTGTGCTTGATAAAAATCTTTTTTAGTTTGAAGGGTATAAGCTAATGGGTCCACACAATTCAAAACGGTTGTTTTCCCTTCATCTACCGATTCATAAAAAGTGACTGAATCAATAAGTAAAATTAAACCATTTAAACCAGCAAAATCATCATAAACTTCCACTAATACATTCGGCTGCCAAATATTAACCCCGTCATAAGTATGGGATTGAACTGTAACTTCATAAAATTGTGATTTACCCCGTCGATAATTAAGCTCCCAAATAGCCCGTTGTTCAGCTTTTTGAGCATCCACTGGGATATCATCAATGAATACCCATTGACGCCCAGTCCGAATTGTAGGATCGATAACTTGTCCCGCAACTCCTACTGGAGCTCCTCCTAAGCTTTCAACTCCTCCCTCTACATTAGTAGCAGATAACTGAGAATAATCGCGATAAAGGTTATACTGATGGACTGTGCTAATGTGGTAATGAGCAGATATAACATTATTATTTTTTCCTTCAAATTGATTAATAAGAATAGTAGGCAATAATACTCCATTCCCATTAGCATTCGCTGAACGTACAATTAATAAATTACCTAACCCATCAGTATTAAGATAAACTTGGCTTAATTTGGCATATCTCTGAAGAAATTCAAAAGCCATTTCACCTACAAACGGAAGGACATACGTCCCTTGAGGTAAAGTAGGTAGCTTAACCGTATCAATCACATCAATATTAGGGATGTTTAATACTTCTAAAGCTTTTTCACAAATATCTTGAAGAGTAGATTTTCCACTAAATTGAGAAATAAAATTATTATCAATACTAGAATCTACTAAATCACAAGTACGGTCACGACCACTTATCGTTACATTTACATTTTTAGCATCGCTTGTTACGTCAATAGTTTCAATAAATCCTGTAATAAAAGTTTTGTCTTCTATTAAAATCTCACAAGAATCTTGCACACGAATAGGAAAATCTTGCGTATTTAATCTTAAAGGAGAAGCTGTAAAAGAAAAATTCCCACAAATATCTAAAAAATGACGAGAAGCTTGGGCGCGCTCATAACCTACAAAATCTTCCCCATTAACTCTAATTTTCATTACTTAACACCTTTAAATCTCCTACTATATTAGCAGCACTGGTTAAATCATTAAGAAAGAAAATAGTGTCATAAAAATCTAAATTGTCATAGTAATTAAATACTAATGGGAGAAGAGAATCGTTTTTCACATTAATATCAATTATACGTCTTGCCGTAGTCAATTGCCGGTTTAAGGATTGATGAGCATTAAATCTTAAAATTTCTAATAAAGATAAAGTCTCATCACTCAATACTGGGGAGCTGTTACCTAAAATATCAGTAAAGATATTATTAATCACTACATTAATAAATTGTTCGTTTAATAATTTATGTTGGGCTTCTATCTCCTCTTCGGAATCAAAAGAAGTAATCGCAACAGAATAATAATAATAAACTAAACTTTGAGCATTAATTAATTGAGTAGTGATTAATCTATTTTTCTCTCTTTCATCAGTCCCGACGGTGATAGAATCAAAAGAAATAGCACTTTCATATCCAAAAAATGATTTAAAAATAACTAATCTGTCATCATTGGTAGTAGCCAATTGACCAGCAAAATTGAATAAATCTTGAACATTTAAACTATAACCTTCTGCATCTGTAGGATAACTATATGCATTTTCATTAAGTTCATTTAAAGACCGAATATAACTAGAATAAGCTGTCACATCATCAGTTATTAAATTACCAGCATTTTCAAATAAATTTACCAATCCAAATATTAAATTTGCAGAATATTCAATATTTCCTTGAAAGGAAGCCGTTGCCCCCCAATAATTTGCCACATCAGTATTAATTAAATTAATAAAGTTATTAAGCTGTTGTAAAATAGTAGAAACATTTGAAGGTGAATTTTTTGGAAATTCTTGTTCACCAGTTTCTACAAAAGTTAATTCAAACTGAGCCGTTCCCGTATGCCCTATTCCTTCGTTTAATCGGTAAGGAAGTGCAAAAACTTCCTTAATACCATCAGTAGGGTGAACTAAAGTACCCTTTCCTTTTTTCTCTAAAGCATCAATTAATCGTTGTTTTGAATTTTTATAATTGACTGTACTATCAGCAATAGTTGCTGTTAAATGATAAGTGCGTTGTAATTGTCCTAAATCTTCCGTAAAACGTGCATCACGATTAGGATATTCAAATATTTTATATTTACGACCTCCATTTTGGCGTTGGGAAGTGAATAAAAATGGAACTCCTCGAAAAGAAGCTTTCTGAAAAGTGTTTAATACTTCACTACTCATACGTGATTATAACTCCCTGTATTACGTCCAGTTCTTCCATGATGATGGATTTTAACATCTCCCTTTCCAGCAACGACCGTATTAGGATGATCTGAACTTACATAAACATCAACTACCCCATGTGTACTTGTCACTCCTAAAGTATTTAAGATATAAGAAGGATTTAAATCTTGATTTTGAGATTTCCCAGTAACAAAATCTTTAAAACTATGAAATAATCCTTTAGCACTTGTAACTGGATGGGAAAGTTCATAATAAAATTCTTTTAAAGCGCTAGTTGCTCCGCTAATTTCAGCTTGTAGATTAGTGAAACCTTCAATTAACCAATTTTTTAATTGAGGATAAAATATTCCAACGGCACTTACTATTCCCATAATAGCTAATCCAATAGCTGCAAAAACTGCAACAATAGGAATAGTTTCAAAAGCTGCCATAATGATAGCAACAGCTCCTAATGCAGCCCCAATGGCGATCAATCCTCCTAATAACCCCATCACTATAATGCTGATTTTACCCATCACTACTATCAACTTTTTATGTGCTCTAATCCATCCTTCAATCTTTGGCAAATATTTAACAAAAAAGTTAGTTAAACTTTCAATAGCAGGTTCCATCGTTTGGACGATAACCCCACTTAATTTATTTAATTGAGTAGTTAAAATAGCCGATTGAACATAAGACGTATGAAGCTCTTTTGATAAAGCTTTCTTAAATATTTCTGGATGAGCTTGGAACCATTGCATGGCTCGCTGCATTCTAGAATATGCCGGACCAGTTAAAATATGACGTAGGGATTCCTGTTGAGCCGTGCTAATAGGAAGTTCTCCTATCTGGCCGCTAATAATCTGACTCATTAGTTTAGTAGCAGTAGGAACTAATTGACCTTTTTGAAAATGCCCCATAGCAGCAGCATATCCTACTACTTGCGGCATGAATTTAGCCGCCACTTGAATATTCTCAGTTCTTCGAGCAATTGCAGCCGTGGCTTGCATATATTCAGCTTCAGAAAAAGGAGATTTTAAAGCCCATTTTGCTGCATCTTGAGAGATAATTTTTTGATATTTCGCATACCCTTTAACATTACTAAATAAAGAATCCATAGATATTTTAGCTGATTCTAAAGATTGAGAATACTTTAACCCTAAATGCGCTAGAATTGTCATAGGTAAAGCAATATTCATATATTTAAAATATGCTTGCATTCCGAACATATCAGCCCATTTATCAAATTTTTTAGAAAATCCACTAATATGTTTGGTCGCATTGCTTATTTTATTTGTAAAACGTGAAACAATATTACCTGTACGTTCTACTGGTGCCGGAGCTTTATTAAAAGTAGCAACTACATCTTTCAATACATTATTAGTTGCTTCAGTAACTTTTTTAGCTTTTTCTAAAGGTTTAGAAAACTTTTCATTAATAGACGAAGAGGAAGATTTAAATTGTTTATTTAAATCTTTGATAGATTTACGTATTTTATTAGCAGTTTCAGTAAATTTATCAATGGCGACAAAAGTATAAACTATTTTATTAGATGTAGCCATTTATCTCTTCCTTGCTTTTGCCATCTCTTGACGTTCATGTGCAAGATGTTTATCCGCATATTTTTTTAACATTAATATTTGGTGCACCGTCATTTTCTCTACCTCGTTAAAACTTACCCCTCCTTCATAAAATTTTAATAAAAAACATATTAAATCATCATACGAATTTATAAAGAAACGGATAAGGTAAAAAAATTCTTAATGTATTCCCCCATTAATCTATCAGCGTCTTGATAAGACATTTTATCAAAATATCCAGGAGCGATTTTTGCGTTATCTGATTTTACTTTACATATTTCGTCAGATAATATTAAATCTCTAAAAACTTCACAAAAAATTGGGAAAAAATCATAAGTGTCAGAAGGAACAGCTTTCAACATAGCTACTATTTGTAAAGGTTCAACATCTTCAAAAGGGTTATCACTTTCTGAAGTAGAAACCGTTGTAGAAGAATCAACGACTTGAGACTGTTGAAATCTCATCATTCCATTCATTAACATTGAATCAAGCTTACCCATTAAAGGACGATGAATATTTCTCGGAGCATAGAGTACCAATTCTTTAATTTCTTGATTAATTGGTTGAGTTAATTTAAATTCAAAAAAATCTTTATACATGTGTTACCTCTTTTTAAATAAATTAAACTACAGCAGATCCTTTAAATTCAACTGTAATAGTTTGATCTGCTCCTAATTCTAAATTAGGATCATTGCACACTACCGCAGGCCGCATACTGCGAGGAGTGCCGCTTTCAGGATCTATAATATCTACACGCAATGTAGATCCTAAATCTTGAAATTGTCGAATTTGATTAATAGTCGTATCAGTAGGATAAACTTGCACTGTGATGTGTCCGATTGCTTCTTCCTGATTAGTCTCAAAAACGGGTTGGACGCTCGAACCAAATGATTGGGCTTTTACTTCGGTGGTCCCTTTACCTCTAATAACTTTTAAAGAATTAGGAACAATTCCTAAATATTGACCATTTACTTGTACCGAAGGTATTGTAATTGCATTAGCCATAATTTTACCTCATTTATCCTGTTACTACATTAAATGCTATTTCAACTGTTCCGTTAATAGCTCGTACTTGAGATACAATGGGAACTATCATAACGGTAGTGATAGTACCGCTAGCTAAATCGAAAGTAGTTTGAATATTGTTTTTAAAGAATTCATAAAAATCTGATCCCGCCACGGTCAAATTATAAGGGTCTTCACTTAATAATTTATATAATGACAATTGAAAAGCGTTAAATGAATCAACATTAACTTGATAAGAGGCCACTACATCGCCATCAGTTAAAACCGCTTGAGCATATTCATTTTTATTATTATTAAAGAAAAATTCTCTAATTTGACTTCCTGTATCTACAGTATTTAAAAATTTATAAGAAGTATCTGGTTGACCTTGAGTATTATTAAGATAGGTAGTTACCATCTGTCCTTCAATGACTTCATTATTGGCAATATTATTGCCCGCAAATGATACACCATTATCATTTAAAGAATTCTGTTCCACCCGCGTCCATCCATTTGCCGTATTAATAGTAGCTAAAGTAGAAATCGGAGTATTAAAATAAGGAATTGCAGCCACTCTCGGCCCTCCAACAGGATTATTAGCTAAAAGAGGTCCTATTAAAAAATTAGGAATATTAACACCTAGAGTTAAACGTAAACTTCTAATGGCTGCCCAATAAGACGAAATAACCGGATCATACTCAAATAAAGCACTTCCTTCATAATTTGTAGAAGAAACGGGTTTATTCCCTAATAAAACCATACTTTGACTATTTAAACTATCAGCTTCGGTTTCTAAATTTACTTGAGTATCAGTTTGACTAGTCACTCCTACTCCATCTTCTATTGCGTTTGTAGGGTTAAATCTATTATTTAAAAAGGTCGCAATAACACTTTTATCATATTGAGCCGGATAAACAATAGTATTGTAACGTGTATCTCCTACTTGATCAAAAATAGCGCCTGTAATAGTAGGATCTGTTGTTCCTCCTGCAAAAGCTGTAATACTAGAAACAATCCCCCCTACACTTCCAGATTGCTCAATAGTAATGAAATTTCCAACGGTGCCTTCATTTGCTACCGTTAAAGTTACAGTTCCATCCAAATTATCAGTAGCGCTCACTAAAATTTCATCATTAGTATTCACTAATGATGCAAAAGCCGCTGCCAAAATTAAATCAGTATCTCCCACCGCAACGGGGACATTAAATACAAACTTAACTTTAGACTGAATATAAAATATAATAGTACCAGAAGCAGTCGCAGTTCCAACAAATGTGACCGTAGAGGTGGCAGCTACGGCCCCCACTGCATCATTAAAAGGAATAGCATCAACTCTATTAATAGTATCCAATTCCCGATAGGCTCGAATCATTGCAGCCAACATGCTTTTACGTCCAAAGAGAGTATCTTCTTGACCATTAGGTTGAATATTTGTAATCAATTCTCGATCAGTGCTAGTATCTGTAACTTGCTGTCCTAAAAATAATACTTTTTGAGGACTATTTTCAATAGGTTGAGGCGCAACCGTTAAATTAAACGTAGTTTTGGGTAATGACACTATTGACATCTTAAAATCCTCCTAAATTCTTTATTCATCTTACCTTAATTAAAAGTCAGGGTCAACGTCCAAATTTGATGACCATAAATAATTTTCTCCATTTATTAAACTACTTGCAGTAATATCTCTAAAAGGAGAATATAAACCAGAATCAAAAGTATCATAATACGTGATATCATAATCCCCTTGAAAAATAAACTGTTGAACCACATATGCAGTAGTATAACCCACCGTATTAACCGAATCAAAAAATAATTGAAATGAACTTTGAGCGTCATATTCAATGGGAGCCTTAAAACGTACCAATGTTTTAAAAAGGGCTATCTTAATATCTTCTAACGCATCAATAGCAGCTCTAGCGCTAAGTTGTTCACTCGTAGGAACAAAGACAAATACATTAATACTATCGATTAAACGTTGCCTATAATCAACTGTAGATTTAATAGTAGTCAGCCCATCATTCAATGTATTACGATCTTTTGAAGCAAAACTATCATTTTGAGTAACAAATAACCAATATTGATCACTTCCTTGGCGAGTATAAGAATCTTCAGCTCGGGTTAAATCTACCACTCCACTAATACGAGCTTTTGTATGAATCAAACCAGTATTAGTAGTTGTTTCAGGTTGATTACTATCAATCGCATATTCAAAGGTGGTAGTGTCAATAACGTTTGTCACAGTTTTTAACCCTACATAACCATTTGCCGCATATCTAAGCAAATTACCACTTGCTGTCGGCGGTAACACAGGAGCCGTAGGTAATTGATAAATAGCGGCAAAACGGTTTGGGACATCCACGATAGGAAATTCACCATTATAAGCTGGTTCTATAACATCTTGAATGTATAAATTTGGAGGAGCTACATTTTTAGGTTTATTAGTTTTAAAATCATAGGTGCTTACCAACCCATTATCTAAAAGAGTTCTAACAATAACCTGATCAGTATTAATCAATGTCAAATTATTAACAGGTATTAAAGGAACAATTCCTGTTGCTACAAACGTTGATCCTACTACTAAACCGTGTGGAGTAGAGGTCTCAATAGTCGCTATCCCTTCACTCTGACTAGCTGATATAATATCCAAAGTATCCGTAAATTTATCCGTAAAAAAAGGAAGATACGCGGCTAATTGATTGACAATAGGCGCTATTCGCATCGTAACCTCCTCCCTATTTGACGATAAAAAGTAATCACACTTTTTCCTTCATTATCTCGAATAGCCTTACTCATAAAAGGTCTAGGTTCCATCTTTCTTTTTCCTTCATTATTCTTTTTCGTCCCTTCTTCTAAATAACGAGCATAATTAACTCTTCCTCCACCAGCACTATACTCCATTTGAGTAAACCCAGATGTTTTAGTCTTAATTGTTTTTTCTAAATTACCCGTCAAACGTGCAGGAGGTTCTCCAGGTGCAGATGCTCGATGATTAATAATACGCCCATTAATACGTATTCGATATAAAAGCCCATTCTTTTTAGCTCTAAAATCATCCCGATTAGTACGCTCTAAATATTTACCAATTACAATATAAGCTTGATGAATGCCTGACCTATAATGTTGATCTAAAGCGCTTAAATGCTTAAATATTTTATCATTATTTTTATTAGAAATAATATCAATCATGCTTCACTCGCTGCTTTTGTATCATCACCACGAATGATAGTGGCGATTTCTAAATAAAGGTTATTTTCTTCTAAATTTTTTACTCGTTCAATATCATACCGCTGCCCATTATAAACGATCCAATTTTGAGAAGTAATATCCGGTAAATATCGAGTATAAAATACATTAGTGATACGTTTTTCCGTACCAACATCATCAAAAATAACTTTACCTTTTGGCGTCTGAATCATCGACCAAACCGTATAAAGAAGAGTAAAAGTTTCGGTATAATCTGGATCTGCTATAAAAGAATTTAAAGGGGGTTCTATATCTCTTTGATAAATCTCAATTAATTTATCTAAATTACCCGTACATACTTGAGTTTTAGTTCTTTGTAATTTTACACATTTCGCCATTAAGTACCTCTATTAATAATATTGGTTATTATCATAAGGTTTAATTTCTATCCCCATTATTCCCCATAATCCTACTGCTACAAAATTACTTGCAGATACAGGTACATTTAAAGACATCGTAATTTGTAAAAATCGCGCATTCCCAAAAATACCTGTTGTTTTTAAAGGAATACCAATAATAGGTAAAGTATTTCTAAAAGGGGCAGGCCCATCATAAATTAAATTATCATCAGGAATAGAAGTATAAGGACCTCCAGCATTTTCACTTTGTTCAAATGAAGTAATAGTAACGCCTACAGGCGATCCAAAACTTTTATAATTAATGACAGGGCATAATGTTATTCCATTATTAAATAAACGTGTATCAATATCAGTAAAAACTACCGGTGTACTGATGGGCACATCATTATAAACATGATAACCCCATTGAATAAATTCTAAATTAGAACGATTATCTTTAATAGCCATTATTTACTCCTTATTTTAAACACCTCGATATTTAGCACCAAATACGGACATATAGCGATATTTATTATATATCATCTTAGAAGTGGGAGGCAAAGCTCCCGCACATGAAACACAATCGCCAGTATTACAGTCTCCTCTATTTTCGTATAACGCCGCAATATGATTTAACAATCCTATCTTAATATCTTGAGGAATATCGGCTTGAAGAGGTCCAAAACCCGCTATAAAATCAGTTCTTATCCCTTGATAGATGTTAATATTATCATCTTTATTAGAAGGTAAATTTTGAAATTGAGAAAAAATGATACGCCAATAAAATGTTTCATTTAAAACTTGATAAGTCCCTATAGGTACATCAATAAATGAACCATCTACTAAGTATTGAAAGGATTCTAAAGATTGCAACTTACCTCTAGAAAATTCAAACGCTTGAGCAAAACAATTACTAAAATTACGAAAAGTAGTATTTATTAATATACGATTAGTATAATTTTCAAAAAATATACGGGTCGCTATAATTAAAGAACTTAAAATATTGTCATCCTGAGTAACTGAAGCAGGGATTTTTAACCATTCTTTAACTTCATCTAATGTTAAAGGCTCTAAAGAAGGAGGAATTAAAACTTCATAACGTTCAACGCGAGCTACTCTTACATTGGGAGTAACTAAAGGACGCCCCTGTGTAACAAATCCTATATTGGATAACATAATTCACCTTTAAACAATTAAACATTTATCTCAAAAACAGCAGTAATTACACAACTTAGAGTATTTAATCGTTTCAACCCCATCATCATAATCTTTAATATTGATAGACGAACTAAACACTGTTGATCCACTAGATATTGCCAATAGATCAGAATAAATAGTGGTTAAATCAGATTTAATATCTGAAATCGCCATTATTTTTCGCCAGGTTTAATCTCAATTCCTAGATTTAGATTTAAATTCCCAGCCATATTGCCAGTATTTGCAGTATCGGTACTCAAATTAAAACGGATATAGCGTTCAACGCCAAATACACCTAAAGATCCTATCACACTTGCAGTTACATCCGCTAAGGTGACGTTTTGAAGATTGGTAATATCTCCTATTAGATTTTCCGTAGGAACGGCAGACCAAACAGCATTATCTGGACTTTGTTCTACTGAATCTAAACTAATTGTATTAGCAGGATCTCCTGAACTTGTCACTGTAATAAAAAAAGTAACCCCATTGTCAATATTAGCCGTATCAAAACCAGTCGTTACAATAGTCGCGCCACCTGCTTCATCAAATGATTGAAGGCTATATACATTAGTGTTTGATTTATTATCTTTAATAGGCATTATTTATCTCCTTTTTTAACAGAAGATTTAACTTCTTTTTTAACTACTTCTTTAGTAGGAGCAACGTCAATGTTTACTAAAGGGCCAGGAACGGCTGTTTGTTGTACAACTTTTAAAGATTGATAACTAGTTAATGCTCCACCAACTCTCTTACGAACATAATATTTAACCCATTGTTTGTCAGTAACCATATCAACAATAGTGAAAAATCCAACCCTGTCCACAATAGTATAACCTTTGTTAAAATCGCCATAAATCATAGCTTTAGCATCCGCACCAGGAACAGGCATGCCCCCCCCAGTAACGGGAATAGTAGGATCAGTTGGAGCAGTAGAAGGCGCCGCTATTCTTACAGGTTTACCCAACAAAACAGCTTGTGCCCCAGTTTTTAAAAGATCTTGCAACTGAAATAAAGGTCTACCTTGATTATCTTTCAATTGAAGTATTTGCGCCCAACCTTGACGAGTAGTCAACCAAATAGCCCGAGGCTGGTAAGCTTCTAGCAAGCTTAATTGAGTATTAACTAAACCCTCATAAGTGAAATTGCCCGAAGCTCCAGAATAAATAGTTTCAAGAGCTCCCATCTCATAATTGCTATCATTACCGAATACGACAGGTGTCCCACCCCAAGAAGGATAATCTAAAATGCCACGAGGCTTTTTAGAACCATTACCCGTTAGAAAAGCTGCATTTTCTTGCAAAGTTATAGTTTGACCAGATTTATTAGAAACCCACCCTACTACATCAAACATAGTATCATCCAGCATCCAATGAGAAACGCGCGGTTGTGCATATTGTTCATGAATTGGAATATCTAATTGTCCAATCCGAGCAGTTTCGGTTTCCGAACGGCTTTCTACTTCACCAACCCATCCACCAGATTCACTCAAATTATCATCAATGATCCAACGTAGAATGTTAGAATCTGTAGTTGCAACATTACAAATTTCTCTCATAGGAGAAGTTTCAAATTCCCGTGTAACATCTTCAGCAGAATATTCGGGTATAATCCAGTAACCGCCTTGAGGGTTGACTCCTTCAATAACGTCTTTGGTTATCTTCTTTTTTAACGAAGAATCGGCAAAATAAGGAGTTATTTTAGCATCATTCAGAGCCCATTCTTGAACTTCTTTAAGAATATTGCTATCTAGCGAAGTTCGATAAGCGCCTAATGCAGGACGTAATGCTTTATCCATCGCGATATAATAATCTTGAGGACATCCTTTATTAGATTTATTAATTGAACCATTAGGAGTGCGCGAAAGTTGAAGCTCTAACGATTTAATTACTTCATTTTGTTTATCGTTTTGAGATTTTATAGATCCTATTTCTTCTAGCAAATCTGCACTTTTAGTAGACAAACGATCTAGTTTTTCATGATAATTTTCAGAAGTGTTCTGATGCTCATGAATAATAGTTGCCAATTCATTAACTTTATTCAAAACATCTGTTGACATGTCAGTCGATGCGCTCATTATTTCTATCTCCTTAATTGTACAATCAATTTTTAATCCTCCGTATCAAATTGTTTAATTTCATCATTGTCATTTTAACATCTAACTCAGTAGCTTTTACAACCGTATCACATTCTTTATCTTTCTTCAAACTTTTATCATTTGAAGTAGTAAAAGGGCTATCACGACTCATTTTTTTATAATATTTTTCCACATTTGACTTAATTTTTGCGATGTCCGAAGCGGGAATATCCACCCCTCCTCTAGCACCATTTAAAACGGCCGCAATTGCAAAAATAGCCCGTGGAACGGCTTTAAACTCTCCATCTACTACATAAGTAAAAGGAAGTTTATAAGCTCCAAAACTTTCCGAATCATCACTATCAAACCACATAAAACCATTACGATAAGTCCCACTCGGTCCATCTTCTGATTTAGTTTTTGCTCGGATATCGCTAATAGCTTTAGATTTATCCCATTCTGTTCCTTCATCCATTAAAGGGTAATCTTTAAAACTTGTAGCCCCTTTCACTTCCGTTACTTGAGCATCTTGATTAGCTGGCATAGGTGTCACCGATATTTCCATTAATTCAAAATTCTTAATCTGTCTTACCCCTTTCGACGTCAGCTCAACATCTTCTGGAGAAACCATTCCGCCAATAGACATTCCGGTCATAAAGCCTTTTTTCATTAAAGAAAAGTCTTCACGACCTCGTTGTGTATCTAAATCTATTTTTCCTTCCACTATCAATCCATCTTCCGTTTCTTTCATTTGAGAAGGATCAAACCCTCCAATAACTTTATCCATTGAATGACCGGAAAGCATCGGCACCATTCGATTATTTTTTCTAAATGCTTGAATAGATTTTTTAAAAGCTCCAGGGAGAACTTGATCCCCATTAAAATCAATGGTTGAATAAGTAGAAGCAAGCCCCCGAATAGTTCCGATACTTCTATCTTCCGATTCGACGGCTTTCTCTATTTGAAATTTAATACTTTTTCTGTTCATTTTATTATTAAAAAGCCATTTTATCTAAATGTCAAGATTTTATTTAAAATAATCTCATCCTTGAGAATGTTTGGAAAGAACGACTTAATTATAAGCAAAGATTATTTTATCACTCTGGTCAATAAAGTGCAACGGCAATTAATGATATTATCAGGACGCCCTACAGGATCTCCAGGATAACGCAACAATTCCCCTCCTACTAAAAATTTTGAACCAAAAGGTTGAATCTGACCGTGAGCCTCCATATGCGCTAATCTCACTCTATTATCTCCTACATCATGCCAAATTCTCTCTATCCTTTTCACATCGTTTAATTTTCCTATATTTTGAACAAATCCTATAGTAACATTTTTTGTGTCTTCTGCTACTCCTTGCGTCTCTGTATTAACTACTATTCCTTTAAAATGACGCTTCATTTCTTGTTGCCATATTTTTAAATTGTCAACCCCTTGTTGATTTAACTTTTTTTGCATAGTTTGAATAATGTAACCTGACTGGACAGTTGCTCTCAAAGATGCTTTATTATCTAAAATATGTCTTAAATTATTTAATTCACTTCTCTCTAAAGTAATATTTAATCGATTTAATTCGCTTTTTATAAACGTTTCTTGGACATTCATATAGTGTTTAGTGAGAATATCTTGAAGCACTTGTCGGTCATTTTGTATATGATAAAGTTGTTGAACCTCTCCATAATACAATCTAATACGACGAAGTGTTTTATTTAAAAAAGAAAAAAGAGTGCCTAATAAGGCGCTTTCCCATTTAATTTTTTGTTTTTTATCCTGCTGGGCTTGCTGATTGTTCATCTACCACCCCATAGGCCGGTATACTATTGCTCGGTTTGTATATTTCATCCGCAGCTGCATTATTAGCTTCTGGTAAGTCTAAACGTAAACGTATTTCCGCATCACTCATCACATTTAATTTAGCCATTTTAGTCAATTCATCAATGGCTTGCTCTTTCAATGCTGGAATAGTGCACGGATCATATGTTAAACATAAATTCTCTCCATCAGGGTACCGAAACATCAAATGCATCGTAAGAGCTGAAAAAATCTTATCCGCTGCGGGTAAAATAGATAAATTATATAATTGACGCTCTGCCACACTCATGTTGGCTAAACTCAAAGCGTTCGAATTAATCAATGCGAGAGGAATTTTAAGACGGTTATAAATTTCCTCTTTTAATTGACTTCGCGCCTCAATATAATCCATATCTTTATTAGTTAAACCAAACGGTTTCCATTCCAAATGATCGGTGACCATAATCCGACCAGCATTTGCAGCCCCAGAAAATAAATTATCCATCTCTGCTCGTAAATCGTTTAATTGATCCGGCATTAATTGAAAATCCCCGCTAGCTGTAAGCATTCCTGAAGGCATCGCGCTATTTTCAAGTAATGCAATATTATGTAAACATGCGTTTCTAAAATGCTCCAATTGATACGCCATAGATCGTAATTTAGAAATGCCAAAAATACGGAAACCTCCACTATTAGGGTTGAAACGTTTTAATTGAAACATTTCTTGATTCCCATCGGACGATAAATAACGGAATATCTTTTCACCAGGCTTTATTACACGTTTAAATTGTGTAGAAAATCCTGAATTGATCGGTGTATAATTAAAATTATCCACATACCCATCAGCGCCAATAGTAGGACTAATCCATTGGGGAGGTACACATTCTAAAGAAATCGGTTCTCCATCCAATCGAGAAGACGTGACAATCCAAAAACAATTGCCAGTCAATTCAAAAAAAGACATTTCTTGTTCAGCAAATTCTAAATAATCCACTGTCGTATTAGGATTTTGAAACAAGTTCAAAATAGGGTGATCTTCTATGAATTCTTTATTTTTTTTATCCCATACTTTAGGTCGAATAGAAGCAAATTGTGAAGCTAATAAATCGATAGCGTCCGCTAAGGGTGAAATAGATTCATAATATGCAATATAATCAGCAATACTAAAATTACGAGAACCAAATTTTAATTGAAAATCAATCGCTTCGACACGTTCACATCCGCGTTGAGGAACAAAAGATTTTTGAACAGCTGGTTTATGACTCCAATTAACCGTTTCAACATTTTGAATAGAAAGAGTCGCCGCTTTTCCTTCAAAAGTAGTTACTGTAGTAGGTGAAGGAGGTTTTTTAAAAAGTCGAAACATTAACGTACCCTATGAATAGAAGGAATTTGAGGAGGAGCCATTAATTCTTGGAGCGCATAAACCAATGCGTCAATACGGTCAGGAGAATCTTTTCCTTGATCTGGCACCCATGTGCACATTTGCTCTTCTAACTGTTTAAAATGACCCAAATGTTTCACTTCGTCACGTTCATATAAACCTACAATAGGGTCAGCACGTAATACTTTTCCACGTTTTGCATGAATTTTTTTAATTCTTACTCGTTTATCAATATGCGTAATATTAGACACTACCAAGTCGCCTCCTTGATTCGTTTCACAAATTATCATATCAATATTATAATAATTATACAAATATACAGCTTTTTGCCCCCACCCATCGGGCGTATAAACCCCACTTGCATCGGCTATAACATATCCTTTTTTATTTGTCAACCCTACTACGATTAAACCGGTCTCATTACTCGATCTTTTATCGGCCGTGACTGCGGGGTCAATCCCTAACACGATTCGCTCAAAATTAATCACATCTTTTACATTTACTCGATTACGATCAATCAATTCCTGCTTCCACAACGCTCCCTCAATGTCATCTAACCATTCCCCGCGCAAAAAACGTTGTTGATTACGTAGAGAATAATTACTCATACTCTCTACATAATCTTCGGGTAAATGAGGATTGTCATAAGGGTTCATAATCAATGTCGCATATTGATCAGCGTTTTTATCCGTTTTATCCACGGGATCTTGATGTTTCATAAAAAGCCAATACCCCCAATGAGATTTAGCTGCTGGATTACAATCGACAGCGAATCTATTACGCATTCCTACTTTTTGCGCCAAACGTGTACACAACATTTCAAAACTTTCATACCCTATTTGAGTAATTTCTGCAAGATATATAAAACAAAATTCCGTTCCTAATATTTTTTCCGTACGGTGTTTATCCGATAACCCTCCTAACCATAATTGAGAACCGTTAGGAAATTTTAAAACATTCTCATTTTTATTATAATTACTCTCTACATATTTTCCTAAATTCTCACTCATCAGATAAGCCACTTTAGGCAACGTATCGTTAATGATAGATATTTTTAAATCCGAAAGATGTAAGCGCGCAATCAAAACGCGCGCGCCAGGATATTTTAAGCATACATGCAAACACCAATACACAATGAGAGTAGTCTTACCCGACCGTGAACCTCCTTGCAATAAAATATAACGTGCAGGACGTTTTAAGAGTTGAATGGCTTCTCGTTGACGTAGAGTAGGTCTAAAGGGCATTATCCGTCTCAGTATCTAAAAACACGTTAATCTCTCCACTAATTTGTTTAGGAATAGTGGCTTCTTTCATTTTCTTCAACAGGTCTAATGCCTCATTCGTTTCTTCATGCGTCAACATTCCCGTTTGATAACTCTCTTGAATTCCTCGAATGGTAAGCTCTTTTACATTAACATTCCGCAATTTCATTTTAAGCTGCGCGGCAGCAACTTGCAATTCATCCTTAGACATCCCTGAAACACTCGCTAACTCTTCAAAATCATTAACGGGCGGTCTCGTATGATTTTTTTCATTTAAAGCTATAGCGGCCATTACAACCCCCTCATTCGCTCTTCTTGTTAATACTTTCTCGGCAAGAAGTGATTTAGCTTTTTTATAACGATTATAATTGTCCACTGTTTGATCAGTTAAATATTCATCTGCTAGTTTTTGTACTTCTTCTTCTAGCTCAGGAAATAATTTTCGTGACATGTCTTTATCCTCCATAATGTGAGTATAGAAATTCCCATTTATGTTGTCAATTCGGCCAGTGAAACCTTTTTTTCACTGTTTTTCACCTTTTCTTCACTATTTTCACCGCCAGTGAAGGTTTTCTTCACCTTTTCTTCACTGATTTTGCAATTTTCTTCACCCGATAAACCTATGATTAATATAAAAAACACCCTATTTTAGGTGAAGAAAATGGGGTTTTGAAAAGTACTTTTATTTTTATATATACTATTTTTAATTATACACTGTATAATTATATAATTTGCTTTTATACTCTATATTTTATTCACTAAATAAACGAATAAATAAGAAAAACAAACACATATGTTTCACTAAAGGTGAAAAAAAGGTGAAGAAAAAATAATTTTTAGTGAAGAAAAAATAATTTTTAGTGAAGAAAACAGGGTAAAAAAAAATGTTTCAATAAAAATAAAGATTATTTAAAAATAGTTCTTGACAAGAAAAGACAAATAAACTATAGTGAATTTAAATTAATCTGATACGGAGGATTTAAAAATGTTAGACTGGTTAGACAAAATAGATTTAATAAATGATCAAGATTTGAACGAAATGTATTGGTATGGAGGGTAAACATGAATGATAAAATTTCTAATTTTGTATACGAAATGGGCATTTTATATGAATAGGAGAAAGAAAATGGTGGATAAAAGTAAAATAGAAGAGATATTAAATGGATACGCGTGGACGGAAGATCCCGAAGAATGTTTAGCGGCCGTTCAGGAGGATGGATATATGCTTCAATATGTCCAGGCTCAAACGGAGGCGATTTGTTTAGCTGCCGTTCAGAAGAATGGATGTGCGCTTCAATATGTCCAGGCTCAAACGGAGGCGATTTGTTTAGCTGCCGTTCAGGAGGATGGATATGCGCT
>Ga0114923_10000483_pt1 | contig 31419 bp, 58 predicted proteins | sample SumtaG_FD_89578 | JGI IMG/M metagenome (GOLD analysis project Ga0114923, IMG submission 89578) | Deep subsurface microbial communities from Indian Ocean to uncover new lineages of life (NeLLi) - Sumatra_00157 metaG | ecosystem: Environmental > Aquatic > Marine > Oceanic > Sediment | place: near... | reverse complement strand
TCACGCAATCCGGGTAGTGCAGCTTCAGCCCTTTGTAGGTCGGTTAATACGTCACCGCGCTCTGTTGCAAGCTTTTCTGCTGCTTTAATCGCTGCCCTTATTTGTGGTTCAGTTTTAAGTTTAACTTTAGCTTTAGCTTTAGCTTTTTCACCCTCTATCTCTGGTTCAAATTCGAGTTTAGCGGTTTGCTTCCCTGTCTCTTTTGCTTCTTCTATAGTACCGACTGAGCTTGCAACTTGACTTGTAATATCAGGGCTTGCAGCTATCCTCTCTTGTGCTGATGTTCCTGCTGGTGCCATTGTGCGCAACTTGATTTTTGCAGCATTCCTTTCTAATTCAGTTGCATTTGGATCTTGAGCGATGGTAATTAAATTTTGAAATTCTTGCGTAGCCGCTGGTGTTTGTTGTGCGCGACCCACACCACCTAACTGTAATGCTTGCTGAGTTCTACGCGCCAATAAATCAGGATCACTATCAAGTAGTGCCAAAGCTTCGTCTGTTGTTTCAGTTGGCAAGCCTATTTCTGAAAGCCGTTTTTTACGTGCGATTAACGAATTCCTTGCGCCTGAAATATCTCCAGCCTGAAGAAATGGATCTAATATCTGCGCACCTTGGACGATTGATTTTAACTTTGCGGCTTCACGCCGATTCATTTGTGATAACGGACTTGCTGCCTCTTGTGCTGCTTGTAGTCGTGCCGGTTGTTGAGCTTTTAGTAGGTCGGTTTGTAATCCCTGCTGCTCAAGTGCTCCGACTTGTTGCTGATCTTGTATAAAACCACCAAATAAATCTGGTAAATCAGGCACATTAGCAGCGAGTGATATTCTTGGATCAACGGCCATGTGTTACCCCTATTTTGTCATAGTTAACCTGCATGAATCCGTTAACATAATATATTGCATCAGGGCGTTTCTCTAGCACTTCATCGGCCATAACGCCAAAACCTGAACCAGATAAACCAAACTCTTTATAAGCCAATTCATTCCAATCCCACAACCACTTGTTGAATCCGTTTTCTTCGCCAATTAACTTTTTATTTGTCTTGAGTCGTGGGTCTGATGCAAACATTGCAAACTGCGCGGCATCCTTACCAATGTCTAATATTTTATTAGCTCTCGCACCTCTCGCATTTGCAGCACCGACTATGCCAGCCGCTTCTGCTGCTGTACCGCCTGTTTCTAACCCTGCTGCCTGTGCTTGTTGACCAGTCAGTAAGTTACCTTGCGCTGTGGCTGTTCCTTGACCGAGATTTAATAGATTAAGTATATCGCTTCGTTGCTGACCTATTAACCCTTGACCTGTTGCTAATGCGCTTTGCTGTAAGTCTTGAAGCGTATCACCAGCAGATGCACGACCACCAGCAGCAGCCGATCTTAATAATGGCTGTTGAGCTTGGTCAATAGATAATTGCAATAACGGATTGCTTTGCAAAAAGTCAAACTGAGCCTGTGGGTCTGCTAAAAATCCAGCCAAATCAACACCACGCTGCCCAACATCTGCAAATGGTTGTTGTAATGCAGCAGCCTCTTGCCCGACTTGTCGAGTTAATTCAGCTTGCTCCCTTGCCGTTTCAGCCTGTAAATCACCGGCCTGTCCAGCAGCCTTAACTGCTGTTTTCCCTGTCAAATCACGCACGAATCCCAAAATTGATCCCGTTTAACTCATATACTTTAATAATTCACTATCGCCGATTATACCATTTTTTTCAGTACATTGACTAATAGCCTCGATAACTTCAAATCCAAATGATTCAGCATACCGCTTTACATTCGGGTAAATCTTCGGAATGTCGCAATAAATCGGTATATTCTTCGATAATCCATACTCTAAACCGTCACGCCCAAATTCAATACTTAAATGCTCTCTATACTCTGGAAGCACTTGAATGTGCAATTTTACACCATCCCTGAATTCGTGATAAATCATTACTGCAAACAATTTATCTTCAATAAACCCACCAATATATTCACAATCTTCAGATGGCTCAAACTCGTCAGCAGGTATGGAATTGTCATCACTGATAACGTCATATATCTCAGGGTGACAAAGCACCTTACACGCTTCTTTAGGCGTTATTAGTTTGATCATTAGCTTGTCAGTGTCGCAGTCATTGCAACGCTCACGCTTGAGTTAGCACTTGCCTTTGCTTCGATTGTGCCACCCACTTGTATTGCTTGGCCTATGATCGACGGTGCTAAATCATTTTTATTTGCCCTAATTGTTTTATCGCTGATTAATTCATTTAGTGTTGTTGCTGTGCCACTTTGCACAATGCGAACACTATAAGTTACATTTAAAGATGAATAGTTATTAAATACAGCAGCATCAATACCAGCACTCAATTGATCACTTGGCACTGTATAAAGTTGTTGCCATGCAGTTGTTAAGTCGAAAGCCGAAACAATTGGCGTTAGTGGTGTTGTTGCCATAGTTTATCCTCATTAATCCCAAAAAACGCCAACTTCAACAAAGCTTCCATTGATCACTATGTTGCACCGAAATCCCCTGTTTGTTAATGCGCCTTCAACATCGCTCAGATCTAATAGCGACTGATCGGCCTGTTGTATTTTTGGAATGTCGCCATCTAGCTTCATATTAAACTGAAAGGTAGCGAATTTTTTTGATACTTACCGATGTTATGCCACTATCGATGGTTGTGAATGTTGATGAATCATAAATGGTAGTGTATGTTTTCGGGTCATATGCTGATGTCGCTGTTGTTGATTCTTGTAATGCCATTAGAATTCATCCCTCCAGTTAAGTTGAAGTGACACATCACCTCCACCACCAGGCCCTGTTTCTACTGCAAATATAGCTTCGTCACCGTTATATAAATTAAACCCCTTGACTTCAATATTGTCTCTAAAATTATTCGCTAGAACAACCGCAACATCGGTTGCTGGTGATAATTCTGTTATTGTTGCCGCCGTCTTTGATATCTGAATAACTGATTCCTCGGTGTTGAAATCAGAATATATAAGTGGTGTACTCAATGTGATACTGGATGGCGCGTAAGCCTTAAATACTAGATCCTTATTTGTCTGGTTGGTAGATACAATAATCTCAACAACAGACCGAACATGATTGGACTTACCATGATATGTTGCCCTTGGTTTTAATGCCATTAGGTGTGTTATTGTTCCCGCTGCGACAGTAAAGTTTAAAATAAAATCGCCAAATCTTCGGTTGGAATTATTATCCTCGTCACTTTCTCCGACAACCCCGGCGCGCATGGAGCTAGTTGCGACGCGTAGATCAGCACCAGTTCCAGAAGTTCTCCCGCACTCAAAAGTGATCGGTAATGATGGGTTTTGTATTATTGGGCCTACTTGTGAATTAACTAGGTCAATAATATGAAATACAACCCACCCGTTTTCAGCACCAGTATAAACACTAAAAAAACAAGGGGCTATACCAAGCCATCCACCGCTGATTTTATAAAAATTCTTCTTTGTTGGATCTAGAGTAAAGCCACTATCACCAGTACCATCTAGTTTATCCTTATTAAACGCACTCTGATGTATGGGAGTCTCAACACTATCATTTAACCTAAACACACTAAAATCAGCTTCATCATAACCAATATAATAACCGTCCGTGTCGTTGAGTAGACCATGGTGTTGAAATGTGTTGGGTTCTCCAGTTGTGAATGTTGATGTAAACATACTCAAAAATTCATGCCCTGGGCGATACCTTAACGAGTCTTTAGTTACTAACTTAGCAGTACCTACACCAACTCCTGAACTAACAAATCCCTCACTTCCAGAGTGAATGACTGAACCAGTACCAGTGAGATCACCGGCTGGATCTGCAAAGTCGAATGCAGATAGGGAGTATTGAAGTTGAACACTGATATCATCAACCCTCTCCCCTGTTGTTAATTCACCAAAAACAGTATTATGTGCTGCCTTCCCTTCAAAGTCTTTTAGTTGGACGTTCAGCGGGTCGGGTAAAACATTATTACTCATTAAATTTCGCTCCAATCTGCGCCATCAAATACCAAATGCATCGAATAATTAAGTACGTTAATTGTTTTATTTGTAAATCCATCAATTGAGCCGGCAACTATCACCGAGCCGCCCCTCCTTTTTATGTGTACTTCGTCACCCTCAAGAGCATCTGGATCTAACGTGATCGTGATCTCGCTTACATTTTTGCAGACGATAATCTGGAATTCTTCGGCTGTTAAACTTACTGTTGTTGGGATTATCTCAAACTCTTTTAATTCAAGAGAATTTATTCGTGCTGCGTTTCTTGATACGCGAGAATTCGTCGATGTTTGTACTTGTTCGCCTTCTTCAATCGAGTCAGTTGATCCACCTGTGCGCTTCCATAATAAAAACATATCAAAAGCTAACTTATCGAGCACATCAGCCAGCGCCCTATTTTTACGAATTTCGGGTGTTAATCTTATATGTGGTGGTGGGTTGGATCGTGTCATCTGCCCACCAGTTTAATGTCAACAGCGCCGGAAAAGATTGAGATCGGCACCGGGTCACTTATACGCAACTTAATTATCAAGTCAGTGCATCGGATTATCTTAAACCATTCAACCCTCAGCGTATGTTCACCGGCACGACCAACACTAACGAATCCACCTGAAGCAAATGATCGACCACCATCAATTGAATATTCAACTATGATTTTTGGATCTTCACCCTGCCCGGTAATTAGTCCAATGCCTTGCTCCATTATTAACTCAAGCCTGGAGAATTTAATTGCACGACCTTTAACGCCTAAAATATCTGAATTAATACTTGCTAATATTCTTTCCCTGATTAATGTGTCTGAATCTTGCGTGTATTCATCAAGCTTTAACTCAAGCAAAGAACCGTTATTGAATACTAAATTTTTACCGTAGGCATTAGCAAATGAAGTTCCAGAATAAGCATCCTCGCTCACACCGGATGATAAATTAACCCATCCATTTTTACCTAGTGATTCATTAACTAAAAATGTCTTGTTTTCAGTTGGGAATGTTATCAGGTAAAAGTCTTGTCCTTGAAGCGTGAATGTGTAGCCTATAGCATCATCTATCGTGTTAAATGACTCAAGATGATTGCTTATCCCATCGTCACTTATGCGCTCCTTAGCATCGCCCACAGTGCGATATATTGCCCGATCATCGCCTAGCCAATAAATGGCATTGTCAGTATTGGCTATTGAGTGAATAGCCGCTAAACCAACAGTGAAAGCTTGCCCTTCAATCCGATCAATCGGTGGTCGGCCAACTCCGGTATTGTACCAAAGCTCACAAGTACGTTTGCCGAACCTATAAATAGTTTGATCGTAAACAAAGTCCCTTACCAAATCATCAGGGCTTGACTCTGCACCAACTGCATCAAGTCCATTCGCAGTAAGTGGATCACCCACCGTTGAAACTGTGGTTAGGTCTGGTTTAGTATAAAGAAATTGATTATTGAGAAAAGCAACTGAGATCGCACCGACAATATCAGCATCAGTAACGGTTGTCATTGTCTGAGTCGAGCTATTGTAAACCTGAACTATATCACTAACAATAACCAAATTAATGCCATCGTCAGCCATAATGCAGCGCCCTGCTCCCGATACCGCACCGCGATTAGTTTGCACATAAGCAGAATTGATCTCGTAAAGAATACCGCCGACAACGTGGAATAATACTTCTTTCATTATGTGTGCGCCACGGTCAGCACCTGAGACTGCACTTAAAAGACTTTGGCCGGGGAATGAATGCAAAACTAATTGATCTTTACCAAGTGCGCTAGTCTGGTGATACATATTCATCGTTAGTTGTGATGATAGTGGTCTGCTGCGCGATTGATAAGATGGCCCTGCAACCTGTACAGGTACGGTTGTGAATGTCATGGTGTGGCTCTGCGTAGTTTCGCGCGGGTCTGTGAGTATCGGCCTTTTTTGGCTCGTTTATTAGCGCCTTTTATGGCACCAATAAATTTATTGAAATATTTAATTGATTCGTTGTCATCTTCTGAATAAGTGAATAATTGATGTAATGCACCATAAAGATAGATATTAGGATCACTTGTTAGGATTTCATTTGTTTGATTCGATACTGTTAGCGGTGTTACTTTGGCAAAATATTTAAGTGTTAGCGTGTAATCTGTATCAGGAACGATGTCTAGCTCTATTTGGTCAGTAATAGTGTAACGGCAAGGTGTGCCAGTTTGATCTCTTATGATAAGCGCGCTAGGCACCTCATAATTCAATCTAAAACCCTCAACCCCGTTAATCTCAATCCTAAAGTCTCGTTGGCTGATAAAGTCAGTAGGCAATGCAACAAAACGCGATCCGCTACCAATAGGCAAACCCACTGCTGTAGCAGTCGCCGTTTTTTCAATTGGTCGGATTTCTAAAGGTTCTTCAGGATTGGCATAAAACTCAGTCTCAGCCAATGAGATAAAATTAGGTATTAACAAATCAAGATCGTTACGATGTGACCACGCAATGATTGAATCTACTAATGTGTTATAAGTCGATATTGCCATGATTCACCTATGAAAAGAAGGGGACGAATCCCCTTATATTATTTCTTGCGGTTGTACTTCCGTTTCGGCTTGTCCTTTGCCTTTACATCTTCCTTGGCATCGGGTTTTTGCATTAACGCTGGAATTTCTAACGGCTCATACTCAGGCTTTTCATAAGGCTTGGTTTTAGTCGTTACGACTTCCATCCAATTCTCTGAAAATTCACCCTGGGAACAGTTGAATTTATCCCCTGGACGCCGATATAAACCGCCAAAAAAACCACGCTTTTTAGCTTGTACTTCCATTACCCGATTGTCACGTTGTCAGCATAAGCAACATACTGGCTAACATCAGACAGCAAGCCAACCCATGCTTTAACAGTGATGGTCGGAGTCGAACCAGCAGTCACGTAGCGAATACCTAAGAATTGACCAATCTCATCACCAGTAACGGGTGGGATAGGAATGGCAAATACAAATCCAGCAACTAACAGATCTGCATCTTGCGCTGGAGCGGTAGGTGTGCCACTTTCAAAGACGCGCCGACCAAGAAGCTGCACACCTGTTGATTGGGCTGCATTAGTAGCAGTCTCAACGTCAAAGGTATAATCTTCGTCAGAAGATGTTTGATCTGCGGCTACCGTTACGCTGAAGATAACAGCTAAAGGCTCGCCATTGCCAACACCACGCGCAACTGATAGGTCAATCACGTTAGTTCCGACTGCACTGGCTGTAACAGCCTGATCGTCAGATAATAATAGTAAGTTGTCTAAAATCATAATAATCTCCTAAATTACTCGCGCTTCAGCAACGGTTAAGACATCCTGTAAACGTACCGGAATGCCAAGGAAAGTCATCTGGTGAATTGTGCGACCAAACTGGTTAAGAGCTGGCTCAATCAATACGACAGAGTTTGACTTGTCTAGTGCTGCAACACGCAAATGACTCGCTAAAGTACGGTTAACGTAAAATACAGGCTTAACCGAATCAATCGATGGAATGTGATCGATTGCGCGTGACATAAGCTTGATAACTGCTGTAGCCGCTGTTGACGCTTGCGTACCGGTAGCGGCAATTAAATCGCTGTTATCGATGTTTGCAATGCGTACTGTGTAACGCCAATCAGCGACCACTAAGCCAGCATCTTGTTGAAACAGGTCTTTGTATGCGCGGAATGGATTGCCAGAAGCATCATCAACATCATCGATACCCAAATCCTCATGGCTTAAACCAGCGTTTGAGCCTTTGGGGAAAATACCGTGTACAGTTTCTGAACCCCAACCGACCAGCCAAACTGACATATTATCCGTGCTAGTGCCACCAGCATCGATGATATTGTCGGCATTAGGAGCAGAGAGATCATTATAACGATTAGCAAAACCTACATACTCTTCAGGGTTTGCATTTGAACCGTAAATTAATGTAGTCTGCGCGGTTTGGCTCATACCTTCCATGTGTGCGCGGGCTTTTTGCATACGGTATGCGTTAACATCACCGTTCAATGCAGCAAGCTTAACATCAACGTGAGAGCGACCTTCCAGCATTGCGATACTTTCGACAATCTGTGCTTCGGTTGCTTTCTCAGGTGGTGTACCTTGGTTCATCATACGATAAAAACCAGTTGGCAAACCTGTTCGGATAGTTGTTCGGTGTGAAGTTGCCTCGTTACCCTCAACCCATACTTGATCTTCAAGCATTGAATTGGTTTGGGCTAGCATCTCCACAATTTTTGCGGTCTTACCATCTGGATCTCGGGACTTTGCCCAATCCAAGAGGGTAGGATTTTGTACGCTTAGTGTAGCCATAATTTAAACCTTACTTATGAATAAAATAAATCAGCATCAGATTTTGGTGCTGCCTTTTTAACGCCGCCTTTCGGCTTTTTGACCACTGGAGCCTTTTTGACTTTCTTCTTCATCGGCTTTACTTTTTTTTGCAACTCGTCAAACCTTGCTGCCTTTAAGATTGCTTGCCAATATACCGACTTACCGATTTGCGCTTGATCTTCTGCGCTCCATTCGTTAGCCGTAAAGAAAGTGTTAAGTAATTCCATATCAGCTTTATAAGCTTTTGTCGGCTTCCCATCCTCAACCCAAGTGGGATTAGCCAATATTAGCTTTTGCTGCTCTGCTGCCTCATCTTCTTTAGATGGTGCGTTATCACTTAACTTAGCTTTGGCATCGGCAAGCAATTTCTCTTGCTTCTGCTTCCGCTCAATAACTTTAATGTACTCATCCGGGTCATCTTCGCGCAATTCATTCAAGTCGATTTCTTCGGCTTCAATGGTGGCTTGCAATTCCAGCACTGTATTCCGTAGCTCTGACATTTCAGAATTTACTTGGTCTGCCACCTTAAGTTTGACAGTCTCGGCAATTTCTGCGGTTTTGCGTGAATAGTCAGACTGCATCATGTTGCCCTTTTCGAGCTTATCTATGTCATCTTCGGTGTATTCTTTACCGTTGATTTCAAAGACATATTCCTCAGTCTCTTCAGCTTCCGTTTCGGCTTCTACTTCCTCTGTTTCGTCTTCCTCGGTTGCTGGCTCCTCCTGGGAGGTTTCGATTTCGGTTTCTTCTTCAACAGTTGTCTCAATGAGTTCTGTTTTAGTTTCTTCCTTTGCGTAAAAGGCATCAGGTTCCATTAATGGATTGTCTGTTGTCATTTATTTATCCTTTATTGGTCAATTTAACTAAATCTTAGCTATTTTAACATTCTTTTAAGTAATTTTTCAAGCTTGCCTATGTTTTGCTCGGCTAGCTTGCCCGTTTTCATCGTGTTTTCTAATGCTTTTTGAAAGTCTGCTATGGTTTTCATCTGCCTCCAGAGTTCCTCACGCTCATCAGACTGCTTGTAACCTGAAGATTCAAACTTGCCTATCTTGTCAGCGCGAATCGCTGTCATAGCGTATTGATAAGCAGGGTTGTCGATGATTTGTTTAGCATAAGCAGCCATATTAACTTGCTCATGCGCTTGAATAAGTTGCTCTTGCCTGTCTTTATTTGTTGCCATATGAGTTCCGATTGGTTATCTCGTTGTGCATTATAACCTTTTTGCTAGTTAGTGACAATTTAGTTGATTTAGATCAATGTAATATTCTCAGGATGGTCTATGCTTAGAGGGAAATTTTAATTTAGGAATAATAATGATTAAGATTAGAACAAACGAAGATTTAGTTATTGAACATATATGTGACGCAGTTATTAGTGACATTGCCAAAATGCTGGATAATTTAAAATCCCCTTTATTCGTAAAGGAACATAGTGATCACTTCACCACTGAAAGGCATGAGTTAAACGGAATGACATCAGTTGAGGTGTATAACATAACTAAAAAGCAGTATTTAGAAAGTGTAATTAACTATCTAAATACTGAGTTACGCGACAAAACCGGCGAGGAATAATCATGACTAACGAGATAAAATTACTAAGGGCGTTCATCGAAGCATCGGGGTTTGATGTTGAAGATACTCAAAAGGTGATCATTAAAGGAGTTGAGCACAAGGGTAAGGCGCATGAAATTCCTGTTGATGATCTTGACAGCATGGAGATTATTAACGATTACAAAGTAACCAAGAAGCCAGATCCACTCAGAAAAGAATATAGCGGCGTAAGTCTTGAGCAATTAGTGAAGAATATATTCACAGTTTCTAATCTTGATGATGGGTATAAATTTATAAACTATGACAGAGATCAATTTAATGCTGTCTATGATTGGTTTATCCATGATGTCAAAGAAAAAACCAGTGATTCGTTTTTAATCTATGGTGTTACTGTTATGGGATATGGCGATGATAAATAAGCCCTGCTAATAACAGGGCTTTAGTTATACCTGTTTGTTATCTTCGACTTGTTTGCTTAAGTCTTTGCCAGCCTGTAATTCTAACTCGGTTATCTTGATAGCTAAATCGCTTAACTGTTTACGCTGGTCAAGTATTAACTGTGCATCGGCTTGTTGGCTATCTGCTTGCAATTTAGCAGCATCAAGGCTTAGCTTACCCCGCGCAATTGCAATGTCACCCTCTCGCTTGATTGCTTCCGCCTCCGCAAGTGGGTTGGCTGATGCTTGTAACTGTTGCCCCATCAATTCAAGTTGTTGGCGCATTACTTCATTTTCAGCAAGCAATGTTTCCTCTGGTGCTTCAGGGTCGTTGTAAAAGTCTCTGATACTACCAAGGCCAGTTGCCTTGATTAATCGCTCACGTACGTTATATCGCTTCTTATCATCGACTAATGTGCTACCCTCAGCCTTTAGAATGTTCTGGTCTGCCATGATACCGGTTAAAGTCTGAACCGATTCTTCGTTATCTGATATTGCTAAGCCCACCTCGGAAACAACGTGGTGATCAAACTTCCAATTGGTCGGGTCAACGGTTAATTGCTCACCCAATACCATAACTTCAACTTCGGTATTCTGGAAGCGCCCGACCATCCACGCAACACCTTCAAATAGTTTAGCCCATCCTGTTTCAGCGAATACCCGAGCGACTAACTCGACCTTCTCCGCACCTGACTTCTCGATACCTGTGAATCGGGTCGCTGTCTCCTGATTAAGATCATCAGCGTTCAGTGATTGCGATGTTGCTAATGCGCCGGTTCGGTTTGCTCGTTGCTGATCAAGATAGTTAAGCATCATGATCGCTTTATCGGCAACAAATGGAACTGTTAGCGGGAATATTGAACTTGCCGCCGTACCCTCGCCTTTGACTTGAACCGTACCGTAAGCAATTACATCGTTTAATTCGTCAATGTTTACGTTTTCGTCTGCTAGGTTGCGGGGATTGTTTACCATATACGTGTTATCAGCAGCACCACGAAGCATCTCAGACTTTGCCCGTTGCGTTTCCATTACTAACTCTGCACGACTACGACCAATAAGCTTGTGAGGCATTAAGATGGCAGATAATGCAGCATAGGGAACATGATCGAAAGGTTCGTTGACTAAAACAATTTGCCCTGACTTCCTAACATACCGTCGCTCTGCAATGCCATCATCATCAAAGTCAATCCTAACGTATCGGTTCTCGATTAATATTTCTTCGCTTGCCCAATCTGTGATCTCGTTACCGTCTGAATCATCGCTATCGTTTTCATCGTGGAATGTTACATCTTTAAGTTGAGACTGATTATTTTCGTTTTGGTCTGCACCTATGCGTGTTATTTCGCTTATCTGCTTGCGTGTGAATCCCTGTGATAGTAATTCACCTCTTGTGAGTATTTCATCATCACCGACAAGTTCAGCATCTTCCAAGCTGGTTGCAAATCGTGAAACTCTGAAGTTATCTAATCTGATACCGCAAATTCGTAGCTTTTGCTGGCCCTTAGTAACACGGAAAGTAATATCAAACTTGCCATCTTCTTCTGGCTCGGTTGTTTCGGCAATGTCAACTGACTTCACATCCTCATCGTTTAAATCTTCTTCAAGCGCAACGGCTTCAAAGTCACTTAACCCGGTGAACTCATGCTCAGTTGTTTTTAGTGTATCCTCGACAAAGTATTTAACGACTGATATTTTTTGGATCTCTGCTGATTTCATCCATCCGTGAAGTGTTGCAAAGCTTTCGGGTTGATGGCGTATTAACCAGTTGACGTATTTAGTTTTCTGATCCGCTTCCTTCTCATCTTCAGGTTTATCAGATAAAGGCGTGAACTTCATTACTTGACTTGAGCCAAGGAAAGTCCTTGCGAGTGATGGCATATCGGCTTCAACAACGTCTTGAACATCGGTTGATATTAAGCTTGACCGGCCTTCTTCTTCGTCACCAAATGGCATGCCCATGTAATACTCAAGCGCTTGCTCACTGGCAGCATTGAACTCGCCGCTGAATGCAACTGAGTCACTGTTAGCAGCATCAAGTAGCGTTACTAAGTCAGTCTCTTTCATCTTTGCCATTATGCTCTCTTCCTGGTTCTTTGCTTGTTTTCACGCCACTGTTGCTTAGCTGGTGCTTTAGCTAATGACATCATAACACAATCAGCTTCATTGGGCGATTCAATGCTTAATAGCTTCATCTCTGCTTTACCTAGTATCTGTATCAAATCGTTAGCGTTATCTTTCTTCGGTATGCTGCACAGTTGAGTTCTTAGCAACTCCCAATCTTGAATTCCATCGCTATCAAAGCTAATCATTATGTCAGGATCAACATATTGCCCTTTGACAACACACCTGTAAGTGTTATAACAACGATCAGCCAAGTCGGTATAGTAAAGCGCCCGGTTATTCCTGAATGTGTCCTTAAACTTCTTAGGGTTGGCATCTCGCTGAGCTTCGTCTGGCAAGTAAACCTTTTCAGCATTGTCCATGCCTTTGCCTGATAATGAGCCATCGAATATCTGGTATTGAACCTTAGTGCCTTTAAAGTTATCTGATACTTGTCGCTTGAGTCCAGTACCCATGCCGCCGCCATCCCAGCGAAATATGTCAGCATTCCATTCCAGGGCGTGATCTGTTGCCCAATCGCAACACTCATCAATTTCACCAGATGTTTTACTCTTGACTGCTTTAATGATTGATCCATGTCTTAATGCAAGTCCAGCAGCATCGCCACCATCATCAAAAGGATCGTGTGATACTATCTTAGCGCCGTGAGGTTCAAATACTTTCTTGAGCCTTTCCAGTTTATGCGCATCCTTACACGCATCAACCCATTCAGGTTTAATTATTGAGTTTTCTACTTCATCAAGATATGCACCATGCCATTTGTGATCGTACTGAGCCTGGGTTAGCTTATCGACATCATCTAATCGCTCCTGCTCCAGGCCTGAAGCTATGAACCATGACTGAGGCATATCAGTGTAATTCATCTGACAGACCATGATTGTATCATCTTCGTAGTATCCACACCTTGCTAACTCACTATCAGCCCTTGCTAGCCACTTCTGAGCTACTGCGCCGCACCTTTTGCCCCGATTCATAGTTATTATTATTTCAGGCATCTTCATATCGGAGTCAAGCAAGAGATCATTAAGCTGGTCAATGTTGGTTAACTTATTACCATCAAGTAAAGCCTCAGTGTCTTTAGCACTTAACCGAACGGATGCAGTTAATACTCTTAATGTGTTGGCTGATATGTCCTCGCCTTCTTCAATCCATAAGCCATCAACGCCCGATAGTGTAGATTTAAGTGAGGTTATGTTGCGAGCTAGGCCGCGATAGAATGTACGACCACCTGAAGGATGTGTGATTGATGTCTTTGTGTCGTCAAAGCCATTTATATTTAATCTGGCTATTTCGTCGAGTATGGTTCGGTGTACTGACTCCTCGATTGAGTTTTGGTTTTCCCTGGCACAACACCACAATTCACCGTTTGTTAGTTTAGCAGCAACATAATCAGCAATGCCCGTTGATTTGGTTGAGCCACGACCACCAACAATTATTTTAATTCGCTTGGGTTTAGTAAAGATTGGGTGAAGCTTGCTAACATACTCAATATCTATGTTAGCCATCAGACTTCACTGGGATAAAGTTGAATGTGTTTACTTCTACTGGCCCGCCATCTTTGCCTGTAACCTCCTGATTTATTTTATCACTCAGACCTAAATCTCTTGCAATAATATTTGGATTTAATAGGCCAGCACTAGCGCCCTCAAACTTCTGAATTTCGATTATTTCTTTGATTGCATTTATGACTTTGCAAAAATCTTTCCCCTCATCGGTTTCTTTATTTAATTCAGATTCAAATTTATTGAAATAAACCGAGTTAACATGCAGGAAAATACACAAGCCTTTAATAGTCATTGCCCTTAATAGGCTCTCTTGTCCAGTTACAACGCCTTGGTAGACTATAGCTTTATTTAGCGGGTTATCTTCGCACCATTGGAAATACTCACAAGCAGCCTCAAACATGATGTCGGGAGTTTTAAATATCTTATCCCGACCATGCTTGGCTCTTGCTTTCCAGAATTGATTGCCTTTAGGTGCTGCCATATTTCCTCTTAATTCGGTTATTTGCATAAATAAACGGTATTTGATATATATCCCCGCCTATTTACTTACTAATTTGAATAGTTATTCGCTTTTATTGCGTTTAAATCGTAATTAAGACCATGTTGTATTTGTTTTTGCAACCTCTGACCAATTATCTAATTCGCATGGGTGATGTGTCCATTCCGTTGTCTGAATTGCTTTGACTGACCATGTTGCACTTATACTTACTTCTCCTTCTCTAAATAATCCATCTGCAAATAGTGTCTCAGAAAATAACCCTGCTTTAAATAGCCCGTCAATAGATAAACTCATTAGACATCAAATGGAGCGGCTGATCCGTCACCAGTTAGTGCATGGCCTCTTATTTTAATTATATCTACCCCTACTGTTAGCGACCTCGTTGCTGCTGCCCAAATATCCGCCGCCGTATGTGTTGAGAATCCTGTTGCCGTTAACCAATTGCTTTGATTACCCTGGAGCTCGTTAGTGTCTGCCAGTATTAGTGCTATTGATGTGTTATCAGGCGCTACAGTGTTAAAGCCGGTTGCAGTAAGCCAATTGCCTTGATTAGTTTGTAACTCGTTAGTATCCGCTAGAATAGCCGTTATGCTGGCATTATCTGGTGCGACTGTGTTGAATCCGGTTGCCGTGTTCCAGTTATCTTGATTTAGTTGAAGTTCATTAGTGTCTGCTAATATACTTGTTATTGAAGATGAATAATCTGTAGTCGGGATTGCTGCGATTGCTGATGTGTGATCGACTGTTGGGATTGCGCTAATCTTTGTGTCGTTATCGGTTGTCTGAGGGTATGTTGGGTATACGATTTCTGAGTCTATAACAGCTCCGGCAGCCTCCGCTGAAAACTTAATATAATCACCGTTGGTTTCCGCTTGTGTCGGAACGTAATTGTGATTCCCCCCACCTTTATGGGTAACAACTCCAGCCCCGGCTATTCTCGAACCGTTATCTTTTTGAACAAATACTGAAATGGCAGAGGTAAATGCTAATCCATCCGAGATATTCACGGCTTTAAACCCTGCATTTTGACCTGCTACGTTCTTTTTCATCGTTTGAATCCTGTTTGTTGGTATCCAGTATACATTAAATTCCCCTTCGGCGCTTACTATAAAATCAGCACCCAAAACCCCGCCGCCTGTGCCTGATGTTCGCAAGCTTGAGCCTGATTTGAGTCGGTAATCATCGTTTATCGGATCGTTTAAATCACTAGCGTCTGTGATGTTAATGCTATTGCCGCCGGGGATTGTGCCATTGATTGCTAGTGCGGCGTTATAGTCACCTGTGCAACCTCTGAATGTCTCGTATGTGACCATTTCGTGATCGTGGTAGATATAAACATCGTTACATTCTGACTCATGAACAACAATGTCACCATTGTAGCCACCCGCTACCGCTCCTGTCGAATCTTCTGCGCATATTATGACGTTATTTAGTATTGAGTGTCGAACAGGTATGGATGTGTCACCCGATGCTGCTGGTGCTATATTGTATATAATGCCATTTTCCATCCGGCAAGTGTTGCCGCCGTGATTTATTACGTTTTTTGTGCCATAGTCATGGATAAGGAAATCTTTTATTAGTGCGTTGTCTGGAGCGTAAAATACTTCTTTTGTTGCACTTGGGCATGACAGTTCAAAACCAATAATATCTACGTGTCTGTCTCTAAATATAAATATAAATTCAATCGTATTATGGGTTAAATGAAAGCCGGTGCCGGGTGTGCCATCGTGCCGTTCACCATCAACAACCTCAAGGATAAACTTTCGTGTAGAGTCTGTTGTGAAATTATTAAAATCAATGCGGTTTTCGCTTAATCCCGCACCAAAATCGTTATAAATATTGAGTCTTGGCACTACATCAGAAGCGACTAAATCAGGGTAAGCAATCAGCATCTCGTCGAGCCAATCTTGAATCAACGTATAGCGGGTATTGCCTGTGCCTTTGTCGGAAGTTGATAAATCGTAGTTTATTATAGTGGGCATTTACTTGCCTTCGCGGAGTTTTTTCTTTGCGTCTAATTCTTCTAATGTTCTTATGCCGATTTTGATTTCTATCCGCTTTTTGATTATCGTTTGAAAGTAGACAACACCCAGTAAAATAAAAACTATAAGCCCAACTATGGTTGCGCAAGCATCGATAAATGCATTACCCCACTCAATCCACCACTTTTCAACCGCTGCTACTGCTAATGTGGCGACTCCAGTTTTAGGGCTTGTTGCTGCCGTTACCGCTCCAGTCTTTATCGCTGTCGATATCTCTGCAAGGGTGTTCATGAATTTTCTTCCTTAATTTGGACAGGATGCAACTTAGCCACACAATAAAGCCAGCCAAGATTAGGATAATAAAGCCAATTGCGCCCCTTATATACTCGTATTCCATTGTCCAAAGTCCTTGTCAAAAAGTATATTTGAGCCAGCATCATCATTGTACATAAAATATTATAAATCGTTGGCTGCATGTAGTACCAATACATTGTAAAACCTATACTATTGATGCAAACAAGAGACAATGCGCATAATGCAACTCGCTCCAAATTTTTGTTTCTATCATGGTAGGTGATCATTAATACACTGAATATAGCAAGATCAATACAGGCTTTGAAGAAATACATATCAAACCCGATAAGACCTTTAATGTAAATAAAATAAATAGCATACGCAAAAAGCAGAACAAGGGCGCTAACCCTAGTCCTGCTATGGAATAAAAATAAACTGAATAATGCTATGAATAGTAAGTTGATCATTCTTCTGGCTTTGGTGGTGGCCTAGTCTGACCATCACCTGTGCCTGTTTGCGGTTCGGGTGTTGGGTTTGGATTGCCTGGCATAGTCGTTCCTTCGGTTGTGTTAAAAATCTATGGTTAAACGCCTGTAAATCCGTTATCGATGCAGATTGGTGGCATTGTATCACAAAGTTGTTCTTCATCGCTTGTAACGCCATCGTATTCGCTATTCATAATTTCATCGCCTTAATTTTTTGCATATTCTCGGTAACAATCCGATTAGTCAGCAGCGAGTCGATATCTAAATCAACCCCTTCTCTGGTTATTTTTACCCTTAACGAGTCAGTAGTCACATCATCGTTCTGGAGTGGCATTATCATGCTTGATAGTTTATCTCTAAACCATCTCAAGCCGCTTTCTACTGTTGGCATAACTTATCTCCTAATATCACTATTTTAACTTAAATTCGTGGACTTTGCCACCTGTGTATATATCGCGTGTTGCTGCGTATTTCACGGCCTCTTTTGCGGATTTGCCGAAATCCATTGCTGCCATTGCGAAATATTGTCCCGAGCCAACAGTTAAGTCCTCGGTTAATATCTCGATTGAACAAACGCCATTATTATCAGTATCAACCGAATAAGCATCTCCGTCTGATATTAATATTGCACCACAAGCGGGTCTTATATCAACCTTATCTCCGTGATTAAGTAGCATTAGAGCATCATAGTCACACGATGCACCTGCGAATACCCATAGTCCGCGATCATTTGTTTTCGTTTTGCGTCCTTTATCAGTCTCTATGATATCGCCTCTGGTGTACCGACTATCGACTGCGATTGTTTTTGATTTGTGGTGATATGCGATTGTTGTCACTCTATTTACCTCCCTTTCATATCTTTATTTGCACTGGATCGTGTTGTGCCAAACCAGTATTGCATTGCACCGCCCCACTCTTTAACGACAACACCCAGTAGCATAAATAAAACGTCCTTGCTACCCTCTGGAACCGGCGTATAAAATAGTAAATAGATAATGCCAACAATCACTAATGATAAAACGCCACTCAATACCGCTGGCATTTTACTGTGCTGATGGCTCAATCTTGCATTTTGTTTATCGGCAATAACCGCCTTGGCTTCTTCCATCTTGATTCGCTCAAGTTCGGCTTTGTTATCAAGTTCAATTTTGCGTAACTTAACCGCTGCCTCTGGATCGTTTCTGACAGCCTGGGCGATAGCCTTTGGATTATCTTCAACACCAAATGCTGTTGCTATCACTGAGCCGATTACACCACCAGCAGGGCCGCCAACAACGCTACCGAGTAACGGGGCAAACTCTGCTATCTTTTCGCCTAAACTAGACCATTTCATTTATTTATCCTTTTGCATTTCTGATTCAAGTTGTTTAATTTTGTGTCTGGCTTTTCTGGCCATGTAAACAATACTTGGTTGGCAGCATTTGCAATCTTCTTGACCGCTAATACCAGCTTGGTTTAATGCTTCTTTCGCTGCTGCGATGTCTAAATCTTTAGCTATTCCCATGTTATCCTCTAATGTCTACTTTTTCGCACTTGGTTTTGGCTTTAATGCCCTTTCGCTATAATCACGGTAAAGTTGAGAGCCACAATGCCAACATCTTGCTTTGCTACCCTCACTTACTCGACCTGAGTCGTGACCACATTTACAAGGCTTGAACCATCTATCGTAATCACCTAGCCTACTCATACTCACCTCTAATGTCTGATTATTTAAATTTATGATCAGTGCAAACACCGCGCTTTTTAATTGCGAAACCACCTATGCCGCACCGAAGATTTTTCTCCTGATAGTAAGTTTTTTTATCCCACCCCACAGTGCCTATAGTATCGCTTTTGAAGTGCTTGCAGTTCGCGCACTGTTGCGGATCTGGCTTTGGGTTGTAGTTTTGCTTTATCTTTGCCTCTGATTGTTTACTCATTTTACCACCTCGCCTTAATTTCTCTAACATCCAAATGCACAAATGTATCGTAAAGCCCTAAACCGAGGCTGTGAGGCTTGATGCCGTTTAAGTAGTTATAGACATCATCTGGAGATATTCCGGTTACCACAACGTCTGCTGCTATGCCTAAACGATGTTTACTGCCATCAGCGCCGCCTACTGCTTTGTTATGCGCATCACATCGACACGCCGAGTTAATTACAACTGGTCGGCGGTAATAGGTGCGCAACTGTTCAAGCAGCATTAATAATTCAATATCAACGGCTGCAAATCCGCAATTACATTCACATGCGAACTCATCACGGTAAAAGTGGTCAGATACTTTCATGCTAATCGTCCTCGTCCAAAATGGTTAATTCTTTAACCTCTTTCATCACATAGCGAGTTATGTCAGTTGTTTTCTTTAACTCTTTCCAGCCCCTGCCGACTGCCATTGATTCGTTTGATGCTGTAATTAGAAAGCTATGAGGCGGATATGCAAAGCGGTCTTTGTAATATCTATCAGGTTCGAATGTTACTTTAAATGTGTTTTTCATAATGCCTCCGTTATTTAACCAAAAATAAAAAATAAGGCTATACAGATCACTGTCATTAAAGCGCCTCCAACAACAAAACCTTCAAAGTGTGCAGCGGATTTAATTAAGTGTTCCTCATATTCGTCCATTACATTTCCTTAACTTGTTATCGACTATTTAAAGCATAGCAGGTTATTTGGGCTTTGCTTTGATTTAGATCAAGTTTGCTCAATTTTAAACACATTAATATTATATATTTTATCTGAATAAAATACGGTGATAGCGCGCATCATATTAGCCGCTTCGATAACCTGCGTTTTAACTACCTCGCTAATCGGTGCCGCTTCGTAGTAAAATTTATACTCGTTCATAATCTAAGCCCTTATCCCTTTGCTGCGTAAAAAATTAATCTTATTGCTCATCTGCGCGACATCTTCAAGCAAAGTTATTTCAGCGTTGATTTTGTTTCGAAGCATCTTGTCGCCTGGAATGCTTGCGTCAAACTTTCGCTCGATGAATTTACTGCCTGACCATTTGAGTATAGCGCCCTTGTCATCGCGGCAATATTGGTCGTTGTCGATGGTTACTGTAGGGGATAGCATTATAATTCAACCTTTATTTTAATGTCACCCACTTCCATTTCAGAACCTACCTCAGAGACCCAATCGTCATAGTCTGATTCATCAAGTTGTAGTTCCCCATTACGATTATCTGCACACGCATTCACATAGCCTTGCTTGTAAGCTTCGCGTAATACTTCTTTTAAGTTTTTGACCCGCATACTACCTCCTAAATTATATGGTTGTTGGTAAATGCAATCTTAGCCAGTATTGTCAGCACTGATACGATCCACAAAAATACCGATAGCACTATCCACCAGCCGCCATGAATTACTGCTGGCACAACTGATATTGATGCGATTATCACTGGTAAATACCAAACCATTGCAAGAATTAAAAATAATTTAGTTATTAATGAAGCCATGTTATCTCCTTGCGCCGTTAAGCGCGTTAAGTTTGGTTAAATTGCGTGAATAAAATGGTTGTTGTATTGCAAGCCGACTGGAGCAAACGGGATCGAATCGTCCCATTCACCTTGTGGCTCTTGTGGGTTAATTTTCGGCTGAGCCTGTTGTTGTGCAAATCCCGACTGTGCTTGTTGAAAGTCTTGCGGTGGCACTTGATCTTGATAACCCGACTGACTACCGTTGCGATAATCACCTTGCGATTGCGCCCGTTGTTGCGGTGGCGGTTGGTTAAACCCTGATTGTTGTGGTGCCTGTTGAGCCGGTGCTGCATTGCTACTATAGTTCGCGTTTTCAAGCCGAGGGTTATCCATATGCAATGTAACGTAATTCTTGCCCTGATTCTCGCGCTGCTCAACCTTAATCTTCTCTGCGCTAATGACTACAAACGAACCTTCTGCCAGTGCTGAGTTATAAAATTCAATCGCGCCGGGTGATTTGGCAAATAGCATAGCCGAATAATTCGAGTATGTTTTTACGCTGGTCTTGTAGTCTTTGACCATTTCAGACAACTCAACGATATACATTGTTGATTGGCCATCTTGACCGCAGCCTGTTTTGATATATGGCGGCTTACGTATTAAGCCCGATACTGTGTGCATGTCTTGCTCCTGTTATTTTGCTTTTGATTTTGCCAGCATCTTAGTTAATTTATCTTCAACTTCGCGCTCTATGTTTGACGCTGTATCTAGTTCGTAACATAACTCTATCAACTCGTCATTATCAACACCAAGAATGCTTTCTAAATCGCTAATTAGGTTATATATTCTATCTGTCCTACTCATGTTATTACTCCTGCTTCTGCTTTCTGCTTTTGATGCCATTCTTTTTCGCTATATTGTTAACGCGAGTAGTTGACAGTCCGAATTTTTCCGCTACTTTTTTTCTGATTACTCCATTGGTTAACATTTTGATAATCTCAGTCATATCCCCAGTAGGTATTTCTTTTATGCCTCGCTTAATACCATTTTCCTTGGCAATGCTGCTAATTTTTCCGATTGATACGCCAAATTTTGCTGCGATATCTTTGTACTTCTTGCCCGAATTCAGCATAGCCATGACCCATGCCATATTATCATCGTTGATCTTACTTTTGCGCTTTACTGGTACTCGATCAGCTTTAGTGCCGCTTTTTAAAGCCTCCTTTGCCATCTTTTTAACTTCTTTTTCTACCTCTGCAATCGTTTTAGTTGACCTGACGTATTCATCAACACCCCACCACATCAAGAAGCCGTGGTGATTAACCCAATAATATTGAGAGAACGCATAATAATCCCACTTTTTCGGCTGATTCAATTTGTTATTCCTTGTTGTTGAGACTGTATAGCTAGAGTGAGTTAGCCCAATGACCAATCGGGATTTAATTATCTAGCCAATTTATCGAGTATTTGTTTCATAGCGTCTACGCTGAATCAGCTCGGCTCCGCAAATCTTTCGTTTAGCATCACACTAACAGTTGGCAGTCATACTACGGCAGTTACCTAACTCACTCTGTTATACAGTCTCTATGGTTGATTGTTAAATTAAGCCGCTTTCGATGTCATTTATTACATCGTGAATTTCGCTCGTTAAAGAGCATATTTCATTGGGCAAGTGGTTTAATGTCGATACCAAATTACAAGGTTGCTCTACTTTTTCCCCCGGCTCTACTGGTGTTAGAGTATTAATGCCAAGTCTACACTTGAGATCGCTAATGTGTTGTAATACTTCGCGTACTTGGTTAATTGCATCCAATAAGGCTTCGTGGTTTGGTTGCTTTGATGGTGCTGGTGCGTTACAGGCTGTTTGTGCAGTCATAATTTATCCTAGTTATTTAATAGTTTCACCGCAAAGCCCCACTTAAGGGGCGTTGGGGATTTGGTCATGCTCTCGGTCGTCAATCGGTTACATACTTAAATCTAGGGCTTTACCCTTGCGTTTGCATAATTTATTCCTCGGTTATTCCTTTGCTTTGACTCTCTTAGTATAGCCTATGCGGTGAAAATAAAGTTGATTTAGATCAAGTTTTGGTTAATTTCTGCCTTTGCCGCCTGTCTTTCTGCTTTTTTATTCGGCTCGCAGATATCAGTCCACCAAGCGAAAAATTTACCATAAAATCTAACATGGTGCTTACCGCCTGTTTTATCTTTGTAAAACTTTCGCCCCATAGGTTTCACGTTAATCTCCTTATGTGTTAAATCACTGTAAATATCAAATCATTACCGGTTTTGAAATCGTAGCACTCAACATCGTCAATCGTCGCGCTATCGAATTTATGACAACCGATATCACCTTCACCATGATTAAAATAACAACCCTTACAAACGCTTTCATTAAAGGTAGGTACTTGTTTTAGTGGCGGGTCAAATTCTTTTAATTCAAACATTGTATTGCCCTTATGTGTTAATAGTTAAAGGTTAATCGATTATAAACATCAATCAAGCACCGCACATCATCAATGCAGTATTCGGTTATCTTATCAATGTTGCCTTGTTGGTATTCAGGCCAAACCTTTGAGCCGTCCATGCCCTCAAGCTTCCCCTTTACGCCAAGATAGCCGCACAGGTTATCAAGAGACACTTTACCGTTAAACCCTGACCATTCTTCCATAGTGCAAAAGTTAACAGGGTGGCGAGCGTGTGGTTTGAATTTAAACTCTGGCTTGATTTTATTTATAATGAATCTCTTATGCATAAACGGCAAATCGAAAGCCTTGTTATGTGCAATGAATGTAACGTCAGGCTGGTACTGATCAAACGAATACTTTTCAATCAACCATTGATTGAGTGATGTTAGTATCGTTTTTTCGCCACCAGTAAACGATGCAATCTTGCCGCCAGTGCTGGCACATATACAGCAAATTTGACCTTTAGCGCCATCAAATGAAGTTTTAAGCCACTTTTCTTTAGCTTGCTGCTCCTTGGCTTCGTCACCAAACTTTTCAATCCATAACTCTTTTAGCTCGGGTACGGTTTTAAACTTGCCATCCGAACCGAGATCCAAAGCGTCAATTAATTTTGGCTTAGTTAGGTCTGGAGCCTTCACGGTTAACTCCGATTTTATTAAATCTACTGCTCCAGGCGTTTGGTCTGGAATTGTCTCAATGTCTATAAAGATGTTCATTTTAATAGTCCTTCGATATATTTTCGGTATTGATCGTCAGTAATTTGATTAAGCTGACTCACGCCAGACTTGATATTACCAACCCACACTAGATCGTTTTCAGTTGGCTTTTTCTGCTGTGCAAACTCTTGCTTCAACATTTGCACATATTTATTATCGTCATACTTGCCAAGGAATACATCAGCGTTAAACCCGATAAGTGAAAGACACTTTGTCACACCGTCAGTCGTGGCTTTTTTAAAGCAATCAGTATCTTTCTTCTTTTCGGCATTGTCGATAAATAACGAGGCTTGCCCCCATTGGTCGAATGTGTTGGACTTATTTGTGTGCCACATCCGAATAAGTAAAGCCATTTCATTTGTTGGCAAATATTCAACACGCTCAACACTCCAACCCCACCCGATACCAACGGGCCCGAATTTAGCTGTTGCATTTTTCATCTGCTGGTAGGGGTCAATTGCGGTAATTTTACGCCCAAACGTGACTGGTTTAGTGTGCGCTGGATTGGTCTTTTCGACACTTAGCCACAACTCTAGGTTATCCATTGCTCTGGCACTCCCCATGCTGATATTCAAGACCTGTTAAGCGGTCTATTGCCTGGTCATATCCCATGTGATGCTCAAGAATCAGGCTGTATTGCCCTTCGTCCAGAATCTCTATATGGATATTCTGCTCGATATCGTCAAACTCACCAGCAGCCAAGTCACGGAGCTTTGTCAGTGCTTCAATGCCATCGGCTAGTGCGTGTGATAAAAACTTGTTAAACTTCATCTGTTCGCCGTTAATCGTTACTTTAAGCATTTGATTGCGCCTCTGCTAGTTGAGCCTCAAGTTCGACAATTCGCTTATCTTTGGGGCTGGTCATATTAACCTTAACCCTAGCGTTGGCTTCTGCCAGTTGCTCGGGTGTTGACTTAATGTCAGCATCAAACGTTTCCATTAATTCGAAATCATTGCCGACATATGGGCGTGATAAAATCAGTTGTCCGTAATCTGTCGCGTATAAATATAATTTAGTTTTCATCTTCGTTCCCCTTGTTAGTAGTTATCAGTGTAGTCTAGTTTTTAATTGCTGCTTTGATTTAGATCAATTTTTTCGTGATTAAACTGATCACACTTAACTATTGCAATATCTTCATGGCCAACAAAGGTGTTGACGTTACGGTAAATTGACAACTTACGCATTGAGCTAAAATCCAAACCAGAGCAATCCTTATGCTTACTTTCGCATGCGGCACACATTCCACCTTTAGGTTGGTATTGCACAATCTATCTCCTTTGTTCTGTTATTTATTTGGGTGGAACCACATTCAGCAGGTCATCAATTTCTTTTTCAAGTTGATTGATTAGATGTATTGTACTTTCAGCCAAATCAACACAACACACTGTTGCAAATCCTTCGTTGCCATTACCATCCTCATAAGCAACTTCAAATTCAGGGTGGTCTAAGTCACTTGGCTCATAAGATGCCAGTGTTTCAAGTTGGTATTTAATGTTTTCTTTCTCGGTTAACATAACTATTCCTCTATTTGATTTATTTCGGTGCCTTGCTTGGTAGTTCTATTCACTTCCTGCGGCTTGGCTTGATCAGCATAACTGGTTGTGTATGTGATCTTGTTGCATCGTTTGCAAGATTTAAACTGGGCATTGTTTGCATATCCCTTTACCGCTTCGCCATATTCGTTCCAATCATGCCATCCGATTCTGCATCTTAAACTGCTCATTTTATTCATCTCCGTTTGTATTTATTTAGTTACTTGGCGATACATTTTTTTAACGTCATTAACATGCATAACAAACAATGCATCTGAACCGTCAACCTTGATCCATAATTCATTTTCAATAACGTGGTCAACAAGCAGTAAGTCACTATCAAATGTAGTCGCTACTACATCGCCTTTAATTATTTGGTTGCTCATTTTATTCATCTCCGTTGTATTTATTTAAGCATAGACTATTATTCGGGATTAACTTTGATCTAAGTCAAGCTTCTCTGTGTTAATTCTAGTCTGTATTTATGCCAAGTAGTTTCATTCATGAATAGACCCTTATCAGTCCTCAGAACTTGTCCATCTTCGATTGTTTCTTTGAATTCATATTCAATTTTATATTTCTTGAGCAAAGGAAAACTAAACAATCTTTCCCGCCATGTTCTCTTGACTTTCTTCTCACACTTAACCGATGGTGTGATAGTAACTGGTACGCCACCAAAGCATTGTGGGCCGATATAATTTTGCATAATTACTCTCCAATTATTAATACACTTAGTTTAGCGGGTTATCTGAATTTAACTTTGATGTGGATCAAGTTTTTAGCATCTCGTTTAATATTGAGTGCCTCATTGACTCCCTAAACTCGCTAGGTTCGTCTAGATTAGCCAGCTTCTTTGCTGCTTCAATATTTTTATGCACATTTTCTTCGGTTAGATTGAAACCGCTAATGGCAATAGTTACTGCCATGTTCTTTCCCTCGAAATCATTATCAATTATTATCTTTGATAATTTTTGTTGATCTCCTTGATTGCTTGCGGTGGCAATTTCTTTCATTAAGTCCAATTCGTTCATAATCATTTCCTTTTAATGTAGTCATTTAACTATAGTTTTTTTGCGGTGATTTTATTTTCCTAACTAACACCTTCATTAAAATCAATTGCCATTAATTTGGCATCAGATAAAGTTTTAGCTACCCACTCACCACGACCACATTTAACGGTGTGGAAATCATCTTTAAATAGAGTTTCCTCTGGTAAGTCAGCACAATTTTTTTCACCCTCCATCACATCAACAATGTCATCAATGCCTTTTGCTATTGCCATTTTAATTGGGGTGGTCAGTATTCTTATGCCGCTTCTATCCTCTAAAATTTGGCATTCGTCTTTATGTTGCTGGGCGCAATCTTCACTAATATCAACAAAGAAATTATAACGATCTTCTATAAGCTCTTCTGGGGTTGATGCTACATAAGCACAATCACCTTTCTTGCACTCAGATCCGATTGTAAAGCCAAAAATAACTCTATAACTCCAACCGTACCACTTATTGTCTTTAGGGCTAAAGCCTACGCCATGCGTTAACTCTTGAGTAATTTCTCTATCGGCAAGGAATTTTAAATTATCTTCCATGCCGACAAGTGTCATATAGCTGTCATCAAACTTACTGTAATAAGTTGGACTGCCATTAGCCATTTTACTATCACCAATGTATGCTACCTTTTTTATAAAATCTGTTAATTTCATTTTATCTTGCTCCGTTTATTTAATTACACTTAGTTTAGCGGGTTATCTGGAATTAACTTTGATCTGGATCATGTTTTGTTAATGTTTTTGATTTACTTTATCGGTGTTGACTATATTAACATAAGTTGTTAAGATTAGATAAGCTTAAATAAAGGAGAACAAAAATGAGTAAATCAATTCGAAGCTTGAATTTATCAAAACGGGTAATTGAACTATTAGAGAAAAAGGCCAAGCAAGATGATCGGTCTGTTTCTTGGGTAGCTAATAAGATACTTAGCGAAGTGTTGGAAGGGAAATAAAAAACGGCCCCTGCAAAGGCCGCTGATTAACTTAACTAATGAGGTATTGTAACAGTGCATTACTATCAATTCAATATTAAAGACTACTCGTTTGCGACCATGCGAATGTCACTAATGGAAGATTTAGCATTCAGGCGAATGTTAGACCTTTATTATGAGACAGAAAAACCGCTTTCATGTGAGCTTGCTAGGATAGCAAAATCAATAGGCATGAGTGAATTCCAGGAGGAAGTGAGAACTGTACTCAATGAATTCTGGCAGGAAACTGATGACGGATGGATAAATGATCGCGCCTCCATTGAAATACAAAAATATAAATCAAAGGCTGGTACGGCAAGGGCTAACGGGAAATTAGGTGGTAGACCTTCAAAACCCAAAGATAACCCAGAAATAACCCAGTCGGTTAATTTAGCTAACCCAGAAGAAACCGGATTGAAAGATAACCATAAACCAATAACCAATAACCAAGAACCATTAACCAATAAAATACCTTATCAACTAATCGTTGATGCATTCCATGGATCTTTACCAGAGTTACCAAAAATTTCTAAATTGAACGAGTCTAGAAAAAAGCGCATTAAGCATATCTGGATTGTTGAGAAGTTCGATTCACCAGGAGAGTGGAGTAAGTTTTTCAGTTACATAAATGATTCGGATTTCTTAATGGGTAGATCTTCAAGTTGGCAGTGCAATATAGATTGGATATTAAAGCCTGCTAACTGGCTTAAAATAGTAGAGGGCACCTATGAAAACAACACCAAGTCAAACGACCAAGATATTTTGCAAAAATCAGCCAACAGTGATTGGCACTTACAAGACCAAGGATTTTAACATGAGAGACTTAGCTGAAATTGGCAAGACACTGCAAAACTACAAACCTGATGAAATTATTATTGATGACTTCGCTAAAAATATAATCAATAAAGTATTTGATCAACTATCCTTAATATTCCCAGCTTGGAAATATAACTGGAAAACAGATAAAACCTTGAATGCTGCAAAGATGGAATGGACGAAAGCATTTAACGAGAGTGGCATTAATACTCTGGCCCAAATCAAGTTTGGATTTGCCAAGGCTCGTAAGCACGAATCAGACTTTCTACCATCACCCGGTAAATTTATTTCATGGTGCAAGCCATCACCAGAAGATTTTGGCTACCCCGATGCGCATAAGGCCATGCGAGACTGCTTTGAATATCAAGACTCCGATCGGTATTTTAGTAATAATGGGCTTGGTCAAAAAACAGTATCTAAGCGACCACTTATTGTTGATTTGTGTAAAAAGATCGACTGGTTTGCATTTAGGAGGATGGAATCGAATCAGGCAGATAAGTATTTTAATGATCAGTACCAAAGCCTTATAAACTCTGGCTATGTCGAGCCTGAACCCTCATTTGATGATCACCAATTACCAACGCCAGAAACCGTCAAGGCTGGCATGTCTGAGCAGCAAAAGGCAGATAGCAAGCAGCGGAAAATGGACATGATCAAAGACATTAAAAACAAACTGCGCGGCAAAGCTTAACGATGACTCATGAGCACTAGGGTTTAATGTATAGCTTTTAATGGAGAGGGTAAATTATGAAGAATAAACTATTTGTAAGCTTTTCTGGTGGGGAAACATCGGCTTCTATGTGCGGTATATTGCAATGTAGTGGATTTGATGATTATGACATAACCTATATATTTGCAAACACAGGCCAAGAAAATGAAGAAACACTTGAATTTATTGAGAAGTGCGATAAGTTATTTAAGTTGAATGTCGTGTGGATCGAGGCCGTTGTAAGTCCAATTAAGGGTAAGGGTGTTAGGCATAAAATTGTTGATTTTGAAAGTGCATCAAGGAGAGGGGAGCCATTTGAAGAATTAATTAAAAAGGAGGGCATCCCCAATAGAACATCACCGCATTGCAGCAGCAGACTAAAAAACTTACCAATAAATGATTATATAAAATCAACTGGCGCACAGAATTATAAAATAGCGATAGGTATGCGCGCAGATGAGCCAAATAGAATTCTATCAAAAATCAAACGCGATACATTAAATTTGATAGGTATTGATCCAGATGAATGGAGGATGCTTGATAAAATAAGCAGACTTTCAAAATTACAGCGCGCTGAAAAGATTCTATTGTATATAAATAATAATTTCAAAACACAAAAAGAAAGAGATATATTTAACAGGAAGATTGACTCATTAAAGAATCATAAAAACAATATTATTTACCCGTTGTGCGATTTTGTTCAATACGACAAACAGGATGTTAATTCATTTTGGGAAGATCAAGATTTCAGGCTTGAGCTTGAAGATCATGAGGGTAATTGCAAGACTTGCTGGAAAAAGTCAGATAAAAAATTGTGGTTGATTGCAATAGAGTCTCCAGAGCGGTTTGATTTTATGCGTGACATGGAGAGGAAATATAAGAATGTGAATCCAAAAAGACAAGAGTTTTTTAGAGGGAAAAGAACCACCATAGATTTATTTAATCAATCAAAAGAATTAGATGCCATAACATTGCGCATGATGATTAAATCACGTAATGACTCAACATCTGGATGTGGTGAGAGTTGCGAACCATATCAAGAGGATTTTTTTATTGACACAGATTACAACGCAACTGATTTTTAGGTTTATTTGTTGTTCGTGTTATAATTGATGCGCCAAGTAACTAACCGAGGAAATGTCATGGCAAAGAAGGCGAGCAAACCAAAAAAGGGAGTAGCCGGAAAGAACACCGGCGCAAAAGCAAGAAAAGCCATCCGTAAACAAGTTAAAAAGGGATCTACACTTAAGCAGATTGGAACTGCAACAGGTAGGGATGACGGAACAATAGGCCGAATAGAAAGCGGCGAAATTAAAAACCCACCAGCAGACCTTGCCGCTAAGGTATCTAAAGCAAAGGTCACAAAGAAAAAGAAGAAGTAACACTCTTCTGATAAAAAAGGGCTTAATTGCTCTTTTTTTATGCCTAAAACTTGATCTAGGTCAAAGCAATTTTAAATAGATGGGCTATAGTTAAGCAATGCAACTAAGGGTAAATAATGGAACGATTTAAAATTAAAGAGCAGAAGCCGCCGTTTGATAATTTTCTACAGGTCATGTTTGACGATAAAGAAATTTCTATTGCTGATTTAGTTCGCATGGCTAATATTCTTGAAGTTACGCTGACCAGGCTAGGGTACAGCGTTTCGTTACCAAATAATAAGGATATGTGATGACCAATAAAAAATATGACGTTATTTATGCCGATCCACCTTGGAAGTATGGTAGTAAAGGGCCGCGATCTGGCCGGTTTGGCAAGTTGGACTATAGCGCTATGACGATTAGAGATTTGTGTAAAATGGATGTTAATTCAGTTGCCGGCGAGAACTGCGTGCTTCATATGTGGGTAACTGGCGCATTTATGGAAGAGGCAATGATTGTTAGTGGCGCGTGGGGGTTTAGGTTTATTCGCGTCGACAAGGTGTGGAACAAAAAGAAAGCCAGCGGAAAACCACACGCAGCTTGCGGGCCATGGGGAATGTCCGACTGTGAATTTATATTACTATTCGTTAAGGGTAGTATGTGCAGCAAACAGAAAGGCAAGCGCAACCAGTATGTGGGTACTGACGAGGTTTATCCGGGCGTCCACTCAAAAAAACCAGACCTATTTCGTGAGCAGATAGACGCAAGGTATCAAGATGGAATGATTAAACTTGAAATGTTCGCCCGTAGTGCTGCGCCTGGTTGGGATGTATTTGGTGATCAGGCTCCCGGCTCTATTTCGATAGGCCAAGTGGAATCATGATCGAATTAATAAAGGCTTATTGCCGATAACTTAGGATATAACATGATAAGTTGATCTGCATCAATGTTTTATTTTTAATAGCGACTATATTGTAGGTACACACACAAGTAGAGTAATGATTATGAAAAAATATGAATTCACAGGAAAAGAAAAAGTTGAGTTTGGCCGCAAATTAAAGCAGATTATTTGTGTTAATGCATTTGGTTGCATTTCAGTTGGTGATATCGGCGGATGGATCGAGGCAGAAAAAAACCTTAGTCATGATGGTGATTGCTGGGTATCCGACAACGGCAGGGTATCCGACAACGGCAGGGTATCCGACAACGGCAGGGTATCCGACAACGGCAGGGTA
>Ga0114923_10000482_pt1 | contig 31448 bp, 29 predicted proteins | sample SumtaG_FD_89578 | JGI IMG/M metagenome (GOLD analysis project Ga0114923, IMG submission 89578) | Deep subsurface microbial communities from Indian Ocean to uncover new lineages of life (NeLLi) - Sumatra_00157 metaG | ecosystem: Environmental > Aquatic > Marine > Oceanic > Sediment | place: near... | reverse complement strand
TCTTCTTCGTGTTCAAGGTACCATTTAGACAAATCAAAGAATTCCTCAATGGTGTCAAAATATTTGAGATGCTGTCCATCTTTAAATAACATATTGCATCCCTCAAATTTTTTTGCTAAAACGAAAGTTCCGCAAGCCAGATAATGTGTAAGCCTATCTGAATGGCAAAGCCTTACTGAGTCATAAGCATTAACATTGACCCCTATTTTAGCACCGCTAATGGCATATAAGTACTCGATTCCGCCTATCTTTGGTATTCCGCAGCATCCGTATAGTGCGCAATTTTTTTGTTTGGCAAGTCTTTCAATAAGTCCTTCTCTGAATGTTCCGCTGGAAGCTGCATGATGAGTTACTTTTCCAGTCCATAGAATATCTGTTTTCCATTCTGGACCAACTTCGTATCGATGATCAATATCAGGGTCACACATATTCGGTATAAAGGCACAATGTGAAACGCCCGCATCTCTATAAGTTTGCAAAAACTGCCCGTCATTTGTTGCGACTACTATGTCAAGTTTTTTTGCAGTTTCTATTTTCTTTTTGTTCAGTTCGGGCCAGGGGTCACCATCTCCGCCCATAAAAATCGCATCAGGTGCTGCCTGTCTCATCTGTTCAATTGTGTGATGATCGAGAACTCTTGGGAAGCCGACCCAGACGATATCAGGGTTATACTGTCTGATTTGCATAGCTAAAAGTTCATCGACTTTGGACTTGAAGAAACGAGCGGCAAAGCTTTTGCTTTTTATAGGGCTCAGATTAAAAAGGGCCTTACGATAGCTAAAGATTTCGACATCATGCCCTAATCTTATAAAACCTTTTGCCAGCTTTCTCATAGCGTTTACAAACATTTTTACAGGTGAATAAGTTATGTCGGCAACAATAAAAATACGTTTTGTTTTTTCCATGTATATATTTTTTAAAAAAACGGTATCTATTTACCTCTTGTAACAGTTATGTGTGGCGGCAGTGCTTCAGGCATTTGCCAGTCAGGCTTTTTGTCCTGTTTTTTGCTCTGACACCATGCTCGTAAAATATCAAAATAAAGGCGTATATCAAATGGATAATAAGAAATAGCTTTCTTGAATAACAATATTGCGGCACGTCTGTTCCTCAATTGCTCATTAAGACGTCCTGCCTTACGATATCTGTGGCTGATTTTGCGTTTCAGAATACTTTTAGAAATATATTTATCGCCGCCGAGATGAAAATAAAATCTTGCTAACGAAAGTGCTCCATATATCAAATTATCATCGCCGCGATCATTGCGTGCAGCTATGTCTGTTTGCTCTCGTTTTATTAAATATGTGTCCGGGACAAACAAAAATTTCGTTTTAGTTGAAAGCCTTAAAAAAACGTCATAATCTTCCGAGGCTATTTGAAGTTTTTCATCCCAGAAGGTATCTTCCCATACCGATGCACGAAAACATGTTGCCGATGGCGAGATACATGGACTTGAGTAGAAATAGTCTTTTGTCAGCCACCCCGACTTTAAGCGGTCCGGCGAGCCCAGTTCTCTCTTACTGCCGTCAGGCCTCAGGACAATTATACGTGCATATGCTATACCATAGTCCCGGTTTTTCTCCAACTGATTTATAAGAGTATGGAGGTATTCCGGAGGCCATAAATCATCGTGATCTAAAAATGCGATGTATTGTCCCTGAGCCTTGAATAATCCAAGATTGCGTGCAGTGCATCGTCCACCGTTATCCTTGTAATAGTATCTGATCCTGCTGTCTTGTATCTGTTCGATGACAGAGCGCGTATCATCTGTTGAGCCGTCATCTATTATAATAACTTCCAGATTTGCAAAGCTTTGGTTTAATACACTTTCAATTGCTTCTTTGACAGACTTGCTGTGGTTATAAGCTGGAATAATTACACTGACAGTCGGCATAAAGGCTCCCTTGAAAAAGTTAGTTAGTAACCTATTTTTTAATCAGCTTAAAATATTGCTGACCACAGGAGGTGTCTGTTGGTTTATTGATGGCAATCGAATCGACATCAAATTTGTTTCCCTGTTTATATTTTTCATTTAATGCTTCAACCGTATACTCGGCAGAACCATCAAATACGCTTTTATTTGAAGTGTTAACCATATTGACCTGCATAGCGCTGGCACACAGTTTTTGAAAATAAGTGTAATCGGGCAACTGGTCACCATTATTTTGACACCAACGGCAAGGCCATGATTCTAAGGTGTTTGGGCTGAAAAAATAGCCAAAAGATTTAAGTATCTTTCTTGCAAACTTTGTCTTTCGTAAGCCTTTTATTAAAGGAGCATTTGGTGAAAAGAATTTTTTGATTACCGGATTGTTGTTCATCGTGCCACTAATTATTCTTTTTACTAATTCTGTTGGATAAATTGTGCAGCAAAGCTCAAAAGGATATCGAGTATGCGCGGTTTGGCCGTTTTTCCAGTTTAGGCAATATACTTTTTGGTTGCCGACTGTAAAATCATCTATTACATCATTACTGTTTTTAAGAGATTCAAGGCTGAATCTTAGAGTAAAACCTAAAATATCATTCTCATGTTCGCGAAATGTCTGGTCTATAAGGTCAAGGTCAACAGAATCGAAGAACACTACATCATCAATGCCGAATAAAATATATTTTGTGTCGGCCTGATTTATAATACTTAAACAATCCATATGAAAATCATTTTCTCTTATTATGATACAGTCAGGATATTTTTTAAACAGCGATTCATATTCCTCGCTAAATAACTCAGGCTTATAAATAATATGGGTTTGTATTTTCTCAGCAGGGAAATACCTATATAGACTTTCCAGGTACGCTTCCAATTGTAAGGGGCGATTTTTTGTAAAAACAATATTGGTTATCAGCTTTTGCATAAGATTACGGCTATGAGTTGACAATGCTTTTTACCTTTTCGACAACGTACCCGATCTGTTCAGGAGTTAGTTCCGGGAACATAGGCAGCGATACTAACTGTTCACAGCACTTTTCTGCTACAGGGAAATCACCTTTTTTATATCCCAAAGAGCTATACGCCTCCTGTAAATGTAACGGTACCGGATAATGAATTCCACAGAATACTTTATTTTCCGCCAGTGCCGCCATGAATGCATCGCGATTTTGTGTACGAATTACATAAAGATGGTATATATGTTTGGCATAATCAGCTTCAGTTGGTAATATTACGCCATCGATATTCGCCAGAAGCTCGTTATATAGCCGAGCATTTTTTCTACGAGATTCATTCCATTGGTTTAGATATTTTAGTTTCACACTTAAAACAGCTCCCTGGAAGCCATCCATACGAGCATTCCAGCCTATCATAGAGTGGTAGTACTTTTTCGCCTGGCCGTGATCGCGGAACATTTGTATTTTTTCATTTAGCTGAGCATTATTTGTCACAACAACACCAGCTTCACCATAGGCTCCAAGATTCTTGCCTGGGTAGAAGCTAAAGCAGCCGGCATCTCCAATTGAACCAGCGGGTCGGCTCTTATATTCAGCCCCATGAGCCTGGCACGCATCTTCGATAACGAACAGGTCGTGTTTCTTTGCAATTTTCAAAATCGGATCCATGTCAGCGGTTTGGCCGTAAAGATGTACTGGCATAATAGCTTTTGTTCTGGGTGTGATGGCATCTTCCAGAAGTTCAGGGTTCATATTGTATGTTTTTTCGTCGATACCAACAAATACCGGTTGGGCGCCGGAAAAACTAATGGCTTCAGCTGTAGCAATAAAAGTATTCGGTGTAGTTATTACCTCATCGCCTTGCCCAATTCCTAATCCCAGAATAGCTGCCCAAAGTGCATCTGTTCCACTACCAAGGCCTATGGCAAAATCGGTTTGACAAAATGAAGCAAATTCCTTCTCGAACCGTGTTACAAATGGCCCCCCAGCAAAAGCTGTATTGTCCAAAACCTGCTGCAAACCACTGGCAATCTCTTCACGGATAGACACATATTGGGCTTTTAAATCAAGAAACGGAACTTTCATTTATGGCTACTTTCCTTTATCGTTAATATTTCGTATAACTCTTGCCGGATTTCCAGCGACAATTGTATTTTCAGGCACATCTTTAGTTACAACGCTGCCTGCTCCGATTATGGCATCAGAGCCCACCGTAATCCCACATAAAAGAGTTGCACTGGAACCGATTGACACTCCCTTTTTTATACGTGTCGGCACACAAACCCAGTTGTCCTCCGTTTGTAAATTTCCCTGGTTTGTAGTTGCACGTGGATAAGGGTCATTGATAAAGGTAACATTATGCCCAACAAAAACATTATCTTCTATGACAACACCTTCGCAGATAAACGTATGGCTGGAAATTTTACAATTAGAACCTATCTTCGCTTTTTTTTGTATCTCAACAAAAGTGCCAATTTTTGTATTGTCTCCGATTTCACAGCCATATAAATTAATAAAGTCACAAAGCTGAACGTTTTTGCCTAACTTTACATCCTCAGCTATTTTCTGTGTTGTGATATTTTTTTTAGACAATTGCAATATCCTTTAATATGAGATTTTCACATTGGCGCCGTTTTTGTTGAGAGATTCAGAAGCGCACTCAAGGACTTGAACAACTTTTAAACCTTCTTCGCCATTAGAAAGTGGAGTTGACTTATTTTTGATACAATCCATGAAATGTTGACATTCAACCTTTAATGGCTCTACCATTTTCAGATATGGAGCATGCATATCACCATAATGATACGAATATTGAAATTCAGCAAATGTGTCATAATGTGGCGGAACTTCTACACGTTTATCATAAATCTTTATTTTTTCATTTGGTTCAATGTCATCATATACCAGCATTTTTTTGCTCCCAACAAAAGTCGTCTCGCGAATCTTATTGGGGTCCAGCCAGCTGCTCTGGATTATCGCTAAACAATTGTTATGAAAATTCAATGTCATACATGTTACATCTTCGATGTTGGGATTAACATGTGCTTTGCCCTGGCAATTTATCGACTCAGGCATCTCTCCCATTATATGAAGAATTATGGAAATATCGTGTGGTGCCAGATCCCATGCAACGTTAATATCTTTTTGAAACAGACCGAGATTTAAGCGTTTACAGCTTATGTATTGTATTTTCCCAAGCTCTCCTGAGTCAAAAATTTGTTTAATTTTCTGTATAGGGGTTGAGTATATAAAGGTGTGGCCTACCATTAAAATAAGTTTATTTTTTTTAGCAATCTCAATTAGATCTTTACATTCGGCCACTGAAGAAGCCATTGGCTTTTCAATGAAAGTATGCTTTCCATTCTCGAGACTGAGCTTTGCGATTTCATAATGAAATCGAACAGGTGTTGCAACTGCAATGGCTTCTATATCAGGATCATTGATTATACCGGCATATTCTTTTAAAGTATGAATACGGGGGTACAAAGACTTTATATGGTCCAGACGTTTTGTGTCTATATCACATACACTTTTTACATCGCAGTCTGAAAGAGAAAAAAAGTTTCGAACGAGATTGGGTCCCCAATACCCGCATCCAATCACTGCTGTATTGACCATATTAATACATTCCTTTTGCAATTTTATTTTAATCGTGGGATTTTATCAGAAAAATTTATTCAAAGCAAGTGAATTTCTACGGGCATAAGCTCACAGAAATTCGTCAATGCAGAACATCCGTGCCGTACAAAAAACATACAACATGACTGTAATTAAGATGTGCCCTGTCGTCAAGACCAAATTTTGCCTCCTGTAAGGTGGAAGTTGCGATGACCTTTTTGACCTGCATAATATTGGTCTGCCCCATTTGTTGTACCAGTTGTTATGAGAGTATTTCACAACAATTGGACCAATGAAATAAGGCAGACCAGTAACGCTCCTGCTGACAGGCAATATTTCAAAAAAAGCTTGATTATTGATGGAGGAAGGGTAATATTTGAATCCGAATCATCAGACAATAAAACGCTCTGAGAAATAACGTGGCAACACAACATGAATAATACATTTTTGTGTATAGCTTTGAGGATTTGCGGGTCCTTTTAAAACTCTAGCGGGAGGCCAATAATATGGCAGGTTCAGAAAATGACGGTTCAAACAAACAAACTACAGGCAACAATGTTCATGAAGAAGTGAGCGTCTATGAAGATGAGATAAATCTCATAGATTATTTTCTCATTCTCTGGAAACGAAAATGGTTCATTTTTTTAGCTTCTGTGCTACCGGCTTTAGTAGTAGGATTGGCCATGTTTCTTGGGCCAAGAGATTATAAAATCAGCTACACCTATAATGTCGGGCTGGACGAAAAGGCTTTCAAACTCCTTGAGGGCAAGTTTTACAGCACAGAGAATTTAGAAAAGCTCCTCGAAGAGCAAGCCAACAATCTTAATGACTATGCTAAAAAGATAGCAGACACCAGAACCGCCAAAGGCTTAAGAGAGTTTGTTTCTTTCGAGGTTTTACCATCATATTTTAAAACCCCAAAACCGTCAGAAGCTAAAGACCTGGATGAATTAGAGAAGTTTCAGCAGGCCAGAGGGGGTCTTTTAATTATGCATGTAACGGCACAGTCTAAAGAACACATTCGGAAAACAGCCTTGGTTTATAGAAACAATTTCGAACAGGTCATACCTTTATATTCAGAAAAAGAGGAACTAAATAGAAAGATTATAGGCTTTAAGGAAGAAATGGCTGGTATCGAAGAAGCAAGATACATGTTAAACCTGCAGTTAGAAAGGAAAAAATCCACTCTGGAGAAGCTGAAGAATTCTGGTTCTGAGGGCTTAGATAAGTTGCCAAGTGACATTATTTTGCAGTTTAATATAGAACCTTCAAAAGCTAAGAACCAGGATGAATTACAGGAGTTTCAGAATGTTGGGGGCAACAGTGCCTACTTGCCCTTACCCTACCAAGTACAAGCAGCAGAGACACAGATAATTAATCTTGAAGAGCAAATTAGGGCTAACAAAGAGAGGTATGACTATTACACTGGTTTGCTCAAATTAAATGGAAAGTTGTTCGGTCATGTCGAGAAGTTAATGCCCTCTTATTATACGCTTGGGCAGTTTCATGTGTTTTTGACCGATATGTTGGCTGAGTACAAAGAGGATGAACAGCAGCTACAGGATTATTTGAAGGCTTACATTAAAATAATAGAGAATAAAATATCTGCAAGTGCTCCTGTTACTGTAAAACCAAACGTTTATCCTGTCGCTAAAGGCACAGTCAAGAAGAGTACTATTGTATTTGCGATAGCGTTAATGCTAGCGGTATTTACGGCCTTCTTATTAGAAGGACTTAAAAAAAGCCAGGCTCAGGCTTTTTAGAAGCGAACCCTTGGCCAAATAAATGAAGATGCGAGAATAATCGGCGGTTAATTGCAACCCACGGGGACGGAGTCTAAATAGAACTGAATATTATGCCAATAAACCTGAGCACTTAAAATCAGTGGAGATTGTAGTATAAATGAAGAAAGTTTATGTAGCTATGAGTGCTGACCTGATTCATCCTGGCCATCTTAATATTATTTCTGAGGCTAAGAAATTGGGGAGGGTTATTGTTGGTTTGCTGACAGACAATGCAATAGCGAGTTACAAACGGCTGCCGCATTTGTCTTTTGAGCAGAGAAAAATAATTGTTGAAAACCTCGTTGGTGTTTCAGAAGTCATTGCACAGGAGACATTGGACTATGTTCCCAACTTGCAAAAGATAAAACCTGATTATGTAGTGCATGGTGATGACTGGAAAACCGGGACCCAGCAGAAGACGAGAGAGAAAGTTATAAACGTGTTGAAAGAGTGGGGCGGCGTGCTTGTAGAGCCGAAATACACCTCTGGTATTTCATCAACAATTTTGAATGCGGCAGTTCGTGAAGTTGGAACTACTCCCGATGTCCGAATGAAAAGGCTTAGAAGGCTGCTAAATGCTAAAGGCCTGGTTCGTGTTATTGAGGCGCATAATGGTCTTAGCGGCTTAATCGCCGAACAAGCAAAAGTTATTAAGGAAGGAAAAGAAAAAGAATTTGATGGTATATGGATTAGTAGCCTTACCGATTCAACAGCAAAAGGAAAACCTGATATTGAGTGTGTTGACCTGACATCGAGAATGAACACATTGCATGATATCCTTGAGGTGACTACAAAACCAATTATATATGATGGAGATAGTGGCGGTATTGCCGAGCATTTTGTTTTTATGGTGAGAACACTTGAGCGCCTTGGGGTTTCTGCGGTAATCATCGAGGACAAAAAAGGACTTAAGCAAAACTCATTGATAGATGATGACAGTTTGCAGGAACAGGAAGATTTTGAAAGCTTCAGTTCCAAAATAACAATTGGTAAAAGGTCGCAGGTAACTGATGATTTCATGATTATAGCAAGAATTGAAAGTTTGATTTTGAATGCTGGGATGAATGATGCTATTGCCCGTACAAGAGGATATATAAAAGCTGGCGCTGATGGTATAATGATACACAGCAAAGAAAAGACGCCTAAGCAGATATTTGAATTTTGCAAGTTATATTCAAAAATTGAGAATCAAGTTCCTCTCGTAGTAGTACCGTCGACATATTCACAAACCCGGGAACAAGAACTTGAGGATGCGAGTGTTAGTATTGTGATTTATGCAAATCATCTGCTGAGAAGCGCGTATCCGACTATGCTTAGAACTGCGAAGTCTATATTGGAAAATGAAAGAGCACGGGAAGCGGAAAAGGAATGCATGTCAATTAACGAGATTATAACCCTTATACCTCAAAGGTTTTAAGTATGGTTGATTGCAGCATTTTCTACGATGCTTTGGTTCGCCATAATATCAAATTTTTCACAGGTGTCCCGGATACTGTTCTAAAGAGTGTCTGCGCATATATCAGTGACCATGCTCCGGCTGAAAAACATGTTGTTTCCGCCAATGAAGGCGGAGCAGTCGCTTTAGCATGTGGATATCACCTAGCAACCGGCAATGTTGGATTGGTCTATATGCAGAATTCCGGTCAGGGTAATGCTATCAATCCCCTGATTTCCCTGGCGGACCCGGAAGTGTATTCTATTCCAATGCTGCTGTTAATTGGCTGGCGGGGTGAGCCGGGAAAACATGATGAACCACAGCATATCAAACAGGGACAAGTTACTTTAAAACTTTTTGAGACGATAGAGATTCCATACAAAATACTGCCTGAAGATAATAAACCTGCATTAGATTGCCTGCAAAAGATTATAGATGAGTTGAAAAAGAATAAAGCTCCGGTTGCTTTAATTGTGAAAAAAGGCACTTTCAAACCTTACGAACTCAAAAAAAGCAGTGATTTAGCTCAGGAGATTACAAGAGAAAAAGCTATCGAGACAGTTGCAGATTCTTTAGGTGAATCCGATATAGTTGTTTCAAGCACGGGTAAGATTTCAAGGGAACTTTATGAATATAGGAATAGGCTTAGCGGGAATCATAATTGTGATTTTCTTACCGTCGGTTCCATGGGCCATTGTTCGCAAATTGCAATGGGTGTAGCATTGGGAAAACCAGAAAGGCAGGTTTATTGCTTTGATGGTGACGGAGCTGTTCTTATGCATATGGGTTCTTTAGCGATAATCGGCTCAGAAAAGATTAAGAACCTGAAACATATAGTTTTTAATAACTGCTGTCATGATTCTGTTGGCGGTCAGCCTACAGCAGCTCTTTCCGTTTCTATTACAGGAATCGCAAAAGAGTGTGGATATAAAACGGTTTTGCGGGCAAAAACGGTCGATGAAATAAATGACAAAATGAAGGCCATGAAGTCTTCCGAGGGCCCCTCATTGCTGGAGATAATAGTAAAAAAAGGTGCCAGGGAAGATTTAGGCAGACCCAAAATATCACCAGAAAAAAATAAAGAAAATTTCATGGAGTTTTTGTCTAAGTGAAGCAGGAGGAATATATAGGCTTAGATACCATTGCCTGCCTTAAGGGTGTTTTGAAGGAACTTAATGTATCGAAGGTTTTTCTTGTTACCGGGCGGAAATCATTTTCTGCATGCGGCGCGAAAGCTTTATTAGATGAAATTTTAAAGAATTATCATGTTTGTTATTTCAATGAATTCCAGACTAATCCAAAAATTGAGGATATTAATCGCGGGATAGAAAAATTCGGGACTGACAACTTCGATGTTGTTATTGCTGTAGGCGGCGGCAGTGTAATTGATATGGCCAAGATGATCAATTTCCTGTCAGCATATCCGTTAACTCCGGGGGGCTACAAAATCAAAACCAGAGCATCCGGCGTAACGGTCAGGCCGTTAATTGCCATACCAACAACCTCCGGAAGCGGCAGCGAGGCAACTAGTTTTGCGGTTCTTTACATTGACAGAAAAAAATATTCGGTTGATAATAAATCCATCTTGCCTGACATTGTAATTATCGACTCAGCATTAACGACGTCTTTGCCTAAATACATTGCTGCAACTACGGGTATGGATGCGTTAGCTCAGGCAATAGAGTCATACTGGAACATAAACTCAAACGACGAATCTAAAAGGTTTGCCATGGATGCAATTGAATTGATAATAAACAATCTACTCATTGCTGTAAATTGCCCTAGTAGTGCTACCAGATTGGCAATGGCCAAAGCGGCGAATCTTGCGGGAAAAGCAATTAATATTACAAGGACTACTGCCCCACATGCAATATCATATCCATTGACATCGTCTTTTGATATTTCGCACGGTCAGGCTGTTAGCTTGACTCTTTCAGCTCTACTCGTCTTTAACACAAATGTCACGGAGCAAGATGTGCTTGATAAAAGAGGTGTCAGTTATGTAAGAGAAACCATTGGCGAAATCTGTAAATCAACGGGGGCTTGTGATGTTAACGAGGCTGCTGAAAAAATAGATGAGCTAATTCACCAGATAGGCTTGGAGACACGATTAAGTTCGTTAGGACTGAAAAAAGAAGATATCGAGACAATTGTCAACGGATTTAACGTTGACAGAGCAAAAAACAATCCAAGACTGTTGACAAAAGAAGCGTTACGAGAAATTCTAAACGAGATATATTAAGGGCCTTTGGAGCGGAAAGCTCAATGATAAGATCTGGCAAAACACCGATAAAACGGTAATGATAAGAAGGATAGATTAATGAGACTGCTTTTTGTTTTTGGTACCAGACCTGAAGCCATTAAAATGGCACCGGTAGTAAAAGAGGCAAAGGAGCATTGCAACAATTTTGAAGTAACTGTTGTTGCTACCGCCCAACATCGTGAAATGCTAGACCAGGTTTTGGATGTATTCTCTTTAAAGCCTGATTACGATTTAAATATAATGACCGACAATCAATCACTTTTTGACATTAGCAATGAATGTTTGTTTAGAATTAAAGAAGTGCTTGAAAGAGTAAAGCCGGACTTAGTGTTAATTCAAGGCGATACCACTACTGCTTTTACTACTGCGTTAGCTGCATTTTATTTAGGGATTAAGGTGGGACATATAGAAGCAGGTTTGCGAACATTTGATATTTATAGGCCGTTTCCCGAAGAGATGAATAGGAAATTAATAAGTAGTTTAGCGACTTTACATTTTACTCCTACAAAAAAGAATGAAGAAAACCTGCTTAGAGAAGGTATTGATGAAAGTAGAATATTTGTTACTGGAAACACGGCAATTGATGCTTTATTAATGGCAATTAAAAATGACCGTAGCCTCACTAGCAACCATAAATTTAGAGAGGTGGATTTTGATAAAAAGATAATATTAGTTACGGCTCACCGGCGTGAAAATTTTGGTGAAAATATCAGAAATATATGTTACGCCATGAAGGAAATCACCGAAAGAAATGAAGATGTCGAAATTATTTATCCGGTCCATCCAAACCCTAATATTAAAAATGTAGTTCATGAAATTTTGGGAAATTGTAGCCGAATTTATTTGATTAAACCTTTGGGATATTATGATTTTGTTCAATTGATGAATAAGTCATACCTCGTTTTAACTGATTCTGGTGGTATTCAGGAAGAAGCCCCCTCTTTAGGCAAACCTGTTTTGGTACTTAGAGAAGAGACCGAGCGTCCTGAAGCGGTTGAGGCGGGTACGGTAAAAATTGTCGGTGTTGATAAGGTCAGGATTGTTTCATCAGTACAGTTGCTGTTAAATGATGAGAGCCAATACAATCGAATGGCCAAGGTTGTCAATCCATACGGCGATGGGAAGGCCAGCCAGAGAATTGTAGAAATTATTAAATCAACCTAAGAATAAAGACAAGGCTCTTCTTCGATTATTTCGATCGTAGTGAAAATATGGCACTGATGGCTTTTACTTTTAGATATCCGGAGCACTTATTGCTGCCATATTAATGGCTTTACTCTGGAATTATAAACCAGTAAGGAGCAAACATTATTATAAGGGTATGTTTATTGATTTTATAGAATCTCAACAAATGAGAAGGCGAGAAGATTGAGGTATGATAAACCATAAAATACAAAAAGCCCCTAGCCTAAGAAGAAATGTTTTTTCTGGTATGTTTTTTGCTGTTGGAAATATTTTAATTCTTCTTGTCAGCTATCCAATATATCTGAAGTATCTGGGAATAGAACGCTATGGAGTTTGGGCCATTCTTTCAGTTGTTGTTAGCTTTAGTGCATTAGCACGTCTTGGGATTGACACCGCTATAATTAAATATGTTGCAGAGGAATATGGCAGGAAGAACAAGTTAGGTATAAAGAAATATCTTTCGACAGCCATTATCACTTTAATAATCCCCGGAATCTTAATATTTTTTGTTCTGGTTCCATTAAAGGGGTTCATTGTTGGCGTACTAAATATCCCTGAAAAATATATCTCTATAGCAAATGCGCTGCTCCCCTACATAGTCATTCTCTCTATTTCTATATTCTTTGTGCAAATAATAGATGGAACTTTGAGGGGATTAGGAAGGGTAGATCTTGCAAATTACTACAATTTGGGAGGGAGGGCCGTTTCGGTTATAACAGCATTTATCCTTCTGAATTTTGGTTATGGATTATGGAGTTTGTTCTGGGGACAGGTTATATTTTACACTTTGTTGGGGATTCTGGCATTTTTTACCATATACAAAGAATTAGGGTATTTGTTTTTCTCGATATATTCATTTGATTTGAAGTGTTTAAAAAAGATGCTTGGATTTGGTGGAACAATGACGGTAGCCTCTCTTGCCTCAATATTCATGATTCCTTTTAATAAAGTGATTATTTCAAAGTATATTGGATTTAGTGAAGTAACGTATTTTGAAATAGCAACTAAAGGTGCTATGCAGCTTAGGAGCATATTTGAGGTGGGTATAAGGGCAATAATGCCCGAAATAAGTAAACTATCCGTTGCCACTGAAGGTGCCAAAGATAAAATTAATAATGTCTTGAAGAAAGCAATGGGATTAGTATCTTATTTGGGCATTCCAGTATTTATTCTTTTTTTTTTCTTAGCTTCTTTTCTTTTAAGGCTTTGGCTATCAAGTCAGTATATGCCAGAAATTGGGAATGCCTTTAGGATTATATTAATAGGTACTGTCGCTAATTTATTAACAATACCAATTTATTACTTATTTATGGGGATAGGGAAGGTTAGCTACTGTTGTATTAATCATTTAGTTCAATCGGTTCTTAACGTTATTATCATTATTATCCTCATTATCTTGGGAATTACTAACTTTTACTTATTTGTTGGGGTTTACTCTTTGTCAATTGCTTTATCAGCGATACTGCTGGCTATTTTACTTCTTATATATAAGAAAGGAACATTTCAAAAGATATGAAGAATCCAAAGATAAAATTCCCTTTAAAATTACTCCGTTTTTATACAAAATATTTTCCAATTGACAAAGGAAAGTACGGAATTTTGAATACATTTCTTCGTAATTCAGGTATTTTTTCTAGTGAAAACTTCAAATATCAGGAGGCTACCTGATAACTTCTTCAAAAGATGGGCGGAAATTCCAGGTAAATCTTTATGATTATATGGATAGGACGTTATTTTTCATGGGATATTACGAGAAATATGAAACAAGTATATTGAGAAAGTTTGTTAATGATTCATTCTTTTGAGCCTGTTTCACCGATCTTTGAGAAGTTAAAATTTAATTGTGAATTGAACAATTTAATAAGTAACGTTTTTTTGAATAATCTTGCTTTAGGTTTAAAAGAAGAAAAAACAGTTGTAAATTTGTTTAGAGGATTGCCTAGTGGACATGCTTCAATATCAACATTGGGAAGAGAAGATTATGCCGATTTTGAGATTGATATTATATCTCTTGACAGATATATTTTAGATAACAACATTTCTAAAGTCGATTTGGTAAAATGCGATGTAGAGGGTGCTGAAATGATGGTTATAAGAGGAGGAAAGCAACTATTTTCATGTAAAAAGGCGCCTATTCTCTGTATAGAACTGCCCATAATAACTTCTAAGTATTTTGGATATACTGTACGAGATCTATTATTGCAACTTTCAGAATATGGATATAGCATTTTTAGGATAGGCAAAGGGAATAATAGTCTATGTTTTCCAAGAAGCAGAAGGATTAATTCGATTAGAGGACTAAATGTAATTGATACTTCTTTTTAGAGATAAGCTAATGATATCTGTGAAAATTGGGAATAAAAGAAGGAGCTATTAGGTGACTGATCGAAAAGAACATGTCCTTAGTGCCCTATTGCGACAGATAAAGGAAGTATTAGATGAACAAAGTGTCGAGTTTTGGTTGGAATGTGGGACATTATTGGGCGCGGTAAGAGAAAAAGAATTCATTTCCTGGGAGAACGACATTGATTTAGGGACCTGGAATAAGAACGTTTCCGAAAATCTCAAGGAGGATATAGCCTGCGAACTTCGTAACAGGACCATGAAGGTGCACATTTTTGAAAACTATATGAATATCAGAAAAGGGAAAGCTCATGTTGATATTAAATTTTATCGCTTAAGCGAAGACAATGCAATAGAGCCCAAATTGGCTCCGAGAAATTTAGCAGGCAAGCTTCTGTCTCTTTCTTCAATAGTATTCTCAGCTCCTGATCACTATGAAGTCGATTTTAGAGCTTCTCCACTTTTATATAATTTCACTAAGAGTATTTTAATAATTATCAGCCGTCTTTTGCCCTCAGCATTTATAAGGTGTCTTGCTAAAATGTCAACAGTTCTCTATGCAAAATTTGGAGCTAAAGATGCTACAGAAACAGTTCCCAACGGCTATTTTACAGATCTATCAACAATAAGGTTTTATGGGATGGAATTTAAAATACCAGCTAAAACAAAAGAATACTTAGCTTATAGATATGGCAAGGACTGGCGAATTCCACGAAGGGATTGGATAACATCTAGGGATGATGGTGCTGTTCTAAACCAGTGCACTCAAAAGAGTTGAAACTCAGCTAAACGGCCTTTAATATGGAAATTTTATTATTATATTTTTTAACTTTATCTTTACCTTTTTATGGTTTTAGTTTTATTAATATAGGGGAAAGGCCTCTTTTGCGACCTCCATGGTTTTTTGCTGGACTTTTAATTCTCGTATTCTTTCTTGGGATTTGTATACGAAAACGGAAGACCAACATAAATGTGGTAGGCGAAGCAGTTTTAATACTTAATTTAATAGCTGTGCTGAGCTTAGTTGCTTTATTTAATGCAGAAAATCCTCAATTTATTGACTTCTTCACCAAATGGGCACAATTAGTTTTTTTGTCTCTTTTATTTTTTGCAATATCAAACTCAAAAACAAACAAAGACGAGTTAAACACTATATTCAGAATATGGATTTGTACGGCTTTTTTTATATCACTATATGCAATTTATCAGTCTATTGGAAGAAATCTTAATCTTCAGCTTCCCTTGCTTTATCTTACCCAGGCAGACCATTTCTTTGCCGTGAAGATGATAACGGGAACTTATGGTGGCTTTATAAGATGTTCGTCAATTTTTAGCGAACCGAGTTTTATTGGCTCTTATTTAATAGCTCCGATTTTGTTTTTGGGTATTAGCTTGGCATATAAACCCGCAGAATTTGCCATTTTTAGAAGAAGTAATCTGAAATGGTTCATCTTTTTTACTATGGTATGTGCACTCTTGTTGTCTTTTTCTTTGGCAGCTTATATTACCTTAGTGATGATGTGTGTTTTTATTTTTTTACATAAGAAATTAAGGTGGAAAGTTCTCAAGATTGGACTAATCACATTAGTCACAATTTCTTTCATCATTTTGGGGCTTAACTGTTTTAAAATGAATTTTTTGTCCGGATTCTCGCGAGTGAAACATGAATATATTCGTTTCATAGCAAAATCTGTTGCGACTGGCTCCATTAGGCAAAGATTGCTTCATAATCTGAGGGCTATAAAAATTTGGAGTGATCATCCTCTGCTAGGAGTTGGTATTAATAATGTACCGTATTATCACAATACTTATTCACCTCCTGCATGGCTTGAGGGTGATCCAATTGAAGAATATGGGGGGGGTAATATGTGGGCTATGGCTTTGGGGGAAATGGGCATTGTTGGGTTTGGTGGATTGGCACTTTTATGGATATCAGCTTTACTAAAAATGAGACAATATGTTAGGATAACTCGGAATAATAGTAATTCGTCTTTCCTTGCACTTGTCTTTTATTATGTTTTATTAGGAGAAGCCATAAACAGTCTTTTCAGCCACCAGTTTATTCATATCCAAAGATGGTTTTATCTTTCCTTAGCTGTTTTAGTAATGTTTTATATTAATTCTGTTACCAATCATAACAAAAGTGTTATAGATTCCCGTCAAGGAAAATAAACTTATGAGATTTGGATATATTCCTAAGAACAGACCTGATAAAAACAGATTATGGAATATAACATACAGATTAATCCATCTGCTTTTTGGTTTCCCCAGTTACCTTCGTAGATTACAGGCTCCCGTACTGTTCAAGTTTCTTGATGTTCACAAATGTGACACGATTGTTGATCTTGCTTGTGGAAAAGGCCATTTAGCTTATGAAATTGCGAAAAAAGGCCCTGTTACAATGGCTCTGGATATCGACCTGTCGGCAAAAGAAACAATCCCTGATAAATTACCTAATTTTTCTTTCGTGCGAAGTGACGCCAGATATTTGCCTTTCCCCAGCGAATCTGTTGATAAGATTATAATGTCGAGCTTTCTCCAAATGCTCGAAGATGATGAACTGGTACTGGGCGAATGTCATAGAGTGCTAAAGGAAAATGGCATTTTGGTCTTATCTGTACCTGGAGACTATCTTTATGTCCCAAAACTCTATCGTCCAAACTGGATTTGTCGAAAGCTTAGAAGTTCATTGAATCTCCCTGAAAAATATATGGCGTTTCTATCTGATCTGAACAATCTTTTTGGTGTAAAAGGAAAAGGTTATTATTCACTTTCAGAACTTAAAGATTTGATTACTAAGCAGGGATTTGTAGTGGATAAATATGAATACTGCCCCAGGATGATAGGAAGTTTTATTTATGAATTCTTACTTTCCATTTATTATGCCTCAGAACGCAAGAAAATTCTATATGCAGGGATGTTTTTGTTCTATCCTCTTGGATTGATCGATAAGCTTTTGCCGAGGAACAATAAAGGTTGTGAAATAATATTGAAGGCCCGAAAAACATGAAAGTGGCAAAGGAAGAAATATCTCATCTGCCGTTGGTTTCCATAGTTACCCCATCATACAATCAGGGTGCGTTTATTGAAGATGCAATCCTTTCCGTCTGGAATCAGGATTATCCTCATATCGAACACATAGTAGTCGATGGCGGCTCTACAGATAGCACATTAAAAGTGCTGAAAAAACATGATGATAAGATCACCTGGGTTTCAGAGAAAGACAATGGTCAGTCAGATGCTGTTAACAAAGGTTTTGCAATGGCCAAGGGCCAGGTAATCGGATGGTTGAATTCTGATGACTTATACTTTTCAAAAGATACCATTTCTGCCATCGTTAAGAGTTTTCAGTGTTTCGAGTCTGCTGATCTTATTTACGGAAATTTTGTCGAGATAGATGAAAATAATATGATATTAAAAGTTTATCATCGCCCCTCAAAATTCAGCAAAAATCGTTTGCTTCGTATCGGCTATATTTCACAGCCAACTGTTTTTTTTCGGAGACATATAATAGAAGAACACAAATTAGATATGGACTTGCCTAACAGTATGGACTTGGAATTTTGGTTAAGATTAGCTAAAGAAGGAAAGGTGTACGCACATACAAACCAGATTATAGCAATAGAGAGATTACATAAAGATGCGAAAAGTGTGGCCATGCACAATGAGCAATACAAAGAAGCCTATCGCGTGCGACGACAATTCGGCCAATCTTTCGGCTTAGGGTATCAGCTTTTTCGTTCCTTAGATAAGCTACTTCTGGCCCTTTTGAAGATTAAAGGGGTTGTAACTATCCTAAAGTTGTATTCTAAGAAGAACTTTGCTTTCGCTCCAAAGTTTGACAAAAGATTACTCGCCATCTTACGTCAATTAAACTTGCTGCGAAAATAGCATACCAGAGCACTTTTCCTCCAGGCCAACGACCTTCCCAAAAATGTGGAAGTTTATTATGAGAAAATTCAATTACATAACCCCACCGGACAATTTTCTAATTCTCCCTTTTCGTTTTTTATCTACGATAATTGTAAGAAAGATTTCAAAGCTGAACATAACTCCAAATCAAATCACCATTTTTCGCGGACTGATAAACGCGGTTTCATTGTTATTGTTTGCCATAGGTAAATATCCGAGCTTGGTTATTGGTTTCATATTATTTCAGATTTTTGAAGTACTTGATCATGTTGACGGCGATTTAGCTCGCTACAAGAATATGCATTCAAAGACTGGAGAGTTGCTGGAATGTGTGATAGATACATTGGGGTCCCAAACAGCGGGTTTATTTGGTTTGTGCATCACAATAGGAATATATAATCGCACTGGTGATTTTAGGATTTTTTACTTTTTCATTGCTGTGGTTCTGGGGAGATTGTTGTGGCTGGAATTCCGTGAGCCATTATTTAAATGGCAGGAAAAAAAAGAAAAGATGGTGGGCAAGAATATTGCGGGATATTTGGAGCGCACATTAGTTTCAGAGCAGAATAAGCCGAAACAAAAATTCTTACATTTCATTCTTGCCGTTTATACTTGGAGAAACCAGTTTATTTTATGGGCATTATTGCTTTGCTATCCAATCGAACACTATTTAAAATTTGACCCATCTTTTTGGGCGTTAGCGCTAATTGCGGTAATAAATCATGCTTTATGGTTATATGCACTTGTCAGTATGGCAAAACAAAAAACAGGACAAAAAAAGGAGACAAGTCCGTAATGGAGAAGTTATTCAACTGGTTTTTAGATTCCGACCTTTATGACGATAACACAGGAGCGTATCGAGTATTCTACTCAAAAGGAAAGCTTGGGCCGATATATCCGGAGATAACCGCTTATGCTGTTAGTTTAGCCTGCATCCTGTTTAGAGAAAGTAATGATCCCAGATTTCTCCAGAGAGCAAAGGATTGTGCTGAATATCTTACAGGTTTGTCCGAGCACGGCCTTGTGGGACCCTGGGATAATTTCGAGTATCTATTTGATACCGGAATATTTGTTTCGGGTCTTTTCGACTTAGCTGAAGCAACCGGAAGCGAAAGGTATGTTGATGAAGCCCACAAACGGTTAGAATGGATATGCTCTTACTTTAATGGTAAGACTTTCCCTCCAATTGCAGGTCACAAAGATGGTGAAGGCTGGGACGCCGTATCTTCAGTTCACCTGGTGAAACTGGCGATTCCTTTGTTAAAAGGATGGGATATATTGGGAGGTGAAAGTTATCGGACGATGGCTGAGCAGGTATTAGACTGGACTGCCGATCTGCAAACTGAGGAAGGAAGATTTAAAATCAATCACTATAATAGCAATACCTGTTTACATCCTCATTGTTATGCAACAGAAGGATTTCTGTTTGCCTCTGAACATATAAATGAAAAACGCTATTGGCAGATAGCAAGAAAGGCAGGTGATTGGCTGGCTAAGATACAGAATAAAAATGGTTCTTTTCCTCAATGGCTTCCGAAATATCCGGATAAAACGATAGTTAAGAAAATTCTCAGAAAGTTTGTTCAGGTGGAATCTATTGATGTAACTTCTCAGGCAATAAGAATTTGGAATCTCTTAGGCACGCACGAAGAAAACATTAGGCGAGCTGAAACCTTTTTACAAAATGCGAATAACGATGTTGGTTTACCACTGACTAAAAAGAAATTATGGGCTACTGAAATAGGACCAAAGATGATTTATTCGTGGCCAACTTTCTTTTATATGCACTCGAAACTTATAAGATTCAGAGAATCCGCAAAAAGATTGGAGATTTTTTAAACACAATGAATATCGGTATAGTAACGCGGCATAGTTACCCTAAGGATCAAGAAATCAGAGTCAAAAAAATCGCATCAACTCTGCATAGCGAAGGTTACAATGTTTTAGTGATTTGTCCAAAAGAAAAAAAACAAAAACTGAAGGAAGGAGAAGGTCAAAATGCAATACATGAGTTTGGCTATTTTTCAAAACTCCCGTGGCTTAATCGTTTCTTAAGTTCCCCTCTTCCAATGAATCCTTTTTGGGCAGCTTGGATTGCTCGTATAGTAAGACAAGAAGTTCTAACCCTGTTAATCGTTAGGGATTTACGATTGGCTTTGCCGACAATTGTAGTGGCTAAGACACTAAAGCTACCGATTGTGCTTGATTTGGGCGAAAATTTCCCTGCTTTAGCTCAAACAGCAGGAAAACACAAAATCTCCGATTACATCATACGAAGCAAAATTCTTATTTCCTTATTAGAATATATTTGTGCTAAGTTAGCAGATCATATCTGGGTAGTTGTGGAGGAAAACAGACAAAGGCTTATAGACAAAAGAATTGACGGCAGGAAAATTACAATAGTCAGTAATGTCCCAATAATAAACAAAGTAGAATCAGAACGAAATTATAATTTGTCATTTGAAAAGCCGCGAGATCAATGTCGAATAATATTTGTCGGTTTGCTTGATATTTTCAGAGACTTGGCTTTGTTTTTACGATCTATTCCTCATATACTAAAGAAGGCTAATATTGAATTGGTTATTGTGGGCGATGGCCCAGAAAGGACTATGCTGGAGGATTTAGCAAGAAATCTCCAAATAGAGAATGTCGTGAGGTTTACAGGTTGGACGCGAGCAGAAGCCATTTCTGGTCTTATTAAGGAAAGTGATATTGGAATAATTCCACATAAAATCAACGATCTTACTCAAACTACTATTCCTAACAAGTTATTTGACTACATGCTAGCTGGTCTGCCTGTGTTATCGACAAATATAAAACCAATAATGAGACTATTAGAAGAGAATAAGTGTGGATTGATAATCCCAGATGACCCTAAGGAAACAGCTTGTATTGCGCTAAAATTAATCGAGTCTCCCGAGTTGCGCAGAACAATGGGGCAAAATGGGCGAGAAGCTGTTTTCCAAAAGTACAACTGGGAGATGGAATCAAAGAATATACTTCGAACTATTAAAACTCTATCTTATCCAAAGGAAAAACAAATTGAAGAATAATCCTTCCAATGAAAACAACTGTGATGAGGAATTCGAGACAACTCGTCCCCATAATACGGGAAGGCTTTATGAGTATTTAATTAATTATAAGATACATACCATGCTTGATATAGTAGGAGAATCGTTTGAAGGATTACGGCTGTTAAATGTATGTTGTGGCTCAGGGATGGAGACAGAATTTCTTGCTAAATTAGGTGCTAAGGTTACAGGCCTTGATATTTCTGAGGAAACTCTGGCAAGGGCAACCAAAAGAGCTAAACTTTTTAATTTTCCTTTAGAGACTGTTCAAGGTAGTGCGGAATCGCTGCCATTTGAATCCAATAGTTATGATTATGCTTTTGTGCACGATGGACTCCATCATTTGTCAGATCCCCAAAAAGGTATTAGCGAGATGGCTCGGGTAGCCAAGAAAGGAATATTCTTTACTGAACCAGCGGAAGCTCTAATAACTCGCATAGCTACTCGATTAGGATTAGCTGTTAATTATGAAGATGCTGGGAATTATGTTTATAGATTTGAAATCAGAAAATTAAGAGAGTTATTAAAAAATTTAGGATTTAATAAAATGTTGTTTAAGCGTTATGGCATGTGGTATTCACATTGTCCGCCGCGCTGGTTTAAGCTCTTTAATTGGTCAATTCCATTTGTTTTATTCAAATTTTTTTTCTATTTGTCAAATACACTATTTGGGAAATTCGGCAATAAAATAGCTGTGGTGGCTTGGAAAAATGACACTTGTGTAATTTTGTGAATTGCAATTATTAATATATTTTCAAGGCATGGATATGGAAGGTAAAAAGAAAAAGATTCTATTTTTTTCACTGTGCTATTATCCAGAGAAGACAGGGATCGCTGTTACAAGCACAGAACTCTGCGAGTGGTTAGCAAATCAAGGACATGAGGTTGATGTGATTTGTGGCTTTCCTTTTTATCCAGAATGGAAAGTTAAGGACGGCTATAGATCACAGCTATTTATGAATGAGAAAATAAAGGGGGTACATCTAAGGCGTTCGTAGGTTTATGTGCCTAAAAAAATAAATACAACAAGTAGAATTCTGCATGAACTTCCTTTCAAGATATCAGCTTTTATAAGAGCATTATTTTTATCCCGACCGGATATAGTTATTTGCACTATTCCCCCCTTGTCTCTTGGTATTACAGGTCTTCTTATTGCCAAAATAAAAAGAGCAAAATCTATTTTAAATGTCAAGGACCTGCAACCTGATGCTGCGGTTGAACTTGGTATGATTAAGAATAAATATGTGATTAATTTGATGTACCGTTTGGAAAGCTTTCTTTATAAGTATTACGAAAAAATATCTTCGCTGGGCCATGGGGTTTTGAAAAGAATAAAAAAGAAAGGTGTCAATCTATTAAAACTTATTTACCTACCGGCTACTGCAGACCCAGAGATAATCGCTATGCCCTCTAAAATAGAACATAATCGTTTTATTGAGAAAAATAACTTAGAGGAAGGCTTTAAGGTATTGCATGCTGGTAATATGGGTATTAAACAGGGAATAGAGGTTGTTTTGAAGACAGCAAAATTGCTTGAAGATACCTTTGTTGAATTCTTAATAGTTGGCGATGGTGCAAAAGAAAATGGTTATCTGATGGACGAGGATTGGTTTACATACAATGGTTCCAAGATCCATTTAAGGCTGCCTACTATTTTCCCTGAGAAAACAGAGGAATTTAACAAATATGCTTTTAAGCGGTTCTACTTTCGTCCCAAGTATATCATGTCACGGTTAAGTAAAATAAGAAGCAAGCGTGATATTCAATTCTATCTTCAATCATTTCAGTCTATTATTAAATTATGAAACTTGCTGTATTGGGCATAAATTACTATCCGGAACTGACGGGGATTTCTGTATACAATACAGAAATGTGTGAACATCTGGCAAGCAAAGGGCATGATGTCGTGATGTTCACAGGTTTCCCATATTATCCATTCGGAACCGATTTTTCATCCTGGAAAACCGAGAAAGCAAACCGGCCCAGACTGTTCATGAATGAGAATATAAATGCTGTAAAAGTAAAACGTGTAAATCTGTATAAGCCCAAGAAAACAAACACTATAAAACGAATTTTTCACGAATTCAGTTTCTGTCTTTTAGTAACGCTGAGAATCATTTTTTTACCTGAGAAGTACAATTTGATTATTTGTGTTGCGCCGCCACTGTTCCTTGGATTAGCTGCTTATATTACATCAAAAATCAAATGTATCCCATATGTTTTTCATGTAAAAGACCTCCAGCCCGATGCGGCCATAGAGTTGGGCATGCTCAAAAAAGGATTGTTTACTTCCTTTTTATACACGGTTGAAAGATTTATCTATAAACAAGCCGACTATGTCTTCACTATTAGTGAAGGTATGCGGGATAAGATAATAAATAAGGGTTTCACGGAAGACAAGGTAAAGTTATTCTATGATTGGGTAGATACGGAATCATTAAAGCCAATGAGTAAGAATAATACTTTTACCAGAAAACACAATTTGGAAGATAAGTTTGTGGTTCTGCATGCAGGAAATATGGGACAGAAACAGGATATGCAGATTATCTTGGATGCAGCGGAGAAACTGAAATCGGATAATTCAATCTTCTTTCTACTTGTAGGTAGAGGTGCTAAAAGAGCTTTTGTGGAAAATTACATTAACGAACATACTCTATCTAATGTTCTATTATTGGATATCCAGCCAAAATCTATAGTGTGTGAAGTGTTTGCTTCCGCTGACGTGGCATTGATAACCCAAAGTAAGAAAGTTAAAGATATTGTAATGCCTTCGAAAGTGTTTGGACCTGCTTCAGCTGCCAAACCCTTGGTCATTTCCGCCAATGGTGATTGCGAAATATCCAAATTGGCAAAAAGACATAATTTCGGACTGGTAATAAAGCCGGAAGATTCTGGTAAGTTAGTTGATGCGATACTTTATCTAAAACAAGACGGTGAATCATCTGAACGGATGGGGAAAAATGGACGTTCGTTTATGGTTGAAAACCGCAAAATGGAGAATATAATCGATAAGTTCGAAGAAAATACGTTAAAAAACTATCAGTGAAACGGCAATTTATAGAGGTCAGAAAATGCATAAAAGCATGAAAAAACGTGCGGAGGCTCTCGTAACCGGTGTTGGCGGTTTTATTGGCAGCCACCTTGTGAAAAAACTAAAAAAGGAAGGTTTTTGGGTAAGAGGTGTCGATTTAAAATACCCTGAATTTTCAAAAACACAAGCAGATGATTTTGTAATAGGAGATTTGCGTGATCCAGTCGTATGTCAAAATATTACAGACAGACCGTTCGATGAAGTATATCAATTGGCCGCTGATATGGGTGGTGCTGGTTTTATTTTCACCGGCGAGCATGATTCTGAGGTCATGCATAATTCAGCAATGATAAATCTAAATATGGTTGATATATGCAGTAAGTCAGGAGTAAAAAAAATATTTTACTCGTCATCTGCCTGTATTTATCCGGAATATAATCAAATGAACCCTAACAACCCTAAATGTTCAGAGGATTCCGCATATCCAGCTGCTCCTGACAGTGAGTATGGATGGGAGAAGCTGTTCAGTGAGCGGATGTATTTGGCTTACCACAGAAATTATGGTTTAGCAGTCCGTATTGCAAGATTTCACAATATATTTGGCCCTGAAGGTTCCTGGAACAATGGCAGGGAAAAAGTTCCAGCTGCCCTCTGTCGAAAAGTTGCTCAATCGGTAAATGGCGGAGAAATAGAAGTATGGGGAGATGGTAAGCAGACCCGCTCTTTTCTCTATATCGATGAATGTTTGGATGGTGTTCGCAAATTTATGGATTCGGACTTCCTTGGGCCTGTTAACATTGGCTCTGAAGAGATGATAACAATAAACAGTCTTGCTGAGATGATTATGGACATTGCTGGCAAAAAGCTCAAAATAAAACATATCGAAGGGCCTCTCGGCGTAAGAGGAAGAAAATCAGATAATAGGCTTATTTATGAAAAGATCGACTGGAAACCGACGCGCCCACTACGGGAAGGACTGCAGAAAACATATCAATGGATAGAGAAGCAAGTACAAGACCGTGGAAAAATCAGTATTGACCATCGTAAGCAACGTATTATTTCGACCGTAAAAGACAAACGTGTAATTCGTACCAAATCAGTACATCCGTAGAACGGCTGAAAAAGCAGGAACAATCTACTAAAATCATACAGGGAAAGTGGTTTTTACAAAATCGAGAGAGTACAATGGCGAAAGTACATCTGATCTACTTTGATTTACATACCGGTTATTATCCCGGGTTTCATCATGGTTTGGCTTATCTTGTTAGCATGCTCAAGAACGAAAAACACGATGTTGCCTTAAGTCATTTAACTGACGAAAGCGATTTCGAAAAAACTATAGAAGTGTTAAATCGTGAAAAGCCTGACCTTGTTGGATTATCTTTTACGACCAATCAAAAGAAATATGTGCGTAGTTTTTTAGATAAAGATAACTTAAATGCTAAGTTGATTATTGCTGGAGGTGTACATTGCACTTTATCCAAAGAACAAGTGTTTGAAAATTTCCCGAAAATAGAGGGTATCTGTGTAGGCGAAGGCGAAGTCCCTCTCCAGCAATTATGTCACTATTTGGATAATGATCAGAATTATTTAACAACTTCAAGCTTTTATTTTAAAGTAAATAACTCAATAGTAAAAAATCCAGTAGCCCATTTGCAGAAAATTGACAATATGATACCGCCCGATTATACTCTGTTCGACTACCGAAAGATCATCAGAGATAGCGGAAACTGTTTCCAGATGATGCTTTCAAGAGGCTGTCCTTATAACTGTTATTACTGTTGCAACCATGCTTTGCGACAAACATATCTAAGCAAAGAAAAATATGTTCGTTTCCCTTCCATACAACATTCGATGAAAATTATAAAGAACAACTTGTCTTTGTGTCCTGGCACCAAGAAGATTGTGTTGGCTGATGACACATTTACACTGAACAAGGAGTGGCTATCCGACTTTTGCAACCAGTATAAGGAAGAAATCGGTTTACCATTTCTGTGCAATGCGAGAGTTGAAACCATTAACGAGGAAATTGTACAGTGGCTGGAAAACGCGGGATGTATCTCCCTCGATATTGGCGTTGAAAGCGGAAATGAATGGCTGAGAACAAATATACTAAATCGAAAGTACACAAACAAAGAAATAAAAGCCGTTTTTAATATAGTAAAGAATTATGGAATCAAACAATTTTCCTATAATATGGTCGGGCTGCCTTTCGAGACAAAAGAAATGGCAAAAGATACACTTAAATTAAATATGGAATTAAAGCCCAGCTTTGGCAAATGCTTTTACTTCTATCCTTATCCAAGAACCAGACTCCATAAATTGTGTAAAGACTTTGATTTGCTGTTCGATAACACCGAATCGCTCTCTGGGTACTTGGAGGCTCCTTCATTAAAAGAGACTTTTATGTCACATAAAGAAATGAAAAAATATTTCGAGTTGGCACAGGTGTTTTTTTACTCGCGATTATTGTTCTCGAAAACAAAAAAGTTTTTTTTAGTTGAGAAACTATTACTTAAAGTACTCTTTTTATTTAAAGAACCTGTCTTGTGGCTTCTAAGCTCAACAACAAAAAGTGAGACAATATTAAAATCAAGAAGAATAATGCGTAGATTAGCAATGAAGTATTTACGGTAGCTTCGTTCGGCCAAATTAACAGCAGGGTTCTTTGCATATAACAAAATAGAAAGTTGAGAAATGTTATGATCAAGTCTTCAAGGAAAACACAACCTGTTTATCTTTTTGTAGATTTACTTCTTATGACAACAAGCTTTTTCATTCCTTATGTTCTTAATAAACTAAGGCATCATCATTCTATTAAAGAGATTCTCGCTGGAAAATGCTTTCCCCATTTCGCAGAATATTGTTTTGTTTTTGCTCTCTGGGGCATATTTATAATAATTACTTTCAAGAAGAAAAGGCTTTATGGTACCGACAGAAGCTTGAGTATCCCTAAGGAGTGGAGACGGGTACTTACCCACATATTTTATACGAGTATTATAGTAGGCGCGATTATATTTTTTTCCAAATATCTATTCTTTTCACGCTTTGTTTTTCTCCTGAATTTTGCTTTACTCTGCGTGCTCCTGGGGGGATGGAGGACAATCAAAAGGCTTATTTTGAGAAAACTTATCAGAGAGGGTTTTCACAATACAAATATATTAATCATTGGGGCAGGCAAAGTCGGCAAGGTGGTATTGGGAGAAATCAGGAAACAGCCTTATCTGGGTTTTAACGTAGTAGGTTTCTTAGACGAACACAAAGAGGGCTTCATCGACAACATACCGGTGCTGGGGCAACTTTCAGACTTTATCGCAATTACCCAAAAACACTTCATAGATGAAATTATTGTCACGATACCTTCCAATGAGAAGGCGGGGGCGGAATTGATGTCATGGGCGGAAAAGTTGCGGTTAGGTGTGAGTATGGTACCTGAGTATCTGGAACAACCTTTACGAATCCTCGATGTAAATTATGTAGGAATTGTTCCGCTGCTCACCTATAAAAAAAGCGAATCACATCCTTCAGAAGTAATTTTCAAGAACTTATTTGACCGGGTTGCTTCTTTAATTCTAATAGTTTTGTTGTTCCCACTATTTGTAGTTATAGTAATCTTAATAAAAACAGATTCCTCTGGGCCTGTGTTTTTTATTCAGAAAAGAGTTGGACTAAAGGCCAAAACATTCAATTTTTATAAGTTTCGGTCAATGGTTAAAAATGCAGATAAACTAAAAACTCAAATAGAAATGGAAAATGAGGTAAAAGGGGGTGTTATTTTTAAAATTAAGAAAGACCCCCGCATAACAAAGGTAGGCAAAATCTTAAGAAAATACAGTTTAGACGAATTGCCTCAACTTTTTAATGTTTTAAGAGGAAATATGAGCTTGGTGGGACCGCGGCCCCCTCTGCGCAATGAAGTAGATAAATACGATAATCCTCATATGGATAGATTATCTGTAAAACCCGGCATAACAGGCCTTTCACAAATCAGAGGACGTTCAGATTTATCGTTCGCACAATGGATAAAGTGGGATTTATGGTATATCAACAATTGGTCGTTTGGGCTCGATGTAAGAATACTCCTATGGACAATCCCCGCGGTAATAAAAGGCAAAGGTGCATATTGAAATTATTTTCGCTTGTAAATTGCAACCACATCTTTTTGTTTTCTTTTACTTAAATAGGTAGACCAAATCTTTTCTGCACGTGCGGGCACTTCTGTTTCATCTCCATTTTTGTAAAGTCTGATAATATATTTAGCCTTTCCAGGATAGGGGGACTTTACTTTTAGCATCCCATCTCGTTCAGTATAAAATTTTATCCTCAAATCCGGTACTACAATAAAATCATTCTGAGTAGTATTCGCCTTGACCCAGTCTATAGCAGCCTTATAACCCTTCTTATCAATTCGTATTGGAGTCAGAAGTTTAGGGGTACAAATAGCCAGCCCGGTTATTAACAAAATCAAGAAAGCGTAATATAATTTTTTTTGCGAATGGTTACAATTACCGTTAAATTTAGCCTGGACACATGTTGCCATAATATTCAGGCCTCTTGGGACAAAAAAAATGGTAAATGCCGTTAACGGTAAAATATACCTTTTGCTTAAATCAGGATTTATATAATATCTGGCAATAATCATGCCTATATTCATCAGTATAAATATTATTATAAAAAAGGTTGATTGATCTGTTATTTTTTCTTTAAGTTCATAATACAATCCTAATAGTAATGCAGGAAAGAAGAACCAGCACAAATTCTCACCAACACTGCTGATTAATTTCGGAAAAACTTTTTTAATTTTACTTTGCCCTATAGGTAGCCCTGCAACATACATTGTGTTTTTCAAATTAATCAATCCATCCGATTTTGGCAGATTATTCCTTTCATGCTCAACATTTGACGATTGAGGGCCTATGAACTTATGGATGATTACCTTTAAACGGGGGTGAAGTATCTCGCCTCTGATTTTTGAGTAGGGTACTACAATAAAAAGAAAACCTGTTATAAGTAAGACGACACCCAAAAGAACTTTTTTTCTGTTAATATTTATAGGTTTTATTAATTTTATGATAAGCCACAACAATCCATATGCTATAATCTGTAAACACATTGGTCTAATTGTATATCCTAAGCCGGTAACTATCCCAACCAACGCAAACATAATTGGATTACCTTTTTTGGCTGCCTGCAGCAAGAGCAGAAAAGCTGTTGCTAAGAATAGCAGGTGAGGCCAAGCCCTGACAACATCACTGCCAAACCGGGCTGGATATGGCAGAAAGATTAATATCAGAATTGCCCAAAAGCTCATTTTGCCACTAACGAATTCTTTCCCCAGAAAATATAATATAATAACCGCTAATACTCTGCACAAAAGAGCTGTAAACTGAGCGGAATAAATCCAGCTTGATAGAGTTGGGCCTTCGGTAAAGAGACTAAAAACTTTATGTACTATTAAAATAAGAAATGGATAACCTGGCGTATAAAGCCGTGGTGAATATCCTGAAGAGTCTTTAAGAACCTGCAGCGGTTTAACTTCAATTTGTTTTGCATAATTAATATAATATTTGCCATCCTTGGCAATCATTACAGTTGTAGCAATTAGGTATGTACCTATTACCAAAGCGATTGTTAACAATATTGCCAAGCGAATAAGGTCTTCTTTTTCAACCAATCGATTTATATTCTTATTTACAACCATTTAGCCTTCTTGCCCTGGCAAAGAGATTCTCATCACATTCCATTATCTTAACTACATGTCTATTCAGTTGTGTTTAGCCACCCAGCACACTACAATGGCAATTTCATTGTGATTGTGCCGCATCTCTGATGACATAAAATACTATATCCGCTTGACAAACGTCCCCCAAAAACAGCTACAGCAACGTCACTCCCTTCTCCTTCAGCTTCTCTATCACAGGTACCAAATCCTCCAGCAAAATCTGAAGCTGCTCCGTGTTCTCAAGAAGATTTTCATAAAGCTTCCCGTCGTTGATAAGCCGACCCGCAGTACCTTCTCCCTCGTTTATCTTCTCAAGAACCAGCCGCAACTGCGATATCATCCTGCTCAGCTCCGCGCTCATCTCAACACCTGCCGACGAAAACTCCTCAAACTCCTTCAAAGTCAATGTCGCCTGCCCCGATGCCTCCGTAAGACTCGCCAGAGTCTTTCTGATATTCTCCTTGTTCGTACTGTCTCCAAGAATTTCGTTCACGTTCTTTACCAGAAGTACCAGGTTACTCGCCAACTCCTCTAACTTCTTCTGGCTCTCCTCAGGAAAAAACTCGCTCGTCATACCCTTCGAACCCTGAAGCCACATTCCATCTTCCAAACATTCCTTCGGCCTGCCCTCAGAATCATAAGAACATGGGTCCGCTGTTATCTCAATGTAACTGCTGCCTAAGCCCCGTGTCATAAGCCTTACGCTAACGTCACCGGGAATGTTGGCAAACTTCTCGGCAATACTCATAACAACAACAGTCTGATGGTATCTTAAATGCGTCTTCTTATCTACTATAACCGCAGGAGGCCTGACCCCCGTCACCCTGCCGACTTGATAACCGCAAAACCGAACCGGTGTGTCGGTCTGAACCCCCGGAGCCGTCGGAAACTGCACGAAAACTTCAAATGAACCTATCCTGCTGATACTCGTCGGCATATCACCAAATTTGTATACCAGCCATATCAACGCCGATATCGCTGTAAATACAAAAACTCCCACTATAAAATTACGCCGCCGCTGAGTTGTCTCGTAATTACTCACTTCTTGTCCCCTTTCAAATCCGTACGACCTTCAAAAAACAACTCTCGTATCGCTCGAAGAGGATACCCACTTTTGTTAAGTCGCTTTATCAGCCTTATACGCTCCACGCTCGCCTCGTCAAATAACCGCCGGCTGGTCGAACTAACCTCCGTCGGCTC
>Ga0114923_10000481_pt1 | contig 31461 bp, 28 predicted proteins | sample SumtaG_FD_89578 | JGI IMG/M metagenome (GOLD analysis project Ga0114923, IMG submission 89578) | Deep subsurface microbial communities from Indian Ocean to uncover new lineages of life (NeLLi) - Sumatra_00157 metaG | ecosystem: Environmental > Aquatic > Marine > Oceanic > Sediment | place: near... | reverse complement strand
TATCTCTAGAATTGTAGGGGCACAGCGTGCTGTGCCCACATAAAAATCATCACAATCTCACGGATTTGGGGAAATCTTAAGGCCGCTAATATTTCCCCGATTTTGCTCTGTACAGGACAAAAATTTGTAATAAAAATGTAACTGATTGATATATAAGGAGTTTATTCTATTCGATTTGTCATCCCGCGGGATGACGGTGTTGGGGTTAAGTTGCGAGATTAGAACTTTGGTGGTATAAATCAATCGCTTGGTCATTTTCGCCTTGTTGTTCACGGACAAATGCTAATAGGGCGCACGCAACTGGATCTTGACTGATTTTCAAATACGCGTTTAAATATTCATCAGCTTTGGCCCATAATTTGCAGCGTATCGCAACACGCCCCAAGGCCAATAATAATTCTTGATTATGACGATGCGCAGAAATAAAGTTTTCTAAAATTTTAAGTTGTTTTAAAGAATGCGGCGTTTTAGTTACCCCATATAATTGGATTAATGACTCATGCCAGCCAATTTTTAATTGCTTTTCTAAAATATTTTCTGCGAGTTTAAATTCATCAAATTTTAATAATGTTTTAGCGTAGGCAGCGACAACCTCAGGATTTTTTTGTAAATTGTTTGGAACGCGCCGCCACATTTTTTTTGTGCCCGCAAGATCATGTTTTTTAGCAAACAAATTAACATAGATTTTTATTTCTAGCTGCGTATAAATTTCGTTACTTAACAAACGTAGTTTTTTAAATTGCGATAATGATTTGGTAAGGTTTTCCCAGTTTTCGGTGATCAAATCCATAAAACCATTGCTGGTTAATGGATGTTCGCGATAAAAATGTCGTTTGATTTTCCATAGATGCCAATGTTCACCAATATTGGCAATTGCGATCCAAATGCGAATTCCATAATGAAACAACAAAAATATAATGGCAATTGCTATGATGGCAAACCACAACGGCATTTCTGCGGTCCAATGATGGTAAGCAATTAAAACATACCCGGGATCTATTTTGATCATTAGACCAAGCAAAATTGCTAAAAGTAAGATGATTACGTAAAAAAGTGTTTTCATGCTTATTTCTCGTGAGCCCGTTTTAATGTTTGGGTAAATTTTCTAAATTGTGCGCGGTCAATTTTATTAATCATTTGCATCGCATCTTCAAGTTTCGGTGGTTGGACATCAACATTAATTTTTTGTAATGCAGCAAGTTCTTCCAAAATTTTCATCGAATATTCGGTGTTTTGTGAAAAATATTTTTTAATTGATTGTTGAATTTTTTGTAAGAGATTATGATATAATTTGTTGCGACGCTGTAACAATGCCCATTGTGCTTGTGCGCATAATATTTGTAGCTTAGTTATCGTGATTTGATGTTGTTGCGTACTCAGCAAAGGTTGTACTGGTTGTTGGTGATGACGGATCACCAAAAAAGTTTTAATTGTATCCCAAGTGCCGACAAAAAATCTTTTCCATAATGGTTTGGTGGTCTTAACAACAGTAGCTTTTGGTGCAACAGGCTTTTTGTTTTTGGCAAATTGATCTGCCAATGGAAGGTGTTTTAGCTGATTGCTTAAAGATTGAATTCGCATATAAACGCTGGTTATATCTACTTTAGGTAAATTTTGTAATGTAGCAATGTCATCGGTTAAAATTTTGTGTAAACTTCGCAAGGCTGGATCATGCAGATGTTGTATGTATGTATTTGCCATTTTTAATAAAGTGATTGCGGTTGGCGCATTGTGTTCTAGGGTTAATAGAATATTGGCTCGCCAAATTAAAGTTTTGATTTCGGGAATCATCCAGGCAGCTTCGTTTTGATTGAGTTTTTGTGATAATTTCGTGATGGTTAATTTATTATGAATGTTGTCTTGAGTTTGTCGTTGTAATGCCAAGTCAAGGTAATGTAATCTTTGTGTAGTGTTGAGTCGATTGCGTTGTAACTTTAATATTTGCCAACAACTTAAACTAAATCCGATGATGATTATCAGAGATATTAATAGAGCTGGCCAACGTGATTTTGCTTTGGCTGGCTTTGGATAATTTTGTTCTGGTGTTGTGTTCATAATCAATCCCATTTTGCGTGATATATGGTTTAACTCAAAAGCATAAATGAATTGGAGAAAAAAACAAGTCAGAAATAGTTTTGATTGCAAGAATAGGTCTAAAATTGACCAGCCTAGCTTTTGGTGCTGGACAAGTTTTAGATAATAGGTTAATTTTAAATTATGACTTATTAAGGAGATATGAGCATGAGACGCGCTTTAATTATTATTCTTTTGTTGTTTTCTGGTGCGGTATTTGCGCTTTCCACTAGTAGCGATGATTTTAATGTAGCACAGGCCAATCGAACTCTAGATCAATTAAGTTTGCAGCTTTCAAATCAGAATATTACCGTTAGAGATTTAAGGCATACGATTTCTGTGTTAACGCAGTTGCATAGCCAAGCCCAGATTTGTGTAAATAACGCGCAAGATAGAATTAATACCATTAATCATCTGTGGAAAGAATCTAAAGGTGATATCAAAAAACCGGGCATGCTTACCGAAGCGCAGAAATATCTACAGGGCAAAAAAAATCAATTGATCGATCGACGTTCAGCCTGTCGTTTATTTATGTTGCGTTCGGAAGAGGCGATTAATGCATTTAGCAAAACCGCTAAACAATTAACGACTAAAAAAATATTTGAAGTTAAGCCTGATTTTTTTCAGCAAATTGTTGCTAGCGTTTCATTGACAAAACAAGTGACGGCAAAGTTTAAGCGAAAAACTTTTTTGCTTCATAGCGGCTTAAGATCATTAAATGTGCTTAATTTAACGGTCTTAGGTATTTTATTGTTGTTGGTAATTTTAGGGGGCATCGGAATTAGATATTTTGCGCGTAGTGCCATCCAAATTCAAGTTGCGGAAAGTTTCACCGATAAATTGCGTTTAATTATGTTATATCTTAGTGAAAAATATAGCATGTTGTTATTGATTTCTTTATTGTTGGCAATTTTTTTCACCTTTTTGAATAACGTGCCTGGAAAAATAAGTTATTTAAGTTGGATTAGTTATGCGCTGGTAATTTATGTGATTGCTTCAATGGTGGTTAGTTTTTTGTTTTATCCGTTTCGCGCGCGCAGCAGTATTGCAGGAATCGCTGAAAATATTGCACGCCCGTTAGTAACACGACTTAAGTTATTACTTGGATTGTTATTACTTAGTTTTGTAATATATATTGTGTGGCAGAACCAGGAATTGCCGGCGGCGATTGGCGCTTTTGCGCGAACCGTTTTTATTACCTTATTAGCAATTAATTTAATTAGCATTCTTTGGTTGGCAAATCGTATCCCGAAATTATTTATCGAACATCACGTGTTACAATTTTTTATTAATTTAATTTTTACATGTGGTTTGATCGCAATTCTTGTGACGGAATGGTTGGGATACCAGGTTTTGGTTACTTACGTTTTGCGCGGTATAATTTTATCATTGATTGGTGGATTTGTTGCGTGGGTGTTAATCAAAATGGTGTCGGCATTTTTACAAACTTTATTTAAAGATGAGGAAGGATGGCGCAAAGGCTTTCGCAAGATTTTTGGCATTAAAAAACACAAGGTGATTTTTGAGCTTGGTTTTTTGGGGATGATTCTTTATATTATGATTTGGGGATGGTATATAATTTTCTTGTTGAAAATTTGGGTGTTATCAGATACCAGCTTTAGGGCATTGATAGCTGCGCTTACCGATGGATTTAAAGTTGGAGGAATTGTTATTATACCATCGAGAATTTTATCGGCATTTATCTTTTGTATTACCGTATTTTTGTTAATTCGTTTAGTTCGGGTGTTTTTAAGCAAACGTTCATATCAAGGCGCCGAGAAAAGTTCACAGGTTGCACTTGCTGCGATTGTTACATATATCGGAGTTTCGATAACCATATTAATTACCTTAATTATTGCTGGGGTGAGTTTTGCAGGATTGGCAATTATTGCTGGTGCATTATCGGTTGGTATTGGTTTCGGTTTGCAAAATGTGGTGAGTAATTTTGTTGCAGGTATTGTGTTGTTGCTAGAAAAACAAATTAAACCGGGGGATCGTATTGTAATTGGTGATGTTGAAGGTTTTGTGGAAAAAATCAGGATTATTTCTACGCAAATAAAAACTTTGCAATTTTCAGATTTAATTGTACCCAATTCAGAAATTATTTCTAAACAAGTTAATAATTTAATGTTCCATGATTTTTATTATCGTGTTGGAATTACCGTAGGGGTGAGGTATGGTAGCGATATTGAATTAGTAAAAAAACTTATGTTGGAGGCGGCGCAAAATCATCCGGAGGTGGTGCAAGGAGAAGGGCTATATCAACCCGCGGTATTGTTTAGAGAATTTGGCAGCAGTGCTTTAATGTTCAAATTAGTTTGTATTATTCGCAACGTAAATTTACATTATGTAGTAGAAAGCGAACTTAATGCGAAGATCAATCAATTGTTTGCCGAACACAATATTACGATTGCGTTCCCACAACAAGACGTTCATATCAAGGAGTGGCCTGGTGCGGTTCCAGCGCAAGAATGAATTTATTTTTTTGGGTCTTGTACGTTATTTTAAAACATTTCGATGCGCCTTTCGGCGAGCTTATTTGCAAACGCGCCCCAGCTGATTTTTAGCCACGATTTCGTCATGGAAAATCAGCTGGTACATCCATGTATTGCTTCTTTCGAGACATCCTTGCCTCTCAAGAGTTTGCAAATAAGCTCGTCTGCGGGCGCACCATGTTTTAAAATAACTCATAAATTTTGTATTTTAGCGCGGGAACCGCGCCAGGTGGAGGGGTCAGGGTTAGGGGGAGCCGACGGAGATCGTTATTAATTTTTGTTGGCCGATTATTTTTTGAAAAGCGTTTTTTACATCACGTACTGTAACCGCGTTAACATTTTGTTTATACGTATCTAGATAATCAAGTGGTAATTTATAAAATGCCATTATACTAAGTAAGTTGGCGATTTTGGCAAAGCTCGCGCGTTGTAAGGCAAAACTTCCCAATAGAAATTTTTTCGCGTCTTGTAATTCTTGTGATGTGGGCCCTGTTTTAATAAAAGTAGTTAAAACTTTTTTAGTTATGTGTAATGCTTGATTTTTTGATTTATTTTTAGTTTGTAATAAAATTATAAATGGTCCGCGATTTTTTAATAGAATAAATTTACTTTTAACCGAATAACTAAGCCCGCGTTTTTGGCGTACTTCGTTAAATAAACGGGATACTAAAATACCGCTTCCCAAAATATGATTACCAACTAAAATGGGAAAATAATTTTTATCATTAAGACTTATGCCAATACATCCTATGCGAATATAAGATTGTGTGCCAGGATGCGGAATATGTTTGGTGAGATTTTGCGTGATGGGTTGTGTTTGTGGTAATAACGGAATTGGTTTTCCTTGTGGTAAATTTGCGGTGATTTTATTTGCTAAAATGTGCGCGGTTTGTAGCGAAATATTGCCAACTAAAACTATAATGGCGTTTCTCGCCGTATAATGTTTTTGATAAAACTTTATAATATCTTTTGGTTTAATTGATTTAACGTTTACAAGGGTGCCAAGTGGCGAATGTGCATAAGGCGCGTTTCCGTATAAAGTTTTATAAAAATTGAGCGTTGCAAAAATTGTTGGAAATTGAAGTTGTGCAATAATTTCAGTTAATGTTTGTGCTTTAATACGCCTCAATTCTTTAGGCGGGAAAATTGGGTTGGATATAATATCATGTAAGAGGTTAATGCTTAGGCTAAGCGGAGTTTTTTTAGTTAAGCAGCGCAAACTTAACATGCTCATATCGCGGTTTACATTGATATGGAATTGTGTTCCTAACTTATCAAATTTTTCGGCAATTTGATCGGCATTAAAATGATCGGTGCCTTCATCTAATATTCTCGCGGTTAAATTGGCAATGCCATATAGTCTATCATCTTGTCTTGAGCCGGCATTGAATAATACACGTACATCAAGCATCGGTAATTGCGCGGCTTTAACAAAATATACTAAGGCTCCATTGCCGGTTTGCCAATGATTGATGTTTAAAATTGGTTTAGCATAGGCTAAGTTTAACCCGCTAAACAAAATGAAAATAATATAAAAAAATTTAAATTTTTTTTGTGCAGAGGAAAAATTATTGTCATCCCGCGGCTTGACCGCGGGATCCAGAATTTTACAACCCCTGACATCACTGGATCCCGCGGTCAAGCCGCGGGATGACGGGGTTTGTGAATTTTTGTTTCGCACAGAGTTAATTTTCATGTTGACTTCCTTGTGGCTTTAAAATGGCGATGGTTAAATGTTTGTCATTTAAGAATTTTTTTGCGACCTCTTTAATTTGTTTCGGAGTGATTTTATTAATTTCCCTAATAAAATTTTTACCAATCTTCCAGGACAAACCCGCACTTTCAAGTCTGCCGAATTCTTCCGCTTGCATTTCCAAAGAATCTTGCGCGAAGATTTTTTGTGCGGTTAATTGGGTTTTAATTTTTTGCAATTCTTGTTTTGATACCAAAGTTGTTTGTAAACGTTTGATTTGTGCTAATAAAGCTTGCTCAAGTTGTTTGATCGAATGATTTTTCGTTGGCATACTTGCGAGGATAAATACGTCGGATAAACGCTTAAATGGATCATATTCAGCTTCTGCCCACGCGGCAATTTGTTGATGGCGCACCAATTCTTTAGGTAAGCGCGAACTTTTTCCGGCGGATAAAATTGCCGTGATTGCACTAAGCGCGTAGGGATACCATGACTTGGTGGCGGTTTTAATACTTGGAACATTGTAACCAATAAAAATAATTGGAATTTTGGCGGGAGCGTTCACGGTTACCGTACGTTTACCTAGTGGTGGTACGTTGCGTTGTGGTTTTGTGTCCGGTAATTTTTTAGCTTTAATCTGGCTAAAATATTTTTTTGCTAAAGTGTAAACTTGATTTGGATTTACATCACCAACCACAATTAAAATCGCATTGTTTGGCGCATAATATTGTTGATACCATGTTTTTAAATCATTAATGGTTAGGTGTTTAATGTCATGCATCCAGCCGATGATTGGGTGATGATAAGCGGTGCCGATATTGGCTGCAGCAAAAAAACGCTCAAGCGTTAATGCTTGCGGATTATTATCAGTGCGTAAACGACGTTCCTCAATTACAACTTGTAATTCTTTGGCAAACCTTTTATCCAATAATAAAAGATTGGTTAAGCGATCCGCTTCAAGTTTAAAACTTAATGCTAAATTTTTCGCCGGTAATTTTTGATAATAAAAAGTAAAATCATAAGATGTCGCGGCGTTTTGTTCACCGCCATGTGCGGCAACTAAGCGCATTAATTTTCCCGGCGGATATTTTTTGGTGCCTTGAAACATCATGTGTTCTAAAACATGTGAAATTCCGGTTAAACCTTGCGGTTCATAACTTGAGCCGATTTTATACCATATTTGCGAAACAACCACCGGCGCGCGGCGATCAACTTTTACCAATAATTTTAAACCGTTATTTAGCTTGTAGTTATACACTTGATTGGCGAGGCTTAGCGTAGAGAACATGATGCAGCATAAAATTAGGCTTAATTTTTTCATTTCCGTGATTCCTATAGTGGTTCACAATCTTCTTTCATGATAATATATCTTTCGGTTTAAGCACAACTGAAATGAGAAAAAATGTTAAAAATTTTAAAGCGTAAGAAAAAACCAATGGGCATGTTTGGACGACTGAAAAATGGTTTGGCGAAAACCAGGCGGGCGATTGGCGAAGGGGTGGCGAATGCTTTATTGGGCCAAAAAGAACTTAATCAGCAGGTGCTTGAGGAGATAGAAACTTGTTTGTTAACCGCCGATGTTGGAGTGGAAACTACCCAAACATTGGTGGCGGACTTAACTAAACATTTGGCGCGCAAACAACTTAAGGATGCATCCGCGATATTTAAGGTTTTGCAGCAGGATATGTTGGATATTTTGGCCAAAGTTGAAGCGCCTTTAGTGATTACACCACAACATCATCCATTTGTAATGTTGATGGTGGGGGTGAATGGTTCGGGGAAAACGACCACGATTGGAAAGTTAGCAAGTCGATTTAAAAATGATGGAAAAAAAGTGATGTTGGCGGCAGGGGATACTTTTCGGGCTGCGGCGGTGGAGCAGCTTCAGGTTTGGGGGGAACGTAATCAGGTGCCGGTGATCGCGCAGCAAACCGGGGCAGACAGCGCTTCGGTGATTTTTGATGCGTTTAATGCAGCGAAATCGAAGGGTGCAGACGTATTGATTGCGGATACGGCGGGAAGATTGCATACACAAAGTAATTTGATGGAGGAGTTGAAGAAAATTAAGCGAGTGCTGCAGAAAATTGATGTAGAGGCTCCGCATGAGGTGATGTTGGTGCTTGATGCTGGGATTGGACAAAATGCGCTTACACAAGCCAAGCAATTTCAACAGGCGGTTGATGTTACCGGGATCGTGTTAACCAAGCTAGACGGAACGGCCAAAGGAGGCATTATTTTCGCGGTTGCGCGCGAGCTGGGGTTGCCAATCAGATTTATTGGAGTTGGTGAGGGGGTTTCCGATTTGCGCCCATTTGCAGCAGAGAACTTTATTAAAGCATTATTTACGTGAAAATTCATAAGAAATCATTGCAAGATTTGTGATTCAGCTGCAAAATATAAAGATAGGTAAAAGGATGATTTCGGTGTTTATTTTTTGTACACACCATTTGGTTAGACCTAAGAGATTTTTATGCTTAAACGTGGATTGACATATTGTGCAGGACTTGTAGCTGCTTTAGTTTTGCAACAAGTGAGTGCTGCGAATTTGTGGCAAGTATATCAACAAGCTTTGGTGAGTGATCCAGCTTACAAAGTGGCATTGACTACGGAAATGAGCGCCGCAGAAGCGGTACCGGAAAGTTTTTCAACTTTGTTGCCACAAATTAATTTTACTGGGGATACTTTTGTATCTAGAAAATCGATTTATGCAACGCCATCTAAATATACAAGACATTCACGTGAATATAATTATGAATTAAAACTTACGCAAAAGATTTTTGATTTTACCAATTGGCAAGAATTAGCTTCGGCAAAAAATGCGGTTAAAGCATCTAAAGCTACGTTTAATGCGGCAGCACAAGATTTAATGCAACGCACCGCATCGGCTTATTTTGCTGTGTTGCAAGACAAAGAAATTTTGCGCTACACCAAGGCGAACAAACAAGCTTTGTATCAACAATACATGCAAGCGCAACAACAATATGAGGTTGGGGTAAAAACCATTACCGATGTGTATCAAGCCAGAGCAGAGTATGAAGCATCGGTTTCTGAATATATTACGGCGAAAAATGATTTGGATAACAAATTTGAAGATTTACGTGTAATTACCGGTAAACGTTATGCATCATTGGTCCCATTAAAAGATAATTTGCCTTTAGTAAATCCGCAACCAAGCAATATCGATAAATGGGCTGCAATCGCGATTAAACAAAATTGGTCATTAGCTGCTGCGCATTATACTACATTGGCTGCACAGGATACGATTAAAGCTAAACGCGGCGGACATTTACCGACAGTTGATGCTTTTGCGAAATATGACAAAACTTTTGATAATTACTTTAGCAATGGGGCTGTGAATTATAATGTAGGCCCATCTGCAGGATTAGAATTTACTTTGCCAATTTTTGCTGGCGGCGGAGTGAATTCTGCTGTACGCAAAGCCATAGCGGATTACGAAACTGCAAGTCATCAACAAGAAGTAACGCGGCGCAGTGTGGTTAATAATACGCGTCAAGCTTATTTGGGTGTATTAACCGGCATCAGCACAATTCGTTCGAATAGAAAAGCAGTTATATCTAGTCAGAGTTCATTGCACGGCACCCAAGAAGAATATAAAGTTGGTACCCAAACTATGGTTGATGTGTTAATTGCACAGAAAAAATTATATGATTCACAAAAAGATTATGTAAATTCTCGTTATGATTATGTTAATGGTTTGATTAGCTTGAAAACGGCGGCAGGTACTTTATCGGCTAACGATTTATCAAAAATTAATAGATGGTTGCGACCTAGGTCTACCATTCATTTAGCGAGAAAGAAAAATTTTACGGTCAGAAAACTAATCGTTAAAAAAAGGTTGGCGAAGAAATTGCCGGCTAGAAAGAAGAAAATTAAATTAATTCCCAAAAATTTGCAAAATTATAATTATGTTCAAGTAGGAGCATATCACAACAAAAAACAAGCTTATGAGGTTGCAGATTTGGTGCACAAAAAAACTAAGTTACCCTGTGTTGTTTCTTCAATTAAACGCAAAGACGAGATATTGTATAGGGTCAGATTTGGGCCAGTTTGCAAAAAACGTGTTGCGCAATTAGTTAAACAGATATATACATCATAAATGAAAAATGAATAATTATTTAAATTCTGGATTACATGCAAAAATTTCTTTTCCGTTATTTTCAGAAAACGCGTATGCAAAACAAAAAGTTAAACAAGCTTGTGTTGCTTTGCGTGATAAATATGAATTAAATAGTAATATTTTATTATTTTGTTGTTGGTTGGCTAACCAAAATTATCCGGAATTATCTGAGTTAGATGCAAAAAATATCGTATTAAAGATTTCTTCTTGGCATGATAAAATTATTACTTCTTTGCGGACTTTGCGTAAAACCGTAACTCGTCAATATTATTTAAAAGATTCATTTCCATTGTTGTTTGATTTGGTGATGAGTAACGAAAATTTTGCCGAAAGAATCGAACAGACCTTAATTACGCAATCAATGCATAAATTAAAACGCGATTATGATTCCGTGGGGAAAGCTGAAAAGCGTGCGATGAAAAATATTTTTAAATATATTAAAAGCCAACAAGTACATATTCACAAAGTTGATTTAGAAAAGATACATTGTATTGTCGCGCAATGTTTTGGTTAATGTTACATGGCATGATAGCGATCATATTGCCATTTCAAGGGATTATTCATAATATATTCTCGGATTTCGTTTAATGAGTTTTCATTACGAATGATGTGTTCGTAGTAATTACGTTGCCATGTTTTGTGATTGTACTGTAGGGGCACGGCGTGCCGTGCCCCTACGATTAACATATTCAATCCAAATGATTCCATGAAAATGATTGGGCATCACAATAAATTCATCCAGAGAAATATTTAATCGTAAATTATCGGTTTTAATCCATTCATTTTGTATGATTTCCCCAAGTTTATTTAAAATCATTTTCCCATCTATGATTTTACCGAATAGACATTTATATTGGTGCGTACATACGGTTACAAAATACATACTAGGTGTTGAGTAATTGTATTTTGGTAGTCGTATAGATCTGCGGGAGAATTTTGTTTTATGTTGTGATTTATTGTTCATATATTTTTATTATATTATGGGCACGGCACGCCGTGCCCCTACGATATTGGTTATGGGCACGGCACGCCGTGCCCCTACGATATTGGTTATGGGCACGGTACGGCGTGTTTCTACGATATTGGTTGTCGCAAACTTAATGCTTCGCTTAAAGTGGTAATATTAATTTGATCTTCGCAAGCCAAATCTGCGATGGTGCGTGCGACTTTTAAAACGCGATGATAACTACGTGCGGATAAATTTAATTTGTTGGCTGCTTGATAAAAAAATTGTTGTTCCTTAGTTCTAAGTTGGCAATATTTGCTTAAATCCTTATTAGTTAATTGTGCATTGGTTTTTTGGGCGCGATTTAATTGTCGTTGGCGCGCGCGCACGACACGTTTGCGTACTTGAGCGCTACTTTCTGTATGATCATTTATCGGTGAGCTTAGCATATTAAGCGGTAATCGTGGCACGGTGACGTGCATGTCGATGCGATCGAGCATTGGGCCTGAGATTTTATTACGATAACGTTGGATTTGCTCAATGGTGCAGCGACAATCACCGGTTGGGTCGCTCAAATGGCCGCATGGGCATGGATTCATTGCGGCGATCAACTGGAATCTTGCGGGGAATTCGCATTGCCTGGCGGCGCGGGAAATGATGATGGTGCCGGATTCTAGTGGTTCGCGTAGAGCTTCAAGCACATGCCGGCTGAATTCTGGAAGCTCATCTAGAAATAATACCCCTTGATGGGCCAGGGAAATTTCGCCTGGCTTAGGAGGATTGCTGCCGCCGACTAACGCGTTACTTGATGCGCTGTGATGTGGGGCGCGATAGGGCCTTATTTTCCAATGACGGGACTTGAATCCTTGGTGACTGATCGAAGCCACTGCAGCTGCTTCAATTGCCTCCTGATCGGTCATAATGGGCAAGATTGAAGGTAAACGGGCTGCCAGCATGGTTTTGCCGCTGCCGGGCGGACCGGTTAATAATAAGCTATGGCCACCCGCGGCGGCGATTTCTAGTGCCCGGCGCGCATGTTGTTGGCCACGTACATCGGAGAGATCCAAATCATAATACTTGGCTTGTTTTATGTCTAAGGTGGTGTGAGGTTGGATGATGGTTTGGTTATTAAGATGTGCGCATACATCTAAAATATGCTCAGCGGGTAATATTTTTAATCCTTGAACGAGACTTGCTTCATTTGCATTATTTTTAGGGATAATTAAAGCGCGGTTATTTTTTTTGGTTTGTAATGCGATCGGTAAGATACCGCGGATTTGCCGAAGCTTGCCAGACAAAGCTAATTCGCCGACAAATTCATATTGCTCTAAATTGTTAATGTCGAGTTGTTTAGACGCAATCAATACACCTAACGCAATTGGTAAATCAAAACGAGAGCTTTCTTTAGGTAAATCAGCTGGAGCGAGATTGACGGTTAAGCGTCCGGTTGGTAACTTAAAATTGGAATTAATTAAAGCGCTGCGTACGCGGTCTCTACTTTCTTTAACCGCGGTTTTGGGAAGACCGACGATCATAAATTTTGGCATCCCATGAGACAAATGCGTTTCTACAATTACTAAAGGTGCGTTCATTCCGGTTTGTGCGCGGCTATAAATTATGGCGAGAGACATGTTTTTATCCTTTGTTGTTTATAATTTCGTAGGGGCACAGCGTGCTGTGCCCAGCGATATTTGGGCACGGCGCGCCGTGCCCCTACAATAATTTAAAAAACGATTAAAAAATGAAATAATATACAAAGATAAGATTTTGCAGAGTTTGAATCAAGAATACTCGCCATAATTTATAGCCAATTTTTATTTTTTGCAAGAAGAATTTCAAAAGTTTCGCGATTGCGAAACTTTTGAAATGATATTTAGATGAAAGCATCGTCCAAAGCTTTTTCGCAATCGCAAGTTCGATCACTTGGGATTTTTGGTAAAAATTTAATTAAAAAGTTTTTGATGGTTTCAAGATTTTTTATCATAGTTTGTTTAACGGCTTCGGTGGTCACCGGTTCTTCGTGCCAAACATCATAATCAGTTACCATCGCGATGGGTATATAACAAATTTCTTTTTCGCGCGCGAGCACACATTCTGGAACTAAAGTCATACCGATAACGTGTGCGTCCACTGCATTGCGAAAAAAATTGGATTCCGCTTTGGTTGAAAAGCGCGGACCTTCGATGCATACTGAAGTGCCGTGATCAGAATGTGCAATATGCATTTCTTGTGCGGTTTCAATCGCAAACTGGCGGAGTTCTTTACAAAATGGTTCAGCGACACTTACGTGACAAACTTCACCGCCGTCATAAAAACTAGATTCGCGATTTTTGGTAAAATCAAAAAATTGATCGGGAAATACAAAGCATCCAGGAGGCAATTCTTCGCGAAGACTACCTACCGCGCAAGGGGCGATGATACGCTTTACGCCAATTTCATGTAACGCCCAAATGTTAGCGCGAAAAGGGATGTTATGTGGAGGGCAATGATGATGACAACCATGGCGCGGCAAAAATGCTACGCGTTTTCCGGCATAAGTGCCGATTGTAGTTATTTCAGAAGTGGCGCCATATGGCGTATAAATTTTTATTTGTTTTGCATTAGTCAATGCGCCTGGATCATAAACTCCAGTACCACCAATAATTGCAATTTCAACGTTTTCTTTGATTTCTTTTATCATTTTGATCTCCTCTTTTTTTATGCTTCGTAACCTATCAAACTCTGAATATCATATTCTTTAATTTTTTCGCGGCCTTTCAAGGATTCTAATTCAATCACAAAAGAAAAGCCGATGACGTTTCCTTCTAATGCTTCAATTAATTCGGCGGCAGCTTTGGCGGTGCCACCGGTTGCCAACAGATCATCAACAATCCAAACGTTTTGTCCTGGAGCAACTGCATCTTGTTGGATTTCCATGATGTCTTTACCATATTCGATGTCATAAGCAACTTTGTTGGTAATGCCAGGAAGTTTGCCTTGTTTTCTGACCATCACGAAACCTTTATCAAAACGAGTAGCCAAAGCGCTGGCAAAAATCAAGCCGCGCGATTCAGCTCCGGCAATGATATCAATTTTTTTGTCTTTAAAATGGTTGTAAAATTTATCGGTAACGTAACGCATCGCATCGGGCGAACGTAAAATTGGTGAAATATCTTTAAATATGATTCCGGTTTCAGGGAAATCAGGATATTCGCGGATGTATGATTTTAGATCCATGCCAACTCCTCAAAATATAAAATTAAAATGCCAAAGAATTTTACCTTAACGTAGGCTTTGGAGCAAGAGATCCTTCGGTCATTTCATTCCCTCAGGATGACAGATGATCGATGAATTTTGGGCAAAAAAAAACGCCGGGAGAACCCGGCGTTTTTAGAGTGGTTAAAAAAGATTAACCGAAGTGGTACAACACATCCAAGTTTAACAAGTTTGGAAGATACCAGTTATCATTTGCAGTTCTGGTTACGAACTCTTCATAATTGGTATATGATACACGAGCGGCAAATTGATTGTAGTCAAATTGTGCGCCGGCACCAATGTTTGCACTAACAGGGTGTAACTTTCTGCTTGCAGTTTGTACCCAAGCATTGTTGGCCCAAGTGTAAACGGTGTCTTTGTGGTTGATGTAATCTACACCACCTTTAGCGAATACTTTAAAGTATTTGCATACAGGTACGTAGTACATTCCATCAAAATAGATCAACCAGCCGTTTGATTCTGTCTTCCCAGTGTTGAGAGCAGGTGCGGCATTAGATGTTACGGTACGAGTCATTTTACCGTAGTCAACAAAACCTAGCTCAGTGCCAAACTTTGGTGTTACTAAGTAACCACCGAAGATATCCCAGCCTAATTTATTTTTAAGCTTTTGGTTAAAGTTATTGCCAGGTTGTTGGCCCACAACTGCATCATACTTTTCAGTTAATGTTGCATTCCATTTTAACCCAATACCAACGTACCACGGGTGGAACATTGGAGCTGGGCATACTGCCGCAGCAGAAGCAGTACTACCGGCTATTAGCAAGCCAGCAGCTGCACATGTTAATAGTACTTTTTTCATAAAAGAGTCCTCTTTCTGTTACAGTTAATAAAATATTAAATTAAACGTATCCGTCCGTTTAAAGAACGAATACCATACAGAATATAGAGAATTTAAAAAAAAAGCTAGTTTTTTTTAAACTTTTTTTAAAAAAAGTGCTATTTTTTCCGAAATTTAGCGGGTTTTTGGCAAAAATTTAAAAAAAATAAAAAAAATTTTAAAAAAGTTAAATTTTTATTTTATAAATTAAAAAATTTTTTTATGTTGCGTTTTAAAAAAATTTTTAAGATATGAATTAATTTTTGTACAAAAAGAAAACACCTTTTCTTTAAAGTGGTTAAAGTTTAAGCATAAAATATAACAAATGTTTAAATTTTGACCTGGCGCTGCGGCACCGCAATCAGTTATTCTGAGCCCTTCGCTGCGCTCGAGGATAAACTCCGCGAATGATCTCAAACCATAAATTGGCAAAACTCTTCGGTTGTTACCTCCCATCAAGGATGGTAATTCTACATAACCCCTTGATTTCACAGGATTATTTTTTTTCACTAAATCGATGGCGAGTTAGCAGATATTTACTATACTTTATTTAGTCATAATGTCGTAGGCGAATAAGGGGTTATTTCCTACAAATGGCTAAAAATGGGGTTAAACAAAGGGGTAAAAGATGAAGAAATTATCATTTCTTGGCTTAATATTCGTATTATGTCCATTTATTTTTGGTATAGCAACGGCGGCACCAACGCAGATTCAACCAAATACACAATTAGGCGCAGCTACATCAGATGATCAGAATTTAAATATCGGAAGCGACATGCTTGGCATACATGGTCCGTTTGCTTTCAGCACGATATACAGCAAAACTTATGGTTTGATCCTTCAAGGTAAATATACCCAGTTATTAAATCCCACCAATGCATTTGCATTAGAATTAGATGGCGGTAAAGCCGAACGCCGAGCAGGAGTTACCTGGGGACATGTATTAACTCCAAATCAACGTTTCAAAGTAACCGCAGAAAATTTATCCCAAAAAATGAATTTCGATTTTGATTCAGGTCAGGTTTCTAAATGGGTATCGCAAAACGCAATCGGCGGCACCTATGAATATTTACTTTCTAACAAATTTGTTAAAGATTTAAATTTAAATGCATATTACAGCAAAGCAAACAGTAAAGATTTAGGATATAAAGATTTTATTCAAAGTAATCATCGTTGGAGAAACTATCGCCGGATTGCCGGAGCAACTGATAAAAGCGGAAGCATGGGAATTGACGTATCTCCTGCAAAAAGTACTTTGGTTGGATTAAAATTAAATTACGACAAGATTAAATATAATACTCGTTATGAAAATAGTAATAATGATAGTTCAGGTTTGGGTGCAACGGTTAGTTTGCATCAATTAGTAAATCAACATGTTCAATTTAGTTTATTAGCAAGTGATCGCAAACCTTATAAAGATTATCAAGCGGAAGTTGATTGGTTATTACATAGCGCACCAGGAACTCAATTACAATTAGGTTTAATTGGTGAAAGAATTGATGGAAATCTTGGATTGCCAAACGATAACCGAGTTGGTTTGAATTTAAGTTATAGTTGGGGCGGAAATTCCAACCAATCTGCAACCTTTAGTGATCCTGCACCGAATAATGACGCAAGCGGTTTAAAAGATTGGACAAACACACCTGCGATACACATGTCACAAGTTTTAGCGATCAAAGATCAAAAGACGGTTGATATGGGTGTAGTGTCGAAACCGGCAGGCAAAACGAATGATGACGGTTTTTATTGGAACAAGAGCATACATCCTGATTCAGCAATAATAGAAAAAAACGGCCAAAGTTTTGATTTTATATATGGAGACGATTACAAAAAAGATGATGCATTAATATTTAATGGCGCTTTATATAACAAAAAGATGACAGTGACTTGTGATGATTTATCATCTTATAGTAATTTGAAATGTATACTGACATCTTGGGGCGAAATTGGATATGATTATACTGTAGAGGTTAAAGGATCTTTTTCGCAAGCAGATTTTGCTAAAGCTCCTAATCATATAATTACTTTTAAGGTTCATGGTAGGCGAGCTGATGGTAAGTTGGCTGATGTTACATTTAGTTTTGAGCAATGGGCGCCAATAAATTTAACAATGCAAACAATTCACGATAGAGATTTTACAGTGGGTTCTCCTGCTGAAGTTGCTTTGGCGAAAATTAAAGCTAATCAGGGAACTATAGATGTTAGCTCGATAAAATTAGATCATGATCTTGCAAAAGAGCATAGTCTTGCTTTAGATACAGATAGGATGAAAACTGATTGTACAGGCAAACAGGAGTGTATAATTTATCTTAACTCGGATAGTGTAACTAACGCTACGGTGGGTGAACCAGAAAAGAATATTACCTTAACTGCCAGCAATAAAAATGATAATTCCAGCGCTTCAGGTACATTTGCTTTAACCATTGCGGGCTCTCCGATAATCACCGATCCTAATTTAGGTAGTGGTAGTTATATACCGGGGGGAACAATTGAGTCTATAGATTTATCAAGTCATTTCAACAATCCGTTACAAAGTGGTGTTATTCAGTATACGTTAAAGGATAAGCAAGGATACGATATTGAAAAAATTGAAGAAGAATATGGTTTAGAAGTGAAAGGAAATACATTAGTTGCAGACCATCCAATTGCTCAAGACGCACAAAATGATGAAATTTATGTTTATGCGCACAATGATATTGGAAAGACAACGAAATGTGCTGAGTATATAATTAAGATTACTGATGGAAAGCCTATAATAACTATGAACCCACAAGTGGAAAAGTGTTTAATAGCCGGAAAACCAGTGCCTACAGGCACTTTGCTCGCAGATGTTACTGCTAATGCGGGAAATGTAGATCCAACAACGATTAAAGTATCACCTGATTTGTCTACAGCACACCATATATATTTAGATACTCATGAGTGTACTGGTAAAAGCACATGTAAAATTTATCTTTGTGATGATCCCAAAAAACCTGGTGATGTAGTAACTAGTCCTACTTTTGATCAGGAAAAGCAATTTTTTAATTTTACTGCGGGAAATACTGCAGGCAAAAGTTCTTCAGCTTCATTTAAGTTAGATGTGGAAAGTGGGCCGGTGGTGGACGGTGCTGATTTGGGTTCGGGATCTGTAGCTGCACTTGGTACAGGTAAATGGAATGTGCATGTGCCGACACATTTCAAGAATCCATTGGGATGTGATCCTATGTATTATGCATATGAAGTTAAAGATGCTGCTGGTAAGTTAATTACTGGGGACTGTGATGTGATGGTAAATACATCAGGTGACTTAGTTGTTCAGGCTTGTTATGACATGCCAATTGGCGTAGCTTATGTTCATGTTTTTGCAAGGAATAATATTGATAGATCTAAGGATTATCTCACATTTAAGTTAACGGTTTATATACCAAGAGTATATGTAGAACATCCTCATAATTTAACATATACGAACGGTGAGAGTCCTATATATGATCGACATGTTGCATATCTCCAAGCGGATCCTAATGACGGAGGAAAAATATTAGCAGGAACCGTAAAAATAATAGGTCTACCTTGGGGTATGCATGTGCGTGGACGAAAACATATTCCTTGTGGCAGGTATGATCTTGCAGTATACGGTGCTCCATTTGTAAAAAAATGCGGGGACTTTCCTTGCAACATATCGTATACAGTACAAAAGAACGGTCTAAATTTTAAAATGACTACTGGTGTGGTGTTCACGGTTACGGTGAAACCCAATACCAATCATTAGCCTAAATTCTTAGGAAGTTCGGCCTAATAGGTCGGACTTCCAAATTTATCTTGCATTCTTGCGGTTAAAAAAATACCATAATAAAAACAGGAAGCAGGATATTTATGCGCATAAAATATACATTTTTCATGCTTTTGTTGCTTGGTTTATCCAATGTTGCAATGGCAGCTGCTTTACCACCTTCTTCTAAACCAGATAATTTTTGCAATCTTGCAAAACCATGCAAAAAAGGACGTCCGCTAGTATATCCTGGTTCTTATGCAGCTTGGCATTATCAGCGGCCGTGGTTTTATCTTAGTTTTGGAGTTGGAGCATATCATCTTAGCAATCCGACCGTGAATATTGGTAGTGTTACGGGTACAACTACACCGCTTGCTTCAATCAGTAATGATGGTTTTACACCCATTTATAATTTAAGTTTAAGTTATCCTTTCTATAGTGAGTATAATCCGATTTTTGGTCATTATAATGATATTATGTTCAAAGTAAGTTATTTTAATAAAACTGATAATAAAACTAATAATTTAACTGGAACGGGAGAAGTTTGGTACATAAATGGTGGTGGTAGATTTGGGCTTCCTAAACCGTTGTACAATTATACATTAAAAGCGCAGCATCAATTAATTGATACCGGATTGTTTTATCGCAGCATTGCTTTGGCGACGGAACTTAGTACATTTACCATGCACCCAAGGGTAGGGTTGATATTTACTAATTATCAGGGTAAATATAATTATACATTAAGTTATAACGCCGGAGCTTACACTACTAATGATGTAGAAACCTATAAAGTTAAAACTAATTATTATGGAGTTGCGGGAGGGGGTCAATTAGCATTTCATCCTGCTTCGCAAATTTTATTATACGGTGATGTTGAAGTGCAATTACTGCATGCAGTTTCTAATTTGAGAGCAACCCAACAGGTTGATACTGCAGCTGGTACCCCGATTGTTTCTGTGAATGAAAATAAGACTAAAAGTTTAACTTATCGTGCCATCGCAAGTATTGGCAGCAAATTTTATTTTGCGCCGAGAGCCAACAGCGTAAGTCTTGATGCAAAAGTTGGGTTGGATCGCTTCGGGTATAATCCGCGTGTTGTGCCTCCTAGCCGCGCTAATACTGGTAGGCGCATTTATCTTGAAGGTACTTCACGAAATAATTTCTTTGCTATGTTAAATCTTACCGTGCCGATTGGATAGGTCTGTTTTTTTAAATCATTCGTAATTGATTGTTAAGGTTGTATCGTGTAGTATTTCCAATATTTTTATGAGGTGATAAAAGTTGATAATAAGATGTATTTTGCGATATATAATATTTTTTGCATTTAGCGTGTTTTTTGCTACGTGTTTTGCGCTGCCCATTACACACGATCATTTAAGTCACGTAGTTGTGCAGCATCACCCAGCCAAGACAAAATTATCTAAAAAAGCTGCCCATTTGAAAGTTGGCATGACTAAAGCACAAGTGTTAGAGTTGCTTGGCTCGGCAACTTGGGGTGATGCTGATAAAGGGGTGCCATTAACCTTGGCATGGCGTAACGGTAATTGTAATCCGGTGGTGGTTACTTTTAATAAAAACATGAAGGTTGATGGATGGGATGAGGGGCGTGTAGAATGCAGGGATTCTACCTACACCGATGTGCCGGATGTTCAGTATGCTTGCGAAGATCCTGACAATCTTGGAATATGTACTTTGTTGATGACAAAGCGAAAGAAATAATTTTTATTGCGTATTATAAATCTTTTTGGTATATAAAGATGCGGAGTTTTATGGGGAGTATAAATATGGTAAGAACATCTAAACGAGCTACATCGACTAAAAAGCGTACAGCCGCCAAGAAAAAAACCGCACGCTCTAAGGTAGCTAAAAAACCAGCCAAACGCACTACAATTAAAAGAAAGCCTAAGAAAGCTAAGCCCACTAAGAAAAAGAGTACAGCAAAGAAAAAACCTGCTAAAGCCAGGAAGGTGGTGAAGCGTGCTAAACCAACAAAACCCGCGAAGAAAAAACCTGTGCGCGGTAAATCAGTTAAACAACCAAAGAAAAAGCCCAGCAAAGCTGCTGCGGGAGGCATGGTTGTTGGTATAGCCCCATATAAACGGAAAAAAACTGAAAAATATATGAGCGAGGTAATGCGTGAACATTTTCGTGCTATTTTAGTTACTTGGAAGCAACAATTAATGGAAGAAGTTGATCGTACCGTTAGTCATTTACAAGGAGAGGCAGCAAATTTTCCTGATCCTAGCGATCGTGCCACCCAAGAAGAAGTATTTAGTTTGGAATTACGCACACGAGATCGTGAGCGTAAATTAATTCGTAAAATTGAAGAAGCATTGCAAATGATTGACGATGATGAATATGGTTATTGTGCATGTTGTGGCGAAGAAATTGGTTTGCGTCGTTTAGAAGCACGTCCTACGGCGCAGTTATGCATAGATTGTAAAACTTTAGATGAGATTCGTGAGAGGCAAGAGGGGATATAACTTCAATAGAGCGTAATTATGTTCTGTCATCCCGCGACTTGATCGCGGGATCTAGAAATAAGATTCTCTCAAGCTTCACGTAGATCCCCCGCTTTCGCGGGGGATAACTTCCATAGAGCGTAATTCATGCTTATAGCTATCGTAAGGTAATTTGTTTGTAAATTAAAGATCATACTTCTTAATCTACAATGTCAGTTACTCAATCATCATCGTTGCATTATCAAATCTTACATCTTTAAATAATATTTTCTGCGTAAGTGGTTCAGCAATAAATTGCATCACATTTTGTTTTTGGCTATATTTTGGTGAAGTTAAAGTAAATATATAAAATTGTTGATTGTTATTTTCGACGTTATTAATTTTTACCGCGGTAAGCATAGCATTAGGTGGGTTTACTTGAAAATTATTTGCGCCGACGTTCCATGCCTTCATAAAATTTTGCATCGCAGCTACCCCTTGGTTTCGCTTAGGACGGTTGTTGAAATAGGTTATGTATGGGTTTACGCCGATGAAAGTTAATCGATAAGTCCCATCGTTGTTTGTTTTTAATATGGCGGTTTTTGCGGTGAGGACAAATGACAAATTAATTACAGCTGAAGTTTGTTTCTGGTTAGCGGTTGTTTGTGGTTGCGCGCAGGTCTGTGTATAACCACATACGGGCAATAAAATTAAAAATGTTGCTAAAATAAGTAATTTGCGCATAGTTTCATTTCCTTATAAAAGTTTAATAGCATTATAAATCGTTTTTTTATTTTTGTCGAGCAATGATGTAGTTAGCCAAATCCGCCAATAATGATTTTTCTAACTTGATATTTTTTAGACAAGTTATAGCTTCTTGATATAATTGTTGTAGTTGTTGCTTTGATTTTTCGATTCCAATTATTGTTGGATACGTAGCTTTATTAAGTTTTTGATCGGTGGCAACCAGTTTACCTAAAGTTTCAGTTTGGCTTTCCACGTCTAAAATATCATCGCCAATTTGAAATGCAAGCCCTACATTTTGCGCATATTTTTTTAATTCATTTAATATTTTTTTATCCTGGCAATCGCAAGCCACAGCGCCTAATAATACGCTTGCCTCAATTAGGCTACCAGTTTTTAATTGATTAATTTTATTTAATTCTGTTAGGGAGGTTGGTTGTTGATTGGCTATATCTAAAGTTTGACCTTCTGCCATTTGCATACATGCTTGACTTAAAATTGATATCATTTGATTTTGTTTTGCTTGACGAGACAACAATTCAAAGCTTAAAGCTTGTAGCGCATCTCCCGCCAAAATCGCAGTTGCTTCGTTAAATTTTTTGTGACAAGTTGGTTTGCCGCGACGCAAAGCGGCGTCATCCATCGCAGGTAGGTCATCATGAATCAATGAATAACAATGAATAAGTTCTATGGCGGCGGCTGGAATGTCTAGTTTTTTAGCTTCACCATGTAAAGCAACGCCCGTTGCGTAAACCAAGGGTGGCCGCAATCTTTTCCCGCCATTTAATACTGAATAACGCATGGCTTGATGCAAATTATTATTTGCGTCATGTGGTAAAATTTCATCTAATTTAGCATTGATGCGATCTTGAAATTCTTGGCGAAAATCATCAAGTTTCAAAATTATTCTTCCTCAAGATGTTCTGTTAATTCAAGTGCGCCTTTTTCTTCGGTTAATTTAAGTATTTTTTGTTTGGCATCCGTCAACATTTTTTGGCACGATGAAATAAGACCAACGCCTTGTTCAAATAATTTTAATGATTCTTCAAGGCTTAATTGGCCGGACTCCATTTTTTCGACGATTTTTTCTAGGTCGTCTAGGGATGTTTCAAGGTTGAGTTTTTTGGTGGTCATTCGTATATTTCCTGTCTATAATAATTTAGCGTATTTTATACGCCAAAGGGTAATTTAGCAAAAACCATTGACAGAATTTGCTGATGAATTAGAATCCAATGTTCTGATTTCGATCAGGTTGGTTACGGGTCTGTAGCTCAGTTGGGTGAGGTGCGGCCGATGTGCCAGTGGCACATCGCAGCGCGCCGAACGCCTGGCATGGAAGCTGGGCTGGAGCGATGATCCATGGATGGTTGTTTAGTTTGCAGTCTATCGAAGTTTTTGAGTTTTGTGTGGGTCTGTAGCTCAGTTGGTTAGAGCGCACCCCTGATAAGGGTGAGGTCGGTAGTTCGAGTCTACCCAGACCCATTTCTAGTTTCTAGACGGGGCCATAGCTCAACTGGGAGAGCACCTGCTTTGCAAGCAGGAGGTCGGCGGTTCGATCCCGCCTGGCTCCAATTTAGAAGACAGAAGACGATTTATTACCTTTCCATGGTTCTCCTGGAAGTAGGCTCAAAAATTCTGTTTTTACGTGTTTTGCAGCATCAGTAATATCCCATTTAACATTGCTTGAAAGAATTGGACTGATATCAGCGGTAAAGAGAGGTGATTGCATTTTATTGGCAAGATTTTCTTCAAACACAGCTCGAGTGATAGTTTGGTTTTGATTCCCCATGTATTTTTGAAAAGCCATTATTGTTTTTTTGGTGTTAAGCTTATTTTGTTGCGATGATAACCACACATCAAAAAGGTCACGACTTTTCTTGCGTTGGTACAGGGCGCGTAATTTGGTCGCGATAAGTTCGTCAAGCGCATAAGTTTGGATTTTTGTTGATCCGGTAAACCAGCGGGAATCAATTGAAAAGTCTTTTTGTTGAAAGCCAAAAACTGAAAAATGCTCTCTGGTATTTATTTCTATCTTAATTTTTGCTGAGGTTGCAAGCACTTCTTCCGGAGCAAAACGATAAATTAAAGTTGCTCTACCTTCGTTGAGTTTCCATTTGCATTTTCCCAGAATTGGGGTAATGATTTTTTTAATACTGCTAAGTGTGTTTCCAATAGGTTCTGCCACAGTTTGTACCAAATCTATGTCTTCTGAATAACGCGCAGGAGGTGACAGAAACAATTTATATAATGCAGTACCGCCTCTAAAAGCTAGTTTTTGAGAAATTTCTGGGTGGTTAAAAATCTCAATCAATAATCTGCTGATAATCAAATCTTGTTCCAAATAAATTCTATTTCTCCAAGGAATAGTTTGTCCCCATTCGGTTATATAATCTTTAGGTATCATAAGTCGCTCTCTATTTTTTCATTTATGTATAATTGCCATTTTTTATTTAGTTTGGAATCAGCGATTGATTGATTAGGAATTAATGGTTTTGATGCTAATTTTCTATTAAGCTTTAAAAATTGATATATGGCTTTACTTGCTGATTTTGCATGTGCTTGTTCGAGCAGAAAACCTAATCGCTGCAATGGCTCATTTTCTTTAATTTTTTTTATCAGTTTGATTAATTTTTTAGTATCGATTGATTCTGCTAATTCTATTAGAATATTTAATATATTGTTCCAGCCAGCACATCGGTTTGGATAGAATACTAAATCAATTATGGTTGCTTCAGGAGTTGATATATTAAAATATCCTCGATCAGTTTGCAATTGTTTGATAAAAGTTTTGTCTATATTTTTTTTGGTGACAAATATAATATCTATGATTCCGCAATGAATTGGGCGTCGTTTTTCTGGAATCATGACTTGAAATACTTGGGGTTTTTGATGTGATGTGCCATAGAATTGGGCTGCGCTTAAAAGTGCTACGTAATAGATAGGCAACTTCAAGTATTGCATCAACTCATCAATAAATTGCTCGGCTGGTAGGCATCCTTGATGTTGATAAGTTGCGGGAATGATAATAAAAAAGCCTCTATACGGTTCGGCAATTACATTTTGTTTTTTATGTCGCCATAGAGTTTGGTTCAAAGCTTTATCTGAAATTGATAAGGCTTGAGCGGCTTCTGCTTTGGTAAAGGTATAACGGCCAGAAATTTCAAGTTGTCTGATAAATTTAGCTATATTCATGGTTACAAAATATAACAAAAAATGTAGTAATTTGCAACCATTATTTTAAGTGTATTGCCTGCTTTGCAAGCAGGAGGTCGGCGGTTCGATCCCGCCTGGCTCCATTATATTCTTAACCCGTAGAGCTGACGTTCCTCCCTCAGTAAGTCTGTTTCGGTTCTATATTCTTTATATTCACATTTCTTTTTACGTTTCTCTTTTTTGTGTTCAGGTGCTTTTTCTTTACTGGTATCAGTTATATTAGGTGGCTTTGAAAGATTGGTGATAAATCCACATTGTGATGAGATTGCTGGTTCGTTTTTACAAAATTTGAGCGATAGTTTGTTATATATTTCTAATGCACGTTTAAAAAATTCTTCCTGTTGTTTTTTTAATTTTAGTATATACTTATGATTTAAGGGCAAACGTATAACTCTACTAATGCAATCTTCCTTATGATCTTTTTTATTAAGAGCTTGTTCAATTGATTGGTGTAGCATACCCAGTTTTTTGTGTTTATTTTCCTCATAATTTATAATAATATCTTTGCAAAAGTGGGTTTGGAAAACAAGAGCATCTTTTGTGGGATCCATTCGCTCGTGCGTAAAATATTCTTTTACCGTTTTTGTATCTTGGGCTTGAACTGTACTTAATAGTATGGGAATCAATACATTATCATATCGTTTGAACCGTTGGTCACGTTCTTTATAATGCATTTTTTTGCTCCTTAAGTTATAGAACACATTGGTATTTTTACCACAAAATTCCGGTAATCGCGGCAACCACTCCAAAACCAGTGGTGATGAATAAAACGGTTCCGACGATCCAGGCATAAATACCTCTTAATCGATATTTATCTGGCAAGGCTTTAACAGCTAAAAGATATAAAAATACTAAAACGATTGGCAATAATAAAGCGTTCATTACGTTAATTGCGACGCTTAAATCTACTAAATTAATTCCGGATTCTACCAAAACAAAACCAAAAATTAAGGTGGCGCAGTAAATTATGTAAAACCACGGCGCATCTTTGGGTTTGTGTTCGAGCGAATGTTTAAATCCGGTGATTTCGCCGAATGCCCAAGCGGCGGTTAATGAAACCACAATTGCTGCGACCAATGAAGCCCCAATCATTCCCAATGCAAAACATAAATGACCAATCGTTGTGCCCAGATATGGGGTAATCGCTTCGCTGATTTGATGAACGGTATTTAATGGCACACCAGGATTGGTTTTGCCAATGGTTGCGGCTATGGTGACAATGACGGCAATCATAATCGCTTGGGTGACAACCGCGCCAATCGCTGTATCCCAGCGGGATATCTTTATGTGTTTGGTATCAAGCCCTTTATCAACGATCGCGGATTGTTGATAAAAGATCATCCACGGCATAATTACCGCGCCGATGTTGGCGGCTGCTAGATATAAATAACTAGAATTATGAATTGGGAAATAGGTGAGGCCATGCATAATTTCTTTAATCGAGGGGTGCGCTAAAAACGCGACCACCACAAATACCAGCTCGAATAAACCAATCAAAATCGCGCAGCGTTCCACTGAGCGATAAGATCCGGTCAAAACCACGACCATCAAGAAGATGGATGCGATTATCATGGTGATCCAGCTCGGGATACCAAATAACAACCCAACTCCAGCTAAACCGATAAATTGGCCGATGATCGCGCCGATGCAGGTAATCATTAATGTGGAGACGGAGACCCATGCCCAAAATTTACCGAAATGATGCTTGATTAATTCGCCATGTCCCATTTTGGTGGCAAGACCCAAACGTACCGTAAGTTCTTGAGCTATATACAAAATTGGGATCAAAATGATTTGCAACAGAATCATTTTATAAGCCCAAACGGCGCCAGTTTGCGCTGCGGTGATAATGCTGCTAGCATCGGTATCAGCCAGCATCACCACGATGCCGGGGCCGATAACCGACAAGAATAGTTTTACTTTGAACGGAATTTTTATATTATGCATCTTTCGCATATTAGAGAAAATCGATGATATTGACAACTGAATTTTTTAATCAAAATGCGGTGAAAGTCGCACAAAATTTACTGGGGAAAGTATTGCGGGTTAAATATCACAAGCAATGGTTATCCGTGATGATTATTGAAACTGAAAGCTACTGTTTGCAGGATAAAGCGTCGCACGCATCTCTTGGATTTAGCGAAAAACGCAAAGCATTATTTATGCCGGCTGGAACAATTTATATGTATTACGCGCGCGGCGGCGATTCATTAAATATTAGTTGCAAAGGCAAGGGAAGTGCGGTATTAATTAAATCCGGCATTCCATACGTAGATAAAAAATCACCGCAAAAATCAATTGCTACAATGCAAAAACTAAATCCACTTAAAAATAAAATACGCTGCACAGAAAAATTATGTTCGGGGCAAACATTGTTGTGTCGTGCGTTAAATTTAAAAGTGCCAAAGTGGGATCAACGACAATTTGATAAAAATAAATTTTATCTTGAAGATGTTAAATATGCGCTAGATAAAATTATCCAAACTACGCGTTTGGGAATTCCAAAGGGGCGCGATGATCATTTGTTATATCGGTTTATTGATTATGAGAAGGCTACGTTTTGTACCGATAATCCCTTGCGCAAACGCAATAAACCTGCCATTAAAATTGTGAAGAGGAAAAAATATGAATAAAAAAACAATCTTAATATTAATCTTATGTTTATTGCCATTATTATCCTGCGCGCGCGAAGTTGATGTGCTCAGCATTAATGATTTGCACGGTAATGTAATGTCGTACGGCAAAAATTTAGGGATGGCAAAATTAGCTACGGTGGTGAAAGATGCGATTAAACATAATCCTAACACGGTGGTAGTTTTTGCTGGTGATAATTATTCAGGCTCGCCGGTTTCCAATTTTTTTCACGGTGCGCCGGTTAATGATTTAATGCGCGAATTACATGTTGCTGCTTCGGCGGTTGGTAATCATGAATTTGATGATGGTATAAATTATATTCCTAAATGGGCGCGAGCAGGGCATTTTCCTTTTGTTGCAGCAAATATTTTTGATAAAAAAACTAATCGTTTGGTTAAATGGGTGAAGCCTTATGTAATGATTAAAAGGGGCGGAATTAAAATTGCGTTCATTGGTTTGGCAACGCAAGAAACGCCGTATACTACGGCGCGGGGAAGAACCAAAGGATTGGTATTTAAAGATCCGGCCAAATGCGCACAACATTGGATTAGTTTTTTAAAAGCGGGCAAAGACCCACAAGGAAAACCTGATATAATTGTTGCGTTGACGCATATTCCATCAACACAGGATTTTACTACGGAGAAAATTATTTATTCTAAAGAGTTATCTTCATTGTGCAAAAACACCAAAGGATTAGACGCGGTAATTTCGGCGCATTCACATAAAATCGTCAGTGGTTTTGTAAATCATATTCCAGTGGTGCAAGGATATTGTTATGGCCGCGCGATCGCGTATTTAAGAATTAAAATTAATCGACAAGGGCGCATTACTAAAATAATTCCAAAAGTTGATTTGGTTTATAAGAGAAAAAAATATATCGCGTCTGATGAACAAGCGCAACACACTTTAAATCATTATATGAAATTATTGCCAAAAAATTACCGACAAGTTCTTGCAAGATCAACTGGAGATTTTTTGCATAGCATCGGAGGTTTAAAATCGCATCCCCTAGATGTTTGGTTGTGTGGTTTGTTGCAAAAAGATTTTCATACACAAATTGGTATGATTAACGGCGGTTTGGTGCGCGGGGATTTATTAAAAGGACCAATTACTACATTAGAACTAAAACGTATTGTATGTTTTCCTGATAAAATAATTACGTTGTGTTTATCCGGCAAAGATATTTATAAAATGTTAGAAAAAGATATACCTTATGGTTTACAATTTTCTGGATTAAAGGTTTATTATAATTATCACGCCAGGCATCATCATGTGGTAAAAATCACTTTAAATAATAAACCGATTAATCACCAAAAATATTACTCAATCGTGATTAATAGTTTCATGTTGGCCGGCGGCGATCATGAAAATTTTTCGCAAGCGATTGATATTATACATACGCATAAATTAATTAGTAATGAAATCATTAATTTAATTAAGCAACAAAAAGTCATCCACCCCGTGCCAGAGAATAATTTAGTGGGGGTTTGATTTTAGTTTGTGGTTATTGACCTAGTTGCCTCCTAGTGTGTCATTCCCGACCCCCCGTAGGGGCACGGTGCGCCGTGCCCGTACAAGTTGATCGGGGATCCATATTCCAGAGATTTTTCTACGGGGTGACAAACGCTATCAGTGATGCTAAGAAAATTGTGATAGCAGAATGTTCCGGATCAATAACAAGTGATTTCCGGGATGACACACCAAGAGGGAAAAATCGATTGAATAGTTAGGTGTTGTTGCATAATTATTTGTTGATTTAAGCATTGGGGTAAGGGTTGCAGAAACGGGCTTGTCCTGTAATTATTTTGCAAGCAAAATGATTACAGAATACCCTACGTTTCTCGCATTTTTGGAGTCGCAGGCAAGCTGCATCCATGCATCTTTCCCTGCTCAATCACGCATCCTGCGCGATTGACTCCAAAAATGCTGCGATACTCGGCTGCGCCCTAAGATCTACAACCCTTCCCCCAACGCTTAACAACACCAATAAATATTTATGCAAATAGTTACATATTTTTCACAGATTTAAGATTTCCTTAAGGTTGATCGTTTATAATAAATTCCAATTAAATTAAATTTAGGAGTGTAAACATGTGGTTTTTTAGACAAGCAGGTGAACAAAGAAGAGAAGAAAATGAACGTATACTACAGGGTGAAATAAATGCAAGAAATGCAAGAAATGCAAGGGAAACATCTGATTTAGATTTTCTATCTATTTGTAAATGGGCATTTGGTGCTGGTGCTGTAGTTAGCTTAGTGTGTCCATCTGCATTTGCAATAATAGTAGCAGCTGTGACGAAAGATATTGTCACGCCTATAGTCATAGCTGCTACAGGTGATGTATTAAGTATTGCTGCTGCTGGTGCAAGTATTTGCTTTGCGGAACTTGCAAAGGACAAAAAAAATCAAAGAGACGAGCGGTATGATAATGAGATTCCAATTGAAATAGCTACAAAACCCTAAATAACAGGTATATTTACACAGACCGAATTATTTTTTTTAATTCATACAAAACTTCCAGCGCTTCCTTCGGAGTTAAACTATCTGGATTAATTTCAGATAATTTTTCTACGACTGGATGAGATTGCATTTCCCTCGAAGTGTCATTCCTGACCCAACTACCTTCCCCTGGCGTGTCATCCCCGACCCAGTCAATTGATCGGGGATCTTCTGCAATAACGCTCGCGTTCTCCAATTGCACCAATTTATTTTTTGCGGCGGCAATTATTTGTTTTGGCACCCCTGCAAGTTGCGCTACTTGAATTCCATAACTTTGATTTGCTGCACCTTCTTGCACTGAATGCAAAAATACAATTGAATCATCATGCTCCACTGCATCCAAATGCACATTAAATATATTTTTAATTTGTTCGGGTAAAATGGTTAACTCAAAATAATGCGTAGCAAATAATGTAAACGCTTTAATTTTTTCAGCCAAGTATGCCGCGCTCGCCCACGCAATTGATAATCCATCAAACGTACTTGTTCCGCGGCCGATTTCATCCATTAATACCAAACTATTTTCTGTAGCGTTATGCAAAATATTCGCCATCTCAGTCATTTCAACCATAAAAGTTGAACGCCCGCCGGCTAAATCATCGCTGCTACCTATGCGGGTAAAAATTCGATCGATTGATCCAATTGTTGCAGAAGCCGCTGGCACAAAACTTCCGATATACGCAAGTAACACAATTAAAGCGGTTTGGCGCATATAAGTTGATTTACCGCCCATATTAGGGCCGGTAATAATTAACATTTTAC
>Ga0114923_10000480_pt1 | contig 31484 bp, 27 predicted proteins | sample SumtaG_FD_89578 | JGI IMG/M metagenome (GOLD analysis project Ga0114923, IMG submission 89578) | Deep subsurface microbial communities from Indian Ocean to uncover new lineages of life (NeLLi) - Sumatra_00157 metaG | ecosystem: Environmental > Aquatic > Marine > Oceanic > Sediment | place: near... | reverse complement strand
GTACGCAGTGCCCTTCGGGTACGCAGTGCCCTCCGGGTGCGCAGTGCCCTCCGGGTACAAAATGGCCCGCAGGGGACGTCGTGATTTCACTTGCTACATTGCAGCGCAATGCTGCGGATAATAATATTTCAGAAGATGAAGAACTCAAGAGGCTTTTAATCCATGGGTTTCTTCATTTAAAGGGAATGGATCACCATGAAGAAAAATCAGAAATGCTGAAAATCCAGGAGTCTATTTTAGATGAATCTATGGAGGAAATAATAATTTGAAAAAGATTGGCTTTTTGGAAAAACTGCTCGGTAAGAGCAGTGAAGATGAAGAGGGTGACTTACATGGTCTAGATAAAAGCGCCCGGGAAATGATCGAGGGAATTCATGAACTCCCCGGGACAACGGTAAAGGAGGTAATGCTGCCGCGTATCGATGTTGTATTCATATCCATTGACTCGCAGGTGCAGGAGCTTCTCAATACGATTGTCGATTCCGGTCATTCCCGTTTTCCCGTATATCACGAAACCCTGGATAATGTTGTGGGTATTTTATATGCTAAAGACCTGCTGCATTCTATGGTTAAAGGAGAGGGGGAACCGGAAATAGAAAAAATTATCAGACCCGCTTACTTTGTGCCGGAAAGTAAGAAGCTCAACTCGCTGCTGCGGGAATTTCAGCGGCGGCGCGTTCATATTGCCGTGGTTGTAGATGAATATGGCGGTACATCCGGCATTGTAAGCCTTGAAGATATTATCGAGGAAATCGTAGGAGAGATCCAGGATGAGTTTGATAATGAAACTGAAGAGATCCTGAAGATCAGTGAAGGCGTGTTTCTGTGTGACGGCAAGGCCAGCCTGGAGGACTTGAACAGCGAGTTAGGGCTTGATCTTCCGGAGGATGATTTTGATACATTAGGGGGATTTGTTTTCGATCTATTCGGTAAAATTCCGGTTAAATATGAAAAGATGACTTATAAGAAAATTGATTTTATAATTCAACATATGGAAGGACATAAGATCTTAACAGTTAAGATTGTTGCACTTAAAAAAGAGGGGAAGAAGGAGTAATGAAATCTGTCCTGAAATTTTTGTTCCTCCGGGCGGTTCTGCTGGCGTTACTGGTGCAGCCTGCTTATTCTGAAAAATTAAATCCTGCTGCGCTCTATGAATTGGGAAGAAAAGCCCAGCTTACCGATAACCTGCCTGGCGCTGTAGAGTTTTATCGTGCCGCTTTAGAGCTGAATCCGGTATTCCTTCAACCCATGGTTGGCTTAGCCGAGAGTTTTTTCAGCCTGGAGGAGTATGAGGAGGCGCTCAAGTATGTAAAACAGGCAAAAAAATATGACCGCTTTAATTGGAGTCTTAATAACCTGGAGGGACGTATACGTATTGGTCTTAACGACATTGAAGGCGCCCGCAGTCAATTTCAAGAGGTATTGAAAAGGGAACCCAATAATCTTGAGACAAATTTCGGACTGGCTGAGCTGGATATTGCCTCAGGCAAGACACGCAGCGCTGCAGCTAAATATTTGGAAACCCTTGAGGCGGCGCCTCAGAACCGGCGTGCCTTACTCTCTCTGGCGCTGCTTTATGAGGAAGAGGGAAATACCTCTGCTTCGTCGACCTATATAGATCTGGCCATAAAATTTCACGGCAGTGATGCGCAGGTTAATCTGGAAGCCGGACGTATTGCTTTAAGCCGGGGAGAATTATCCAGGGCGGAAAAGTATTTGCTTACTGCAATTGCTCTGGATTCAGAACTGATAGAAGCGAGTCGCAATCTTGCCTACGTATTCTTGAAATCGGATCGCTCAAGCAAAGCTGTTTCCGTATTAGAGGCGCTGATCAATCGGAACAGAGAGGATTTTCTTTCCTGGTTTATGTTCGGTCTGGCCTATGAAAGACTGGGAGAAACCCTGAAAGCAATTAACTCTTTGAGTCAGGCATTGAGAGTAAGGCCGGATGATGAGGTTTCCCGTATTGCTATGGAAAATATTGCTCTGGCAAAACTGCCCCTGGATGATAAAATCCGTAAAAATTTCAGCGATTATCATCTGAAGCAGGGGAGCTTGCTGGAAGATAAAAATCTGTTGGATAAAGCTCTCTATGAATACCGCCGCTCATTAAGGCTTGACCCGGAATCAAAGAAGGCCCGGCTGGCCTATGCAGAGATATTCAGGACCCGCGGCTTTATTACCAAGTTCAGCAAAGAGCTTGAGGTGCTGAAATCTCTGGGTTATACGGATAATATAATCCAGGATTCTCTGGAGGCTACACGGGTTGAGAGATATAGTCAGGTGTCGGTGGAGTGGGGAATTGATCAATATGCTGTAGAAAAAGATAAGCTTAAGCTTGGTATTTATACCCTGATACCGGCTAATAGAGAGGTGCATCCCACTTCAGGAGAAATTTTAAGCCATTACTTTATTGATATGCTGCAAAAGGAAGAACGTTTTGACATAGTAAATAGGGATACCGCTATTACCTCATTTGACCAGGCTTTTCGCCAGTCCAGGGAACTGGATGTTGATTATTTTATAATTTTGAGCTGTGAGGAATCAGAGAGGAGTTTTTCTATTGCAGCTGATTTGTTCTTAGGGCGGACAGGCGCCAGGTTGAATAGAATGCATATCTTCCGCACAGCCAATGAGCGGGTTCGCAATGCTTTTCTTAAACTTGCCTCAGAAGTTGAGGAGCTTCTACCGCTGCGGGCACGGCTTTTGACCAGAGAGTTTGACCGCGGTGTTATTGATCTGGGGCGTCTAAACGGGGTGAAGGAAGAAGATAATTTCATTATTATCAAAAAAGGAAAATTGAGATTAAAAAATGATAGCATTGGCTTTCTATTTGCAGAAAGCGATGTATTGGGAGAATTTACCGTAACCAGGAGCGATGAAAACCTTGCTGAAGGAATCGTTACAAAAAAATCATTTTTCGACCGCATAAATCAGGGAGATATTCTTATCGCTCCACCGCTTACAGATGAATCCGGTACGGAAGAAAGGGTAGAGAAAAATAAGGGACTACTCTATCGCCTCTTTGGGCTCTTCAAGCCCAAATCATGAATTGACAAAAACACCTCTTTTCTTTATATTGTTGTGAACAAATAGAAAAAAGCATGGGAGAAAAAATGAAAATAGCAATTAATGGATTCGGCAGAATTGGACGGCATGTATTCAAAGTGGCCTTTGATCGTCCGGGGATAGATGTTGTGGCAATCAACGATATAACTGATGCCAAAACCCTGGCCCACCTTTTAAAATATGACTCCATATACGGAAGATACGGCAAGAAGGTTGAGGTGGAGCAGAATGCCATTATTGTTGATGGACAGAAAATCAAAGTACTCGCCGAAAGAGATCCAAAACAGCTTCCCTGGAAAGAGATGGGTGTTGATGTTGTTGTGGAATCTACCGGTATATTCAGAAAGCGCGATCAGGTTGCCTGGCATATTGAAGCGGGCGCTAAAAAGGTGCTGCTTACTGTTCCGGCCAAAGATAAAGTAGACAGGACAATTGTGCTTGGTGTAAATGATGATGATCTGCAGGATGACGATCTGATTGTTTCAAATGCCTCCTGTACAACTAACTGTCTGGCCCCGGTGGCAAAGGTGCTCTTTGATAATTTTGGTATTGTTGAGGGGTTGATGACTACAATTCATGCCTTTACCAGTGACCAGAAAATCCATGACGCGCCCCATAGTGACCTGCGCCGGGCCAGGGCTGCAGCCCTCTCTGTTATTCCCACCACTACGGGGGCCGCCAAAGCAGTGGGAATTGTGATCCCTGAGCTTCAGGGCAAGTTGAATGGAATTGCTATGCGCGTGCCGGTGCCTACCGGTTCTATCGTTGACCTGACTGTAAAACTTGAGAAGGACCCCTCTGTTGAAGAGCTTAATGCGGCCATGCAGGAAGCTGCTGCGGGAAAAATGAAGGGAATTCTTGAATATAGCACCGACCCTCTAGTATCAGCTGATATTATCGGCAGCACTTATTCCTCCATTTTCGATTCTTTGAGTACTTTAAAAATGGGGCAGGGATTTTTTAAGCTTCTCTCCTGGTATGATAACGAATGGGGGTATTCCTGCCGGGTAGTTGATCTTATTGCCCGCCTTGTAAAATAAGATGGATAAAAAAACAGTCAGGGATATTGATTTAAGGAATAAGATAGTACTCTGCAGGGTTGATTTCAATGTACCCCTGAAAGATGGTAATATTACCGATGATACACGTATCAGGGCTGCGCTGCCTACAATTGAATATATTCTGGAGCAGCACAGCTCTATTATTCTAATGAGCCATCTCGGCCGCCCCAAAGGCATGGTAAAGACGGATTTAAGCCTGAAGCCGGTGGCCGTGAGGCTTGCCGAGCTTCTGGGTCGAGAAGTAAAGATGGCGCCTGATTGTGTCGGTGACAAAGTAGAGAGCATGGCTGTTGAACTGAAAGGAGGCGGTGGTATTCTCCTGCTTGAGAATTTGCGTTTTCATAAAGCGGAGACGGATAATGATAGTGAGTTTGCCCGAAATCTTGCCTCTTTGGGTGATGTATTTGTAAACGATGCCTTCGGCACAGCTCACAGGGCGCACGCCTCAACTGAGGGTGTAGCACATCATCTTCCTGGTGTTGCCGGATTTCTCATGGAAAAGGAGATCCGATTTATAGACGGTCTTCTGGAGCATCCGGAAAAGCCCTTTGTAGCCATAATCGGCGGCGCCAAGGTTTCAACTAAGATTGCCGTATTGGAATCCCTGCTTTCCCGTGCTACTGACCTGCTTATAGCCGGCGGTATGGCCTATACTTTTCTTAAAGGCAGGAGGACAAGTATAGGTAATTCTCTAGTAGAAGAGGATTTTCTGAGAACTGCCGGTTCTCTGCTGGAAAAGGCTAAAAGCCTGGGTGTAAATGTACTTCTCCCTGTTGATCATCTGGTTGGCAGTTCTTTTACTGAGAATACAGAGGCCCGGGCAGTTGACGATGTTAATATACCTGACGGCAGCATAGGAATGGATATAGGGCCCCATACCATTGATCTCTTTAAAAGCGCAATTTCAAAAGCCAGAAATCTTATCTGGAATGGGCCAATGGGTGTATTCGAGTTTTCCGCTTTCGCTCGGGGCACCCTGGAAATTGCCAGGAGTGTTGCTGAATGCCGGGGCATAACAGTAGTGGGCGGCGGTGACTCAGTGGCTGCGGTTAATAAATTTAACCTGGCCGCTAAGATAAATCATGTATCTACGGGCGGCGGAGCCTCTCTGGAATTCCTTGAAGGTAAAGAGCTTCCCGGCATAGCGGCACTAAGTTGAGGTAATTGCTGATGCGAAAAATTTTTATTGCTCGTAACTGGAAAATGCATAAGAACAGGGTGGAGGCAGCGTCCCTGGCCGGCGAGCTGGTTTCCGCTTTTTCCGGGGAAAAGAAAAAAATTATGATTGCCCCGCCCTTTACGGCTCTGGCCACGGTAGCTGAGGTGTTAAAGGGCAGTAAGATTCTTTTGGGTGCTCAGAATATGGGGCCGGAGGAAAAAGGAGCTCATACCGGGGAGATATCGCCGCAAATGCTTACGGAACTCGGCATTTCAGTTGTTATTCTGGGCCATTCTGAGCGGCGGCACCTGTATGGCGAAGGGGATGAGTTAATAAACCGCAAGCTGCTGCTGGCCTTAAAGCATAATCTTGAGATAATACTCTGTGTCGGTGAAACCCTGGATGAACGGGAAAAAGATATTGCCGCTCAAGTTGTCGAAAACCAGGTTGTTGAGGGGCTCAATGGGGTTAGTGAAAAGGCCCTGAAGCAGGTGACTATTGCTTATGAACCGGTGTGGGCTATTGGTACCGGTAGAACAGCTACTGCCGGGGATGCAGATACCATTCATGCCCTGATCAGGGGTTTATTGACCAGGCTCTATAGCAAGAAGGCCGGAGAGGAAGCAGTAATACAGTATGGCGGATCGGTCAAACCGGATAACACGGCTGAATTGATGAAGATGGAGAATATCGATGGCTTGTTGGTAGGGGGAGCCTCCCTTACTGCTGATACTTTTATAAAGATCGTTAAATATGAATAATTTGAATTGGAGATTTGAAAGATGGAGCTGGTAAGCATTATAATTTTAATAATATTTATTTTGAGTGCGTTGATACTGATTCTGGTTGTTTTGATCCAGGATGATCAGGGAGAGGGTCTGGGCGGTTTGTTCGGCGGCGGCAGCTCTTCAGCTTTCGGCCCCAGAACGGGAAGTGTGCTGACCAGGTTTACTTCGGTAGTTGCCGCTATATTCCTGGTGACTGCATTCGGGATTGCCTGGTTGAATCGGACTCCCGAAACCGGAGATATACTGCAAAAGGCCAGGATTGAAAAACTCAAAGAAGCTGAAGAAAATGACTGGTGGGTGAAAGAAGTTGATGATTCCCAAAGCGGGGTGATGGAAGAGGCTGAAAAACCGGAAACCGGCGAAAGCCAGAGTACAGAGGGGCAATAAGAATGAAGGGGACTGCAAGTAGATATGCAGGATAATGTTAAAAAAGTGGTCGCTCTCTTTACAGAGCTAATCAGGCAGGGTGAAGAAATAAAGGAAACCTGTAAACGTCTCTATTTCTACGGAGATAAGAAAACCGTTGCACCGCAAACCTTTGAAGCCTGGAAAACCAGCTGCCTCAGTCTGCTTAAATCCACCTTTGGCTCTTCCAGCCCCCAGTATGACCGTTTTGCCAACCTGAAATTTTTTGATTACTATAATTCAATGCAGATTTTCCTGGGTATCCTTAAGGGGAGCCGGGAAGATATTGAAAAAGGTTATTTCTTTCACAAAGATCTCATGCTCAGCGTTAATATCTATGATTCTCTTATTTCCCGTGCCGGGGATAGAGTGGACAATGACCAGAGGGGAAAATCTGTTGTAATTTTAGAAACTACTCTACAGGAAATACTGACCAAGATATGTGAAAACAAAAGAATTAAATATAACAGAGAAGAAGATATCAGAACTCTGGCGGAAAAACTGGCTTCAATCGGGGTATTGAATGATGACATTCATTCGCAGGTGAAGCGTTATGCAGAACGTCTTGAGCGGGGAGCTGGTTACAGCATTTCTGCTGCGGAATTAGCGGAGATTATTCAATGGCTGCGGGACTTTCTGAATGATTATCTTGGCTCCAGGATTATGATTCTGAATTGACAATCAGCGCTCTAAGATCAACCACCAGCATAGCTAAAGATTCCTGAAGTAAAGCAATATAGAGTTTATGGCCGCATAAGAGGGCTTTAAATCCGGATATTGGTATAGTATTCTGCAAGAGTACTGCTTTGGTGTATTTAGATTCCTGCGGGAAAAGCATTACCAACTGGTAAGTATGTTCCTGATTTCGGTTTTTCCCGCTTTCGTTAAACAAAAATATATCCATGCCATTGATATTAAACAAAAAGACTGATCTTGTTCCCCGGCTCAATGTAACCGGGCTCAATTCAAAGGAATCATTATCCGGGTTTTGCCGGTAAAACACGAGTTCATTGCTCTCCCTGCTGAAGGTGAGAATTTGCAGACGTTGATGATTGTCAATAGTGGAGTAATGTATTTCGCCGCCGTCAATAAGCGGTTCAACTTTATAGCCATCTCCGGAAGGAGTAATTAACTGCAGCTTCTTTGTATCGTCGTCAAATATAGTGAAGCCTTTAAAAGAGCTCTGCTGGATTAGAGAGGCCTCTAAACCGAGAGAAGATGTCGAGAGAAGATTTCTTGCTGTCTGTTCTGAAGGAGAGAAGGGGAGATGGTAGAGTGCTCCCTGGTCATGAAAAAAGAGATCAACATTTTCATTTAAAATTACAGAGATTATTTTACCGGAAAAAGGATAGGTGTCAATATACCATTTTTCTTCAGATACAGCCTTCCTGATCCATTTCAGAACGCGCCTGTCTTCATTTTCCTGATCCAGATAAAAAAGATGCTGCTGATTTTCTTTAACCAGGTAAATATGATTCCCGAATAGTGAATCTATTTCGGGTGAAAAACCCACTCTGTCAAGAAAATGATCTTCTTCGATTTCAAGCTTGCCCCGGGGCTTCTTATCATCTAAAATAAGGAGTCTTAAGGAAAGAGTTTTGTAATCAGCAAATAGTAAATGCAGCTTATTATCGTTTTCTACCAGTGAGAAATCAGCGCCAAGCGGGCCTTCGTCCAGGGTGATCAGATAATGGGGAAACTCAGTCAACGGTGGTGATGCTGTACAAGCAGCAATCAGCAAAGAAAAAAAGAGTGGGGCTATTCTATGGTAGTACATCAGAATATATCCTTCATGATTATTGAAGATCGATCAAGGGGGTTGACCTATGATTAAGCTCGCTCCTATACTACTACTGAAACTTAGATATGTACAGAGTAATCGAGTATATATAAGGAAAGGAGCGGATAAGCAATGAGAGTTGTGGTAGTCTTTTTTTCAAATAATAATCGGGAACGGCTTTTAAATCTATCCCGGGCTCTGGCCAGAGGCGTTGAATCTCAGGGGCACCAGGTGGATATAGTAGACGGAAATCACGATATTAATACCAAACTTACCATGTATCGATATATAGTTGTTGGAACGGAACAGATATCCACCCTGGGTGGTAAAATACCCCAACAGGTCAGCCAATTTCTAAACTCTTCCGGTATGGTGTCAGGAAAAAGATCTTTTGCCTTCGTGCCTAAAAGTCTATTAGGCGCCGGAAAAGCGCTTTCACGTTTGATGAAAGGTATGGAGAAAGAGGGTATGTACCTCAAGAATTCTGCCATTTTTACCTCGCCCCAGGAAGCAGAGGAAGTGGGCAAGCGGCTCCATATAAGTTGAAATATTTTGGTTTTTCTGCTATTCTTTCCAGGGGAAGATCATTCCCTTTAGGGTGCGTTTGCCGATTTTTTCCCTGTCTTCGATGAGCAAAACATCCCAGGGAATCTGATTTTTCTTAGTATCGGGATGCTCTTCAAGGTAATCATATTTATAGAGTCTCAATTTTAATGCCTCATTCAGCCAGAGAAGGATTGAAGCAATACCGGGTAATAGAAAAGCGGTAAAAGCGGAAAGAGCCAGAATAATAAGGGTGCCTATAAAGAGAGCGATGGAAAAAAGAGTATTGTCTAATAACAGCAGGAACATCTTTTTTAATATCTTTGGCATTGATTTATCGAGGCGTGATTGAACCGGATAAAAGTACTGGCTGGCCAGAATCCAGATAATTGAAAACCAGAAAAGCAATGAAAATGCCAGAGGGCCCAGAATATTCTTAAGGTTACTGTAAAATGGGAAGGCAATATAGATAAGGAAGAAAAAGGTAATGTTTATAAGTGTGAAAAAAAGACTTGACCTTAAGATGGCCTTCAGGTATTTGAAGATATCTTTAAACTGAGGATTTTGATAATCAGAAATATCTTTGACTACGGCACTGGCTGTACCGGTATAGATAAAAACAATCAGCAGGCTTGAGAATATTGAGAGACAGAAGAGGATGAGATTATTTTGAAATAGCAGCGGTAAATAGATAAGCAGGGCAAAACTGATAAGGAAGCCCAAATTCAGAGCTACTATGCGGAAGAGATTGTCCCACATATCGAAAAAGGTTTTTTTGATCAAAAAGCCAAACATAGCTGGAAATTAGCATGAATCACAATAAAATGGCAAGGTGTATTAGATAATTTACAGTTGCTTTTAAGATACACTAAGAATATGTGACAAGAAAAAAACCTTGACAATTGTATCATTATAAGATATTCTGGTACAAATAAAATTTTATTTAAGTAGGCCGAATTGGTAAACTACTACGAGGTTCTGGGAGTTAAGCAGGGTTCCTCGGCTCGTGAGATAAAGAAGTCCTTTCGCAGAAAAGCCAAGAAGATACATCCGGATTTAAAAGTTACCAGCACCAGCCAGGAAAATTGCCAGAGGAAAATGAGCAGTCTTCTCACAGCATACGAGATATTAAGTGATCCTGAGAAGAAGGAACAATATGATCGTAACCTCTCTGTTTATCTTAAACAACTCAGATTCAACTATCGCGAATTCCTAAAGAAACGTAAACACGACCTGGCAAGCCAGGCACGATTGATATTTCATGATCTGCTTAATTCCAATCATGAAGAGGCAATAGAACTTTACGAAGATATTGCCAGCACAAATGGCGAGTATAGAATGGAACTTTTTATGGATTATGGAGATTATATGGATTGCCTCTTTCTATTGGCAGAGGCTTATGAAAGCAGTGGTGAATATATAAAATCCTTTAACTTGTATAAAAAATTATACATGAATGAAATGGAAAATCCTTATTTTAATCATTTTATTGAAGAGATAATCGAACGGCTTCGTAATCTTACCTGTTTTAAAATGATCAGTATTCTATCGCCGGAAATGGCTATTGAGTACATACGGGAATTAATAAGTTTTGATTTTTCCAAAAAAGATAATGCCTTTTTTTACAAAAAAATTGCTGAAATACACTGTATCTTAAATGAGAAAGATCAAGCTGTACATTTTCTGAAGATAGGCCTATCTTTGGACCATAAACTTTCAGGGGTAAAAAAGCTGAAAGAAAAGATAGGATTTCCTGAAATAGCTCTCCGCTGATGCTATACTTGACAGAGCAATGGCTCTTGACATATCTTTTATAAGTTTTAACAGCAAAAGGATTATATACACTAATGAATAAGAAAATGACATTACTAATAATATCTTTTTATCTATTGACTGTCGGCGGCAACATCTTTGCCCAGTCAATAGACAAACCGGCGGCCACGGTGAAACTTGATAAATTTGAAGTAATTACTGTAAAGCAATTGAACGGCAAAATTGATGCTATAGAGAAACGAACTAAACAAAAACTCTCTACTGGGGACCGTAAGAAATTTTTAGATCTGTTGATCAGCGAAATTCTGATTGGCCAGGCTGCTTCACAGGAGAATGTTGCTGTTACCGAATCAGAAGTGAATACCCGGATTGAACTGGCTAAGCAGTCAGGGGGTTTGAGCATGAATCTGAACCGGAAATTGACCGATACTGAATTTCAATCGATAGTCAGTCAATCCGGCCTTACCTGGGATGAGTATCTCAAACAGCTTGAAAAGGCAATAATACAGCAGAAATATGTTATGCAGAAGAAACGTTCTTTCCTGGAAAATATTCCGCCTCCAACCGAAATGGAAATAATAGAGTTTTACGAGGCCAATAAAACTGCGTTTGTGACTCCGGATATGGTACGTTTTAAACATATTTTTATAGATACTCGTAATCTGCAGTCCAAAGACACTCGTGATAAAGCACGGGAAAAAGCGGACGGGATCTACAGAGAAGTGCAGAATGGCGCTGCCTTTGAAGATATGGTAATAAAATATACAGAAGATAATGCTTCGCGCTATAGAGGCGGGGATTTCGGTTACTTACGCCGCGACGATGCAGCCAGAAAGCAGCTCTTAGGTAAAGATTTCTTTGAGCTTACTTTCCGAAAAGAAGTCGGCGAAATAAGCGGCGTACATCAATCCAATATTGGTTTCCACATTATTAAGATTGAAGAAAAGATTCCTTTTCAGCTTTTAACTATTGACAACAAGATACCGCCGCGGCAGAGCCATACGGTCAAAGATGAGATCCGTTCTCAACTGCTTCAGAGAAAACAGGCTGAGTACTATCAGAAAGCACTCCTGGATATTCTAGCAGAATTGAAAAAAAAGGCGGAAATCAAAATATTTGAGAATAATCTGTCCTATTAGCCATGGGGGGTAGGAGAAAAGGCCGTATAATCGCTTTTCAGGCACTCTATAGTTACGATGTAGCCTGCCGGGAAATTGATGACTTATTCAATTTTTCCTGGATTGATGAAGAGAGAAAAAACAGGCTGAAAGAGGAAACTCTGGCATTTTCCCGTCTGCTTGTTAAAGGAACAATAGAGAACTTGCCGGTAATAGACGAGAAGATCAAAGAACATCTTGAACATTGGGATTTCTCCCGGTTGTCACGGGTTGATCTGGCAATATTGAGAATGAGTGTTTTTTGTTTACTCTATCAACCGGATATTCCGGCAACCGTTACCATTGATGAAGCCATTGATATTGCCAGGGAATTCGGCACAGATGAGTCGTATCGTTTTGTCAATGGCGTACTTGATTCCATACAGAAGCATTAAAGAAGTTGAAAAAGAAAATAATAATCAGTCTTATTTTAATCTGTTTTTTTCTGCTCGCGGTAACAACCCTTCTTTTTATTGATTCTCAAGTAAGTTCCGGCAGGGACAGAGAAGAGAAAATAGCTCTACTGCTAAAAGATGCGGATCAGGCTCTTTCTTTAGGCTATCTGGATCAGGCGGCGAAGAATATTGCCATAGCCCTAAGTAGAGCCAACAGTGAGGATGAATACCTTCGGGTGCTAAAGCGCTCTTTGAAGTTGGCCATCTTATGCGGTGATTTTCAGGATTTTGAGGGGCAGGCAGCGCAGGCGCTTGCTTCGATACCTGGAAGTTCGAGTTTACAAACTTTGATGCTATACGGTAAATTGCGTTCCGGTCAAAGTCCTTCTTTCAATATCTCTGATCCGGCTAAAAAGAAAATACCTTTATCACTATGGGCTGAAGCCGTACAAAGAAACAGAGTGGAAATTGATTTTCCAGGTGATCTTCCGGAGGACCTTAGACAACTGCTCTTACTGGAAAAAAATAGGAATTCCGGGATCCTACTCGATCTGGGTAAGAAGCAGGCAAATAAGCGTCTGCTGCTGAATGCAGCTTTGAGCCTGATGAAAGAGGGTAATGGTGAAACAGCCATGGAAGTTATGGAGCAGTATTTGCTTGAAGAAATCTATGATGAGCCGGCTGCTTTAATTGCCTATGACCAGGGCAACCTGGGTGATAGTATCTTCAGATTGGAGCGCCTGGTTGAAAAGTACCCGCTGCGCCAGGATCTAATCCTGCTTTTGGCTGACTGCAATTTATTAGCCGGAAATTACAATTCTGCGGAGAAGATCTATAAGCAATTAATTCAAATGGATGACCGCTATTCCTGGAAACCTTATCTTAATCTGGCCTGGATTTATGAGCATCAAAATGACCCTGAGCGGCAGCACAGCTTTAAAGTAATAGCTGCTTTGAGGTATCCTGCGAAAAAGCAGGTACTGCTGGAGCTGGTCAGAAGCTATAAGAAAAGAGGTGAGATAAAAGAAGCAAAAGAGGTGCATCAGAAATTAAGTGATCTGGATCCGCAGGAGCTGGAAACACTTCTGCTTGGTCTGGAGCTTGCCGGAACTTCTTACTCTCCCTCGCTGCACCGCTCAAAACTGTGGCAGCTTTATAATCTTTTTCCCGATAATGAAAATTTGTGCAAGGTGCTGGCAGCCTATCTGCTGGAGCTTGGCGATATTGCCGGGGCAGCTATGGCTCTTGATCAGTTTGCTGAAACATTCGGCGGGGAGGTGCGGCCGCTGTGGCATCTGCATCTGCAGGGAATAATTAAAGCCCTTGAGGGAGACTACCCGGAAGCGGCTGTCAGAATGAAAGAATACCTGGAGAGAAGGGATAACTGGCAGGTCAGGTATAATCTGGGATTAATCTTTAAAAGTTCGACACAGTATGAAGAGGCAATAAGGGAATTGCGGCAGGCCGATATCCTGCTTGGCCTGGAAACGGCAAAGAGTGCACAGGATGATTTTCGTTCCCTCACTCGCACTGAATTGGGCTCGATTTTTCTGAGCGGTGGGAACTATGAGGCAGCAGCCAGAGAGCTGGGATATGCCAGAGAGTTAGACGGAAATAATCTGAAAGCATCCCTTTTATATAAGAAACTTGAAGAGATCTGGCAGAAATGATATGGTGACTTTGTGAAAAGCTTTTAAAGGAGAAAAAATGGCTGTTAAGAATGATACCGCCAATTGTATAATCGGTGAAGGTTCGGTATTTGAAGGACGTTTTTATGTTAACGGCTCTATCTTAATAGAGGGTAAATTCGCCGGTGACATCAAGACAGATGATCAACTTACAGTGGGTCCCACAGGTAAAGTAATGACTGATATTGAGGCTAAAAAAGTAACTATTGCCGGCACACTGATCGGCAATATTATAGCTTCCGAAGAGGTCAGCCTGATACAAAGCGGAAAAGTGCTGGGCAATATTACTACCCCGAAATTAGATGTTGAAGAAGGGGTTATTACCAGAGGCAGGGTTACTATAACTGCCGGAAAAACCGATTCACTGGAAAATATTATCAAGGATTCTTTCGGTGATGATGCGGAAAAACTCTTCTCTGCAATGTCCAAGCCGGCTAAGCAGGAAAAGAAGAAAGCAGATGATAGTCCGCAAACTCAGAAAAAATAATCTTTTCCTATGCTCCAGTTAAAAAGTGAGAAAGAAATAGCAAAAATACTGGCGGCCTCGCAGATCTTAGCTGAGATTTTGCAGGCGTGTGGAGATCTGGTGGAACCCGGCATTACCACCGGCGAGCTCGATGATTTTATAAGGAATTCTATAACCCGGCGGGGAGCAAAACCCGCTTTTTTGGGTTATCTGAATTATCCTGCTTCCCTATGCATATCAATAAATAATGAGGTGATCCATGGTATTCCCGGGCGCAGGAAGCTTCAAGAGGGAGATATTGCCGGGCTGGATGTGGGTATAGAGTTTGACGGCTATTTCAGTGACACTGCAATAACCATTGGTGTGGGCAGAATATCCACAGAAAGAGAGAGATTACTGAAGGTAACCGAGCAATGTCTTGAAAAAGCAATTGAACAGGCGACTGCCGGCAACCGGGTCAGTGACATCAGTAGAGCCGTATATGATCATGCACGGGCAAATAATTATGATGTAGTTCGCCAGTATTGCGGCCATGGAGTCGGCTTTTCTCAACATGAAGATCCGCAAGTGCCGAATTATTTATCTACCGGGCCAAATCCACGCCTGCGGCCGGGAATGGTGATAGCAATAGAACCGATGATAAATCAAGGTGGTTGGCAGATAGAGGTCCTGGAGGATGATTGGACGGTAGTCACTGCAGATGGCCTTGATTCTGCCCATTTCGAGCATACTATAGCTATTTTTAAGGATCGCACCGAGGTTCTCACTTCTTTTAAGAGTTAATAAGTATTATATTATTAATCATGTTAAAATACAATAAACAAGGAAAATAAGATGAGACATTTATTTAAAGTCAACTTTATTTTATTATTAGCAGTTATTCTCTTTTTCAGCTCCTGTTCAGCATATTCTGAAGGGACTGCTGAGAATGGCAACAACAGGGTAAAGACTGTTGAAGGCATACAGGCAGGAAAGGAGCAGGGCTTAGAAGGATCATCCGGAGTTTCAGCGCTTGAAGAATTGCAGTACTCTTTCAGGAGTATTGCCAAATCCGTACTTCCCGTTGTTGTGCAGATCAATGTTGTAGAGGTTGTTACCCAGCAGACTCCCGAGGGAGTTTCGCCCTGGGACTTTTTTTTCGGGCCCAGCCCCAATAGCCCTGGAGGAGAGGCACCTCAGGAAAGGGAGTTCCGCAGACCGGGATTGGGTTCTGGTGTGATAGTGCGCAAGGATGATAAAAAGGTCTATGTGCTGACCAATAACCATGTTGTGGGGGAAGCGGATGAAATAAGCATTCTGCTGCATGACCAGAGAACCTTTACCGGAAAACTTGTGGGCAAAGACGAGAGAAAGGACCTGGCGCTGGTTGTTTTTGAGACTAAAGATGACGTTCCGGTAGCTGTGCTGGGTGATTCGGATTCCTTACAGGTGGGCGATTGGGCTGTTGCTGTGGGAAACCCGCTGGGACTGGAGTCTACGGTAACGGTAGGAATTATCAGCGCCCTGGGCCGCAGAGGCGGTCCGGGAAGCAATATCAGTGATTTTATTCAGACCGATGCTGCCATTAACCCCGGCAACTCCGGAGGCGCTTTAGTGAATCTTCAAGCAGAAGTTATTGGCATAAATACCTGGATAGCCTCAACAACCGGAAGTTATATTGGTTTCGGTTTTGCCATCCCCATTAATAATGCCAAGAAAGATATCGAGGATTTTATTAAACATGGTGAGGTGCAGTACGGCTGGTTAGGGGTAAGCATCCGTGACCCTCTGCCCTCTATGCGCAGTGAAATGATGCTGGAGCGTATAAACGGGGGTATGGCAATTAATGTATATAAAGGGTCGCCTGCGGATAATGGCGGTATACTGCCCGGCGATTATCTAACCAGTATAAACGGCAGGGAAATAAAAGATGCCAATGACCTGGTACTGGTAGTGGGGGATCTGCCTGCAGGAAAGATAGCCGAATTTGATGTAATCCGTTATGGTAAAGAGGTAAAACTGTCCGTAAAGATCGCTATCCGGGAAGAGGAGCAGAAGATTGTTTCCCGGAGTAAGAATATGTGGCCGGGCATGCTCACGGTGAGCAGCAAAGATGCAGCCATAGGCAGTAATGTCAAACAGGAGCCTTTTGAGGGGGTACAGATAGTCATTGTTTATAATGACTCCCCGGCGGCTATTGCGGGCCTTAAGCAGGGCGATATCATTAAAGAGATTAATGAAAGCAAGATCAGCAATGTGCTCGAGTTCTTTGAAGCTTTAAACGATAAAGAAAAAAAAGAGATCAGGTTTAAGATAGTAAGGCAGGATACCGAGCTCTCTATAGGTCTTTTTAGATGAAAAAAGAATTCCTGACTTATGAAAAAGTCCGAAATAATGCCTTAAAACTGGCAGCCCGGATTTACAAAAGTAATTTTATTCCTGATGTAATATACGTTTCTCTGCGTGGCGGGGCGTACATGGGAAATGTAATAAGCGAATACTTCAAACTGGCCAGCAGAAAATCGCACCCCGTGTACTATGCCGCTGTTGTGGCCCGCTCATATGTAAATGTCGGTACTCAGGAAGATGTTAAAGTGGAGGGGTGGACTTATAACCCGGAATATCTGAGACAGGGTGATAAAGTGCTGATAGTTGATGACATCTTCGATACCGGCAGGACCATGAATCATTTAGTCAAGATTGTAATGGAGAAGAGTATTCCCCGCTCTGATATAAAGGTAGTCGTGCATGATTATAAGATAAGAAAGTATCTCACTGAGCAGCATCCGGTACAGCCGGATTTTTACTGCCGGCTCCACGAAATCAACTCCGAAGCTGAGGATTCCTGGATTCACTATGAAAGCCATGAGCTGGTCGGGCTTACGCTGAAGGAGCGGGAAGAGCACTATTATGCTCAAGATCCTGATTTGCGTAATGCATTGGAATTCCTTTATAATGTGGAGCATGAGCAAGAATAAAATAGTCTGTGGTTTTTTACTGCTTTTCACTATTTCGTTTTCGGCAGCTGATTCCGGAAAGAGTCTGATATTCCTATCACAAAGCTCCGGCAGCTATAATAGTGATATCCTGCTTAATAGGGCCGCTACACAAAAAGAGAGCCGCCTTGAATATTCCTTCAAAAACAGCGGGGAGTGGGGACCCTGGCTCCGCCTTAGAGAAGGGCTCAACTTAACCGCTGTGCCAGGGGAGGAGCGCCGGTATCAAATCCGGGTAGCAGCGGTTCGGCTCGGGGAAATCCTCGAGCAGAGGGAACTTGACTTTGTAATTGATAAACGGAAACCCCGGCCCCCGCAACTGATAATGGCAGAGAGCGGCTGCCTGCAGGGAGCAGAAATCAACTTTTCCGCTTCCCAGGATGAGCTTGTTTATTACGCGGTGAACAGCCTGGTAACCGAACATGGCAGACTCTGGGAAAGAAAGCCGTTTCCCCTTGAACTGAAAGGGGAGAGGGCCGGAAAGATATTTGTTCAAGCCTATTCACAGGATAAAGCCGGCAACAGAAGTTGCATAAAAACATTTAATTTAACTCTTGATCCATGTATCCCTTCTCTGGAGATATTGAGTCCTGCCCCGGGTAATTATGCCAACACCCAGATATTGTATATTAACAGCAGAAATACAGCCTGGGTAAAATACACTCTGGATGGCAGCGATCCTGCGGTCAGGGGTGCCATATATACCGGGCCCCAATCGATTGAACGAACCGGCAATATAAAATTGAGGATTGCGGCTCTGCCCCTTCATAAAGGGAAAGAGCTGATACGAAGAGAAGTTGCCTTTGAGGCGGCAGCGGAAAGCAGGCTCTCCCTTTCCTGTGACCGGGAAAGCGGTCTCTATAAAAGCGGCTTAAAGGTCGGGATCACCTATAATCCCGGGAATAAGATTTACTATACGCTGAGCGAAAAAACACCGACAGCGGCTGATTATGAATTTTCCGATGTAATCACACTTGATTCTATCCCTTTTGTACGCAAGTACAGTGTGCTGCGTTTACGGGTATTTGACCAGGAAGGAAGGGCCTCTCCTGAATATCGCTACTTCTATATTATTGACCGCAGCAAACCATCGGCCCCTGTAATATCAGTCGAAGACAGTAATCCCCTGGCCGCCGAAACCGAAGTTGAGTTGAAAGCTGCCGGCAATACCAAAATATACTACACTCTTAACGGTACTGTGCCCGGTACTTCAACCATGCTCTATAAAGGAGCTTTCATTATCTCACCGCCGGATAAATCTGCGAATATACTGGTGCGGGCTGTTGCGGTAAATCCACTGGAAGTAGCGAGTGATATTACTCAGTATGAAGCGGAATTTGATACTCAACCACCGGAACCGCCTGAAGTGCAGGTAAGCACTGATATGCCGACAAATAAACCGGTCAAGATCCGCTCTAAATCACCGGATGGCAGCAGAATAATTTTTGAGATCTCATCAGATGGGGCGGAACCAGCCCCAGTAAGTCCAGACTCTCCTGTAGCGGCTGGAGAAATGATCCTATTCCTGCCAAGGGGAATGGCCAGGATATTTAAATTACGCCTTGCCTGTATCGATGCTGCCGGAAATATTTCTGAAGCAGATGAACTGGTTACAGCCCAGTTTGACAGCGAACCACCGGCATGCCCGGAATTAGCGGCTTTAGCCGCAGGGAGCAGTTTTGATCAAAGTATTGATATTGCTGTTGAGGGTGAAAAAAGAGTCTACTATGAGCTGACAGCAGACGGCTCAACCCCTCAGGATCCAACCGTTGATTCTTCTGAATATCAGGAACCAATTACCTTACGCGGCAGGGATAAACAGTTTACCCGCTACCTGATAAAAATGCTCTGTCTTGATGAACTTGGCAATACCGGTGAGGTTGAGGGACCCTATAGTTTTGATATTGACTTAAGAAAACCGGAGCTTCCGGTAATTAAGGGATTAACAGATGGAAAGATCTACAATCTAAAGGAAGTGGTTTTCAGCTTAAGTGATCCCAATGCAAATATCCGTTACACTTTTACCGCGGATGGCAGCGAGCCGGCGAATCCAACCGGGGAATCTCTCAGAATAGATGAACGTCTGGTCTTTAAAGGTGAAGAAGAATCCGTAAAGGAATTCAGACTCAAAGTTCTGCCCTTTTCTCCCGGTATGAATCTGCAGGGAGATGTAAAGTCTTTCAGCTTTACCATTGACCTCAAGCCTCCTGCTCTGCCTGCATTGACCGGATTTGAAGAAGGAAAGAGGTATAAGAATGGGGTCAAGATAACCATGACTTCTGCTGCTAGCGATGATCAGATCTACTTCAGTTATTCTGAATCCTTCAATACCCTGCTGGATCCTATAACCCATGGCGAACCTTACAGCGGGGTAATAACCTTTGATATTGAAGAGGGTGTGGAGCAGAGTATATTCTTGAGGGTAGCCAGTGTGGATCAGGCGGGTAATCGCAGCCTTGGTGATCAGTATGCTCACTTTATTCTGGATAAAAAACCGCCGCTTCAGCCTTTTATCAAAGGAATTGTGAATAACAGTATTGCCAGAGAGAGTGTATATGTTTCTTTTTCAACAGATGAAGGAAAGATATATTACGAGATCAGCGAGGACGGTACCACCCCTCCAATTCCAAATTTGAACTCACCTCTCTATCATTCACCAATTGTATTGACCGGACGGATCAAAGAGGAAGTAGTCTACCGTATAATTGCCAGGGCGGCGGATGATCTTGGCAACTTCAGCCCGGCTGAAAGATCCTATACACTGCTTATTGACCGCAAGGAACCAAAGCCGCCGGATGAACCGGATATTCAGCTTTTAGGCGATGAGGCTGATAAAAAATATTTTATCAGCTGGAATATCCCTGCCGGGAGCCGGCTCTATTACCGTTTGATCAAGACCGGAGAGGATCCGGCGCGGTATGTTCTTTACACAACTCCTTTTATGGTCAAAACAACGGCGGGCAGGAGTTATCTTGAAGGCTATTATGAGGATGATGCCGGGAACAGGAGTGATAGTGTTTCATTTGCCCTTCCGCATTCAAAAAGCAGGTTAACTACCCCGGTTATCAGCGGTATCGAGCACAATGGAATTTACCGGGGCCGGATCTCCTTGAAAATAGCCACGCCCAAAGGACGGACTCACTACGAATTAACGGCAGATGGCCTGGAGCCGCCGCCCGTATCAACATCTTCACCCCGGGTTTTAGGGCCAATTATCCTTGATTCAGAGAACGGCGAAACTCTGCAATTCAAGATCAGGGCAAAAACCTTCAGTAGTGATAGCTCATCTATACCCTCTGCAGAGGTTTACGCGGCCTTTACCCTTGACAGAACGCCTCCTGAAGCTCCGGTTATAACCGGGGTTGAGGATAACGGTTACTACCATGAATCAGTCAGCTTTGGGCTGGTAACTGTTGATAGGGGAGATATCTATTATTCGGTGATTTCCAATGAGTCAGGCGTAGATGAGCTGTCCGGCGATAAAAAAGAACAGGAGTCGGTACAGAAATATCTGAAATATAAGGAACTGGTTGGCGTTGATGTGGCTGAAGGAGAAAGGCAATTTTATCAGATATCCGCCTATTCGGTGGATGAAGCCGGTAATAAGAGCCGTGAGATTGGGAACTGGGCCATAACAATTGATAAAAAAAGCTACTATGTGTCAGAGAAGGGGAATGATCTCTTTATCGGCACACGCAATAAACCATTTAGAACCCTGCGCAAGGCCATAGCCACAGCCGAAAAAAGCGGTAGGAAGCTTATTCTCCTCGGTATGGGTGAGTTCTATCTGGATTGGGGGTTGGAGCTACCCGAAGGGTTGCATATTATAGGAGGCTTCAATCCCGACACCTGGGAGAGGGAGCTTTTCGAAAGAAGAACAGTCCTTAATGCGGGCAGTTATTTCAAAGAGGGCGGTGAACTGTTTAAGATATCAGGCGGTGAGGTATTACTGGAAAGCCTTGAGTTTAAAGACAGCAGGGCAAAATGCAGGTCCCTGGTCACTCTGGATAGCGGTACCCTGCTGTTGAAGGATGTTAAGATTGTTCTGGATAGAAGGCAGAAAGGGTCAATTGTCTACGGGATTTTCCAATCCGGAGGCAGCCTGAAAACCTATACCTCTGAGTTTGCAGCAGATAATGTTTATCAGGGAGCCTTCATTTATTCCACGGGCGGTGATCTGTTGGTGAAGAATAGCTCTTTTAACGGACCGCACAGCTCAGAAATTTTTCAAGCCCTGCTGATAGATGGTAACGATGCCAATAATCTATCCGGCTTAACTGTTAAACCTGGAAATGGCAGGAAAGTCACAGGTATAAGAGCGGTTAATACCGGCCTGACCATTACAGGCAGTACTCTTTTCTCCGGACAGGGAAAAGAAAACAGTATTGCCATTGATCTGCAAAATTCAAAGATCTCAGTCAGAGATGTGCGTATTCAGGGTGAAAAGCAGGGCAGCTACACAATAGGTATTATGGCTAAAGAGAGCCATATTCAAATAGAAAGTTCAACAATTATCCCTGCAGCCCGTTATGGTGCCAGGGGCCTGTATATCGCCATGGGCAGCCTGGTAATGAAGAACTCAATAATAAATGGTATAAGCACACCTGAGTTCCTATACCTGGTAGAGATGAACAGCGCTACGGGCAGTATCTATAACAATATAATGACAGGAAATTCTTCAGGTGATTCTATAAGTGCAATCCTTACCGCTACCAATGGTGACTGGTTCAATAATACTATTATTAGCGGCAGCGGCAGTGATCTGACAGTGGGATTTATGATCAAAGGGGAGGATCGCTCAAGGTTTATCAACAATATAATTCTCCGTCGAAAAAAAGAGAGGGGTACCGCTTTTTACCAGGTAGCAGGCGAAAAGGCGCAGCTATCAATTCTGGCCAACAATCTTTCGGGATGGGAACATTTCCTGATTCTTGATCCTCTTCAGGGAGGGGAAAAAATAAGAGATATTGAAGAGCTGAACCATTCTGACGGTGATTTTTTTAATGGTAATATTCACGGCAATATAGAAGAAGAATATCGTGATACCTTCAGCAAGCCGGAAGGGGAAGATTTTAAATTAAAAGCCGCTTCCAGGTGCGTAAATGGCGGTGTTGACCTGAGTAAGAGGGAATTCAGAGGGCCTGGCGTAGATATGGAAGGACAATCACGGCCCGCACCCCTGGTGGGGATTAAACCAGCATATGATATCGGCGCTGATGAGCTGTATTAAGGAGGGTTTGCTATAATTGAGGTTCTCCCTTTTTAACATTCAAGAAATATTACTTTTCGGTTTATATCCAGTACTTCCAGTTTTAAAAATTCAAGGGATAATATAAAACTGTCTTTTTTCTCTTCAACAAATCTTTCAGTTAATTCTTTATAATATGAAATTCCGTCAAGAAGATTAGATCCAAACTCAATAAGTTGCTTTTTACCTTCATTCACAACAATTCCAAGAGAGATATCTTCAAATTTAGCTCTAAAATGCTCAACATATAATTCCAGCTCCCGCAGGAACATATGGGCCCTATTTTCAGAGGTGATTAAATTAATTCTTCCATAAATATGATCCACCATCTCCTTTAAACTGCTGATCTTTGAAAAATTAATAATATTCGGACCCGGTGTTAATGCGGTTTGAGCCTTCTTGTCAATTCCGAGTGTCATAGTTGCAGCACCTGCCAGATCATGACAAATGCAGGCTTTTGCCAAAATATTTTGCTTTCGTTTTTCAATAACTTTTAAAGGTAATTTCTCTTTCATTAAAGCTGCCAGTTTCTTTTTTTGATAAGATTTACATGCCAAACACTGAGGTATTTCTGAGAACTCCGTATTAAAAGCAAGATATTTATTAACACAAGGGGCACCAGGATTTCCCTTGGCAATCCTGCGCTTTCTCGTCAGCTCACTTTTAGAATGTTTTATATTCCAGAACAGTACACCTAATGGGGAGGTATAACTTAAAAATACATCTGATTTTTTGGCTACAGCCAGTTTTTTAAGATGTTCTTTATCAATATTTACCACTTCAGGAACCAGCAAAAAAGGAGTCGCCCAACCGGTGCCGCCAAGATCATAATATTCTCTTAAGAATTTATCTTCTTCGGCAGTACCGATTCCACCCTGAACCGTAACTTTAAATCCAGCTGCTACAACTCTGGCATCTCCTCCGGATTTAAGAAAATTTCCGGCAATAGTTTCCATGAGTTTTTCCTTTCCCTTACGAAACTCTTCAAGTAAAGGACCTAATAATAAGCCTTTGGAGGCGAATGCATGCCCTCCACAGTTTAATCCGGATTCAATTCTGAATTCTGATACCCAGAGCCCTTTACGAGCGAGAGCCCGTCCCTGTATGCTCGCGGAACGAAAGTCACTCACTTTAATTATAATTCGTTTCTTCAATTTTCCAGAGATATCCGGAAGAAAATCTTCATATTGACTGATAGCATCAAAAAGTCTTGGATTTATTCCTGCAGAAAAAATCATTGATGAATTAAGTTTACTCTTTGCATATCCCCTTAATGCGGAAATTGCATCAGAATATTTAATATCAAGTCTTTTATCCTTATAAAATGGAATATTATCAAGTTTCGTCATAATATTCACATCAATTGATCCGGTTACAACCAGCGACCGGAGATGTTTCCGGAGAAGGGATTTCTCTTCCCCCTCAGGAAGACCTTTCATTTTAAGATATTCCTGCTTCAAATGGGTATCAGGGAGAAGCTCGAAATATCTGGTAATTTCACTTCCTTCTTCAAACGGACTTTCCAGCAATTCCAAAACATCTTTCTTTACTAAATCATCAAGAAGGTTTAAATATGATGTAATACGACTGGCTCTCCAATCTTCTGACCCCTTCCGGATGGGGGAATAGGGCAGATTGTTCTTTTGCGAATGGAATTGACGCATCTGCTCAATTAAATTATCGTCAACCAGGGAGATTACAGATGAAATCCCATATTTTGCAACCTTAAGCGGAGTGTCGATAGAAAAACCAGTGCCCATCACAGGTATTTGAAATGAATGGGGTTCAATATAATAACTATTCATCTTTACTTCTCCAATAAAACAAATTGTCCAAAAACCTGGTGGTAATCAATAAAAAGAAATAATTGATATAAAAATCAGTTATTTTTCACAATTTTATGCTTTCTTCCTTAAAATAGTAAATCAATCCGTTTCAGAAAATAGATCAGGCTTTTGGGCAGTTCATTTGAGAACCGACGTTAATCTAACTCACTTAAAAAGAAAAAACAAGCGACGTTTTCCCCATTATTCCTCTTGACTAATCTGCAATCACGGCCCGCACCCCCTCCCTGGCGGGGGCCATAAAACCAGACTATGATATCGGCGCTGATGAGCTATATTAATATGAGGACAGAAGGCTCTGAGGGGAGTCGATCAAGCGCTATCTCTTCCGGAATGGGCGCTTTAGAAGCTATGGGCGATCTTTACAGCACCTTATCGGAAGAAGCCGGTGAGAGTTGGTTAACCGAGAGTCGTCTTTCCGCTTCGCTATCCGAAGAGGTTTCAAATCCGTGGGATACCTGATTGATACCTGTATCTGGATTGATGTAGAACGAGGTATTATTTCACCGTCTCATGTCGCTTTCTATACGAAAAATGAGCCAGTCTATCTTTCTCCTATTACAGTAGCTGAACTCACTTTCGGGGTTCAAAAATCGCAGAATGACAAAATACGACAGAAACGGGCGGCGGCATTGAACCGTTTGAAAAAAAGCCTCTTTTGATTATTGATGAAAACACCGGTGATATTTTCGGTAGAACTGCGGCAGTTCTGCTTGATTCAGGCAGGGATTCCAGCTTTCGAGTTCAAGATATCTGGCTGGTCAGTCAGGCAATCCAGCACAATCATAAATTCCTCACAAAGAACCAAAAAGACTTCATGGATATACCAGGTCTGGATCTGGTAATTTTCAAACAACAGTAATACTCTTGTCCGCCTGTACGCCTGAATAACTTATAAGAGGGGTAATATCAGGTATTCAAAACTTGTACAAGGTTAATGCAGCTTACTCGCGGTGCCACTCTCCGCCGCTATCAATGGAGCGCCACAGACCCGCACCGGCGGTACAGGCAAATAGCTTTCCGTCCAGAAGAGCAAAGTTCAATACACCGCCATTGCGTAGGTCGCTGATATTGTAATCGGGTCGACGTTCCATTTGGGTAACATCGCCCCCGGTCAGCTTATAGTAGCCATGGCTGCGGGTGCCTACCAGCAGATTTCCCCCCGCTTCAATGAACCTGGTAAAGGACACATCTGATACTGATGCCGAGGAGGTCCATGTACCGCCGGCATCATTAGAATACCATATCTTACCGTCTGTGGTTGAGAGGTAATAATCATGAACTAAAGCGGCAGAATAGTGAATGCCGCCGAAGCTTACTCCTGAAGAAAGCGAGGGAGCAGTTGCCAAAGGTGTACCCAATCCTGCCAGTGTAGCTGCCTGATATATCTCAGAGCCGGCAACTACCCAAAACAATGTATTGTCACTATCATATAAGGCATCGGTAATTATACCGTCAAGAGATGTTAAGTAGGTTGCCCCTGTGCCATGTAGAGAGTAGGTATCGCCATTCTTGGTGCCGATTAGCAGATTTGTTCCATCTACATCCTTGAGCATAACAATCTGTTCATCATTTATAGCGGACCCGGGACCATAACCCACTGGACTCCAGATCAGGATAGAGCCGGGAGGGGCGCTATAAAGCCTGAATGTTTGACCATCAATAGAGAAAAAACCGGCATAGAGGTTGCCTCCGAAAATATCCATCGCCTCGCACATCACGCCGGATTGGGGCATATTTGCTGTTTCCCAGGTAGAGCCGTCGGGTGTGTTGCGGTAAAAGATCTTCGGGGCTGCGGCAAAATACCAGATTCCGCCTTTAACCACATTATGTACCGTAATCTCATTATCCAGGGAATCATCCACTATGGGACGTTCCTGCTCCAGGGTGTAGAAAATAGGGTTCTCAGAGACATTGCAGGAGGTAAAACCGCCTATAATGATGGCAACGAGCAGAGTGCTTAGTAAAATATTTATTCTATTCATACTGTTATCCTATTAAAAATTGTACTGTACTGTGGGAGTGATTTCCAAAAAATGTCCCATTCTGGCCATAGAATCGTCCTGGGAGCCGGTGGCAGCCTGAAATATCCACCAGTAAACAAAATTCAAGCCGAAGGACCAGGAAGAGCTGTATTTCCAAAGAGAGGAGAAACCCGGTTTGAGGATGAAATCAATATGGGACTGGTCTTCATACTTTATCACATTCATGCCTATACCGAGAAAAACGGGCAGCTCAAAGGGATATACATGAAAAACATAGGCTGCCTGGGCCGTAACCGGAAGCATCAGCAGCATATTATCCAGCTCGCTTTTGCATAACATGCCGCCTATCTCTACACCAAGCAACAGGTGGTTATTGAGATGAACGCTCCACCTCAACGATCCGGTGAATCCAAGCGAGAGATTAGTTGAGCTGATCTCACCATCAAAGGAGGAAAAAAAGAGAGGAACCATCAGACCGGCGCTCAAGGAGATATTCTGCTGACCCAGAGAGTAGATCTCAATCGGCCGCGCTCTTTCTTCTTGAGCATAAATGGCGGCTGTACCGATAAAAAATAGGATTATGATAAACAGAAAGGCAAATATACCCCTTATTTTCAATTGTTTCTCCTTAGGTAACAGGTGTAAAATCTATCAGCACAATGCTAATCTATCACTGAAAATGACTTTTATCAAGATTAACCGGTGCTAATTATGGCTTGGGTTAATAGAATTATTTAATATCTATTTCCGATTAAATATTTACAAAATAATTAAATAAGATTAGAATCTCCCTGTATAAATCAATATATAGATGTTAAGGACCAGAAATTATGAGTGATAGCACTGCTTCCGGTAAGATTCAGGAAATTTCCGAACATTTAAAAGCAAACATTATCGAACCTGCTGAAAGAGAAGCTCAAGGGATAATTGACGAGGCGCAGCAGAAAAAGGGTGAGATTATTGCCGCAGCTGAAAAAGAGGCTCAAGGGATAACCCTTGAGTCTGAGAAAAGGGCTAAGCAGAAGCTCGATTCGGTTGAAGCTGCACTGCGCCTCTCCGGCAAGCAGGCTATTACTGTGCTGAAAAAAGCCCTGGAAGATGAAATTCTAAATAAAACCCTTGGCCAGCCGCTGGCAGCTGTTCTTGAAGAGGAAGGGGTTTTAGAAGTGATTATCTCCGAAATGGTAAAAGCATATGTCGAACATGATTTCTCAGGAGAGATCGAAATACTTTTATCTGAAAAGAACAGGGAAAAATTGAAAACTTATATCAAATCCGAATCTACGAAAGCAATAGAAGAGGGTATTAAACTTTCCCTTGAAAGTGTGGGATCAGGCTGCAAGGTTATTTTTAAAGAAAACCATGCAGTCTTTGATTTTTCCGCAGAAGCGGTAACCGAGCTCCTGGCTGGTTTCCTGCGTAATGATCTTCGCTCTTATATCTTCGAAGAGTAGAATGAATTATCCGGCTAAGCATTACTATTATTTTATTGCATCATTACCGGATTTGAAATGGGATGGAGAAGTCCCCTTTCCGATCACAGCATTTTTAGAAGAGAATGCAACCGCTCTTTCACCGTTAAGTGACAATATCAATGATATCATGCTGCTGAATGACCTTAAGAATATGCATAGCTATATCAAGGTGCAATGCGCTGACTATATTACCGGCACAAAAAGAAGCCGGGAGGCAATGGATGCTGAGTTTTACGGACCCTCTCTTTTCGATAAAGAAACTATACGGGAGCTTTTGGTTGAGCCTGATGAATTACCGGAGTTTATAGTATGCTTCTTAGCTGAAAATAAAGAGTACATTGAGCGTTATGAAAATTTCGATTCCCTATATGCAGAATACTATCAATACCTTGGAGAAAAGGATTCCTGTTTTTTTAAAGAGTACAGTCTTTTCGAAAGCTCACTGCGCAAGGTTGTGGCGGCTTTTCGGGCGCGTAATCAGGGGCTGGATATGGAAACCAGTGTGCCAGGCAGCGATGAAATTACCGACACCATTCTGGCCAACCGTACAGCTTCCGATTTCGGCTTAAAAAATATATTTTCCTATATCGGTGAAATGGTTGAGGTGTTTAAAGAGGATACTCTAAACAGAGAAAAGAAGCTGGACAGAATTCGTTTCTTTTTTCTGGAGAATTTCACCGGGGAGGATCCATTTAAAGAGGATTGTGTATATGCATATATTTTTCAACTGCTGCTTCTCGAGAGGTGGCAGATGCTGGATAGGGAAAAGGGTAAACAAATTGTTTCAAATATAGTAACCGGAGAAATAAACTGATGAGTGCACAGACAAATAATACAGAGGGAAGAGTTGTAGCCGCTCGCGGTAACCTGGTAACAGCTCAATGTACCGGAGATATCAGGCAAAATGAAGTAGCCTATATCGAAACAGGAAAACAGAAGCTGAAAGGCGAGGTCATTGAGATAAATGAGAATGAAGCCAAGATCCAGGTATTTGAGCTGACCAAGGGCATCAAGCTGGGGGATAAGGTTACCTTTGAAGGAAACCTGTTATCAGTTGAATTGGGACCGGGTTTGCTTAAAAGGGTATTTGACGGGCTGCAGAACCCGCTGGAAGATCTGGCAGAGGAAGCAGGATACTTTTTGCCCCGCGGAATGTATCTACCGCCATTAGAGAGGGATGTTAGGTGGAGTTTTATGCCCCTCGTTGAAAAGGGTGCGGCCGTTGAACGAGCGGATTTTCTGGGAAGTGTCCCCGAGGGGATTATAGACCATAAGATAATGGTGCCTTTTACCTTTCCGGCAAAAGGCAAGGTAATCTCTATAGCCCCTGCAGGGGAATATACCGTTGAAGATGAGATCGCCCAGATCGAAAATGAACTGGGTAAGGTCCACTCCGTTACCATGATGCAGAAATGGCCTGCCAAATTTTCGCTGCGTATCGGTGAGCGTCTCTTTCCCAATGAGCTGCTGGTAACCGGAGCCCGCATTATTGACGGCCCCTTTCCCGTGGCAAAGGGCGGAACTTTCTGCATTCCCGGCCCCTTTGGCGCCGGAAAAACTGTTCTTCAGCACCAAATCTCTAAATATGCTAAAACCCAGGTGGTTATTGTTGTGGCCTGCGGTGAGCGCGCCGGCGAAGTAGTAGAGCTGCTGCGCGAATTCCCCGAGCTTGCAGACCCGCAAACCGGAAAAATGCTTATGGATAGGACCTGTATTATCTGCAACACTTCATCAATGCCGGTTGCTGCCAGGGAATCCTCCATCTATATCGGAGTGGCTATTGCTGAATACTACCGCCAGATGGGTGTTGACTGCCTGCTGTTGGCGGATTCAACCTCACGCTGGGCCCAGGCTCTCAGAGAAATGAGCGGCCGCCTGGAAGAAATTCCGGGGGAAGAGGCTTTCCCGGCCTATCTTGCCTCACGTATTGCCGGTTTCTATGAAAGGGCAGGATTGCTTCGTCTCAAAAACGGCGATACCGGATCTGTGACCATTGGTGGTTCGGTTTCTCCTGCCGGCGGAAACTTCGAAGAACCGGTAACCCAGTCAACACTGGCCGTTGTCAACTGTTTTTTGGGCCTATCATGGGCTCGTAGTAATGCCCGCCGTTTCCCGGCAGTTGATCCATTGATTTCCTGGAGCAAATATCTGGACAGGATTTCTGAAAATGGTGATGAAGAAACAGCGGCCAGGGTAAAAATTGTGAAAAGAGGGCAGGAAATTACCAGGCAGGCTGACGAAATCGGAAAAAAAATGGCAGTTGTGGGGGAAAGCGGTACAACTGTAGATGATATGATAATTTTTCTTAAAAGCGAGCTTTACGATGCTGTGTTTCTCCAGCAGAATGCTTTTGACAAAGTTGACACCGCCACCTCACTGGACAGGCAGTATGAACAATTGTCCCTGGTTGATATGTTGCTAAAGAAAGATTTCAGCTTTAACAGCCATGATGAGGCCAGGGAATATTTTTTCGGACTTCAAAATGATTTTATCCAATGGAATTATACGGCGCAGGATGATCCGGAGTACCTGAAGAAAAAAGCGCTGCTTTTGGAAAAAATTGAAGAAACCGGTTAACATTACCATTGAATGAGGGTTGGGTATTATGATTAAAAGCTATAATCGTATTGAACGAATCAAGGGCAGTATTGCAGAAGTAAAGGCTGAAGGTGTGGGCCTCGGAGAGTTGGCGGAAATCAGGATGATCGACGGCCGCTTCAGCCTGGCCGAGGTAATCGGCTTTGACCGTGACCGGGTGAATGTCCAGGTTTATACCGGGACGCAGGGTGTATCAACAGGAGATCAAATTCGTTTTCTGGGCAGACCGATGAAGATTCCTTTTGGTGACTCGCTGTTGGGACGTCGCTTCTCAGGCGGCGGTACAGCGATTGACGGCGGTCCGGAGGTTATGGAAGATGAGGTAGATATTGCCGGACCTTCTTTTAATCCCTCCAGGCGGATTATTCCGCGGCGTTTGGTGAAGACCAATATCCCGATGATCGATATGTTCAATACCCTGGTGCGCAGCCAGAAGATACCCATTTTTTCCATACCGGGAGAGCCCTACAATGAACTTCTTGCCAGAATTGCAGGTCAAACCGATTCAGATGCAATTATTCTGGGGGGGTGCGGCCTAAAATTCGACGATTATGAGTTTTTCCGTCAGTACTTTGAAAAATCGGGGGCAATTGAAAAAACAACCATGTTTATTCATCTGGCCTCTGATCCGGTTGTTGAGTGTGTATTGGTTCCTGACCTGGCCCTGGCAGTTGCCGAGCAGTTTGCCCTGCAGGATAAAAATGTACTGGTTCTGTTGACAGATATGACCGCTTTTGCCGATGCGCTGAAGGAAATAGCCATATCAATGGAAATTGTTCCTTCCAACCGGGCTTATCCGGGTTCTCTCTACTCCGACCTGGCTGCCCGTTATGAAAAGGCAGTTGATATTGAAGGGAGCGGCTCAATTACCATTATTGCGGTGACTACCATGCCCGGCAATGATGTAACACATCCGGTGCCCGATAATACCGGCTATATTACTGAAGGACAGTTTTATCTGTATAACGGTGTAATCGACCCTTTCGGCTCTCTTTCACGTCTTAAACAGCTGGTAATGGGCAAGATATCCCGTGAGGAACACTCTGATCTGGCCAATGCCATGATCAGGCTT